>Ga0209182_10000178_pt1 | contig 16310 bp, 7 predicted proteins | sample LakBais05cmmetaG_FD_185474 | JGI IMG/M metagenome (GOLD analysis project Ga0209182, IMG submission 185474) | Lake sediment microbial communities from Lake Baikal, Russia to study Microbial Dark Matter (Phase II) - Lake Baikal sediment 0-5 cm... | ecosystem: Environmental > Aquatic > Freshwater >...
GAGAGATTTAACCCGCCGGAATTCTTTCTCGACGCGGACGAGGAATCCGTCAGGGTCTATAAGCTCAACAAAGGCCTGATGGAATCCGACGAGGACCTGGCCAGAATCTATGAAGGAACGCGGACAAAATACGACGTGGAGCGCTTGAACCGGCTCTATGTCGCGCTGACCAGGGCGACCGCGGAGCTTCATATCATCGGCGTCAAAGGCCAAAGGGACACGTATCCCTTTGATTTGCTCGGCAAGGAAAACTTCGCCTCATCGCCCGTCAAGCCCGCGGCCTGTCCTGCGCCGTGTCGCGCGGAATCCCCCCGGGCTGAGAAGATGCGCGTTCTTTGCTCCTTCGACCTCCCGCCCAATAAGCGGGAGGCCTTGAACTACGAGAACATCCGGCGCGGGGAAATCGCCCATAAGATCCTGGCCGAGGTCGAATTCCTTCGCTCCGGCTGGGACATCGACATTCCAGAGATCATTCAAAAAATAAGCCGAGAAGAGGCGGAGGCTCCGGTCTTTGAGGCGATCGGAAGCTCCATCATCCGCTATTTTCAGGGTTCGCCTCTGGATGATCATTTCATAGAAAAAGAAGGCCGCAGGGTGTTTCGGGAGTTCAATGTCTGTGATGCAAGGGGCGGCGTTTACCGGATGGACCGCGTCGTCATCGACGAGGATTCGGTGAGCATCATCGATTTCAAGACCGGCGGCGAGTCCGAGGCTGCGAAACAGGCCGAGTGGGACGAGGAGGATAAAGAGCAGGTCGCGGCATACATCCGGATCATGAAGGATATCTTCCCAAAGAAATCCGTCCGGGGCATCCTCGCCTATATCGACAGGAAGAAATGGGAGATGGTGGGATGAGAGTGGAGCTCGTCTCGCCGAAAGACGATCTCATTGCGGCCATCGCTTCCCGACTCAGCGGGGAGGGGAAGGATTATTCCCGCACCTGGATCGTGTTTCCGGAGAAGCGGCCGGCCTATTATCTCCGTAAAATGCTGGCCGATAGGGAAAAAACGGGCTTCATCCCGCCTCGCATCGATTCCATCGACGAGTTCGTCAATAATGTCTATGCCGAACGGCTGGGCCTGCGGGACCGTCCAATCGATGTCTTGGACGCCATTGCTCTACTCTTCGAGACCCACAGGAATTCGCCCGGCCGGATGGGACAGGATCACTTCGTTTCCGCGGATCAATTTTTCACTTTGGGCGCCAAGCTTTTCAACGATCTTGAAGAATTGAATGCCGCGGCTGTCCGCAAAGAAGATCTTTTGTCGATGGACCATTGGGCGGACGAAGCCATCCCCCCGGAAACAATGAACCGCCTCCAGTCCCTGTCGTTCTTCTATGAGCGGTTCTATGATGAGCTCGAGACGCAGGGCTATTCCACCCAATCCTCTCGCTTCCGTAAAGTCGTCGGGCGGATCCGTCCCGAGCTCTTCGAAGACATCGACCAGTTCATCTTCGCCGGCTTTTTCTCCCTGACGAAGATTGAAGCGAACCTCCTCAAAGCGATGATGATGTGGGACAAATTCGAGCTGTTTATTCTCAAAGGCAAGGGGATCGGGTTGCTGCTTGATAAACTGGGCATTGCCGATGGAACGCTCCGAAAGAAGATCGAAGAGCCCGGACCCGGCCCGCCGCTCGAGTTCATCCAAAGCGCCGACACACATGGCCAGATCTTCGCCCTGAACAGCGTGTTGGAAGACAGGTTGCGCGATCCCAAGCTCCTCAACGAGAAGCAGGTCATCGTCTTGCCGGCCGCAGAGACGTTGTTTCCGCTCTACCAACAGACGCTCTCCGCTTTGTCCGAAGACCATTTTAACATCTCGATGGGGTATCCGCTGTCCCGGACGCCGATCTTCAGTTTCTTCGACAAACTGCTCGAGCTCATCCAGTCCAACGACGAAGAGGGGCGGATCTACGTCCCGAACTATCTGCGCTTCGTCCTCCATCCCTACACGAAAAACATCTATTTCCCCGGCCCGGGAATGCGGGCCGACCTGACCCGCATCCTGTTTCATGCCATCGAGGAAGAGCTGACCCGCCTGCGGACCAAGGCTTTTTGGTCGTTGGAGGAATTGGAGAACGACGCCGGGATCCGGGAAGCCATCCAGGACCGGGTCAGAAACGTGGAGAATGCGCCCGTCATCATGGCCTTTGTCGAGCACCTGCGCTCCATCCACGCCCGCACATTGGCCTTGTTCGCGGAGATCCGGAACGTGGGCGATTTCGCCGAGAAGCTTATCCGGGTCCTGAATTACGTTTATGAGAATAGCACCGCCAGGCTGCATTATTTCTTCCATCCCTACGCCGAAGCGTTCTTGGCCCGATTGGACGCTCTGGCCCGGTCGCTCCTGAGAGAGACGGTTTTCAGCGAGAAGGGCAGCTATTTCAACCTGTTCCGGAAAGTCATCGCCAGCGGGTCCGTGCCCTTTTACGGGACCCCGCTTCGGGGGCTCCAAGTCCTGGGATTCTGGGAAACGCGGTGCATTCCCTTTGAAGACGTCTATATTCTCGATATGAACGAAGAGATCCTCCCCTCCGCCAAGCGGGCGGACTCGCTCCTGCCGTTCGCCGCACGCATGGCCCTTGAACTTCCCACCTACAGGGACCAAGAGCGGCGGATGGAATATTACCTCGACACTCTCGTCAAGGCGGCTAAGAAGGTCCATTTCTTCTTCATCGAGAATAAAGACAAAGAGAAAAGCCGCTTCGTCGAGAAACTCATCTGGGAGAAACAGAAGGAAGAGCGGGAACCGCTGTCCGCCAAATATCTGAAGACCGTCCGGTATAATGTCGCCCTTCAGGCCGGCCGGCCCGGGCCGCTGAGCAAGCCTTCCGGAGTGGTGGAATATCTGCGCCGGTTCGCATATTCCGCAACCGCCCTGGATACGTATCTCGCCTGTCCCGCCCAGTTCTATTATGCCTATGTCCTGAAACTCCAGGAAAAAGAAGAGATCACCGAGCGGATGGAAAAAAAGGACATCGGGACGTTCGTCCATTCCATCCTCGAAGAATATTTTAAGAAATTCGTCGGGAAGCGTGTGCGCGAGTCGGATTTAAGCGCGGACGAGCTGGAGGCCCTCATCGACCGGCATTTCAACATCGAATACGGCGGCGATCTGGCCGGGAGCGCTTACTTGATGAAGCTCCAGGTCCGGCGCCATTTGAGCGAGTTCATTGTGGACTACGAGATTCCGATCATAAAGGACCTGAAAGGCAGGGGCCGGCAGCTCCGCATCCTTTCCGTTGAGCAGAGAATGCAGGCTGAAAGGAAGTCCGGGGAGACGACGTTCAAGCTGAGGGCGAAAGTGGACCGGATCGAGACCCGGGGCGATGAGCTTTACATCCTGGATTATAAAACGTCTGCGGCCGAGAAATACCTGGGGATCAATTTTAAAAAACTGGATCTTGGGGACCGGGAATCTTGGGGCCAAGCTGTCGGGAGCCTCCAGCTTCCTCTTTATAACTTGATCTATTCCCAAGCCGAGCCAAAGCCGAGCGAACAGATCCATTGCCTGTTCGTGATGCTGGGGAAGAACCGCCTCAGCCCGAGGATCGAATATTCGCCCTACGCTGAGGAGGACGACGAGGCGCGCCGGGACCAGATCCGGACGATGGAAACTCTTATCGACAGACTTTTGCTTGAGATCATCGATCCGCGAAGCGCGTTCGATCCCGGCTTGTCCTCCGCCGCTTCCTGCGGCCGTTGCCCCTATGCCTATATTTGCAACAGGCAATGAATCCTTTTCGTCTTTCGCCCTGACCGTATATCACTTTCAAATGCAAGGGGGACACAATACCCTGTCCCTGTTTGGTCGGTAGCGCCCCAAAGGACGATACCGTTGAAAACTGCCAGGGACAGGGAATCATGTCCCCGAAAGTGATATACGGTCAGCAATCTGGCCTGTTGACTCTTATGGTCATTCGAAGATACACTTTTGTCAAAAGCGGCGGAAAATGGCCATCATCTGTCCAAATTGCCAGAGACAATATGACGTGACGCTCTTCGAGTTCGGTCATAGTCTGGTGTGCGATTGCGGGACGGTTGTTAATCCATTTAAAACATCGGCCTTGGAGATCCCCATCGATGGAGTGTTGGACTTACATACGTTCCGGCCCTTTGAAGTCAAAGATTTGGTGCCGGAATATCTCAGGGCGTGTATCCAGAACAAAATCTTCCGGGTCAGGATCATTCACGGAAAAGGAACCGGAGCGTTGCTGCGGACGGTCCATTCGATCCTCAAGAAAATGGCGGAGGTCGATTCCTTTGAGCCGGCGGGAGAGGATGAAGGCGGATGGGGCGCGACGATCGTGCGGCTTAAGAGGAGCGGAGAGTGAAGCGGTCCGCCTCGATGTCGCAGCGGAACTATTAGACGGAGATTCGAGCCTGCCGAAAGAGGCTTTCGAAAGATTCTCCTTGTTCGGGCGGCCGGCCCTTCTCGATCAGGAAGAACAGCCGGGAAGCCTGCTCGAAATGCGCGCTTCGCTTCAGTGACCATCGCATACGGCCCGTACGGAGGGCCCGGATCATGCTTCTGACGATGATCAGGATCTGGATGACATTAGCCCGGAGAATCCGGGGAATGGTCGCTCTCATTTGGGCGGTCACGAAAGCGTCTTTCAGGATCTTACTCATGTCTCTCGGTGGTCCGGCGAACATTGGTTCCATCCAGGGCCAGAAGACGAGGCTGTACATTTCCTCTTGAGAGAGGCGAAAACCGCCCGACTTTGCCCGGTCTTCGATATCTAAAAGCGAACTGAGCCGGGAGAACAAGCCGGGATCGGCCTCGTAATCTTCGCCGGCCCGGCCAAGAATATATTTGAGAAGGCCGTATTTCCGGAGAGCCTCGAAGACGGGCTTTGTTTCGTAGGCGAGGTCCTTGTTGAGCTCTTCGTAGAATCGTGAACCGGGGCATGTGGCGAGAAGGTGGCGGTGGGAATGGATCGCCCGCTCGGTGGCCTCTTCGATGACGAATCCCAGACGGGCGGCGTGCCGGAGAACCCGCCAGACACGGACAGGATCCTCGGTGAATCGCTCTGCGGGATCGCCGATGACCCGGACCCTCCGCCGGGCAAGGTCCTCGAGGCCTCCGACGTAGTCGATAACAGACCAAGTGACAGCATCGTAAAAGAGGGCGTTGATTGTGATGTCCCTCCGGAAGGCATCCTCACCCGGCGTTCCGTAAGCTTTTCTGGGGTCGACCGCGGCTTCCTGGTCGGCCTCTTCGCCCAGATCGGGGTCCCGCCTGAATGTCGCCACTTCGATGACCTTGCCGTCCTTGAAATGGATGTGGGCCAGCCGGAAACGTCTCCCGATGACGTAGACATTCGTGAAGCGTTTCCTGATCTGCCCTGGACGGGCGTCGGTGACGATGTCGAAATCTTTCGGGGACTTCCCCAGCATCATGTCTCGGACCGCTCCGCCGCACAGGTAGGCGATGAAACCTTGCCGATGGAGTCGGTAAAGGATATTAAGGACATCCGGGTCGATGTTTCTCCGCGAGATCGGGTGGCCGGATCTCTCCAGGATAACGGGTTCATCCGGCCGGGCAGAAGAAGGGTTTCTCACGTCCATGAGTGCTCACCTAAGCGGAATAATTAATACCGGAAGCTCAGCGGCCTTCAATCGTCGTCATCCCTGTCCGGCCGAGAGGTGACCGCCCATTCCGGATAGGGAACAGAGCTTCCCTTCACGCTGTGCCAGAGGATTCGGTTGAGGACGTCTTCGGGGCAGGCATCCACACGCTTGAAGTTAAGCCGCGCTGAAAGAGCGGCCTGCCTGCGGAGCAAGGGATTGGCAATCTTTTTCTTCGGCGGATTCATCTCATCGAGAGGCACGCGGTTGGGCACAGCTTTGAACAGGGTGAAGTCCGGCGTCTCGGTGAAGCAGTCGGCCATCGGTTCGGCGGCCGCGTCGAACTGGTTCATCGGGGGAAGTCCCAATATTTGTTCGATCGTCCGGAGCATGCTGACGGTGTTATAACGCGTTTTGATGACCTGGCCGCGTTTCGTGTAAGGGCTGATGATATAGGCGGTCGTCCGGTATCCGCTGACATGGTCCCAGCCATCCTGGGGATCATCCTCGATCCCGAAGATCACGGTGTCTTTCCAGAATCTGCTGCGGCCGATGGCCTCCACGATCTGTCCGAAAGCGAGGTCGTTGTCTGCCACCTGGGCGGCCGGCGTCGGAGACCCTTCCTTGGTGCCGCTCGTGTGGTCGTCCGGGAGGCAGATGAGGACGAGGTCGGGGAAACGGCCCTCTTTTTCGAATTCTTTGAGCTCCTGGATGAAATAGCGGGACCGGAAGACATCGGGCACGTCCATGTTCCAGCCGACCGTCTTTGAAGCGAGATAGGGCCGGAGCGACTCGATGGCCGGCTCTGAGCCGAAAATAATCTCTCCCTTGGGGCGGTTGAACTCGCGCCAGCAGGCTGTCCAATTGGGCTCGCCTTTTCGGTTTGGGTCGGTCCAGTGAACGGCCGGCATGGCGAATTCGCCGTAGTTTCGGAGGGTCTTTCCATGGCGGAGGGCGTTGTCCCAGATGAACCCGGTCGGGGCATAAGCCAGGGCGTCGATCTCGTCCTTGCCCATGCCGTCGGGATAGCTCCGCGGCCAGCCCGCGAACGACTTCTCGAGGTAGTCCGTGCCGAAGGCGGACATGGACCACTGGTGCCCATCAGCGCTCAGAATGCCGCAGCAATAGATGTTGTCGAGAAGGACGAATTCACGGACCATCTTGTGCTGGTTGGGAGTGACGCGCTCGCCGAAGATGCAGATCGATGGATCGCCGTTCCCTTGACTCATGTCGCCGAGCACTTGATCATATGTGCGGTTCTCCTTGATGATGTAAACGACGTGCTTGAACACGCTCGGCTCGCCGATGCGCTCGGGCACGGGCCTGGCCGGTTGATCAGGCCGCGGCGGAAGGAGGGCGCCGGCGATCCGTTCCTTATGATAATTGTCCCAGACGATGGCCGAAAGCCGCGGCAGATCGGTTATTTTGGGCACGGGCACAAACGAGAGCGATCCGTGATACTGGTGGGAGTTGAATCCCCAGCTGCCGCTCCGCTTGTCCAGTCCCTTGACCGTTTCGATCCCTTTGATGTTCGCTATGCAGAGCTTATCGAGGCGCGGGTGATAGAGGATCGCCCCGGGGAACCAGCCGACGGGGATCAAGCCGAGAAGTTCTGAAGCGCGGCGGGCCGGATTGAACCGGACGACGGCCACGGCGTTCTGTGTGCCGTTGGCGACGTATAGGTATTTCCCTTTTTTATCGAAGGCTAGGGCATTCGGCGATGCTCCGAAAAGGTCCGCCGGACTGGGCTTGACCCAGATGGTCTCGACAACGGAATCCGTTCGCGTCTCGATCACGCTGAGGTTATCGCTCCCGGCGTTGGCGCAGACGATATAGCGGTTGTCGGGCGAAACGGCCAGCGCCGAGGAGTGCAATTGAACCAGGATCTCGGCCGCGGCCTTTCCGGATTCGAGATCGATCACGCTCAGCGAGCCTTCGTTGGCGATGTAGGTTGCCGGGTCGACCTTCACGAGGGTGCCCCAGCCGGCCGGGCCGGTTGCGTCGCCGGCTTGAGGACGGCGTCCGCCCCAATTGCTCACGTAGGCCTTCTTGCCGACGAGAACGACATCGTATGGCGCGACGCCGACGTCAAACATCCGGAGGAGACTGCCGCTTGAGGCATCGAATTCGCCGAGCCGGTTGGAGAGGTTCAAGGCCACATAAAAGCGCGCTCCGTCCGGGGAAATGGCGATGCCGGATGGGATTTCTTCCTTGCGGCGCGGGGCGTCGGCGGGCGGAAGCCGCAGGGAAAATAAGCCCGCGATTTTTCCGTTCGGCTCAACGCCGAACATTTTTATGCTTCCCTCGACGTTGCTCATATAGAGACGTTTTCCATCCGGCGAGAAGGCCAGGCCGGTGTAGCTCACCTGTCCTTTATCATCAGGTTTGAGGATGTCCTGGGACGGCGGCCGCGGTTTGGATTCGTCCGGCGGCTCGGGGGGCAGCGGCACGCGCTGCCGGATAAGGCCTGTCCCCGGGTCGACGACGACGAGTTCATGCGTTCTTCCGGATATGACGAGGAGCCGGCCGTTCGGGCTCAGGGCTAGGACCTGCGGCCGCAAGCCGGGAAGCTCGACCTGGAGGCCAAGAGGCGTCACGGCTTGATCCACGGGAAGCTTGGTCGCCTGGCCTAAAGGAACGGCCAACGGCTCTTTCCGCTCTTTCGAGCATACAACTAATAAGAGGCACGTTAAGCTTATGATCCCGGCCGCGAATCCCGAGCGACAGAAAGGCCTTTGCTTTGAGGATCGTTGGCCGCGTTTCAATGTTGATGGGAGTGTTTTCATATCGTCCGACATTGGAGAAGAATTGTATGTGAATAATGAGGACGACACAATACCCGATTTTTCGTTTAATGGCCTCCGCTGAAATAATCGATCATCCGGCCGATCGCCCGCTGACAGACGAGGCAGAACTCATCCTTTTTGTTGGAGATCATCAAGCACAAGACCATCGGCCGGTAGAGCCCTTTGGCCGCGTAGCCGGCGCCCTCGAAGACGCCGACCTTGTCATTGAGATGGGCGTACTGCTTGCGGACATCCTCGATATGCTTGGCGATAGTCTTATCCGCTTCGCGGTATTTCTCTTCGACCTTTTTTATCTGTGCTTCGGCCAAACCTTTTTGCTTTGCCTGGGCGATTTCCTCGGCCTGGGCCTTCTGGTTTTTCTGCCGCTCTGCCTGAAGCGCCTCGATCTTGTCCTTTCCATACTCGGTCGGAACAGCGATGCCGGGCGACAAGAGGTCCTTCCACTTGACATTCCCCGGGTCGAGAAGCGCCGTGATGTTGGGCTCGAGCGGCTCGACCCCCTTGGGATAGAAATCGTTATAGGCGACTTCCGAAGCGTAATACTCATCCGCGAGGCCGGCAAAGGAATGGCCGAGCTCGTGAACGAAGACCTGTCTGCTCGAAGCGTGATCGACGGTCGTCACGCAGTAATCGAAGCCGATGCTTCCGCCGCCGTACCGCTTGCTGTTGACAAGGACGACGATCGCGTCGTAGGGCGCCTGGGCCGCGATCTCGTGCATCCTGTGGTCTTCCTCGATCAACATATAGCGGTCCAGATCGAAGGCGTTGAATGCCGCATTCAGGGAGGTTTTCTTGTAAACGCTCTGGCGAGGTTCATCCATCGCCCGCTCCGGAGAGGGCCGGAAAATGCCGCGAACATTGAACTTGCCTTGGCCGCTTTTATAGGGTTCGATGCCGAAAAGATAGGCCGTGAACCGGTCCACGTCGGCCTTGAACTTATCCTTGTCCTCGGCGGTGTAGCCCTCGGCGATGAAGACAAAATCCACGTTGTCATGGGGATCGCCGCTTGTCCGGGCGTCATAAATGAAATCCCCCGCCGCCGTCGTTTCCTTGATGATGTGATAATCGGCCGGATCGATGGTTTCACTGAACAGAGGGTGAAGGATATTCTTCTTGTCCCGCCCCTCGATCACGAACAGCACGGGCTTCTTCGGATAAGGGATTCGCACGGACCGCTCGAAGACCCGCTTGATGCCGTTGAGGGCGGGCGTCGTAGTCTTATATTCTCCGAACATGCTGTCGAAGCCGCGGGAGTAAATCAGCCGGTTCGAAGCCACATCATGGACTTCTACAACATATCGGCCGTAGCCGAAAGGATCGATGAGATGGGCCCTCGATTCGGGCCAGATCCCCTCCTGATAGATTTGGTCGATCGTGACGATCTCGTCTTTCGCGTCGCCGACGTGGTAGAGATCGACCCGCATGGCCTTGTCCACAAAATGATCCTCGAACGCGACTTGGGCGAGCCCGGGCATCCCCGCCGCGGCCCAAAAAAGAATGATCATCATCAGGCGTTTGGTCATGTTCATCTCCGTTATTCGCCGGTCCCTGCCACTATAGCGCGCCTTCCCATTCGCCGTCAATGCAAATGCATGGCCGGGGAAGAGCCGCGACAGAACCCTATCCGAGACTGGCTTGACATTGGTAAAAGAATTGGTTACCAGCGCCTTGGAAGCATTTCCGGCCGTGTAATTACAATCGGCGTCAGAGGCCGCCCTTAGCCCCCGGACCCCGGGGAACCAGTCCCGTCGGTTCCCCCCGTCGGAGAAGCCGACGGGTCCCCCCTCCGCTACGGGGACTTCAGGGCGGCCTCTGACGCCAATGGGAGATCACATATTTAGAAATGCTTATAAGCGACTTAATGTTCTTGGTTCTCTTCCATTTTGTGTGGCTAAAAATGACGGAGAAGGTCCGGGAATGGCCGCAGCGACCGTGGAAGGTTTAGCCTTCTCGAATCGCCCTTGAGGGTACCCGGCCAAGCCGGGCGCCGAGGATGTCTGAGCTTGATCCAAATGAGGAAAACGCCCAGATGAAAAAAATGGGAGTTTTGGGGCCCCATTTTTTAGAACATCTGTTTGACGCCGAAATCTGCTGTGCGAGTTCCGCGGCGCCGAAAAGGGCGGTGAGAGAACGGCGTTAAAAACCTGGATGGGAGCCAGGCCGTTTCCGGATCTTCTCCCATAATCCTTAACCCACACAAAATGGAAGAGAACCATGTTCTTTAAAATACTTGACTCCCGGAGTCGATATATATAGAATTCTCTCTTTTATTCAGGCGGTTTTGCGCCCGAGACTTGGACTTCTAATCATACTTTAATCTACTGCTCCTGGAGGACTTATGAACTTGTTCGGACTTGCCAGCCGGCATGGGCTCAACAATTTTGAGCAGATTGCCATCGCGGGCGTTTTGCTGACCGCGTTTATGAGCCTCGTCTACGCCTGGTTCCTACGCAAAACTGTGATTAAAAAGGACAAGGGCACGGCCAAGATGCAGGAGGTCTGGAACGCCATCCGCATCGGCGCCGATAGCTATTTAAGCCGCCAGCTGCGGACGATCCTGCCCGTGATCGGAGCCCTGACGGGCGTGCTCTTCCTGAGCGTTTACATCGTTCCGGCCAGCCGCGAAGCGGTCGCGGAGTTCGGGGCCAACGCGCCGATCGTGATCGCCATCGGCCGGACCATCGCCTTCATCATGGGAGCGTCTTTCTCCCTCATCGTCGGCCAGCTCGGAATGCGCATGGCCATCCAGGCCAACGTGCGGGCGGCTTCGGCGGCGAGGCGCAGCTTCAACGAGGCGCTGTCCATCGCTTATTACGCCGGGACGGTCACCGGCATGCTCACGGACGGCCTGGGCCTCTTCGGCGGCACGGTCATCTTCATTATCTTCGGCAAGGCTGCGCCCGACGCCCTGCTTGGCTTCGGCTTCGGCGGTACGCTCCTGGCCCTGTTCATGCGGGTCGGCGGCGGGATCTACACGAAGGCCGCCGACGTCGGCGCGGACCTCGTCGGAAAGGTCGAGAAGGACATCCCCGAAGACGACCCCCGGAACGCCGCTGTCATCGCCGACCTGGTCGGCGACAACGTCGGCGACTGCGCGGGCATGGCGGCCGACATCTTCGAGAGCTACGAGGTGACCATCGTCTCGGGGCTGATGCTGGGTCTGGCCCTCATGGCCGTGGACCCGGCCCACAGCCTGAAATGGATCGTTTATCCCCTGATCATCCGGGCCATTGGCGTCATCAGCTCGATCCTGGGAACCTTCACCGTTCCCCTCTGGGTGAGGTTCCCGATCAAGTTCCTCCGGGCCCACGACGCCGAGGAGGCCATGTTCCGGTCCTACGAGGTTTCGAGCGTTAATACGATCATGTTCTCTTTCCTGGTGGCGATCCTTTATGCCCATGACTGGCGCATGGCCATGTTAACGTCTATCGGCGTCGGCCTGGCCGTGGCCTTCAACCCCTTGACCTCATACTTTACCTCGACCAAACGGACGCCCGTCAAGGAGATCGTCAGTTCGACCCGGACCGGGCCGGCGACGACCATCCTCTCCGGACTTTCAGTCGGAATGGAATCGAGCGTCTGGGCCCTCGTCGCGATCGTCATCAGCTTCATTGGTGCCCTGGCCTTATACGGCGGCGAAGCCCACGCGACCTACGTCCTCTACGCCGTGGCCATGATCGGTATCGGGATGCTGAGCCACACCGGAAACAACGTGGCCATGGACTCCTACGGTCCCATCTCCGATAATGCCAACGGCATCGGAGAGATGGCCTGGCACGGTCTGGACGACCCCGAGACCAAAAAGGCCCGGCAGATTATGGCCGACCTCGACGCCGTCGGGAACACGACCAAGGCCATCACCAAGGGAATAGCCATTGCCTCGGCCGTCATCGCCGCGGTAAGCCTTTTCGCCACATTCATCACCGACGTCGGCCGCGTTCAGGAACAGCTCGGCAGGACGGTCCTGAGCGCGATCCGCATCTCCGACACCAAAGTGTTCATCGGCTTTCTGCTGGGCGGCGCCCTGCCCTGGCTGTTCAGCGCTCTCTCCATCAAGGCCGTCAGCCGGGCGGCCAGCCTTATCGTCGAGGAAGTCCGCCGCCAGTTCCGCATCCCCGGCCTGATGGAAGGCAAGGTCAAGCCCGATTATGCGCGCGCCGTCGGGATCTCCACGGCCGCCGCCCAAAAGGAACTGATCCCGCTGGCCGTCATCTGCGTCCTCATGCCGATCGCCGTCGGGATGATCCTGCAGGTGGAAGCCCTGGGCGGCTTCCTGGCCGGCATCATCCTGAGTGGACAGCTCCTGGCCGTCTTCATGGCCAATGCCGGCGGGGCCTGGGACAACGCCAAGAAATCCATCGAGGACGAGCCCCGCAACCTGGCGGAGAACACCGGCAAGGGAAGCGACCGCCACAAGGCCGGCGTCGTCGGCGACACGGTGGGTGACCCGCTTAAGGACACGGCCGGACCATCCCTCAACCCGATGATCAAGGTCGCCAACCTGGTCAGCCTGATCGCCGCGCCAATCCTCGTTAAATACAGCAAAATAAGCATCGGCGTCGTGGCCGTGGTCGTGGTCTTGCTTGTCAGCGTCGGCTGGGCCATTCGAAAGAGCAAAAGGCCAGCGCCAGAATTCAAGCCAAAAAATAGCTGAGATTTTCCTCCTTTTTTCTGCCCTTGACCCGGGCTTAAAAATTCAGTATTACTTGTCTAATCATCATCGTCTTGGAAGGAGGAGGCTTATGACATCTTTTTCACACTCCGTGATTCTTTTCGTCCGGCGCGCGAGGGCCGCCAAAGCGCCTTTGGCCCTCGGCCTGGCGCTGCTTCTTGTCTTTACAGTGGCTTTTCCCCAGAAAGTCCACGAGGAGTATACGAAGAAGATTCGGGAGTACACGACCGATCCCCATTTTTCCACCAAATACGTGAACTATCTGCCCTATAAAGCGGGGGTTCCCTCGCCGCTCGAGGTCCTGGGGCATATCGTAGGCGCGCCCAATATCCTCAGCTATTCGGAGGACGTGTATAAATACATGAGGGCCCTGGCCCAGGCGTCGCCGAGAGTCAAGGTCTTCACCGTCGGAAAGACGGAGGAGGGGAGGGATTGGATCCTGGCCGTCATCGCCGACGAGGCAACCATCAAGAACCTTAACCGATACAAAGAGATTACAGCGAAGCTGGCCGACCCGCGCAAGATCACCGATGCCGAAGCGCAGAACTTAATTAAACAGGGCAAGCCCATTTATTGGGCGACGGGCGGCATGCATTCTGGAGAGACGGGCTCGGTCGAGATGCTGATGGAGCTGGCCTACCGCATAGCGGTCGATGATTCTCCGTTCATCAAGGCCATCCGGGAGAACTCGATCGTCATGATCACGCCGATCCTCGAGGTGGATGGCCGCGACAAATATGTGGACACCGCCATGTTGCCGCGCAAGGACCCTAAGGCCAGCTTCACGACCCGTTTGGTCTACTGGGGAAAGTATGTTTCCCACGACGATAACCGGGACGGCATCGGCCTGGCTTTAGCCCTCAGCAAAAACATCATGAAGGTCGAGCTCGAGTATCATCCCCAGGTGATGCACGACCTCCATGAATCCGCCTCGCACCTTTACATCTCCACGGGCACGGGTCCTTATAACGCCTGGCTGGACCCGATCGTCGTCGACGAGTGGCACCAGCTGGCCTACCAGGAGGTGGACGGGATGACTCGGGAAGGCGTTCCCGGCGTCTGGACGCACGGATTCTACGACGGCTGGGCCCCCAACTACGCTTTCTACTCGGCCAACGGCCATAATGCCATCGGCCGTTTCTATGAAACGCAGGGAGCCGGCGACGCCAGCAACCGGGTGATTACCAACACTCCGGACCGTGCCTGGTACCGCCCGAACCCTCCTGTGGCATCCACGGTGTGGTCGATCCGCAACAACGTCAATATGCAGCAGAGCGCCATTCTCATCGGCATGAACTATATCGCGACGAACCGCGAAAAATATCTGGAGAATTTCTACTTGAAGGGCAAGCGCTCCGTGGCCAAAGCCAAGAATGAAGGACCAGCAGCCTATGTCTTCCCCGGAAATGACCCAAGGCCGGGCCAGCAGGCGCGCCTCCTGCAGATGTTGCAGGCTCAGGGCGTGGAGGTAAGCCGCGCAGACAAGTCATTCAAGGTGGGCGACGTCGAATATCCCGCTGGAAGCTATGTCGTCCGCATGGACCAGCCGTATTCCCGGATGGCGGACATGCTTCTCGATAAGCAGTATTTCAACATCAACGACCCCCGGCCTTACGACGACGTCGGCTGGACTTTAGGGCCTCTCTTCAACGTGAAAACCGTTCGTGTGGATGACGTTTCCGTGCTATCGGCTCCCATGACCCTGGTCAAGGGCGAGGTCCGCTCACCCGGCGGCTTGACGCGCCTCGGCAGTGGAGCCGGGCAGGCATTCCTCGTTAACCACAACGCGGATAACGCCCTCGCCTCATTCCGGTTCAAGCATAAGGACCTGAAGATTAAAGCCGCGGAAAAAGCCTTCGAGTCGAACGGCAAAAAGTTCAATGCCGGGACATTCATTATCAAGGCCAGCGAGAATTCCGGGAACCTCGAAAGCCTGCTGGATCAAGCCGGCAAAGACTATGGCCTCGGCATTTACGCCGTCCCGGCCATCCCTGATGTCCCGGTCCACGAAGTGGCCGTTCCGCGCGTCGCCGTCATGCATACCTGGCAGAACACGCAGACCGAGGGCTGGCTGCGCATCGCGCTCGATGAGCTTCAGATTCCGTACGATTACATCTCGGTCCTCGCCGTCCGGGACAACGCCCGGCTCCGCGATAAGTATGACGTGATCATATTCGGCCCCTCGGGCGATGCATTGAGCACTGTCGCGGGGATCAGCGGCGATAAGCCGATCGCCTGGAAAAAGACGCCGCTCACTCCCAACCTCGGGACCAACGACTCCACGGACGACATGCGCGGCGGGCTCGAGCTCGAAGGCGTGCTCCATTTGCGCGATTTCGTCAAGGAGGGCGGGCTATTCATTACGCTCGGCACGAGCTCCGCTCTCCCGGTCCAGTTCGGCTTGTCGGGAGGCATTTCCATTCGCCAGACGACGAACCTCTGGGCGCGCGGCGGCGTGTACAAGACCGATGTCTCCGACAAGACGAGCCCCATCGTCTACGGATATGATGACTCGCTGGGCGTGTATTTCAGCCAGTCGCCGGTTTTCGGAATGGGAGGATTTGGAGGACGGGGAGGCGGAATGATGATGGGTGAGGGCGGCGGCGCTGCCGGCCGGCCGTCCGGCCGCGGCGGGGTCAACGACTCCGACATTCCACAGGGACGGCCGCGCGACATCGGGAAGCAATCCGTCGAGGAATTCCGGAAGATGCAGCCGGAGGCCGGCCAGCCCGAAGCAAGACCTGGCGCGCCCACAGGACCGCGGGCGAGAACGATCTTGAGCTTCACCCGAACCGTCAACGAGCTCCTGATCAGCGGCGGCCTGGGTGGGGGCGAGGAACTGGCCGGGACGCCGGCGCTAGTGGACGCGCCGCTCGGCACAGGCCACGTGGTCATGTTCAACTTCAATCCCATGTGGCGCTCCGAGACGCACGGCTCGTTCTTCCTGGTCTTCAACGCCATGCTGAACTTCAAGAACCTGAGCCCCCCTCCGCCGGCACCGACGCAGAAGTAATCGTCAAGACAATAAAATATAATTTGGGGACACTTCCGCTATGTGTCCCCATATCTCAAAAGACTTTCCTAGTATCAACGCATTAACTAAAGTGACATCCCCGTTCGGGCGGCGCCTAGGCCGCCCGCAGCCCCCGGGCCCCGGGGAACCAGTCCCGTCGGTTCCCCCCGTCGGAAAAGCCGACGGGTCCCCCCTCCGCTACGGGGGCTTGAGGGCGGCCTAGGCGCCGCCCATACATTGTCACTT
>Ga0209182_10000179_pt1 | contig 16299 bp, 9 predicted proteins | sample LakBais05cmmetaG_FD_185474 | JGI IMG/M metagenome (GOLD analysis project Ga0209182, IMG submission 185474) | Lake sediment microbial communities from Lake Baikal, Russia to study Microbial Dark Matter (Phase II) - Lake Baikal sediment 0-5 cm... | ecosystem: Environmental > Aquatic > Freshwater >...
GTGATGGCCCCCGCGCCCTGGGCCACGGCTGCCTCGTAGGACGCCCGGACCGAGGAGGCGATGAGGGTCGCCTGAGCCGAAGGCGGCGTGACACCGTGGTCGATGGAGGCCACGATGACGGCCTCGAGCATGCGCGCCCTCTTCGCATCGAGGGTGCCGGAGCCCGAAATCGCTCTGTAAACGGCGTGCGCGAATGGAGCTTCAGGCTCTATCGCGGCCAGGGCGGCACCATGCGATTGGACCCCGGCCAGGTAGGCCGTGAAACGTCCCAGGGCGAAAACTGTTTTTTCGGCTTGGGCCGCTTTCCCCACGGGTTTGAAGGCGACGAGTTCTTCGTCCGCGAGGAGATATTTCTGGAAGCTCTTGGACAGATCTTCCTCGGGATTCCGGACGACCGGCGGGAGAGGCTTCTTCGCCGCGTCCAGGGCCAATCGCGTCAGTGACGCCCTCCGGTTCTCGTCGGGCAGCTCTCCCAGGGTGATGAGGTGAGCGGCTTCGACGAGCGAGGCGCGCTCGATGAGGTCCTGGACGCGGTAGCCACGGACGACGAGGTTGTTGGGCTCGGCCTTGGTGATGAGCGTCGTCCAGCTGGGCTTGGGCGGCGGCGCGTCCCAGATAGTCCTCATCTTGGCGTAGTACCGTTCGGGCAGGAAATAGGTCTTCCCCTTGAGCTTTTCCCGGACGGCGTCGATCAAGTCGAACTGGCTGTTGACGACGGGCACGCCGGCCTCTTCCAGCGCTTTTTTCTTGGACAGAAAAGTGCCCGTCTCGAGTCCGGGCGTGACGATGGCCCCCGCATGGCCCATGGTCTTGCCCTCCGGCGCGCGGGCGCCCGAGACGAGAGCCACGAGGGGCTTGGGATACTTTTCCGGATTGTCCCGGACGTCCTGGGCCAACAGTTCTTCCTGACAGCCGCCGATTTCCCCAGCGACGATGACGAGGTCGGTGTTTTCGTATTCCATGGCCAGCGGAACGAGGTCGCGGAACGTGGAACCGATGGCCCCGTCGCCGCCAATGCCAATGACCGCGTTCTGGGCGATGCCGACGCTGGCCATGGCGTCGGACATGTGGTAGAGGATCGCCCCGCTGCGCGAGATGATGGTCACGCCCCTGGGGCCAAAGCGGCCCGGGGCGACCTCCTCCGGGGTGAAAACGTCCGGCAGCATGCCGATCTTGATGCGCTCGGGGGGAAAGATCAGTCCCGGCGTGTTTCCCCCGATGAGGACGGTCCTGTGGGCCCGAGCCGAGACGATGATATCCCGGACGTCCTTGAGCGGAAGCCCCTCCGAGATGAGGACGACGAGGGGGATGCCGGCTTCGATGGCCTCCAGGGCGGCTTCCCGGGCAGTCGAATAATGCCGCCAGACGCTGGCGGCGACGACATCGGGAAACTCGGCCAGGCAATCTTTCACGGAGTCGAAGACGGGGATGACTTCGTGGACCCGGGTGCCCGCCCCGCCGGGCGCCACTCCGGCGACGACGGACGTCCCGAAATCGTGCATCAGCCCGGCGTGCTTGGTCCCCTGGCCGCCGAGGCCGAGGATGATGGTGTCGAGCCGGCCCGACTTCGCCACCTGATCGGCCAGTCCGGGCCGGAGCTTCCTGACGAGGTGGAACAGGAATCCGTCCGTGGCTTTGATCCTGGCGTCCATCAAGTCCACCCTTTCCGGTCGAACGCGTCGCGGATCCCTTCCCGGATGACCTCGGCCATGATTTTCCGGTTGCCCACCGTGATCTGCATGTCCTCGAGTTCGCCGGGGGTTTCCCTCTTGGCCCTTTCCAGGAAATCGCGCGCGCTCGGCAGGTCGGTCCCGACCATGCGGCCGACGACGGGCACGACGCGCCGCCCGGCTTTCCTCCGCTCCCTCAAACAGCCGACCAGCCCCCGGATGAAAATATCGCAGGAGGAGATGCCGCCGAAGCGGGACGTGATAACGAGGTCGACGACCTCATTATCGAACAGCAGGTCGAACATCTCGGACACCTGCGCCACCGTCGGCCCGCCGCCCGAATCCATGAAGTTGACGGGGATGACGCGGCCGCCGAAAAACCGGTCGCCGACGTTGGCAACTTCATCGATGGAAAAAATGCCGTAGCCCGCCCCGCCGGGAACGAGCCCCACGTACAACTTCTCCGGGTCCTTCTTGTGGTCCTCGGCGAGAAGGTCGACATATCGAAACCCGGCCTCCCGGGCCCTGACCTCGTTCCTGGTCGGCTCGGAGACATCATGCCGGGCTGTCGTCAGCCCCAGCAGATGGAACAGCCCTCCTTGGCGGTAGAGGCCGTTGTCGTCGAGGACGATCTTGGCGTCGGCGGCGACAGGGCCGGCCGCGGTCAGGAGCAGGGGGTTGATCTCGGCGATCTTGCAGTCGTATTTCTGAAAGACGGCGTAGACCTTGGAGATGACGGACTTCAAGGCGTCGACCTGCGCCATTCCTCCGGCCAGCCCGGAGGCCAGGAACGCGGCCAGCCGGGCCGCCTCCGCCTCGGGCAGGATCTCATCGTTGCCGGGTAATTCGACTCTCAGGATTTTTTCCGGCGACTCCCGGGCCACCTGTTCGATATCGACGCCGCCGGCCGGGCTGACGATGACGGTGACGTTGAAATCGGCGGGGTTCATGGTCACTCCGACATAGGCGGCGCCGCCGATCGTCTCGACGGCCTCCTCGACCAGGAGACGCTCGACGGAATAGCCCCGGATCTTGCGGCCGAGCATTTCCGCCGCGAGCGAAACGGCTTCCGCCTGGCCCGCGGCCCTGCGGACGCCGCCGGCCTTGCCCCGCCCGCCGATGAGGACCAGGGCTTTGAGCATGACCGGAGTGTCCGGCCCGACACACCCTTGGATATCCGCGGCTCTCTCGAAAACACCGAGGGCCCGGGGGACGGCGATGCCTTCCCTTTCGAAGACGGTCTTGGCTTCGTTCTCGTAGAGTCGCATGCGATCCTCAGCCCTCGCCGAGCAATCCGCCCCTTCGGTATATGGCCATCTGGATCTCCGAGAACGGCGCTACGCGGAAGACCTCACCGGTTGCGTGGCGGGTGACTTCGCCCGCGGCGAAATCGACGGTGACCTCTTCGCCGCTCCGCACCCCGGCGGAGATAAGGTCGCCCGTGAGGACGGGCAGTCCGGCGTTGACGGCGTTGCGCTCGTAGATCGCGCCGAAGGACCGGGCGATGATGGCCCCCAAGCCCAGGCTCTTGAAGCAGTCGACGGCTTGCTGGCGGGATGAACCGGCCCCGAAGTTCGAGGCCGTGACGACGATATCGCCCGGGGACGATTTCGCGGCGAAGTCCTCCCAACCGGCGAGGTTGTCGAAGGTGTGGCGGCCCATCAGGGCGATATCGGTGATGGCCAGATACCGGTTGTGGAAGATCATGTCCGTGTCGATGTTGTCCTTGTCGATGACCCAAACCCGCCCCCGGACGACGGTCGTCTTCGCTCCGGCGTCCATGGCTTTCGCGGGGGAGTGTCCGGCGGCCGGAACCGCCCGGGGAGGGCCGGGAGGGAAGAGAACGGCTTTGGCAGGGATATCGGCGGCCGCGACGATGACTCCCGCGACGGCGGTGGCCGCCACCGTCGCGGGGGAGGCGAGGTAGACGCTCCCCTTGCCCTGCTTGCCGGCGAAATTCCTGTTGCCGGTGCTGACGGTGACTTCGCCCGGGCCGTTCTGGCCGATCTGTCCCTCGGCGCAGCCGGCGCAACCGGGGTTACCGATGAGGGCTCCGGCCTCGAGGAAGACATCGATGAGGCCTTTATCGAGCGCGCGCCGCCAAACTTGCCGGGTGGCCGGGACGATCTTGAGGACGACCCCGGGGGCGACCCGCCGGCCCCTCAGGACGCCGGCCGCTGTCTCCAGGTCTTCGAATCGTCCGTTCGTGCACGATCCGATGAACGCCGAATCGATCTTCGTCCCGGCGACGTCCCGGACGGCGACGACGTCCTCGGGATGCCCCGGGCGGGAAATGAGAGGGACGAGGTCCGAGACGTCGACCTCGACGACCCGGCTGTAGGAGGCGCCGACGTCGGCGTAGGCGGCTTCGTAGGCCTTGCCGAGCTTGTCGAAATGGGCGAGGACGGGCTTGTTGGGCGGGAAGAGGAGGATGATAGCGCCCATCTCCGTGGCCATGGAGGCGACGGTGATCCGGCCGCTGAGCCCCAGGCCGTCCACCGCCTCTCCATAGAGTTCGGCGCTTGTCCCAAGCAAACCGGCGGCCCCGAATTCATGGAGGAGCCGCAGGGCGATGTCCTTGGGCGTCGTCCCGGCGGGAGGCGTCCCTTTCAGGACGATTTTCACAGATTCGGGAACCTTGAACCAGACCCGGCCGAAAGCCCAGGCGGCGGCGATGTCCTGGTCGCCCATGCCCTGGCCGAAGGCCCCGATGGCTCCCAGGATGTTGGCGTGGGAGTCGGTCGAAACGAGAGTGCCGCCGGGGAGGACCAGCCCCTGCTCGATGGCGATATGCGTGCCGATCCCGGCGTCGACGTCGAAGAGGTTGACGCCGCGTTCCCTGGCGAAGAGCCGGCAGAGATGCTGGTTGGCGGCATATTTCTGGTCGGATCCGCCGGGGTTGCAGTCGAAAGTGAAGAAGGTCTTAGAAACGTCCTCGACGGGCAGGCCGTGCTCCTTCAGGTTTTTGACGACGCTGGCGCCTCCGAAATCCCGGGCGATCCGGGCGTCGATGGCGATGTCGACGATGTCGCCGGGCCGAACCGGCCGGCCGGCGTGCCTGGCCAGGATTTTCTCGATGATCGTTTCGCTCATGGGGTCGATCAGGGCTCGATCAAGGTCCCTTTCTGCTTCATCACCAGAGGATCGAACGTGGCGAAGTCCGCCTGGTGGATAAGGACCGCTTCGACGACCTGGGGCCGGCCCTCTCCCTCCTTGGCGTGGCAGACGATGATATTAAGGATGTTTCCCGGCAGTCCGCACTCGGAGGCCAGGATCGCGCCCGAGACGGGATGGCGGGCATACTGGCCCGGCAGGCTCTTGCGGTAGCCGCCCCGGCCGTCGGGCTCGATTTCGAGGAGCTTGCCGACATCGTGCAGCAGACCGCCGGCGTAGAGGCGGTCGAAGTCGATGGCATAGGGCAGCCGGCCATAGGCCTCGGCCTGGGCCCGCCCCAGGGCGGCCGCGCCTTCGGTCACGGCGATCGTATGCTCGACGAAGTTGACCCCGAGCGTGTCCGTGAGGAGCGTGAACGGTATCTTCTTCAACTCATCGACGGATCCCCAATTTCCCCGGCGGCAGGCTAGGACGAAGGTCTTGACGACCTTGCCGCGGAGGTCTTCGTCGCCGATCCGGGCGAGCTGTTTCCCGAACAACGTCTCGACGTCTTTTTCGCCGATCATCATGGGCCTCCAGAAGGGGTAAGATATCACCTGCGGCGCCTATTTTCAAGGGACGCGGCCTCTCGGCGGCCTTGAACCGGCGAAGCCGGCCGTGGTAAGTTAATCGGGTGAATCCGCAAGCGGGAGGAAGTCCATGATCGAAGGCATTTCTATCGAACGGTTCCGGGGAGATTACGAGGGGCTCGAACGGATGGCCCACGCGTCCTGGCGTGACGAGTACGGCCAGGCCTCGTTCCCCAATTTCTACCGGCCGGCGTTCCTCCGCTATCTCTTCGACAGGATCCCGGAGGCCAAGAAAGACCACCTGGCGGCGGCCTACAAGGGCGGCGAGATCGTCGCCTTCCTGGCCAACCTGCCCCAGAAGTTCCACCTCCGGGGCCACGTCTATAGCGCCATCTATAGCTGTCTCCTGGTCGTCCGGAAGGAATACCTTCGCCAGGGCATCGCGCTCGACCTCATCCGCGCGGCCGTCGAGGGAAACAAAAAGTACAACTACGATTTCTCCCTCCTGACGCTCGAGACCGGCCACCGCTCGACGCTGATGATGGACAAGCTTCGCGCCGAGGGGAACAGGATCGAACCCATCCGCAAGTCCGGGGTCCTCATCCTCGACCTCGGCCGCGTCGACGCTTCCGAGGACCTGAAAAGATACGAGAAGGCGGTCATCCGGCTCATCGGCGCCCATCGCGCGCCCAAGGCCGCGCCCGGCGTCACCCTGCGGGAATACCGCGCCTCCGACCTCGACGCCTGCCACGCCCTCCTCGACCGCTACAGGGACACCGTCGAGCTGGCCCGGGTCTGTGACAAAGGGGAACTCGCCCCCGAGCTCGACTGCCCGGACGTCGCCCGGACCCTCGTCTGGGAGAAGGACGGCCGCGTCCAAGCCATGATCAATTTTATCCTGCACGATCACCTGGGAAAGATCGTTGAGCGGTGGGCCTGGATCAATCATGTTGCCTTCCCCGACCTCTCCCCCGCCGAGCGGGTATCGTTCCTCCGGGCTTACCTAGCCCGCATCCGGGAGGACGGTTTCATCGGGACGATCGATTTCACCAAACGGGGCTGGCCGGCGGGGCCCTTCTACCGGGCCCGGTTCATCCCCTACCCCCGGGCCGTCAACCTCGTCTCCTGGACGTTCAACCCCGATATTTCACTCGCCGGGATCCCCATCGTCTACGAAATCCAAGTATGAATGAGGATCCGAAAGAGGAGGTCATAGAGAACAGGCGGTTCACCTTGGTCAGCAATATCATGAAGACCAAGCACGACACGGCCAAGAACGCGATCAACAACGTCCGCTGACGGCTGATTTGTTGAGCGACACTGTGGTTATTCGTATCTGACGTCCATCCCGTGGACTTCATTCTCTTTGAAAAAGAAATGAAATCGCTCCGCAGGATTCCTGATCACATCGACCCTTGCACACGGGAAAGGGCCGGCTACTCCTCAGCGAAAGCATCCCTCAGAAGCTGATTCTGGCGGCTGAAGGCCACGCGCGGGCTTCGGGTCTCTTTCATCAGCGAGATTTCCTGTGTGACCAGCCTTGCGAGATACATCGTCTGAGCGGCTGTTTTGCGGGACTCCCTCTGGAATAGTGGATGGTCGCGGTTGATATAGACGACATTTCCCTCGGAGAAACACTCCGGCCCCCGGGGGCCGAAAAAGTCGAGACAGACGGAAACGCTCTCCGTGCCCATACGCATGCGGCGAACGATGGCGTTGGGCGTGACTCTCTTGACCAGGGGATGGCGGCGTTTCTTCTTCTTCGGCGCAACGGGTGCCTCCGGCTCCTCGACGGCCCGAGCCTCTCGCGGCGGGACCTCGGCCCCTTGTCGCTCCTTCCTCTTAGCCCCTATGACGGCACTGCCGCCGGCCTCGCCGGGTTCGCCATAGTCGACCGGGCCAAAGGGCGATAGGTCGGGATTGCGGGCCAGGGCCTTATGGATGCGCTGGAGGGCTTCGTTGACGGCGCGGCTTGATTTCCGCTGTTCGCTGCGGTCGGCTTCCTTGCCTAGGGCTCTCCCGATGATGACAACGACTTTCTCCATGACCTTGAGGAATTCCTGGTATTCGTCGGAATCAACGATAAAGCTCGACCGGTCCGAGGTGATGGGAAGAAAATCGGCATGGATTTCGCCCTTGACTCGGGCCACGGCTTTTCCCCACGTTTCCATGCCGAAGAGGTCTTTTCTCACGGTCACGGCCTTGACCTTCACTTCGATGCCCAAGTTCTTGAAATCGGCGGCCGACTTCGGAGTGATGACGATCTCTCCGGTTACGAGGCCGAATTTGGTGCCTTCAAGAATCGGGATTCTCTGGCCGACAAGGCTTCGCGGGTAGAGGCGGCGGCCGTTGAGGTAAACGGCAAATTCCGGGGCTTTGAGAGGCACGCTCTCCAGGAGTTTCCTCTCCACGTCTTCAACGTGGAAGGACTTGGAAAGCTCGGAGAGGATGACCGCCGTGCCGTCACCCTCTTGAGGGTCTCGAGGGTTGGGGGCGAGGATTTCGCAAGGGAGATGCCACTCGTCCTTGGCTTCCTCCCAGGCCTTCTTGTCAAAGACAACGCGGGCGCCAAAATCTTTGTGCCGGGTGATGAGTTCGAAACGTGAGGCGGCGGCCAGGGAGGCAAATTTTCCGATGCCGAATTGCCCGATCCGGATACGGCCGAAGCGGGGCGAGCGGGCATGAACGACCTTTTCGTTCGATCCTATGATGAAATATTGCTCGAGGCCGGCCAGGTCCATGCCTGTGCCGTTGTCGCTGACCACGATTTTCTCGGGCCCGACCTCGACCCGCACTTCGGAGGCGTCGGCGTCGTAGGCATTGTTGACGAGCTCCCGGAGAAGGTCGACGCTCTCCGCATAGAGCCGTTCCCCAATCGAGACGATGTGTCGCTTGTCAACGGTCACCGCGAGTCGTTTTTTCTCTTTGATTTCCATAGAATTTGGCCTTGGGCTGCGCCCTCAATCCAGCTTGAGGAAATTCGTTTTCGACTGGGCCTGCCCGGCGGCACGTCGATTTTCCGAACTCTCCTCCGCGTGGGAGCATAAAACACGGTTCAGACCATGTCAAGGCCGGGAGATCGACCCCAGACTGCTAACGGGATGCGTTTTTGCGGCGTAAACCTTCCTGGCATGCGGTTTGACATCCCGGTTTTGACCTGATAAAAAAGAGGCGGACTGACGACCATGATTTCCGCCGCCGAACGATGGGTTGAGGACCAGGAGAAACTGGCCACGCCGGCCCGCGTTTATTGGTGCGACGGCTCTGAGGGCGAGGCTTGGCGCCTCATCGAGATCGGCCTGAACGAGGAGCGGCTGAACGGCCCCGTCTTCCAGAAGCTCAACCATAAAACCTGGCCGACGGCCTACCTCCACCGCTCCTCCCCGACTGACGTCGCCCGGACCGAGCACCTGACCTTCGTCTGCCATCCCACCAAGGAAGCCGCGGGCCCGAACAACAACTGGATGGACCCGGCGAAGGCCAAGAAGGTCATGGCCAAGCTCTCCGACGGCTGCATGACCGGGCGGACGATGTACGTCATCCCCTACATGATGGGCCACCCCGACTCGCCCTACGCCAAAGCCTGCCTCATGGTGACGGATTCGAGCTACGTCGCGGTCAGCATGCGCATCATGACCCGCATCGGGACGCCCATCATGGAGAAGCTGCGCAACCGCGAGGACTTCATCAAGGGCTTCCACTCCATCGGCACTCTCGACCCCAACCGCCGCTACATCATGCACTTCCCCGAGGAAGGCCTCGTCTGGAGCGTCGGTTCGGGCTACGGCGGGAACGCCCTTCTCGGCAAGAAGTGTGTTGCGCTCCGCATCGGCTCCTTCCTCGGCTACAAACAGGGCTGGCTCGCCGAGCACATGGTCATCATGGGCATCGAAGACCACCGTGGCAACGTCACCTACGTCACGGCCGCGCTTCCCAGCGCCTGCGGCAAGACGAACCTGGCCATGATGGAGTCGGCCCTGCCCGGCTACAGGGTTTGGACGCTCGGCGACGACATCGCCTGGCTCAACATCGGCCCCGACGGCCGTCTCTGGGCCATCAACCCCGAGGCCGGCTACTTCGGCGTCGCGCCGGGGACGTCGATGAAGACGAACCCGAATATGATGAAGACGATCAAGCGGGGCGCCTTTAACCCGACGCTTTTCACCAACGTCGCCCTGGACACCGACAGGAACGAGCCCTGGTGGGAAGGGCTCGACGGGCCCGTCCCCGAGCATCTCCTCGACTGGCAGGGCAAGCCCTGGACGCCGGCGTCGGGGACCAAGGGCGCCCATCCCAACTCCCGGTTCACGGCCTCGATCGTCAACTCGCCCATGCTTTCGAAGGAGGCCGAAAACCCCGAGGGCGTGCCCATCTCGGCCATCATCTTCGGCGGCCGCCGCACCCAGCTCATCCCCCTCGTCACCGAGAGCTTCAGCTGGTCCCACGGCGTCTTCATGGGCGCGCGGATGGGCTCGGAGACGACGGCCGCGGCCACCGGGCAGGTCGGCGTCGTCCGCCGCGACCCCATGGCCATGCTGCCCTTTTGCGGCTACAACATGGCCGACTACTGGCGCCACTACCTGAACATGGGCCAGCGCATGTCCCGGCCGCCCAAGATCTTCTCGGTCAACTGGTTCCGGACGGACGACAACGGGAAATTTATCTGGCCGGGGTTTGGCGACAACATGCGCGTCCTCAAGTGGGTCATCGACCGGGTGACGAACGCCGTCCCGGCGAGGGAAACCCCGGCCGGCCTCGTCCCGCGCATCCAGGACCTCGACATGATCGGCCTCTCCCTCCCCAAGGACAAGCTCGAACGGCTCTTCGAGGTCAACATCAAGGAATGGAAGAGCGAGGTCGACGAGGTCCGGGCCTTCCTCAAACCCTACAAGCGCCGGCTCCCGGCCGAGATCCGCGAGCAGTACGAAAAGCTCGAGCGCCAGGTCCGCTAAGCTCCCTCCATCTCCGGTCTCCGCTGCTAGCGCATCACCCGGACCGGTCCGAGAAGCCCCGATTCGACCAGGGGGTCGTCCTTTTTATAGAAGCGATGGGTCGTGAACGTGTAGCGGCGGCTCGGGCGGGGCTCGCCGGCGAGGAGCCAGGGCGGCCAGCGGCCGGCTTCGACTCCGTCCCAGGGCTCCGACTCGTCCCCGATCAAACGGTTGACCCAGAGATTGGCCACCTCGATCTCCAGTCGGTTCCCCTTATCGCGAACGGCATCCGTGATCCTCACCCGCCAGGGCGCGGTCCAGACGACCCCCAGATCCTCTCCGTTGAGCTTGAACCGGGCCAAGTTCTTGACGACGCCGAGGTCAAGGTAGAGATCGCGGCTGTTCGACGCCGCATCCGATCCGGGCAGGTCGAAGGTCTTAAAGTAGGTGCCGATGCCGGAATAATGCCGTATCCCCTCCTCCGGCCGCTTGGACCAATCGTCGAGCCGGTCGAAAACGATGCGCTCCGGCCCGCCCCAAGCCGGGTCGAAGGCCACGGTCCAGGGACCCGTCAAGGTCATGACGACCTTATTGTCCGGAAAATCATCCGCGATCGCCGTCTTGTCCGGACCGGTCTTTCCCTTTCTATCGAACACGACGAAGACGCTTTGGTAGGGTTCGAGCTTGACCGGAAGGGCCATCCCTCCTTCCCGCTTACTCAGGTTCCGGAGCGGCCGCGTCTCTCCGGTCACCGCGTCCCACAATTCGGCCGCGGGCGTGCCGTCCTTGAACACGCAGACGTCGGCCGCCGCTTCGCCCGTCCGGTTGGAGATGAAATAGACTTCGCGATCCGGAAGCGAGCGGTGGGTGTAGCGGATCCGGCCCGAGGCGGTGAAATCGGGCCGCATCCCCAGGCTTTCGAGCAAGGCCGCGGTGGCCGTGTATTCCGGGTAGAGCGCGTCGGTCCGCGGGTCGGGTGCGCCTGCCGAGCGCTTCACGGCCAGCTTCCCTCCCCAGTGGACCCGTCCCTGACCGATGACCCGCTCGGTCGCCGTCGCCGGAGTCTCGCGGCTTCCCCAAAGCGTCTCGGCCCGGGCGGCCACGATCTCGTCGCATGCGGGGTAATTTTCGAGCGAGGGAGACTTGAGCGGCGGTCCGCCCACGACGTCGGCCCCGGCCTCGACGAGGGACCCGATCTTGGCCAGAAGCTCCGGGGTCATGGTCTCGACGGCCGGCAGGACCAGGAGCCGGTAGGAGGCCCCGCCGGGGAAAACGACTCGGCCGTCCTTGACCGTCGCGTCCTTGATCAGGGCGGCCGGTGAACAGCCGTCGAACGAGAAGCCGCGTTTGTCGGGAAGGACCTCAGTTCCTTCGAGGGCCGAGGCCGGCGGCCGAAAGACGTGAGGCGCCCCTTCCGGAGCGAGATAGAGGATGTCGGCCACGGGCCTCCCCTGGGAAAGGAGATGCTGGCAGCGCGCGACATAGCGATGGTAAGCCGATACCATCGGCCACCAGGTCTGACCGCGGTCCCAATGCACTCCGTAAGGGCCCATGGTCATGCCCGGCCGCAGGCGGTCGTCGAGCGGCTTGTGGGCGAACGTGTGATAGATGAGACGGTTGAGGCCCAAACAGAAGGCCCAATCGCCCTGGTTCTTCATGTCGCCGGGGTACTTTTTCCAGGCCTCAGTGTGGTCGGCGGTAAAAGCCTCGGCGGCCACGACAGGCGCGCCGATGACGTGGGCGATGGATGTCGCCTCGATCGCGCTGAAGGCCGAGTTAAAACCGTAGCCGTCGCTCCAGAACTCGCCCATGGGCACGTCGGCGACGCCGCCCAGGTCGAGGTCGGCCGCGGGATTCATGTCGTAGGGCTCGATCGAGAGCCGGAAGCCCTCGCGCCGGCCGAGCTCCTTGAAGCGGAGGGCGTGGTTCTCGATGATCAGCTCGTTCGATGTTTTCCGGATGTCCCAGAGGAACCGTTCGCTCATCTCGAGGCTTCCGACGATCCGGCCGGTGTAGGCGGGGAGATAGAGCAGAGGGTCATAGCCCCGCCGCCGCCGGAATTCCTCACGGAAACGCGGGCTCCAGTTCTGGGCCCCCATCTCCCAGCTGTCGATGTGGATCATCGTCCAACCCCCGTCCGACGACGCCCGGCGCGGGCCGACCTTGCGGAGAAGCTTTCCGACGTAGGCGTCGTAATGGGCGTCGAAGGCCGCCGCGTCGAACTTGTCGCACTCGAAGCCCAATCCGGGCAGGGGCGCGGGCCGGGTGACGGCGCCGTTATTCCGCGTCCCGAAGCGCAGGATGGTCCACTCGCCCGCCGGGGCGTCCCAGCGCAGGCTCCCATCGGGCTGAAGCCTGTCGGTCAGGTCGATCATCCGGCCGGGGTCGATCGCCGACCCGGCCTCCTCGGCGAAAACGGCCGCGGACGGAAGATACGGCAGGACGCCCGGCTGGGAGGTGTAGGGGGCCCTGTCGTAGAGCGCTTTCTCCTCGAAAAGAGGGATCGTTCTTGAAATCGGCGGCGCGGGGAAGGCCAGGACGGCTACGTCCTCATACCAGGCGTCGCGAAGTTCCTTGAGCGCGGGCGTGAGCGTCCTCGGGCCGAAGAACGGGGACCTCGGCTCGGGCACCGGCAGCTTGCCGGCGAACGGTCCGGGCCCGCGAAAGCTGGTCACCGAGGCCACGAGGTGCATCATGGATCGGGCCGGGCTGACCCACGGGCCGCCGCTTCCGGCCCAGCCCGGGCCGGAGCCGAGGATGATCTGGATGCCCAGCCGTTCCGCTTCCCGGACGGCATGGGCGAAAAGGTCCTGCCACCCCTCGCTCAGGAAGTCGACCTTGCCCCGCGGCACGCCCACGTTCACTTCGAGGAAGAGCGCGTAGCCGATCCCGGCCTCCTTCATCGATTCGAGGTCGGCCGTCATGCCCTCGCGGCTGAGGTTGCCGTCCATGAAGTACCAGTAAACGCCCGGCCGGGCCGCGTCCGGCGGCGCCAGGAATTCTTCTTTCAGCCTATCGCGCGGGCCGGAGGCGCAGGCGGCTAGGACCAATCCCGTTGCGGCCAGGATTGCGAATCGCGAATTGCGCATGCTTTTCCCCTCTCGAAAGGAAAGCCTAATTCACCGCCCGGGACCTGTCAAGGACCATTAATACCTGTCGATGAAGTCCCATCCCCGCGAAGGGCAGACTGTCCGCGCCCGGTCCTTCCAGTGGTCGGCCATGATGATCATCGTCGCCGTCCTGGGACTCATCGACCACGCGGTTTTCTGCCGTCTGCTCCGGCGGACGCGCCGGCCCGACGCCTCCTCTTCCCTTTCTCTGTTCCGCTGAGCTAGAATAAGCTCAAAGGGAGGATGTCGTGAAGAACATCTCTGTGCTCCTCATTCTGCTGACGTGCCTTCCCGTTTTCGGAGGGGATGCGGGCGAAGACGACTTGCGTGAGGTCCGCGTCAGGATCCTGGCCGACGAGGAGGTCAGGGCGGCGCCGGGCTGGCAAAGCCGCATCTCGTCCCTCATGAATGCTGTCTCCGGAGAGTACGAACGGCTTTTCGGCATTCGATTCACCATCTGCGGATTCGACGGCTGGTCGTCTGATGATACTCTCGGGTCTCTAGAACTCCTTCTCGACGCCCTGGACGCGACGGTCTCCAAAGAAGGATGCGACGCCCTCCTGGCCCTGACGGCCCAGAAGGGCTTGGCGTCGAGCACGCTCGGCTATTCCCTGTTCGAGGAAGGCATCGTTCTTGTGCTGTTCGCCGAGAAAACTCCCGGGCTGGAAAGGACTCTCAAGCACGAGTGGGGTCATATATTCGGCGGCGCCCACGTCGCTGACCCAGGATCGATCATGAACCGTCTCCTCATGGGCGGGGAATTCGACGCCCTCAACGTCCAGGCCATTCGGCTCAGCAAGGCCCGGACCTTCAACAATGTCGATTTTCCAATCCCTAAAGAGGCCCGGCGGCAGGCGATCGACATCTACCGGGAGATCTGCGATTCCAACCTCAGAACGCCGGCGACGGGGAGCCCGTCCGTCGCGGCGCCAACATCCATGGGTGTCGGGGTCAGCCAGGAACTCCGGGCAATCCTCGACGAAAGAGGGCGGAATGAAACGTTTTTCCTCGACGACGCCCACTTCCTCCTCGCAGGGATCCACCTGGAAGAGAAGGAATACGACATGGCCCTGGACGCGTGCCGCGCCGCCCTCAAACTCAACCCGGAGAACCTCGAGACCAGGAACCTCATGGGGATCATTGCCAGAAGACAGGGCCGCATTGAAGAGGCTATCGAAACCTACGAGAAAATCCTCGAGGAAAAGCCCCGGTCTCCCCGCTTCTTGTATAACATGGGCATCGCCTATGCGAAGAAAGGCGATCCCGCAAGGGCCCAGGATCTCTACCGCCGGGCGCTCGAGCTCAAGCCCAATTTCGCCGAGGCCTGGAACAACATTGGCGAACTCGGCCTGCGCTCCGGCCAACTCGAAGAGGCCGAAGCCGCCTTCCTGGCGGCCTTGTCCATTAACAGCGCCTTCGCCCTCGCCCATTCCAACCTGGCCGAGGTCTACGTCGCCAAGAAAGAGTATGACAAATCCCTTGCGGAAATCACCCTCGCCCTCCGGCTCGACACCGGAATTCCTATCCCCTACAACGTCCACGGGAATCTTCTCTTCGCGCAGGGCAAAACCTCGGAAGCCGTCGCGGAGTACACCAAAGCCATCGCCCTCGATCCCGGCTACGAAAAAGCCTACTACAACCTCGGAATCTGCCGCTTCAAGGAAGGCCATGTCCCCGAGGCCATGGCCAATTTTTCCAAGGCCGTCGAACTCGCGCCCCGGTTCGCCGAGGCCCACGCCAGCCTGGGTTACTGTCTCCTCCAAGCGCGAAAAATCGATGAGGGAATCGCCGAGATACATCGGGCCCAGGAGCTCGGGTTCGTCTCCGCCAAAATCCATCTCAACCTGAGCTATGCCTTTCTCCTAAAAAACCAACCAGGCGAGGCCATCGAAGAAGCCCGCAAGGCGCTTCAACTCGACCCGGCACTGGCCCAGGGCTACAATAACTTGGGCATCGCTTACACAAAGAATGGGATGGTCAAAGAGGCTGCTCAAGCCTTCGGGAAGGCTGTCGAGCTGGACCCAAACTACAAGGACGCCTTCGCCAGCCTGGCCAACCTCATGATGGTTCTCGGAAAACGGCAGGAGGCCCTCGGCCATTACCTCAAGGCCATGGCCATCGATCCGAAAGACGGCGCCCTGCACAACAACATCGCGGTCCTTTATTTCCAGGAAGGCTCCTACGGAAAGGCTTGGGACCATGTCCAGAAAGCCATGGCCCTGGGTGCCAAGGTCGACCCGGATTTCCTGGACGAGCTCAAGAAAATGTTGAAACGCAAATCATCAACCTACGGTGGAGGGAAGAACCCATGCGCGGATTAAAAGGAAAGAGAGTTATGGTCACGGGCGGCGCCCAGGGCATCGGGGCCGCGATGGCGGCTCGGTTCATCGATGAAGGGGCCCGGGTCGCGATCCTCGACAAGAACCCCGAAGCCCTGGCCGGGACCGCCGCCCGGCTGCCGTCTCTTGCGACGACCCTCCGGGCGGACGTCTCGGCCGCCGGTGAGGTCGCGGCGGCCTTCGCCGAGATCGACCGGCTCTGGGGAGGACTCGACGTCCTTGTCAACAACGCCGGGATCAGCATCCGCCACCGTTTCCTGGACATCACGCAGGAGGAATGGCGGCGGGTCGTCCAGACGAACCTCGACGGCGTTTTTTACGTCTCCCGGGAGGCCGCCCGCAGGATGATGAGCGGAAACGGCGGCGTCATCCTCAACATGGGCTCCACCAACGGGATCATGGGCTATCACCACTACGCCGACTACAACGCTTCCAAGGCCGGGGTCATCGAGCTAACCCGGTCCATGGCCCTGGAACTTGCGCCGCGGGTCAGGGTCAACTGCGTCTGCCCGGGCTATATCCTGACGCCCATGCAGGAGGCTGAGTATACGCCGGAGATGCTCAGG
>Ga0209182_10000181_pt1 | contig 16199 bp, 13 predicted proteins | sample LakBais05cmmetaG_FD_185474 | JGI IMG/M metagenome (GOLD analysis project Ga0209182, IMG submission 185474) | Lake sediment microbial communities from Lake Baikal, Russia to study Microbial Dark Matter (Phase II) - Lake Baikal sediment 0-5 cm... | ecosystem: Environmental > Aquatic > Freshwater...
GAAGAGCCCCCTCCATCCCCCACAGCACCAACGGTCACACGGCCGCTGGTCAAGATCATCAGTGGCGGACAGACCGGCTCGGTTCAAGCTGCAGGAGCACCCTGGAGGGTATCCCGCCCGAACCTTCGCGAATGCGAAGGAGTCGGATGGCACCATCCGGCTTGCCCATGATTTCACGACCGCAGGCGAGCGGTGCACCCTGAACGGGATCCGGGAAGCAGGACGACCGCACTTCGATGTGGACCTCGCTCACCCGAGGCCGGCCGAAGAGGCGGTCGCCTGGATCCGGGAGCATGGGATCCGGATCCTGAACGTAGCATTATCTGTCGATTCTGCGCAGCGACACCAGATCGGGATCTCGCCCTGCCACCGGGCCGCGTGGACGACGCCCCGCCGGTGGAAGCGCCAGGTTGAAAGCGGCGAGGTCTTCACGGTTTTGATAAGTTTGATTCCTCCGATTTCGAGGACGCCATCCGGACGGCCGTTTCGCTTGGGGGCGACACCGACACGCTTGCCTGTATCACCGGAGGAGTGGCGCAAGCGTTCTATGGATCGGTCCCGGACGCGATACAGCGAAAGGTCTATTCACTCTTGGACGATCGTCTCGGCGAGATCACGCGAAGGTTCATGGAGCGGTATTGCCCAACTCCATGACCGACCCCCCAACTGCACGGTGCGGTGCGGACTGCCGCCCGTGATTTGCACCGTTTCGCGCCATCAGTCGTCGCGCTCCCCGGCGGCGTCGCTCCTCTCCCAGAGCTATCCGCCGCCCTCCGGCGAGCCGCAGCGCGGTCCCGGCGCCGTGGGCATCTTGGGGTGGCGTTCCCGGTGAGCGCACAATTCGGCAACGGCGGACGATTCTCTCCGCCCGTCGTGCTTGGAGGCCAACATGCAACAGGTGTGGGATTCGACAGAGCCCGTACCGATTCTACGACCCGTTGATCAAGGCCGCCGCCCGTCTGTTCCTCGGGAATGAGATGGTTTTTCGATAATATTTTTGAGTGCGGGGTCGAGTAACTCCCACAGATGCGGATGACTCTCGACAAGACGAGCAATATCGCCTAGATCTTTTATTTTTTTACTCTGCCGGCGTTCTGTATCTTTCCATGCTTTTGTTTTGCCCTTGAGAGTATCCTCCAACGAGGCGACACGCATGAGTATGCCATGAACGTCTGCGGGGACAGCGCGGTCTGGAAACCCGAAGTAAAAATCTTCTGTGCTCAATTGTACGCTAACTTTTGAACGACCTTGAAAGTTTATCGACCATTCAAAACGCTCTGACTTAAACCCTGCTTCTTCCAGAATTTTCACTGCAATTTCTACAGATTCTGTAGCCACAACAAGGTCAACATCTCGTGTGACCATCGGCTCTTCCGCCCAATGATTAACCGCGACTCCGCCGATTGCGCACCATTGAATGTCTGCGCGTTCAAGACAGTCGACAAGACGCATCACATCGTCTGCCCCGCCAACGGTTTGCCAATCGTAAAACTGCTTGGGTGTCATCGTGACTCCTGTATTGTCGAGTAGTTATCTGCTCTTGGATTATCACATTTTCGTAACTGCTAGGGAACCGTGAACCCTAACCACCTGAGCCAGGCCCGGGGGACTGTCCCGCAGAGCGCACTATGGCCGGCCCAGGGGAAGCGGTCCAGGCCCCGGCCTCTGCGAGAACCGCCAGGCGCACGACGAAGTCGGTCCGGTCGGGGTCGTCGTGGAAAATGGGCGTCCGCCTTGGCAACGTTCCTTTCCTTTCAAAACGAGTCCTCGCAAGGTTCCCGTAACCCACATCTGCACGAATCTGACGACGGCGGGGATAACTCGAGAGCGCTCCTTCCGGCTTCTGGATCAAGTCGGGTAGGAGCGTCGACGAAAGACCTCTTTCCGGCACCCGCCATGGGTTTCCAGGAGGGTGAGGCATGCCGCGGGTCATGCGGGTCAATTCGGACCAGCCCGTCCCCTACTCCTTGAGAATCTTCACCAGGACGATGGCCGACTTGTTCACCACCAGGAAATCCCCTCGCCAGAGCTGCCGCTTGCTCAACGAGAAGAGCGTCACGTCCGTCATCGCGAGGAACGGCTTCCCCGGCTGGTTCAGCAGATCGGAGAGTCGGTCCTTCACGCCTCGGATGGAGTGCGGGATATGGGCATCTCCGACGAGCAGGACCCGATCGGTCCAAACCTCGATCTTCGTCTTCTCTCCCATTTCCACATCCTCAAGTGCGGTCATTACCGGCTTCGTCTTTCGCGCCATGCCTTCCTCCCTGTTGACGGTCTTCCCGCGCCGTCTGCTCACCGCTCCACACAGGCACCTACGTTGGCAGAAAACGCGCCGGGCCGATTCGTGCGGAAGCGTACCACCACCCATTCGCCTGGCGCCCTTTCCCTTACCGCACGGCTCTGCGCACCTTCAGCAGGTCGTCCAGGTAGGTCGGGTTGTCGGCGTACTTGAGCGCCTCCTCATACGCGACTTTTCCCCCCGCCACGAGGTCCGCCAGCGACGCATCGATGCTGACCAGCTCCTCCATGTTCATTTGCATCATCCCCCGCAGCAGGTGGACCTTCCCGTCCCGGATGGCGTTGCGCACGCGCAGGGAGGTGCTCATCCGTTCCCAGGCCAGAACGCGCCCCGTCCCGGTCGCGCGGCGCACGAGCCGCTGGGAGAACACGACGAGCAGCGCCTCGGCCAGTTGCGCCCGCACCTGGGCCTGCTGACCGGCCGGGAAACTGTCGAGGGTCCGATCGATCGCGGCCGTGGCGCTCATCGAGTGCATCGTGCCCATCACGAGGTGGCCGGTCCCCGCCGCGGAGATCGCCGTCGCGAAGCTCTCGGCGTCCCGCAGCTCGCCCACCACGATGACGTCCGGATTCTGGTGGAAGATCTGCCGGAGGGCCTCCGCGTAGGACCGGGTGTCGGTCCCCACCTCGCGCTGGTTGATGTTCGAGGTCTTGTGCTGGTGGGCGAACTCAATCGGGTCCTCAATGGAGATGATATTGGCTTTCCGCTCCCGGTTGATGATGTCCACGAGGCAGGCCAGCGTGGTGCTCTTGCCGTGGCCGGTCGTCCCGGTGATGAGAATGAGCCCCTGATGCTTCAGGGCATATTCCCGTAGGCAGCCCGGGAGGCCCAGCTCGGCGGCGGTCGGGATCACGTCCGCGACATGGCGGGCCGTGAACGCCAGCCCGCGGTGCTGCCGGTAGAGGTTGCAGCGGAAGCGGCCGACTCCGTCGACGGTGCAACTGAAATCGACCTCCCGGCCGCCCGCGAGGCCCTCGCGCTGCGCGGGGGTCAGGAGGTCCCGCACCAGCGCCTCGACCTCCCTCGGCGTGAGGGCCGGCCCCCCCACGCGCCGGAGCTCATTATCGACCCGGATCGCCGGGATGGCGCACGCCGACAGGTGGAGGTCCTGTCCCTTCCAGGCGATCAGCGTCGTCAGGAGGCTCGGCATGGTCCGCTCGGCCCCGGCCTCCCGGCCCGGCGGCTCCCCTCCCGCCGCCTGGAGGGCCAGAGGCTTCACCCCGTACCCGTGCGTCTGGAAGAACGCGAGGGCTTCTATGAACTGCCCGCACGACATGATCACCGGCTTGGTCCGACGCCCCGTGCGGAACTCCACGTCGCTCAGCGCCGTGAGGTCCGTCGGATCGACCATCGCCACCACCAGCCGGGTCCCCTCCAGCCCGATGGGGAGCATCCGCCGCGCCCGCACGACCTCCTCCGGGATGAACTTCTGCGTGTCCGGGGGGATCTCCACGCGGGTGAGGTTGATATGCTGGAGCCCGGCCTGGCTGGAGAGCGCCTCCAGGAGAGCCTCCAGGGTCACGAATCCCAGCCGGACGATGTTCTCCCCGAGGGTTCCGCCGAGCTGCGCCTGGGCCGTGAGCACCGCGGTCAATTGCTCTGGGCTGATCAGCTTGGCCGCGACCAGCAGTTCCCCAATTTTCAGTCGCTTTTCCGGCACGGCTCGCCCGCCTTCTGGCTGACCTCCGAGGGCGATGCGGTCTCGGACTCCCACAGGTCCGCCGCGTGCCACAGTTCCTCGGGAAGTCACACGATCCAGTCCGCCCTTGTTGTTGACCAGGGCAAGCGTCCTTATGGTTGAGACCAGATCGTCTTGCCGTTCTCGTCGAACAGGACCAGGACCGGCCCGTTCTTGAACACGTGCAGCATGACGCGGACCTTGCCGTTCTCGTCGGACAGGGCCAGCGTCGGCCCGTCCCCGACCACGTCCAGCGTGGCGCGGACCGTGCCGTTCTCGTCGGACAGGTTCAGCAACGGCCCGTCAGTGGTCAGGCTCAGGCTGGCGCGGTGGTTCCCGTTCTCGTCCTCAAGAATGAACTGAGTAGCCCGGATCACTTTGTCCATGCGGTCCGTTCCTTTCAGTTGCGGACGGCGAAGTTTCCAAGGCACGCCATCATGGCAGCAACATCACGCTGCGTGGCTGTACAGGCGCGAAGAAGGAGTGCGGCGAGAAATAGGCAGAGCCACCGTACGGTTCGGGTCATGACCGCAGCCTCCGTGACAGAGGGGCATGCCGCACTCCTTTCGCGGTTACGCAATCGTGGCCTAAGCCCTGTCGGTCCTCCTCCACGCGGAGCATGCCGCAGGCGGCGGAGATGTCTTTGCCGCGACTCTCGCGGATGGTGGCAATCAGCCCCGCCTCGTAAAGAACACGCTGGAACGCCTCGACCCGCTCCCGCGGTGAGGGGCGGTCCGGCAGGTCGGGCGTCGTGTTGAACGGGATGAGGTTGATCTTGCAGCGGATCCCGTGCAGGAGGCGGATCAGCCGCTTCGCGTCATCGGCCGAATCGTTCACTCCGTCCAGCATCACATACTCGAAGGTGAGCCGCCGCCGGTTCGGCAACGGGTAGGCCCGGCACGCCTCCAGCAGGACCGCGAGGGGCCAGCGCCGGTTGATGGGCATGATCTGATCGCGCACCTCGTCCGTCGTGGCGCTCAGCGAGACCGCCAGATTCACCCCGAGGTCCGAGGCCGCCAGCCGCCGGATCCCCGGGACGTGCCCGGCGGTCGAGAGCGTGATCCGTCGCGGGGCGATGTTCGCACCGAGTTCGTCGCAGAGGATCCGGATGGCGCGCTCGACCTCGGGGAAGTTCAGGAACGGCTCCCCCATCCCCATCAGGACGAGATTGGAGAGTCGCTCGCCGGGCTCCAGCGCCTCCTGGAGGAGCAGGACCTCCCCCACGATCTCGGCCGCGGTCAGGTTGCGCCGCGCGCCCATCAGGCCGGTGAGACAGAAGCGGCAGGCCAAGGGGCAGCCCACCTGGGTCGAGATGCAGGCCGTCAGCCGATCATCGTCGGGGATCAGGACGCTCTCGATCTCCTGGCCGTCCGCCAGCCTCAGCAGGAACTTTCGCGTCCCGTCGTTTGCCCGCTGGAGCCTTGCCAACCCCGGGCGGCTCACCGTCGCGCGGGCCGCGAGGTCGGCGCGCAGCGCGCGCGCCAGGCTGGTCATCGCCAGGGCGGTCGTCACGCGCCGCGCCTGCACCCACTGGAAGACCTGCCGGCCCCGGTAGCCGGGCTGGCCCAGCTCTGCCATCAGCTCCTCCGCCTCGCGACGGGTGAGCCCCGTGAGGTCCACTAGTTCAGTCCCTGCAATTGCCGCCGCGCCTCGGTGGCCTCGGGTCCGCTCGGGGACAGCTCGATTACCCGCCGGAAGCTCTCCCGCGCACCCGCCTTGTCGCCCTCCCGTATCTGGACGATCCCCATCTCCAGATGGAAGATGGAAATGGTTCCGTCCAGCTTGATAGCCTTCTCGAACTGCTCCCTGGCCTCCGCGGTCTTCCCCTGCTCCACGAGAGCCCGGCCCAGCAGGAAGTACCCATCCGGCGACTGGGGAAGCACGTCCGAAACCTTTCGGAACTGCTCGGCGGCCAAGACGTACTGCCGCTGCATCATGTAGACGTTCCCCAGATTCATGTACGCCCGCTCGGGATTCAGGTAGCGCGGGTTCGCCAGGGCCTTGCGAAACGCGTCGATGGCCGGATCCCACTGCTGCAGGCGAAGGTAGGCCGCCCCGAGCTCGTTGTAGGCATCGGAGAAGCGGGGGTCCAGCTCGACGGCGATCCGGAACGCCTGAACCGCCTGCTCTGGCTGGTTCGCTCTCAGATAGGCGTTGCCGAGCGCGTGCAGATAGCGGGGATTATCCGGCGAGATCTCGACCGCCTCTTTCAGTTCGGCGATCGCCTTGGACATGTTGTTCTCCGCCAGCGCCCCGAGGCCGATGTCGTAGTGGGGTTGAGAGGCCTCCTGCTTCTCGCTCTCGCTCATCTGCGCCGCGCACGCCCCGACCAGGATCGTGGCCAGCAAGAGCATCCGCCTTCCCGTCAGTCGTCTCATCTGTTCCTCCGGTTCGCTAGGAGCCCTCGAACTGTCAGGTTCACCCGGCCGCTGCCGCCCTCGGGTGCATGGGGGAAGGGCCCCGGCCGCTCTCGCGCCCCCTGTCTCCTCCCTGGTACAGCCGGACAGCCCGCTGGTGCTGCGCCAGGGTTCGGGAGAAGAAGTGCGAGCCGTCGTTCTTGGCGACAAAATACAGGAAATTCACCGGCGCCGGATGCAGGGCGGCTTCCAGCGAGGCCAAGCCGGGATTGGCGATCGGTCCCGGCGGAAGCCCCGGGACCAGGTAGGTGTTGTACGGGGTCTTGCGCTGCAAGTCCTCCACGGTGATCCGGCGCTGCTTGCGGGGCACCATGTAGACCGCGGTGGGATCGGACTGGAGGGGCATCCGCTGCCGGAGGCGGTTGTGGAAGACCGCCGACACCAAGGCCCGCTCGGAGTCCAGACGCACCTCCTTCTCGATCAGGGAGGCAAGAGTGACCACCGCATGGGGACTCATGCCCCGACGCGCCGCCTCCTGCACGAAATCGCGCGGGATCGCCTGCTGAAAACGGCCCGCCATGATACGGAGGATCTCTTCCTCCCCCATTCCGCGCGTCAGGCGATAGGTGTCCGGGAACAGATATCCCTCCAGCCCGCCGGCCTCCACCCCCACGCGAGCGGCGAAGGCGGGGTCGCGCACCAGAGCGCCAAACCGATCGGAATCGACTAGGCGCTCACTGGCCAGGAGCTTCGCGATCTCTTGGGCCGTGAACCCCTCAGGAATCGTCATCTGATGCGTCACGACCCGGCCCGCTTCCAGCTTCCGCAGGATTTCACGGAGCGACATGCTCGACGAGAACTCGTACTCCCCGGACTGGAGGCGCTTGAGGGAGCCCTGCACGTACGCCAGCGCCAGAAGCGCCCACGTGTTTTGGATCACGCCCGCTTCGCGCAGGGTGCGCGCGATCTCCTGCACACCGGTCTTGGGCTGGATGTAGACGGTGGTCGGCGCGGCCGCCGGCAGACTGGGAACGGATGACGGGGATTGCAGATAGGTCCGCACCCCCACCGACGTAAACAGCAGGGCGAGAAGGAGAGGAAGCATCACTCGGAAGCGCGCAGAGAGGGTCATCCGCCACCAGTCACGGCTGTTGCCGGCGTAGGATAGACTGCTGCCGATCGAGGTATCCCTGCAAGATCAGGGTCGCCGCCACCTGATCCACCACCCCGCGCCGGGTGCGGCGGCGGACGCCCGCTTCCACCAGCATCCGTTCGGCCGCCAGGGTCGTCAGCCGCTCGTCCCAGAGATCCACGGGCAACCGGAACCGCTCCTTCAGCGCCTGTGCGAAGGTCCGGGCCGCCTCGGCCGACGGCCCGTCGCTGCCGTCCATGTTCCGCGGCAGCCCCACCACGAAGGCCTCGATCCCCAAGGCGCGGACATGTCCCTCGATGGCGTCCACCGCCTGTGCCTCGCTGGTCCGGGAAATATTCCCCAGGCCTTGAGCGGTGAGGCCGAGGTCGTCGCTCACCGCGAGACCGAGCCTGACCCACCCCCAGTCAACCGCGAGGATCTTCGGCATGCGCTCCTCTTCAAGCCCCGCCTCGGCCGTGCGGATATCAGGACTTCTGGCGGGACCACAGCATGTTATACCCTTCCACAAAGGCATTCACCGACGCCACGATGATGTCCGGCGACGTCCCCGTGGCCACCACGCGGTCGTTCTTGGCGTCCTTCATGATGATCGTCGTCTCCACCGACGCGTCCGTTCCGGGCGAGTTGATCTCGACCTGGAAATCCACCAGATCAAAGAAGAGCTTCCCCCGGCTCTCCGCCGCGGACTTCAAGGCGTTTACCACGGCGTCCACCGGCCCGACGCCCACCCCCTCGGCCTGGGCGCGCTCGCCGTCAAAGATGAACCAGACCTTGGCCGAGGCCTTCCGCTTGAGCGAGGTGGTGATCTGGAAGTCCTCCACCTGAAGGATGGGGGCGGGCTCGGATAGCGCCTTGAGGACGCTCTCCACGATGTACTGCAGGTCCGCCTTGGTGATCCGCTTCCCCTTCTCGACGAAATCGGTCACCAGGGCGGTCACCCGCTTGGCGTACTCGGCGGTCAGCTTGACCCCCAGTTCTGCCCGCACGGTCTGGACCACCCGCGGCCGGGACGGCGCCTTCTCGAACAGACTGCGGGCGCCATCCCGGGCGCCTGCGGCACGGATCTCATAGAGACGCAGCTTGAGGAACTTGTCCACTTCAGCCATCGAGGGCTCGATCGTCGCCGGCGAGGGCAAGACCCGCATGGCCGCCTTGGGATCTTTCAGTCCGTTTCCCGTCGCCACGCAGACCACGACCTCGTCCGGGCGAATCCGTCCCGTGGTCAGCAGCGAGCCCAGCGCGGCGATGGGGATCGCCCCCGCCGGCTCCACGAACACGCTTTCCAGACGGGCCAACTGCTGCTGCGCGTCCAGGATCTCGGCGTCGCTCAGGATGACACCGCACCCGCCGGACTCCCGCAGGGCCGCCAGCGCCTTGAGCCCGTCCACGGGGTCTCCCGCGGCGACAGCGGTGCACACCGTGAACGGCTTCTCGACGGGCGTCGGCCGCTCCGCCCCCGTCTGGAAGGCGGTGAGGATCGGCGCGCAGCCGTCGGCCTGTACTCCGATCATGCGGGGAAGGCGGTCGATCAGACCGAGCTCGTAAAACTCCTTGAACCCCTTCCAGACGGCGGCCATGTTGGTCCCACACCCCATCGGTACGATCACGGCGGCGGGCGGGCGCCAGTCGAGTTGCTCGATGATCTCGTACGCCTGGGACTTCTGCCCCTCCACCCGGAAGGCGTAGTCGCCGGCGAGATAGAATCCATGTCGGACGCTCATCTCTTCCGTTAGGCGCGCGGCATCGTTGTACGTCCCGCGGACCTGGAGCAAGCGCGCGCCGTACGACAGCGCCTGCGCCAGCTTGCCGATTGCGGTCCCCTCCGGAACCAGGACGTAACAGAGGAGGCCGGCGACAGACGCGTAGGCCGCCACCGAGGCCGCCATGTTCCCGGTCGAAGCGACGCACACCGCCTTCGCGCCCAACTCCTTGGCCTTGGTGAGTTCCACCAGGCTGCCGCGGTCCTTGAAGACGCCGGTCGGGTTCGCCCCTTCGTTCTTGATATACAGATCGCGAAACCCCAGGCGCTCCGACAAGCGGGTGCACCGGTAGAGAGGGGTCCCCCCCTCGTTCATGGAGACGACGAGGTCGAGGTTTCGCAGGGGATAGAAGTCGAGGTACTTGAGGGCCTTGGCGGGCGAGTTGCGGAGGGAATAGCGGTTCAGGCGTGAACGGATATAGCCGAGATCGTAGTGGACGTCGAGTGGCGCGCGACAACTCGGGCAGCGCGTGCTGCTCTCCTTTTCCCGCACCGTTCGGCCACACGAGATGCAGCGCAACTCATAGAAATCCGTGCTGTTCTTCTTCCCCACACGTGCCATGCATTCCCCCCGTTCCGCAAAGCGTTCGAGGGAGTCTAACGGCAGGGCGCAAGGCTGTCAAGGAATTCACCCGCCGGGCCGTTCCCGGACACTGGAGGGGAGAGAGGGCACTCACCGCGAGCGTATCAGCCTACGATGGTTGTCAAATAGTAAGCGTTCAGCCGCGCAATGGCGTATCCGATGACAACGCAGGGCGGGCACGGCCCGCCGGGGGCGTCGGGCTAATCTCTGACCGGTGACCGGTGAAAGCTGAGAGTCTGCGAAAGAATCCCACGGGCACCCGGTGGCAGGACGGCTCGCATTCGCCCGGATATGACCTCGGCGCACGACCAAATCCCACCCTGCTCCCCTGCCGGGGCCGTAGGCCGTCCCATTTGTATCATCGATGAGATTCCAATGATTTATAAGCCTTGTATTTGTAGAGAGTTACTAATCATATATGAGATATGACTTTATGTGTTGAGACTCCCGTCATGGATCCGTCGCCGGCGAAACCTGATCATCGGGCGTGGGCTGACGGCTCTCGCGACCGAAATAGAGGTAGCGATCCATGGCCTTGTTGAACTGGGTCCAGCCCGGATGCTGCGGATCGGGAAAGCGCGCGGAGAAGCTCAAAAAACCGTTGATCTTTCCATCCAGATCCTCTGCATAATGCAGGACGATCGCCTCTAGCGTCTTGGGCCGCTTCGGAGACCCCCAGTCGAGCTCTCCGTGATGACTGAGAATGCAGTGCAGGAGAGCATTCGCCAGCGGGACCGGAAAGTCTGGGATGGCACGGATCCGCTCCTCCACCAGAAGCGTCCCCAGCGTGATGTGCCCCAGGAGGCGACCCGCATCGGTGTAGTCGAAGACCCGCTCCCAGGTCAGCTCCCGGATCTTTCCCAGATCGTGCAGGATGGCCGCCGCGCAGAGCAGGTCCCGGTCGATTGCCGGATAATAGTCGGCCAGCAGGCGGCACAGCCCGACGACCGAGCCGGTATGTTCCAGCAGGCCACCCAGTACCGCATGGTGGATCGTCTTGGCGGCCGGCGCGCTTTCCAGGGCGCTCCGGATCGGCGGGTCCGTCAGCAGTTCCTGGAGCAGCCGTTTGAGGTTCGGCTCCCGGAGGCTCTCGATGGCCGTATCCAGCCGGGCCAAGAGGACCGCGGGGTCTTGCTCGCTTCGCGGCAGATAATCCTCCAGAGAGAACTCCTCTGGCGTTGCCTTGCGCAGCCGACTGAGCGTGAGCTGCAGCCTCCCCTGGTAGGCGCCGAGGGCTCCTTGCACCTTGACGATGTCCCCGTCCGTCAGCTCGCGCACCCGGTCGTCCACCCCGTCCCAGAGCACGCCGGAAACCTCGCCCGTCCGGTCGCCCAGCATCACGGTCAGAAACGGCTCGCCCGTCCGACGCTGGCGCACCTGGATCTGTCGTGCCAGGAAGTAAGACGTGACTGACTGCCCTTCCAGAAGGTCCGCGATGAACGTCTTCGCCATGACGCCTCCATTCAGCCCAAACATTTCACCGCAAAGCTCGCAAAGAACGCAAAGACGAGCCGGGGCTTTCGAGAAATCCCTTGCAGGACTTGGCGCCCTTTGCGTCCTTTGCGTGCTTTGCGGTTCAACTGCAACGTTCGGGTTCAGAGGAGAATGACTTACCGCCGGGGCTCCACCAGCGGGACGAAGCGGACGGAGGCGACCACTCTGGTGACAAACCGGCCGCCCGTCTTGCGCCCCAGAATCAGCTCTTGTCGCTCGGAGGATGGTCCCACGGGAATGACCAGGCGCCCCCCTTCGGCAAGCTGCGCGATCAGGGGCTGCGGGATGTGCGTGGCGCCGGCCGTGACGACGATGGCGTCGAAGGGCGCCGCCTCGGGCCAGCCCAGGTAGCCGTCTCCCGTCTTCACCTGCACCCCGGTGTAGCCGAGCTGTCTGAGGCGCATCGCGGCGCTGGCCGCCAGGCCGGACAGGATTTCGATCGTGTAGACCTTCCCCACGATCTCGGCCAGCACCGCCGCCTGGTATCCCGACCCTGTCCCGACCTCCAGCACCCTTTCGCCGCCGCGCAGCTCCAAGAGTTGCGTCATCAGGGCAACGATATAGGGCTGCGAGATGGTCTGGCCTTCCTCGATGGGAAGCGCCCAGTCGCCATACGCCCGGGGCTCCAGCGCCGGGCTCACAAAGCGGTGTCGCGGAACCCGCTCCATGGCGCGGAGCACGCCGGGAGAGTCGATCCCCCGGGTCTGAAGCTGCCTCTCCACCATCTGCCGGCGGTCCCGCGCTACGCTGTCCTCTTCTCCCGTCGCCGCACCCGCAGGCCAGGCCAGGAGACACGCGAGACCAAGAAGGGCCAGCCGGCACATCCCGTGACCTCCGTCACCCAGCAGGCAGGGAGAAAAGAGACGACGCGCTCCGCGGGATCTTGCAGTTGGCCAGGCGCCGGCCCCGACGCAAACGCACAACCGGGGCAAGGCGCGGTCTCAATTCAGGAATTCCTTCAGATGCCGCGTGCGGGCCATCAGCTTGAGCTTCTGCTTGGCGCGCTCTTCGATCTGCCGCACCCGCTCCCGGGACAGCTTGAGCCGCCGCCCCACCGCTTCCAGAGTCTGGGGCTCCTCCGGTCCGAGGCCGAAGCGAAGCTCGACGACCTCCCGCTCCCGCGGCGTCAGGAGGTGGAGCATCCGCTCCACCTCCTCACGAAAGGCGTGACGGATCAAGTCTTCGTCCGCCGGTGGGATCGCGCTGGTCTGGGACAGCTCCAGCCCCAGAGGACCCCCTCCGTCTTCTTCCTCGTTCAGCGACGCCTGCGCCCCGGGGCCGCGTAACAGCACCCCCATCTCCCCCGAGTCAAGATTCAAGGCCTCCTCGACCGACGCATTGCTCGGCTCTTCCTGCTGCGCCTGGGTCAGCTCCTCGCGCACCTCCCGGATCCGGGACACCAGCCGCGCCTTCCGGATCGGCAGACGCACCGCACCTCCCCCGATCGCCAGCGCCTGCACGATGGCCTGCCGGATCCACCACACGGCATACGTGATGAACTTGACGCCGTACTCGGGGCGATAGCGACGCGCCGCCTCCAGCATGCCGAGATTGCCTTCGTTGATCAGGTCCAGCAGGGAGAGCCCGCACCCCTGGTACCGCGTGGCGACCTTCACCACAAAGCGCAGGTTTGCCTCCACCAATTCCCGGAAGGCCCGCTCTTCCCCTTGCTGGATCTGCGTCCCGAGCGCGAGTTCCTCTTCCTTGAGTAGCAAGGGGATGCGCACAATCCGGCGGATATAGGCCGACAGCGTGTCGTCCCGGATCTCTTCAGAGAACAAGCCGCTGCGTCGAGCCACCATCCCTCCACGCGCGAAACGGCGCGACGATTCTGCGGGGAGCGCCCGGCCCCCGCATCTCACGGCTTGGGGGTCAGCACCACGAACCGCGAGCCGCCGTCGCGCTGCACCAGCAGGAGCAGATTGCCGCCACGGGGCATCTGCCCGAGGATCCGGCTGAAGTCGGCGACGCTCTTCACCGGCTCACGGTTCACTCCGGTGATGAGATCGCCCGCGCGCACGCCCATCTTCGCCGCCGGCCCGCCATCCTCCACACCCGACACGACGATGCCGCTCGCGTCCGTCAGCTTCAACTGCTCGCGAAGCTCCCGCGACAGGTCCTGCACGCTGAACCCAAACCGGTCCGCCGCGCTCTCCGCGGGCGGACCACTCGGCCCCGCCACGACCTCCGAGGGCTGCTCGCCCAGGACGATCGTCAGGCTGAGCGGCTGCTTCTCGCGCATCACCTTCACATTCACCGAGGCGTTCACGGAACTCTGGGCCACCTCGCGCTGGAGTTGGCGCACGTTCGTAATCTTGAGCCCGTTGAACTCCTGGATGACGTCGCCGGTCTTGAGGCCGCCCTTCTCCGCCGGGCTGTCCTTCATGACGTTGCCGACCAGGATCCCTTCTGCCGCCTTGGCGCCGAACTGGGCGGCCAACTCCTCGGTAAGCTCCTGGATGCCGATCCCCAGCCAGCCCCGAACGACCTTGCCCTGCGCGATCAGGCGGTCCATCACCTCGCGCGCCATGCTGATGGGGATGGCGAAGCCGATTCCGTGCCCGCTAGCCACGATGGCCGTGTTGATCCCGATGACCTCTCCCGACATGTTCACCAGCGGGCCTCCGGAGTTGCCCGGGTTGATCGAGGCATCGGTCTGGATGAAATCCTCGTAGGTCGTGATGCCGACATCGGCGCGCCCCACCGCGCTGATCACTCCCACCGTGACCGTCTGGTCCAGGCCGAAGGGGTTGCCGATCGCCATCACCCACTCCGCGATCCGCATCTTTCCCGAATCCCCCAGCTTGGCGACGGGCAAGTCGATGGCAGTGTCAATCTTGATCACGGCAAGGTCGGTTTTCGGGTCCTTCCCCACCACGGTCGCCTTGAACTTCTGCTTGTCCGAAAGCCGCACCTCGATCTCGTCCGCCTGCTCGATGACGTGGTTGTTGGTCAGGATGTAGCCCCGCTTATCCACGATGACGCCGGAGCCCAGGCTGTGGCGCTCGCGTGGGGGCTGCGCCCCGAAGAACCGCTCCGCGAATTCGTCGCCGAAGAATTCTCGGAACGGTCCTTGTAAGGGCGGGGGAACCTGCTGCTGGCCGCGCCGCCCCTCGCTCGGCTTCGGCCGCTGGGTGGTGGCGATGTTGACCACCGACGGCTTGACCGTCTGGGCCACCTGGACGAATGCGTCTTGCAGGGCCTGGAGGACACTGCGCCCGTCCTGCGCGCTCGCGGGGGCCGCCAGGGCGAGGAAACAGAAGAGGATTGCCGCCGTCCGCACACGGCCGGCCAGCCCACGCATGTCGTTTGGTCCATACACTCTCACAGTACACCCTCCTGAATTATTGGCAGCCGTCGCACTGCCTGAAACTCTTAACACACACGCTAGCGGCTGTCAAACACGGGAGAGGACAATCCTCACCCCCGCTTCCTCGCCTCCACATACCGCATCCGCAGGTCAAAGAGGAGCTCGTCCAGCAGTCCCGATTCCGACTCGCCGCTCCACCATGCCGCGCTCCTCCCGTCATGCGCCAACTTGGCATCACCACCGACCCGCCCGACAACGATGAGCGGTTTTTGGTTGACTTTTCCCGTCAGAGCGTCTAAAAACTGTCCCACTTGCCGAAGTGGCGGAACTGGTAGACGCGCTACGTTCAGGGCGTAGTGGGGGTATCCTCATGGGGGTTCGAGTCCCCCCTTCGGCACCATTTTTCTCTTTCGCTGCGTTCGTTCCCTTTCAGAATTCCTTCTTGCCGTTAGCGGAGTCGATCCTCATATACCTCGGTCTTCGCGCCCTGTTCATACTCTGCCATCGTCTTCATCAGGACATCCCGCTGCTTTTGCTTCCCCAGCATCTCCCGCAACCGATCCTTGACCTCGTCGTAGGGCTGGAGGGTGGTCTCGTGTGATAGGACCTTGATGATGTGGTAGCCGTACTGGGTCTTGACCACCCCGCTCACCTCCCCATCCTTCAGGGCAAACGCCGCCGTCTCGAACTCGGGCTCGGTCTGTCCCCGGCTCAGCGTGCCCAGCTCGCCCCCCTTCTCCGCGCTGCCGGCATCCTGTGACTTGGCCTTGGCCAGCTCCTCGAAGGACTTCCCCGCCTTCAGTTCCGTCTGGATCGTCTCGGCCTCGGTCTCGGTCTTCACCATGATGTGGCTCACCTTCACCGTCTCGGTGGTGAGCTGGATCTTGTTGTCCTCGTACGCCTTCTTGACCTCCTCCTCCGTCACCTGGCTGGCCGGTGTCACTTTCTGCCGCAACAGCTCCTCGATCAGCACCTGCCGGCGGGAGATCTCCAGGCGCTTCTTGACCTCCTCCTTCGTATCCAACTGCTGCCCGACGGCCGCCTGGTAGAGAATCTCTTCCCGGACCATGGCGCGCAGGACCTCGACATACCGGTCGGGTGTCACCGGGCCACGCTCCAGTTCCAGCATCTTGATCCGCTGCTTGAAGTCGTCGTAGGTGAGTTCCGCCATATTCACCATCGCCACCACGCGCTTGGCGTCTCCCTGTCCCTCCGGGGCGGCGGCCCCGACTGAGAGCGCCCACAGGATCCCGCCCAGCACGCCGACACCGACAACCGCCCACCGCCTCATGATTGCCTCGCTTTCTATATGTCCGTCGGAATTCCGGTCAGAATGCGGCACCCATTCCCCGCGCCTGGAAGAAGACTACCGCACGAGGCAGGAGGCGTCAACCGCGGCGAACATCGCGTGAGGGGGCCCGGGGGCAGTATGATCAGCGGATTGCGAATCGTCGCGGGCGAACTCCTCGAGCGGCGAGGAAGGCAGGAGCAGGGCGACGCAAGGGTCTTGGCAACGTCACTCCGAGGTGCGTCGCCAAGCGGCCGGGACCCCCCCGCGTCCCGGCT
>Ga0209182_10000182_pt1 | contig 16137 bp, 12 predicted proteins | sample LakBais05cmmetaG_FD_185474 | JGI IMG/M metagenome (GOLD analysis project Ga0209182, IMG submission 185474) | Lake sediment microbial communities from Lake Baikal, Russia to study Microbial Dark Matter (Phase II) - Lake Baikal sediment 0-5 cm... | ecosystem: Environmental > Aquatic > Freshwater...
GCTCAATCCCGACTCCTTTGCAGTCGTAGTTCCTTTACCAGTCAGGTGATCTTGGATGAGGGGTGGGACTGGGCCGAATCCGACTCAACGTGTGAATCTGCAATTCAAACATCGGTCGCCTTTCCTCCCCTATGGTCTTTTCCGAGACGATGAGGCCGGCTGAGGAAAGATTCCTATAGCGTCATTCTGGTTCTTCCGTTGGGGAGTATCGGGTTGGGTCTCGAGGAAAGGAATTCTCCGATGGTTGCGGACAAAGCACCGCGGTCAATACGTTCAAAAGTCCTCATCTATTCTGTCGTAGCCCTCATCTTATCGGCTTCTGTTGTGACAGCGGGATGGGCGTTGACGCGTGACAACCGTGGACTCGTCTTCACTGCATACACCGACAGAGAGGAATACTCGCCTGGGGCGCTAGTAAATGTGACAGCGAAGTTCACCAACTACGGACTTGCCACAGCTCACCTCACATTTGGAACCAGCGGAAAGGCGCATTTTGAAGTCTATGCCTCCGATGATAGCTATGTCTGCTCTATCCCGATATTCGTGCTCATGATGATAACGAAGGTGACCATTGGGCCTGGCGAGTCGGTTAGATTTGGAGCATCCTGGGATCAGCTTGTGTTCGACGACAACAATCCCTCAGGCAAACAAGTGCCCTATCCTGGAGTCTACTACATCCTGGCGGGCACTCTGAGCAGCGAGTACCACGCAACCGCATCGACCTCGATGTTCACGATTTCGGACGGCCCACAGTAGTATGTCATGGTGAGTCGCTGGAATTCAACGCGGGATGACCCCCATATCACTTTCATTGACATGTCACCAGACAAGCGCCGCCGTTCCTCCCCTATGGGCTTTTCCTCGGATCTTGTTTCAAGCATTATTCATTGTCGGCTTTCTTTCCACATAATCATAAAAGGTTCATAAGCAATTAGGCAAGAATAGGAAGGGATAATTCTTGGAGAATATTGATCGCTCTCGAATAGGAGAATTGCAGGAGAAAGAAGAGAAGCGGTTTGTGGAAGCAAGACCGAAGTCAAGTGCTTTGTTTCAAAGAGCGAAGAAGTCGCTTCTCGCCGGCGTTCCAATGAACTGGATGGTGAGATGGGCCGGGCCATTCCCTGTCTTTGTCGCAAGAGCCAAGGGGGCTCATATCACAGATATCGATGGCCATCAATACATTGATTTCTGCCTTGGAGACACGGGCGCGATGTTCGGTCATTCTCCCAAGGCCGTTACAGATGCTATCAAGAATCATATAGACAATGGAATTACGACAATGCTACCCACAGAGGATTCTGTCTGGGTCGGGGAAGAGCTGGCACGAAGATTCGGCCTTCCCTATTGGCAGATCGTGATGACTGCCACGGACGCAAACAGGTTCTCAATCCGCCTTGCACGGGTGATTACCGGGCGCAAGAAGATATTGGTTTTCAACGGATGCTACCATGGCAGCGTCGATGAAGCCTTGATATGGATAAGAGACGGCAAGGCAATACCTGGCCCAAGTAATACTGGGCCCGCAATCGATCCTGCTACGACAACTAGAATCGTCGAGTTCAATGATATCCCTGCACTCGAGGAAGCTTTGAGTCATGAAGATGTTGCTTGCGTCCTTTGCGAGCCCGCGATGACGAATATCGGGATAATTCTTCCTGAGGAAGGCTATCATGACGCGCTTCGTGAGATCACCAAGCGTCACGAGACTCTCTTGATCTTTGACGAAACGCACACGATTTGCACAGGCCCTGGAGGATATACGCGTGAGCATCGATTGAAACCGGATATGATGACGATCGGAAAACCAATAGCAGGTGGAATACCGGCTGCAGCGTATGGAATTAGTGAAGAGGTAGCCGAAAGGATTCAAGCTCGAGTTGCAGAGACGATGAAGAAGGATGCATCTAGCAGCGGAGTTGGAGGCACTCTATCAGGAAATGCCCTGGCAGTGGCTGCTATGAGAGCGAACCTTGAGAAGGTCATGACTGAAGAGGCTTACGACAGGATGATTACATTGGCAGAACGCCTCGCGAACGGCATTAAGGAAGTGATAAAATCCAGGGGGCTACCGTGGCATGTAATACGCCTGGGGGCCAGAGTAGAGTATGGGTATAGTTTCCAACCTCAACCTCCTCGCAATGGTTCAGAAGCCCAGGCTGGTGAGGATCTAGAACTAGATAGATTGATGCACTTGATGGCATTGAATCGAGGGATTCTGCTCACTCCTTTCCATTACATGGCGTTGGTCTCTCCGGAGACAACTGAGAATGATGTTGATCGATACAACGAAGTATTCGCCGAATGTGTGGATCTGTTGATTGGGCAGAAGTAAGATTTGAACGGTCCAAAGCCCTGGTCTGAACATCACAGAGAAGACCCGGAGAGAAGGCGGCCGGAGAGGGGATCATCTGATGATCTTCAACGGCCTGTTCTCCCTGACCTTCACTCCTTTGTGCGGAGCAGTCTTGCCCCAGAAGAAGGCGCCGGGAATATTCCCGGTGTTCTTGACCATGTATTTCCACCCGGGCGGATAAGAGGCGACATCGCCCTCGTTCAGCACCAGGCTCGAAGCCTTCTTCTTCCTCAGGTCGTTCGCGTCCTTCGCGAACCAGACTGTGAACTGACCAGTGACAATGTAGTAGAACTCGAATGCGGACCCGTACCACTCCTCAGCTGTCCCGTCATCCTTCTCCTCCGTGGAGAAGACGATCGTAGTCATCCCTGGCTCCATGAAGTACATGCCCAGGTCCCACGCGCTGTTCGAGACGAACTTCGTGTCGAGCCCGTCCTTGAAAACCACCGTGCTCACATCCGATAGTCTCTTAACGCTCGGCCTCATGTTTCCACCTTGCCTACTATCTGATCTCAATCAGGCCAAGAGGCTGACTCGAAAGACGCTTCCCGCCTGACCTGGTCACCACGAACTCGTCTTCGAACTGAAGATACCCGAACTCCTTCAAATAGATCTGCGGCTCCACGGAAATAACCATATTCTCCTTCAACTCGCGGTCTCTGTAGATAGGGTCGTTCAGGATGTACTCATACCCGATGAATGGCCACTCGTGGACCTCAAGGCCGACACCATGTCCTATGCCCGAGAAGTCTCCCTCGAAGCGCTTGTTCAATACCGCCTCCGCGACCCTGTTGACCTCTGAGGCCATCTCGCCCGGAACAGCTGACTCCATGGCCGCTTCGAAGGCCATGATGAGCTGCTCGTAGGCCTGATGATGTCTTCTCGTCGCCCTGCCTAGGCAGAGAGACCTTGCGATGTCACAACAATAGCCACCGAACATAGTGCCGAGGTCGATGTTCCAGGGGTCGTTCTTCCTCAGCTTCCTGTCGCCACAGTACCACCACCACTCAAGATGCTTCTCGTCCGTGCCACTGGTGACCATCGTGTTGTGAGGGAATCCTTCCGAGCCTGCCAGACGGCACTGGCGCTCGATCTCTCCTGCGACCATTCTCTCAGAGAGGCCGGGCTTGGAGTACACGGCACCCGCGTCTATTCCTTTCTTCGCGATGTCGAGGGCTTTCTTGATGCAGGATATCTCATACTCTGATTTGAGAGCTCTCTGATCTTCGAGTATATCAGACACAAGCATGACCTTCGAATCCCCCAGTGTCTTTCGGAGCCTCCCGAGCAGCTGGGGAGGAACAGAATACTCTCCGACGAGCCCGATCCTCGCCCTCTCGAGCTTCCCCTCTCTCATGTAGTCGGCAATCGTCCTAGCGGGGTCCTGCGCGGAGACGACGTTCTCTATCCAAGTGCACTCCGACGGGAAGTAGTCCGCGGAGTCTGTCTGGAGAAGCGAGTCCATACTCTTCTCGACAGGAATGATGACCATTGTGTTCCCGAAATAGGGCTCGTAGCCCGACAGATACATGACGTGGCCTCTCTGTCCGTATCTCATGCTCCCTGGAGATGAGAACACGCCCAGAAGATCGATACCGCGCCGCTCCATGGTCTTCCTGATTCGGGCCACCCTGCGTGCGGTCTCCTCTTTCGGGAATCTCAGACCCCTCATGCAGCCTCCGTATGCATCTATCGCGTTATCTTCCTTCGCCGTCCGAGACAGTCGATCATGTTCTTGCCGGCAAAGAGCTCGTGCTGTGAGAACGCCTAGGTTCTTATTTGAACATCAGAGAATCTAGATGCGGGGTGGATTCCTGATCTGCGGAACGCCTCCGTCCAGTATCTCTTTGAGGGTCGAGGGGTCGATGTTTCCTCCCGACATCACGCAGACCACCGGACCCTTGAACGCCTTGCCCATAAGGGCCGCAGCCAAGGAGCTAGCACCTGAACCCTCCGCGACCACTCGGTGCCGTTCGAACAAGACTCGGACGGCCGAGGCAACCTCTTTCAAGCTCACGACCATCGAGCCGGCTGCCAGCGGCCTGACGAGGTCCCATATTTCAGGGAGGACATCGCTCTCGCCCGTGCCCTCGAGGAAGCTCGGGATCCGCTCGACGTGTTTCGGAGATCCCGCCGCCAAGGAAGCTGCGAATGCGCATGCCGTGTCCGGCTCGCACCCGTACATGTTGACTTGAGGCTTGCGAGATTTGACCGCGACAGCAATGCCTGCGAAGAGACCGCCGCCACCAAAAGGTACTATCACGGAATCCACGTCCGGGAGGTCCTCCAGGATCTCCAAGCCTATCGTGCCGTTGCCCGCAATCATGTGCTCGTTGCTAAACGGGTGAACGAAAACGCGGTCCTTGAGCGGAGGATACAAATGGTCCGTGGCGACCTTCCACACTTCTTCGAACGGTACCTGGATGATGTCTGCACCATACCTCCTGATTCCCGCGAGCTTCGTCTCGGCGGCTGTGTCTGGTACGATTGCGGTGCAGGGTATGCGGTGCCGCTGAGCGTGCCACGCGAGAGCCTGGGCCATGTTCCCGCCGCTGCAGGTGTATACACCTTTCGACCGAGCAACGGGCGAAAGGAGCTCGATCGCGTTACCTGCTCCTCTGACCTTGAACGAACCTGTCGGCTGCAGGTTCTCGAGCTTGAGATAGATGTCCACCTGACTGTCCTCGAGATTGAGAGGGACGAGTGGTGTCCGCACTATCAGACCCTTCAGCCTCTTCCGTGCGTCGTCGATGTCCTGCGGGGATATTCTCAGCACGCGGTGCTCCGGTCGCGCCATCATCGTCGTGAAGGCCTTTCCTCCCCTATGGTCTTTTCCGATGCGCGTATTGCCCATTCACGGCGGTTGTTCTTGTCCCCTCTCAGGCACAATCGAGCCAACCATGGACAGCGCTCCATGGTGGCAAACCGGACACTGAGGGGCATGTTTCCCGAACAGGACATGGCACACATTGCACTCATACACATTGACCAAACCATCACTCTCCTCGGGGGGTGAATGCGATTCCTATGCTTTCGGGTTTGCCCTCCCCCATGGACTTTTCGAGAATCATGGTGGACTCAGTGGTATCCAGCCCTCACACATCAGGCTGGATTCTCCCTCATATCGCGGCCGTACATCAGGGTCAGGATGCCGTCCTCGTACATGCTGTCGACCTCTCCACATTTCGCGAACCCGAGTTTCTCATAAAGATCTCTCGCTCCCTTGTTTGTCACGTGGGTCGTCAAGAATATCTTTCTGAGGACGAGGCCATCCTTACTGAAGTGCTCTCTGAGGTCTGCGACCGCCTTTCTCAGAAGCCTCTCCCCGAGACCCAACCTGCGGAATCCCTTCTCCACCCACATATCCTCGATCCACCCGGTTCCACAGACCTTCTCTCCCTCGATTCGCCAGAAACACGAGCCCTGGATCCGGCCGTCAACCCTTGCGACAAGGATGCTGTTGTAGTCGAAGTGCGACCGGACATACCATCTGGCCTGGGCAAGACTGCGGTGTAGTTCTTCGGCGGAATAGATCTCTTCGAGCCGTGAGATGTCTGTCTCCTTGGCAGGTTCAACGATGACTTCCATCCCTCTTGCGATTGGCAGTGATGTTGATAATGATTTCTCAATCTGGATGGCACGAGTCACGAGAACAGACATATCAGGCCCGGCGCTGTGATCGTCGAGGATCGAACAGTGTTCCCCTTTGAACGCGCCGTCTGATCAGTTCACCTTTCCTCCCCTATGGGCTTTTCGAGGGTTATAGTTTGAACATTAATCCAAATCATTTAATTAAAATGTGCGAGGGCCCGGATTATGGCCTGGTATCTACCGGCAGTTAAAGCTAGATGCTATACTTGCCAGCAAGGAATCCGACGATTAGGACGCCATTTCCTTGCCGGTAGATCATAGGCCACCTTTCCTCCTCCGCACCATGACATAGAGTACCGCGATCAACGCTGTGGCAATCGCAGCGATAGCAGCGACCCACCAGTAGTCCGCAAGGGTGGTTCCTCCGGATTCCTTCGTCTCGACCGTGATTGTGACAGTGTCTATGTCCGTCGACCCCGCAGCATCTCTCACAGTAAGCGTGACCTCGTAAGTTCCAGTCTCGGCGAACGACCAGGTCGATGACACGCCGAAGGCTTCCTTCGCCTCACCCCCGATTACGCAACTCCACGTGTAGTTCACTATGCCCACATTGTCTGTAGATCCGCTACCGCTCAAGGTCACCGAGGCACCAACCTCGACCGTCTGATCAAGGCCGGCGTCGGCCGTCGGTGGAATGCTCTCGACAACGACCTGTCGCGTCGCACTCGCGTCCAGACCGCCGGGATCTCTGACCTGAAGCGCCACTGTATATGTGCCATCGGTCGAGAACGAATGTGTGGCGACCTTCGAAGTTGACCAGGTAGTATCCCAGGTACCATCGCTCTCCCAGTCCCAGCGGACTTCAAGAGCCTCTGAACCACTGTCCGGATCCGAAGAACCAGAAGCGTCGAATACAAATGATGTGCCAGAATTGCCAGTTGTAGGAGAGACAACGAACGATGCGACAGGCGCAACGTATGCAACATGGACCACCAAGGAGGTGTCGTTCAAGAGCATGTGAGTGTCCCTCACTTCCATGTGGATGAGATAATCTCCAATGATGGTGAACTGCCAGGTCACGACCTTGTCCTTGCTCCAATCGATCTCCCAGGAACCGTCGTACCCAATGTCCCAGCGGACCTCCAGCTCGGATGTTGGATCCTCTGCGTCGTAAGATGAAGATGCGTCCAGAACGAATTCGGTGCCGATGCCGCCAATAGCTGGATCTACCGTAAACAGCGCCACTGGCGGATTGTCTTCAGGACCGAGGAGCGGATCCATGAAAGGATAATGGTCATAGTAACCGCCTGAGGATCCTCGCACCTCATAGGGCTCGTCGCCGAACCCATCCGACCCCACAATATCCTGGTTCGGCCCGCTGAAGTCGTCCGCACCAGAGTAGTCCGACCAGTAGTTGCCACCGCTCGGATACCCGTCGTCCCAGGAGTTGTCGGACTGTGCCACGTGGGTATAGACGTTCGCCAGGTTCCCAACGAAGTCATTGTGGTGAACAGTCGAGTAGTGGAGTAGCTGGAAATATATGCCCCAGTTGTTGCCCGCGAAGTAGTTCCACGTCACCGCGATGTTGTTGCTGAAATCCGCGAGGTCGAGCCCGGCCCCCACGTTCGCCACGACAGTATTGTGGTCAATCACGCAATCCGAGGACTCCCTGACTGCGATGCCAAACTCGCGGCTTCTCTGCACATCGTTTCCGGTGATCCTCAAGTTGCTGCAGTATGATGTTTCGACACCCCTGTAGTTGTCATGAATGCTGTTGTTCGCTATCACGCAGTTCGTCGTTGAGCGCATGTAGATGCCACACCCAATGTAGTAGTACTCGCCATCGAAGTAGCGGCCGTTGTAATCCAACGTGCAGTTCGAGATCGTGACATTGTCGCACTGATTCACGGTTACGCCATTGGTTGACCACGACTGCGTGATGCCGGTCACAAGGCAGTCGTCCGAGTGGTACACCCCGATCCCGCATTCGGTTAACGTGCTATTGCGGATTGTCGATGCCGAGGACTCGTCTAGACTGATGCCCTGACCCCAGAATGAGCAACCAGAGACATTGGTGCCGCGAGAATATTCGACTTGGACTCCCAGCCCCAGGTTGTTCGTGACATTGCATCCTCTGATCAGCGTGTTAAGGCTGTTGGACACGATTGCGCCGTACGCATTTCCGCGAAGCGTGATATTGTCCAATGTCAAGTTCTCATTCCATAGGCACTCTATCCCTGCGCAATAAGAAGGCTCCCAACTGTTCGCTATGTCCTCAATGGTCAGATTGGAGATCGTGAGGCCGGAGCAGTTCACGATGATCACCTGCCCTGCCTCGACATCGCCGAACTGCGTGTTCTGAAGGTTCTTCACGTAGTGAATCGGCCTGCCGTTCGCAGTGTTGTTCACAGCAATATCGAGAGTCCCCAGCTGCTCGCCGAACTCCCCGCTGACACCAAAGCCTGAAAGGTCGAACTCGTTATCCCAGAATCTGCAGTTTACGCAGTTCTCAATGATGCATCCACTGGGACCGATGATGTTCGATCTCACTATCGTATCCGCGCATTCAAAGACATATATGCCATTCCCGCGGTCGCCTGTGACTATGTTCTCCTCGACAAGGGACCCATTTGAGAGACCAATCGCGATTGGCGCGCCCTCGTCGTCAATCGAGGCCTCGTTGCCCTTGATGATATATCCATCGGCATAGGCTGCTCCGATTGCGCCGTAGGCCGCAGTTGCATGGTTACCGACGATCACGCATCCTGGGCATCCAATCACCATAATGGAGTACTCGTCTGAACGGACGACAGTCGAATTGACTGTCGCGTGTGCTGCGTTGTCCAGGTAGATACCGTATCCCGATGAGTTGACAATCACGTTTCTTATCACGAACCATGAAGAGGTCCCGGCAACCTCTATCGCATTTCCGGATGGGGCCTCAATCTCCCAGCCTTCGATGATGTACGGATTGCCCATTGTGCCGTCTCCTGAGATGACGCCGTTCGCCGAAGTGAAATCTGAGTCTCCCAGAATGAGAATCGGCTCGTGTGGACTGGCCGCACATGCGTTCTGGTATTCCCCCGGATACGCTGCGCCTAGAATACACATAATTAGGAGGACAAAAATGCCTGCGCATAAGAGTCTGATCTTATTCCTCAAATCGAAACCCAGCGCGATAATCACGATTGCAGCTATAAATGGATATCTTGCCAAACGAAACCACTAGCTGGGAATTGATCCATTCAGATCATAATGTCTGATGGCCCGGATATTGATCCGGAATCTTCCGGTGATTAAAGCTGGGAGCTATACTTGCCGGTAAGAAATGAATGGGGTTCGGACTCCATTTTCTTACCGGTAGAGAATGGCCTCGCCTTTCCTCCCCTATGGTCTTCTCCGAGGCGAAGTTCAGTAGGAGTAGAATGGGCCCAACCGGACCTGGCCATCCTGAGGAAGGTAGAAGTACGCAGTCCAATGTTCTGGGACCAAGGAGGAGGAGCGGACGTTTTCACACGGTTCAGCAGCCATAGTGTGCGCTATTCTTGTCTTGTCGTCATTGGCTTCATTCCTTGGGCCCGAGACTATGCCCGCCTTCACAAGCCAATCGTCGTATGTCATCGTCATCGATGGTAATGGGAATTTCACCTCGGAGAACGGAGTGGTCAGTGGCAACGGCTCTGCAGAGAATCCATACGTGATCGAGAACTGGACATTCTCTTTTTCAGACGGCCCCTATGGCCCGTATCTCGAGATATCAAACACCGACTCCTACGTTGTTCTCAGGAACCTGAGGTTCGCCGGCTCGACAATATACGCCGACGATGGGATCGCCCTCAACAATGTCACTAATTGCCAGGTTCTTGCTAGCCGCTTCGAGAATGTCTACGTGGGATTGGAGGCTAACCACTGTTCGCATCTCTCGATAGATGGGTCTTTTTTCGATTCCTCCAGGATACAGATAGACGATTCTGACAACATCAGCTTGACGGACAACGATCTAGTCGATTGCGGGATTAATTTGGGGAAATGCGAGGATTTGATCGTGGAAGACAACAGCGTATCCAACTTCGGGATCGGCGTCTTCGGATATCCTCTATACGTCGACCGTTGCTGGAATGTGACCCTCAAGAACAACTCGCTCGACCAGGGCGGACTGGTGCTGTTTTGCCTGAATCTCTCCCAGTACGAGTCCCATACGATCGGACCCGACAACACAGTTGATGGAGGGCCGTTGAGAGTCTACAAGGACACCTCTGGAATTGACCTCACAGGCGTATTGACCGGGCAGTTGGTTATCCTCAACTGTTCGTTCGTCAGGATGAACGAGCTCAGTGTGGCAACCTCGCGCACATCGATGCTCATAGCGTATGTTGATAATGTCAGCCTCACGAACTCAACCTTCGACGAAAAGAGCGGGTCGACGAAGTACCTTCAATGCTCTCATGTCACTATCTCGAACAACAGTTTCTCGAATAACTCAACGACGACTCTCGACGGCTGCTCAAATGTGTCGTTCACGGACAACTACTACGATGGCCGCTATGGCACGGGTCTCGCGGGCTATGGAACGTCCATCAACCAGTGCGTGGATGTCCTCCTCAAGAACAATACCTTCATCGAGCAGGATTGGGAGGTCTTCGTCTTCGAGTGTGTCCGTCTGCGAATGTTGGACAATGCTTTTCCACTCAGAGGTCTTAGATTCCAGGATGAGGATCCGGAGCGCTACGCAACGCACGTGATCGATCAGACCAATACCGTCGGTGGAAGACCCGTGTACTACTACGCCGGCGTATCCAATATCACTATCGACGCGTCGAAAGCTGGCCAGGTCATCCTCGGTGACTGCCAGGACGTGGATGTAGTTGATTTCGAGGCCAGGGACCAGGCCTACTGTGTTCAGCTCATGTGTGTCAATCGGGTAAATGTGACCTCATGCAAGTTCACAGATGACTTGTGTGCCATAATGATCTCCAATTCGACGACCGTGATAATCACCAAGTGCACAATCGATTGTCCTTACGGCACATTCGACTTCACGCCCAGCCTGGACATCCGTATATACCACAACAATTTCGTGAGCTCAGGATTTGGATGGTCTTCGTCTGGTGGTTTCGGAAGGACTATCGAAGGCAACATCTCGTGGGACAATGGATATCCGAGCGGGGGGAATTACTGGAAGTACGATACTCACACGGACTCACACAAAGGTCCATACCAGTCCCACCGTGGTTCTGACGGAATTGTCGATAACCCGCATTCTCTCGGGGATCTTGGAGCGGACCGCTACCCGCTGGCCCATCCCTACGGAAGTAGTCAACTCCCTGTGTGGCTTGCTGCTATGGCCTTGGTCATTACGGGCGTGATTGCCGCGATCATAGTCGTCAATCTCCGCAAGAGGAAGCCAACCCCTGCAGAGCCGTCATCTGACACTGAGGGAATTCAGTTGCCTCAGAGCTAGGGAGGTCGTCTACTGCGGAGTTGACGTCGTCCGAGACCTGTTCATCGCCTTTCCTCCCCTATGGACTCTTCCCTATGTGCACTCGCCTGCTTGAATGATGTGGCAATCAACACGAGTATCACCGTACCTTGAACTACAAAGAGATGGGCCGTCAATTTTGACGAGTCGGGTTTCGAGGACTAGAAAACTTCTTGAGTCGAGAACACTTGGAGGACTCCGTGCAACAGCCGGATAGATTCGAGAGAATCTCGCTCGCCAATGTTCCGTCACCCTGCTACATCATTGACGAACTAGCACTTGAGAAGAACTGCACAATACTAGGTGAAGTCCAGAAGCGGACAGGGTGCAAGATTCTCTTGGCGCTGAAAGGATTTTCTGTGTTCAGTATGTTTCCACTAATCAGAAAGTACTTGCATGGCACGTGCGCAAGCGGATTGTACGAAGCGCGTCTCGGAAAGGAGAAGTTCGGAAAGGAAGTTCATGTGTTCGCTCCTGCATATGACGATCGTGAGTTTTCGCAACTGCTGAAGATCTCTGATCACATTGTGTTCAATTCCATCGGCCAATGGGAACGGCTGCGCCCGCTTGTGGAGAAGAGTCGTCGCAAGATCAGTTGTGGCATTCGAGTCAACCCCGAGTACTCTGAAATCACAATGGATATTTGGAATGCCTGTGCAAGATACGGTCGTTTCGGTGTGAAAGCCAGTGATTTCCACTCCGTTCCGGAAGGAATTGAGGGGCTCCACTTCCATGCTTTGTGCGAGCAGAATTCCGACACTCTGGAAAGGGTACTCGCCGTGGTTGAGAAGAAGTTCGGCAATCACCTTTCCAAGGTCAAGTGGGTCAACTTCGGCGGGGGACATCACATCACTAGGCCAGACTACGACATAGATAGGCTTTGCCGCATCATCACAGATTTCAGAAGGAAGTACAACGTAGATGTCTACATGGAACCAGGAGAGGCAGTCGGATTGAATGCAGGAATCTTGCTCGCCAGGGTACTTGATATCGTCCGCAATGAAGTGGAGATAGCAATCCTAGACATTTCAGCTTGGGCTCACATTCCTGACATTTTGGCTGCATCGTTTAGGCCAGATATCATTGGAGGTGGCAAGCCAGGCGAACTGAAACACACGTACAGGCTGGCAAGCCGAAGTTGCATGTCAGGAGACATCATTGGTGACTACTCATTCTCGCGGCGATTGCATCGTGGATCAAACATCATGTTCTCTGATATGGTCAAGTATTCCGTGGTGAGCAACAACATATTCAACGGTATGCCTCTTCCATCAATAGCGCTACTTACGAAATCCAACAAGATAAGAATTCTCCGCAAGTCTGGGTATGAGGATTACGTGGAGAGGCTGTCGTAGCTTCGCAGGAACACTGGCCTCGATAGTCGAGCCGGTCGACGCAATCCAGATGGAATCGGCAAAGGGGGTCGAAGAGGAGGTGACGTATTGAGCAGAGCACGGATCAGCATGATGTCCAGGTCAGAGAAGGAGCAGACACACGCAGCCTCGCTCAGGATACTTGAGAGGTCGGGGGCTTATGTCCGAAGCGCAACTGCTCTGCGTCTTCTCAAGGACGCGGGAGCCAGGGTCGGTGAGGAAGATATGCGAGTGTACCTCCCCGAGAGCATGGTTACGGACGCGCTAAGATCTTCTTCCAAGGAGTTCGTGCTCGGGGCCAGAAATCCAAAGCACGATCTAGAGATTCCCGCTAGTGGTTTCCCCTTCTTGACCACGGATGGCTTCCCGGTAGCCATACGAGACAGCGACACATTGATCAAGAGGCCTTCAACGAGAAGGGATTTGGAGAAATGGGCAATACTCGCGGACTCGGTATCTACTGTAGATTTGTTCTGGCCTACCACAACACCAACGGATTTGCCGACTCATTTGCAGCTTGTGGGGGGCCTCCGAACCTCATACGAGAACACCGAAAAGCACGTTCAGTATCAGGCATTCAGCGGGCAAGAAGCTCGGTTTGAGATAGAGATGGCTTGTGCTGTCGCAGGAGATGAGGCAGAGAACAGACGAAGGCCTCATTTCTCATCTGTGCAGTGCATCGTCGCGCCGCTTCAATACGACGGCGGGTCTACTGACGCGGTCATTGAATTCGCCCGCGCTGGCATTCCCGTGGTGGCAATGTCAATGGTCACTCCTGGCATGACTGGCCCTGCCACATTGGCAGGATCGGTTGCCCTCGCAAACGCTGAGGTGCTTGGATCGTTGGTCATATCGAACCTCGCCAACAGGGGAGCGCGGGTCTTCTACTGCTTCGTATGCACGCCGCTAGACATGAAGTTCGGAACCTTCGCGACTGGGTCGCCAGAGTATGGAGTTCTCGGGATAGCCGGGTCCGAGATGGCGAGGCACTATGGCCTGCCGTCGATGATGAGCGGATACGGTTCCTCTGCAAAGACTCCTGGTGTTCAAGCCGGGTTTGAGAAAGGGATTACGACTGCGGCCGTCGCCTTATCTGACTGTGATTTGCTCACGGGCATCGGTTCGCTAAACGACGCTTCATACGCTTCGATGGAGGAGCTGCTGATCGATGCCCAGATGTGGGAAGACATCAAGCGGACCTGGGCAGGAATGGAGGTGAATGAGTCAGACCTTGCATTGGAAGTGATTGAAAAGGTCGGCCCAAAGGGACAATATCTGAGCCACCCGCATACGCTCGCCAATTACCGCAAGTTGCACGTCCCAAAGTACCGCGATCGGTCGAGCTACACTGCCTGGGAGGCGTCAGGGAAGAAGGACATGCTGACCACGGTCCAGGCCGAGGTCAAAGACATACTTGCGAGACACAGACCGAAGCCGCTGGACAAGGATGTCGAGCTGAAGCTAGAGGAGATAGAGAAGAGGGCATCGAAGGCCGTAGCATAGAGTGCAAGATGCAATAGGCATCGCGACATCTTGTTTCATATGAGCCATTAATCCGAACGTCTCCTCTTCTCCACACTTACCTCGGTGGAGGGTTGGTTTTCACTGATCGCGAAATAGGCAACCTTCTTGCATCCGACGATTATTCTAAGTATGATACAGACAATGCTCATTCGAGCCTTCAGTCTCGAGGGCTGGAAGATGTCTATGTCGACCTTCTCAGTGAAGAGAGGCCTCGGCGAGCTTACTGTCCTCACGGAAGCACAGAGGAAGGAAATCCACGAGCGTTCGCTAGAACTTCTGGAAACGATGGGGCTGAAGGTGTTCAGTGACGAAGCGCTCGAGATCCTCCGCAGGAACGGCGCGAATGTCGAGACGGACACCAAGATAGCCCGAATGCCTCGCTCGCTCGTCGAAGAGGGGCTGCGTCATTGCGCTCGCCCGGTCAAGCTAGGAGGAAGAACTCCAGACATGGATTTCGTCCTGGACCTGGAACACCATTTCTTGTGCACCGACGGCGTTGGAACCTCAGTGTTGGACTTCAAGACGGGAAAGCGCAGAGCAGCGCTCTTGAGAGACGTCGAGGAATGTGCCCGTCTCATGGACTCGATACCTGAGATCGTCGCCCATACTCCAATGGTAACCCCTTCTGACGTGCCGGCCCAAGCACACACGGCCTATGAATTTGCAGCATCGGTCGAGAATACTAGGAAACATATCGTGAGCGGCGGAGTGTACAGGAAGGAAGAAGCCGAAATCGAGATTGAGATTGCAGCTTTGATCTTAGGTGGAAGGGAGGAGCTCAGGAAGCGTCCTCTCCTGTCCTCAATCAACTGTGTGTCCTCGCCCATGATTGTCGGGAAGACGATCGAGCCAGCAATTCAATATGCCAGTGCTGGAGTGCCCCCGATAATAATGACGATGCCGCTCGTCGGTGCCAGCGGTCCTGCATCAATTGCTGGGTCAATCCTAATGGGCAACGCTCAGGTCCTCGGCGTGAACACAATAGTCCAGCTGGCTCATCCGGGGGCGCCGGTCATCTACTCTTCTGTCCCGATGTCAATGGACATAACGACGGGATCGTTCGGGGGAGCGCTTCCTCCTGGAAACCTTGTCGCTGCCGGCCATATCCAGATGGCAAGGTATTACAGACTTCCCTTCTTCTCAGGCGGACATGGGTCAAGCTCAAAGGTTCCAGATCCGCAGGCCGCATATGAGAAGGCTCTGAGCGCCTGGACGATGTTCTTGGCAGGAGCGGACTTCCTCGGAGGACCGGGCCTTCTTGAGAGCTTCACGGTCCTGTCTTATGAACAGCTTTTGATAGATGTCGAGGCGTTCAAGATGATGGCGAGCATGCTCGAAGGATTCCCGATTGATGAGGAGGCATTCGCAGTGCCTCTGCTTCGCAAGGTCGGGCATGAAGGTCACTTCTTGGGTGAAAAGTCCACTGTGGAAACCCTGAAGAAGTCATGGAAGCCGTGGCTGACGGATGTGACTCCCTATGCATCCTGGGCTGCAAGTGGAAGAAAGACAATATTGGACAGAGCACACGAGGAAGCAGAACGCATTCTTTCATCGTATCGTCCAGAGCAACTGTCTTCCGATGTTCAAAGAGAGATACGCGAGATCCTGAAGAAGACTGAAGACAAGATCAAGTAAGAGCGGATGGATCATGACATCTTTCTTGCCAGAAAGTAGTCCGCCGCCTCCCCTATGGGCTTTTCCGAGTCGAGGCGCAGATCTTCCCTTTTCCTCGTGTGATGGAAGTTCAGATTCAGCGCAATGCAAACGTTGGCGGATAGCGAGTCCCTCGAATCGTTTGAAGGTGGTGCAGTCTCACA
>Ga0209182_10000183_pt1 | contig 16086 bp, 16 predicted proteins | sample LakBais05cmmetaG_FD_185474 | JGI IMG/M metagenome (GOLD analysis project Ga0209182, IMG submission 185474) | Lake sediment microbial communities from Lake Baikal, Russia to study Microbial Dark Matter (Phase II) - Lake Baikal sediment 0-5 cm... | ecosystem: Environmental > Aquatic > Freshwater...
TGTGCCATGGAATCTACCTCCCTGAGATACTAACGCATGCCACGAGCCAGCCGTACCGTTCGCTCCGCCAGGGCGTGGATCGAGAGTCGTTCTTTTCCTGGAATATACGTTTCGAGCCGATCGCCGATAGGGTTCGCCCACACGGCCGGGACTCCACCCATCGCACCCAGGACCGTTCCAACGAGACCGGCATTGCAGTCAACGTCGAGTCCACCGCGAGCCAGCAGGGCAAATGACTCCGTGATGTCCCGCCCACCATACCAGAGTGACATGATGTCCGCCGCCATGTTCGGGTAGGCATGGATCCAGTTGTACTGCTCAAACCGCTGCTCAGCCCATGCAAGTGCCGAAGAGACATCCGATTCCCGCACGACCATGTCCAGACACTCGTGTAGAACAGCGGCGTATTCACTCCCCTGAGGAACATATCCCACCGCTTCGACCGCAACGACACGCGGATCGTCGCGCACGTAAGCGAGGGCTGTAAGCGCTGCTGCATACATGCCCCCATACACGCCGTTTGCCGCGTGGGACACGACCCCGTCGAGATGAGCAAGCCTTACCGCCTCCAGTGGACGCCCCGGCGCCAGCATCCCGCAAATCATCCCGCGCATCTGAACACCAATCCAGTCCGAATAGGGGTTGCGGTAGCTTCCCGACTCGGGCGGCATGAGACCGGCACGCAAGTTCTGGATAGCAATCCACTCTGCTGACCAGCCGAAAGGTATTTGCCGCAGCCATTCCTCGGCAACGTCCTGCGACGTGAGACCACGTCCACGTGACTCGAAAGCGTCAAGGAGCGCCAGCTCGTAGACAACATCGTCATTCATCGTCTCAGGATCTGTGACATAGGAACGGACGTCGCCATAGACCTCTGAGATGCGTTGGCCTGTGTATCCCTCGATGGCAGTTCCGAACGCCCCGCCCGCCAGCTGGCCGACCCATCCTGCCAACGTTTTCTCCTCGACGCCATCCGGCTGCTCCTCCTGTGGTGTGTGAGCCGCGGGCAGGCGAGACAGGACTTCGTCCCACGAGGCAGGGTGCTCGAACCCGAGGTAGGAGCACAAGGGATCGTGCGGTGCAGCAAACAGCGCGTCGAGGTAATGAGCGGTGAGTACGCGCAGCGGAGGAGCATCTCCACTGCGGGCCAGGCGCAAGCCTTCAGGAATAAGCGATATTGCCATACTCTCATCGAAGCCTTGGTTTTCCATTGACTGAGCCGCCTCGCGATAGAGGCACTCCGGAGCACCTGATCCAGGCACAGAACTCTCCCAGAGCATGAACATCACCTCATCCTGCCCCTTCTCGGCAGCAGTCTGCTGACACCAGCTGCTTGGATGCAGGCGCCGGTCCAGCGGAACGGCAGAACGCCGTATGTCACGTTCCGCTTGCCATGCCTTGATTCTCATGCCTGCCTCCTTTTGCGGACGGAATACAGGTACAGGGAAACGAGTGTCGCGACGTAGGGGATCATGGCCGTGAACTGGGTAGGAATCCGACTGCCCTGCAGGAATACCGTCAGACCGTCGAAGAACCCGAACAGCAGAGAGATGATCGCGATGCCCCAGGGATTCCCGCTGACCAGAATGACGGCCGCCAGCGAGATCCAGCCGCGCCCAGCTGACATGTTTTCGGCAAACAGCCGCACAGACCCAAGCGAGAGATACGCGCCTGCCAGACCGCAGCATACCGCACAGACGATGAGCGACCAGATACGTATCGTCGATGCCGGGACGCCGCTCGAATCCAGGCACGCAGCGTTGTAGCCTGCACCGCGGAGCCGGAGCCCGAAACGAGTCCGGAAGATGACAAACGCGGACAGCACAGTCACCAGGACTGCAACGTAGATGATAGCGTTGTATCCGCTGAGCAACCTCCCCAGAAAGGGGATGCCGTCAATCAGCGGCAGCTTCACGGCAGGAATCGCGCGGATGCCGGCATTGGTGAAGGCTCCCTTGACGTGAAAGATGTCGCGCAGCAAGAATGTTGTCAGGCCCACCGCAAACAGGTTCAGCGCTATGCCTGTCAAGAACTCATCCGTATGGAGTCTCACGGCAAACAGAACGAAGATGACGGCCATGATCAGCGCCCCAGCTACCGCGCATAGAATGCCAAGGAACCAGCTGTGCAGGAAGAACGACCCGAGAACCGCGCAGAACGCACCAACCAGCATCATCCCTTCCATGGCAATGTTGAAGATACCGGCATAGAAGGTGAATGTCCCACCAATGGCTGCCAGCAGGATCGGTGTGGCTCCGACGAGCATGGCCGAGACAAGTCCGAACAGGACGTTCACCCCGCACTCTCCTTCAGTTTTCGCCTGGTCGCCAGCCGGTCGAACACCATGTTCAGTGAAACCCTGCCTGCGACCACGACCAGCACAATGACTGCCTGTAGCACGTCGATGAACTCCGAAGGTACGGCAGTGACGAGTTCCATGCCTATGGCGCCCTGCTGCAGTGCACTGAAGAGCAATCCGTAGAGGAAGGTTCCCGAGATGCCATTGCTGGCCACGACTGCAATCATGATACCGTCCCAGGCATAGTTGGCGCCCAGCCCCTTCACAAAGCGATGGGGGCCGCCCATGATCATCAGCCCTCCGGCAAGCCCCGCGAGAGCTCCGGTGACCAGCATGACGCGGACATAGTTGGCATCCACCTTGCATCCGCCGATCCTTGCAAACAGCGAGTTCTGCCCGGTCATGCGCCATTCGTAGCCACTGCGGCCTCTGCTCATGATCAGCCAGCAGACGACTGCCGCAAGCACCATGAACAGGACGCTTGTGTTCACGCCTCCCACATCCGGCAGCCATGCAGCCGCACTGATGGGCTTGGTCATTGGAGTCATAGCAGAGGGGTCAAACAGGGGGTACGTAATGACCCACAGCGCGAAGTAGTCAGCGATGAAGTTGAGCATGAGCGTGACAATGAACTCATCCATGGCGAAAGCACGTTTGAGCAGTGCTGCAAGCCCCGACCACAGCGCCCCGCCGAGAAGAGATGCCAGGATACAAAGCGGGACAAGGAATACCGAAGGCAGATGGACGAACAACCCGACCAGTGTCGCACCTAGGGCCCCCATGACGAGCTGACCCGGCTGTCCAAGGTTCACAGGGCCGGAGGCAAACGCGATCGAAGCCGAGAGCCCTGTCAGGATAAGGGGAACGGCTCGCGTCACCGTAGCAGTGAATCCCGACCCACTGAACAACGAGTACTGGAGCAGCGCACCGTAGGTCTCAACCGGATTGAACCCCTGGAGCGCTATCACGAGCGCTCCAATGGCGAACGCCGCCAAGACGCCAAGAATCCCGCTAAGAGCCTGTTTCCGCATGTGCAGCTTCCTTTCCCCCGAGCATGTAGTACCCGACCTCCTCATGACTCGTCGCGTCCGTGGCAAGGTCCGCGACCACTTCGCCTTGGCACATGACAACGATGCGGTCGGCCACCATGAATAGTTCGTCGAGGTCAGCCGATACCAGCAGGACAGCCCGTTTCCTGCTCCGCAGGTCCAGGAGCAGCTGATGGACATACTCGATGGAACCAACGTCCAGGCCTCGCGTCGGCTGGTCCATGAGGACGAACGGCGTTTCCAGCAATAGTTCACGACCGAGAATGACCTTCTGCTGGTTGCCGCCCGACAGTGAGCTGAACGGATCCGACGAGTGCCCCATGCTGACAGTAAACTGGTCTCGAATCTGGTCAACAAGCTCGGCTGCATGCCGGTAGTCGAGTCCAAGCCCCCTCCACGTGCGGAACCGTGGGTCAAGGATGTGGTGTGTCATAATCGCATCCTCCAAGATGGACGCCGCCACACTCGCGCCCATCTTTCCCCTGTCCTGGGGAACGAACGCAATCAGCATCCGTCTGGTCAGGATATCGGCATGCGTAATGTCCTTCCCCTTCACCTCAAGTGTCCCAGATGTCATTGGGGTCAGACCCATGATTGCGTTCACCAGCTCGAACTGGCCGTTCCCCTCGACGCCGGCCACTCCCACGATCTCGCCGGCACGCACTTCGACGGTTGCATCATGCAGTCTTGCACGATGCTCGGTGTCACTGCAATTCAGCCCTCGCGCTCCGAAGACGATCTCCCCGGGTTCCTGAGGCTGGCGCCGCGACGTGAACAGGACCTCTCTGCCCACCATCTGCCGGGCCAGATCCTCTTTCGTCAGTTCGGACGCAGCGGACGTGCCGACGACCTTGCCACGCCGCATGACCGTCACGCGATCGCTCAAGGTCAGGACCTCGTCCAGCCGGTGGGATATGAAGATGATCGTGTGTTCTTTGTCCCTGAGACGCGCCAATTCGGAGAACAGCTGGGGGATCTCCTGAGGCGTCAGAACCGCCGTCGGCTCGTCCAGAACAAGCACGGAGACATTCCGGTAGAGCAGTTTAAGGATCTCGACCTTTTGGCGTGCAGCAACCGAGATATCCCCTACCAGTGCGTCAGGCTCCAAGTTGAACTGAAACTCCTCGATCTTCTGACGCACTGCTTCACGCGCCTTATGGGCATCAATTGTCCCGAAAGCGCGGACGGGCTCGGCGCCCAGGACGATGTTCTGCCATACCGTGTACTCCGGAATGAGCAGGATCTCCTGGTGCACCATACCTATCCCGGCAGAAATCGCTTCACGTGGCGTCCTGAATTCGACCTTGGCACCCCTGAAGAAGATGTCCCCTGCGTCTCGGCGCTCGAGGCCATAGAACACCTTCATGAGCGTGCTCTTCCCGGCTCCGTTCTCTCCGACCAGCGCGTGGATCTCGCCGGATTCGAACGATACCGACACGTCAGAGAGCGCGACGGTGTCCGGGGGGAACACCTTGGTGATGTGCTGCAGGTCGATTAGGACGTCACGTGCCACGAACAGCCCGTCCTACTGGTACTTGGTGACGGCGAGCGTACCGTCGATGATCTGCTGACGGACTGCGCTGATGCGATCGAGAATACTCTGCGGAAGGACGGGTACCGTCGCCTCGGTTACCAGATCGACAGTACCGGTCTTCAGCCCATACTTCACAACTTGACCCGGCTTGTAGGTGCCATCCTTGACCGTCTTGTAGACGTCTTCGATGGTCTTGCCGACGTCCTTGATGTCCGACGCGATGACGTAGCCGGGCTCGATATCGTTCTGATTCGTGTCGACACCGATCGCGTACAAGCCACGCTCCTTGGCTGCCTGAAGCACGCCCAGACCCGTAGCGGCGGCAACCTGGAAGACGACATCGCACTTCTTGTCATAGAGGCTGAGGGCGGCCTGCTTGCCTTTGGCCGGGTCGTCCCAAATGCCGGCGAGCACGACGCGCTCGACCTTGATGGTTTTGTCGATGTAGTGGACGCCATCTTCATAGGCCTTGACAAAAGCCATCACGACCGGGTCATCCGCCGCGGCGACGACGCCGACGACCTTGTCGGCGTTGATATTCTTGATGCTCATGTCTGTGGTCGTAAGACCGGCGCAGACGCCCGCGAGGAATGCACTCTCTTCTTCAACGTACTTGATGGATGCTATCGTGCCCTTGCTGTTCTGCACAATCGTGTCAATGTTGACGAAGATCTTGTCCGGGTACTTGTCGGCCATCGCCTTCAGGGCATCTTCGAACGCATAGGAAATGACGAACACGACATCGCTGTACTGTGTGGCTGCTTCGAGGCCAGGCTCGTACTTGCCCGCGTCGAAGTTGCACTCAATCGTCCTCGTCTCCACACCATACTGTGCTTTGATGTTGTCGATCCCTTTCTGGCCAGAATCGTAGAACGCATTGTCGCCAAGGGCTCCATTGATGAGGTAGACGACCTTGTCTGTCTTGGGACCAGTCGCTGTCGGCTTGCAGCCGGCAAATGACAGGCTAATGATCATAAGCGCGAGCAGCGTACACAGCATTCTCTTCATGTTGACTCTTCTCCTTTGTCCTTCAGATCTGCTGCTTTGGGAGATGGTCTCCCTTACGCAGCCTTGCCTCAAGAAACGCAGTGACTTCCACTTCATCCGGCATCGATTGCTGAGCACCCGGCCGCGTTACCGTAAGCGCCCCCGCCGCCATCGCCCGGCAGAGCGCAGTGTCGGGGTCAAACCCGAGATCTATCGACGCTGCAAATGCCCCCTGGAAAGAATCGCCTGCGGCCGTCGTATCAACCGATACCACCGAAAAAGCGGGCACCTCGGGGCTCTCGAACGCGCCAACCGCAAATACACCCTTTTCTCCCCGCTTCACTACGACGGTCCGTGCGCCCAGGCCCAGAAGGACTGCTGCGGCCTCTTTGAGATCGGTGGTTCCGGCAAGCGCCCGCGCCTCACCCTCGTTCGGCATTAGGTAGTCCACATCGGCGAATACTCCTGGCGTCAGGGTGACGGACCCCCAGGGCGAAGGATCGAGGATGACGGTAGCTCCTCTCAGGTGCGCCGCGTGAGCGGCCTCCCGAACGACTGCAAACGGGATTTCGCACTGCAGCAGGAGAACGACCCCGGGCCGCAGCAAACCGTCCAGAATCTTGAGTTCGGCGGCACCGACGGCACAGTTGGCGCCCGGGACGACCACAATGCGATTCTCGCCGCCTCTCTCTACCAAGATGCACGCAACCCCCGTCGGCAAGACCGGATCCACCATGACGCCGCCGACGTCCACTCCGTAGGCCGACAACCCATTCACCACGTCCCGCCCAAAGGCGTCTGATCCCACGCGCCCCACCAGGACAGTCTCCGCTCTCAGTCGGGCAGCCTGCACCGCCTGGTTCGCACCTTTTCCGCCCGAGTTAGTGAGCCATCCAGTAGAGACAATGGTCTCACCCTGGTCCGGTACGCGCTCGCAGCGGACAACAAGGTCCATGTTGATGCTACCGAATGATACGACCATGACTACAAGGTACTTGCCGAAGAACGCTCCACAGAAGCATTCCAGAGAGCCGTCGAATCCCGGACCACAAGCTCCGTCGGGAGAACCACGGGATGACGTGACGCATGACCGCCTCTCATGTCGAGAATCGCTCTCACTGCCAGTCGTCCCATCTCATAGGTGGGTTGTCGTACCGTCGTCAACGACGGACTGAAGATCCTCGCAAATGCGATGTCGTCAAAACCAGTGACCGATATCCTTTCCGGCACCGGAATGCCCACTTCTGCAAGTCTCGCCAGAGCGCCAAACGCACACAAGTCATTGGCACAGACGACACCCGTCGTCCCGTCCATCATGGGCCAGGCCTGCTTCATGGCTGCGTAGCCGTCGTCGATCCCAAAACCCGCACGCACGACATCGAAGTCGATATCGCGCAGACGGCACTGGTCACGGAACCCTCGGAGCCTGTCCTCTCTACTTCCTGTTTTAGAAAATTGTAAGCAATGGCGTTTATTTTAGCCATGCCCCGACCGTCTGACTGACGGTGGTAGACACTACGGTGCAGTTCCTTCGGCATATAAATAACTTGTTCCTTGTCGACGTGATGTCCCTCACAACCAGGGAAAAGTTTGTTTAAGAGAACGAAACCCAGAGTGCGGCGCTTAGCCTTAGCCCTCCTGTTAGACGCTTGGCTACCGCCATTCCAGAGTTTTGCAGATATCTTTTTTCGTGCTTCAAGAGATACTACTGTACGCCCTACCTTAGCTGCAGAAACCTTTGCTCGTGTTTCGGGAGATACAGTATGCCCTTCCTTAGCTGCAGAAATCTTAGCCCGTGTTTCGGGAGAGAATTTCTTGCCCTTATTTACTGCAGCTATCTTTGCCCGTGTTTCAGGAGATTGAGGATGCCCAAGCTTCGCCTTCAGAGCAGCAGATATCTTTGCTTTTTGCTCGTCAGTGAAATGACTTCCACCTCTCATTTATCTCTCACCTCTCCTTTCTACAGTCTCGGAAGCCAAATGCCATCCTGGTTCTGATACTTGCCCTTCTTATCTTCGTAGGAGACGTCACATACGTCATCAGCTCCCATAAAGAGAACCTGGGCAATCCCCTCGTTGGCATAGACCTTGACGGGGAGCGGCGTCGTGTTGCTGATCTCGATAGTGACAAATCCCTTCCATTCTGGCTCTAGAGGGGTTACATTCACGATGATCCCTGCCCTGGCGTACGTGCTCTTGCCGATGACGAGACACAAGACATCCCGGGGAATCCGGAAATACTCGAGACTGCGCGCGAGCGCGAAAGAGTTCGGCGGGATGATGCAGGATTCCCCCTTCATGTCTACAAAACTCTGCCCGGTAAACGCCTTTGGATCGACAATGGCATTGAAGACATTGGTGAAGACCTTGAACTCGTCCGCCACACGCATGTCATATCCATAGGACGACACGCCATATGAGACGACGCCCTTGGGACAGTCTGATGCGAACGGTTCGATCATACCAGCCAATGCATGGGCCGCGATCCAGGTGTCAGACTTGATTCCCATCTCCCGCCTCCAAATCTCGATTTTCGCCTGTAAGCCCTACCATTGTGTTCAGAAGCATCCAAACTTCAAGGTTGACAGCCAGCAGGCCTCGATTAAGTGGCACCAGTGCCGGCATTTCACAAGCCGACCTGCCTGTGTCTGGTTCAGGCCTCCGGTATGCGCCGTGATTGACCACCCACGTTCCTGGCCACCGCTCTCTCAGACATCACATCACTCATTGTAGGTGTCAGGCAGGTCGTTCTCAAACATCACCGTGTCACCGGGTGTCAGCAGGCTTCGCATGAGCACCGTGACCTCCTCAAGGGAACGAGCCGTGAGGATGCTCGTCTCCGGGAAACCAGCGGACAGCAGCCCCTCGCGGACCGGCTGAGTCTTCTTCGGGCCGACAAGGATCACTGTGTCAGCCGCTCCAGCCGCCTGCCTACCCGCCTCGATGTTTTCCGCGTCCTCCGCGTTGCCCAGCGACACCAGCCCAGGGGTGACGAGGACTCGTCGCGAAGGAAAAGCGGCCAGTACCTCCATCGCCATGGCAAACCCGGCAGGATTCGAGTTGAAGGCATCATCGATGATGCGAACGCTGCCGGCGCCGGCCATCATCTGTAGCCGATGAGGAGGTGCCTGCAGTGTGGCGACACCATTCTGGATAGCGTTCCAGGACACACCCAGTTCACGCGCCACTGCGACCGCGAGCAGGATGTTCTCGATGTTGTGCCGGCCGAGCAGCATCGTATGGCACGCGAATCGCTCATCTTGACTCGTCACGATATCGAAGGACAGACCGTCAGCGTTCATCACGATGTTCTCGGCATGCAAGTCAGATGACAACGATCCACCTGCGCTCGCCCTCAAGAGTCTCTTCCCCTGCACGCTCTTGACGTCCACAAGGACAGGGTCATCGCCGTTCAGGACGACCGTGGATCCACTCCCAGGCATGCTGACGAATCCCTTCATGACACGCCAGATGGCGGCCTCGGAACCGAACTCCTCGAGGTGCTGCAGACCCACCGACGTCACGATCGAGATGCTGCAGGGGACCAGACTGAGAAGATGCTCAAATCCACCCTTCTCGTTCTCGGCCAATTCCACCACGAACACCTCGTGTTCTGGGCCGAGCTGTCCGCGAATGACCCGACAGATGCCCATGGCCGTGTTGTAGCTCTCGGGCGTCATCAGAACACGATAGCGTGACTCGAGCAGGTGCGCCGTGAAGAATTTGGTGCTCGTCTTGCCATAGCTTCCAGTGATGCCGACGACAGTCGGAGCAAACCTGGCAAGGGTCCTGCGGGCGTCTCTCGCGTACCAGTCTCGTATCGACGCCTCGACGGGTTCCATGGTCGTGCGGCTAGCAACCAGAACGACCGGAGCCATCATCGGCAGAAGCCAGGCTATCGCGAGGGCAAGTCGTACCTTTCCAACAAGCGGTACCAGACAGATCCCCACACTGAGGATTGCAGTACAGACCAGCAGGCGTCGCGCGCGGGGGGTCATGACCAGGGCCTTCTTCACTGGACTCCGTGCCCCGAGACGGCGTTCCCACAAGAGTCCTCCCAGGCCAACTGCTATCGACAGGCTGCAGGCGAGAATGCCCGACGATGCCGACTCAAGCGGCAAGAACAGCACGACGACCCCAAGGAGGCCAAGGAGATCAAGCATGGGATTGGCGGCCAGCCGGTCGACGTGGAGGACAACCCAATGGACGAACCGCCGGGTATCGTATTCCTCGAGCTGCAGCATATGAAGAAGATAGACGACTCTTGCCGAGGTAAGAGCGAGGGCAATACCAGCGGCCAGGGCCGCAAGGACTGCAGCCAAACCCCTCATCCCGTCGCTCCTTCTCGCGTTCCATGGAGGAATGCGCTGACCACGGCATTCACAAATGCCGGACTGTCAAGGTAGCTGAAGTGACCCGCACCTGCAATGGCGATAAGTCGCGACGCTCTGATCAGCTGTTCCATCTTCCGTCCATCCGCGATGGGCGTTTCGGTGTCCTTTTCCCCCCACAGGAGCAGCGTCGGCGCGCTGATGGCCCCCAGGCATGCCGTAAGGTCGAGACCCACGGTCTTCACCATGGACGCCCTCATCACGCCAGTCCTCGCCCGGTAGTCGGCACTTCCGAACCGCATGGCAAGGCGTTCCCGCAGCACGGGCCCTTGCGCCCCAAGAATCGGAAGACGCAGGACTGTCTTGGCGGCCTTGTAGAAGAGCTGCCGCAAACGCCGTCTGAACGTTGACGGCGGTCTGATGCCGGCGGCGTCCACAAGGACGAGGGCCTGGACAGCTTCAGGCACGTGCGCTGCCAGCCATATGGCGACGCGGCCGCCAAACGAGTGTCCGATGTACGTCGCGCGCGCGATCCCCAGAGACGCCACCGCTCTCTCGACGAAGGCAGCATATTCGGGCGTGCCCCAGGGAACCAGAGGAGGACTGCTGCCACCAAAACCCGGAAGGTCGAAGGCAAGAACCCGGTACTTGTCCCGAAGTCCCACGATGAGAGGCGTCATGCTGATCGCCTGACCTCCCCAGCCGTGCAGCAGCACGACAGGGTCTCCAGACCCTTCGTCTACATATGCAAGCGTGATGCCGTCGACGAGCGTGCTAGCCACTATGCCCCGTCAGACGCTCTTACTTCCAGACTTGCCCTTTGAACCCAGCCTCAGCAGGTCTGACACATCGTAGCTGATGACGTTCGACCTCCGGTCTTCAAATGCTTCGCAGGCCAGATCGATCAGTTTCGTAAGCAGGTCCCGGTATTGCATGCCGACAGCTTCCCACAGGTAGAACGACAGGGCGCCCGGAATCGTGTTGATCTCGTTGACGTAGACGGCTCCAGATCCATCGATCAGGAAGTCGACCCGGGCGACGCCCCGACAATCGAGACTGGTGAATGCACGGCACGCCAGTTCCTGCAGCCGACGGGTAAGGCCGTCACCGAGATTCGCCGGCACCTTGCGTGCCTCCGCCTTCTGGATGCCACTATCCGACCCAGCCGTGGCCTTGTACCCCACCTTGTACTTGGCGTCGTAGTCGAGGAAGACGTGTGAGCTGAAGACTTCCTCACACGCCGATGGTATCGGCTCGTCGTTGCCCAGAACGGCACAGTTTACCTCGCGATGATCGACAACGGCCTGCTCCACCAGCAACTTGCGGTCGAACTGACTCGCAACCTCCAGTGCGTATCGCAGCGTGTCGTGATCCGTCGCGCGCGTGATGCCGACGCTGGAGCCCAGGTTCGCTGGTTTCACAAACATCGGAAAGTGCAGGCGCTGCTCAGCTGCACGAAGGCAGTCATCCGGCGAAGAACGCCATGTGCGCCTGCTGAAACTGACGTACGGAACCACGGGGATTCCGGCGGCCGCAAACAGCTGTTTCTGGAACACCTTGTCCATGCCCAGTGCAGAGCCGGTCACACCTGCACTCGTGTAGGGGATCCCCAGCAGTTCGAACATGCCCTGCATCGTCCCGTCTTCACCGTTGGTGCCATGGTTGCACAGTAGTCCGACGTCGACAGCCAGCGGTTCCACATCTCTACCACGACCCATGAAGCCTCTGCGCGGGGCCTGCACCACAAAGGTCGATCTTCCGGCAAAGGGTTGCAGCTGCACGCGCTGTGCCTTGCCCGGAAGACTGACGAGATCACGGAACACATCCATCGTTGTCAGGGCTTCTCCCGTGAACCAGACGCCCTCCTTGGACACGTAGAGCGGGACGACCTCGAACCGCTCCTCGTCCAGAGTATTCATCGCCTGAACGGCGGTAATGATAGAGACCTCGTGCTCCACTGAGCGCGAACCGAAGACAACGGCGACTCTCTTCTTCATTCATAGCTCCTTGCACCGGCACCGCAGGGCGGATGCGCCCTGACAAGCCCGTGAATTGCTGATTTCATCCACATTTAGTTTATTCCCTTTGACCCGCATTGCAACGGACCGGACGAGAGAAGCCACCCCGGGCGCACACACTGATGGTATCTGAGTGAATCACGTTGACAGAGACGCCCGCGTTATATATTGGAATACGAACAATTGTCTGTGAAAGGATGGGCCGGATGAATTATAGGTCATTCGGAAGACTCGACTGGAAGCCATCTGCGCTCGGATTTGGCACGATGAAACTGCCTGCTGTTGGCGAAGACCCTTCGGTCATCGGACGCCTATCAGGATTGGACATTCTGCCAGATCCAGTACAACTTCCTCGACGAAGAAACACCGGCGGATACCGACGGGCTACGCTATGCAGCATCCAGAAAATTGGGGATCGTCGTCATGGAGCCTCTACGCGGTGGGAAACTGGCAGTGCCAAACGCAGGAATTTCAGCAATCTGGAATGCAGCCTTGACCAAACGGTCGGCAGCCGAATGGGCACTGGACTGGGTATGGAACCACCCCGAGGTCTCGCTGCTGCTCAGCGGCATGAGCACACTGGCACAGGTTCAGCAGAATCTGGGCGCTGCCGGCATGTCAGAAGCCGGCATGTTGGCTCCTGGTGACCTGGACCTGATCGCACGCGTCCGGGATGCCTACAACGCCCTCATCCGTGTCCCCTATACAGCATGCAGCCACTGCATGCCCTGTCCACAGGGTGTCAACATCCCGGGCATGTTCCAGCTTGTCAATGAGGGACCGATGTTTGGAGACCGGGACATGCAGCGCAAGAGATATGGCCGCATGAGAGGGGAAGGTTCGTCGGCTGACAGCTGCATCCACTGCGGAGCATGCGAGGAAAAGTGCCCACAGTATATCTCCATTCGCGGCCAATGGGCCGACGTCGCTGAGCAATTCGGCTGATTCTTCACTCCGATCCCCGAGACTGTCGTCCTGAACGGCAATGACGGCAGTACCCGTACAATACGAGGCTGTGATCAGCGACCTCAAAATCCAGCTCTTCGGCCGCACTGTTTGCAAAATCCTCTACAGGACAACTGCTGATCGGAAACATGCGATGGCACTCGAGGCAGACCATGTAGTGCCGATGAACATTTCCCGTCAGCTCGAAAAATGCATGGCCGTCGTTGCTCAGCAACGTCCGTTGCACGCTGCCGCGACTGACGAGTTCACCCAGGGTACGATAGACCGTGGACAACGCCATGCCCGGCAGGGCTGCATTCACCCTTTCGAGAACGTCTTCGGCTGTCAGTGGCATACCGACTTCACCCAGAACCTGGAGAATGATGCGACGATCCCTAGTCATCCGAAATCCCTTCAGCTGTCCAGAAATCTGACGCCTGCCCGTCTCGTTCCTGCCCGCCGAGTCCATGACATCACTTCCCTGACACGGACTGTATGAGGATGCCCGCAGCGATACTGATACCGAGCAGCCAAGCAATGACTTTCAGAGTATTCCTTGTATCGTGGTTCTCACGAAAGAGGACAACGAGTCCCAGCCCACCCGCAGCCCCCAGACCAGCTACCGTCGATCCAAAGCTGATGGTACCGGCGATGTACAGTTCGGTGATTGCCACGCTGGCAGCACAATTCGGTATGAGCCCTATGAGTGCGGCCAGAACAGGCTGGAAGATCGTGTGACTCAAGAACAGACGCGACAGATTCTCCTGCCCGACGCGATTGATAAGCAGCCCAATGATGAGTGACGTCACCAGAACAAACAGGGTAATCTGAGCCGTCCGCTTCGTCGCAGACCACAGGATTTCCTTCCAGTCAATGCCACCACTCTCCTTGCGCGCGCATGATGCACGAGTGCCATCGCAGGAACAGCTCTGCTCACCAATCCTCACTGCCTCCTGCTGGGCTTTCTGGCGGTCCCGGCATTCCTGCGAACGTCTGCGATTTTCGGTGCGCATCAGGGCGTCAACAAGATATCCTCCTGCGACAGCAAGCAGAACCTTGACGCCGACAAGAGGAAGCACAATGTACGCCTTATCCGGCTTCGACAGAAGGATGGGCAGTGCTTCGTCAGACGTAGCAAGGTACACGGCGACGATCGTGCCCATCGTAAGAAGTCGTTGCGTATACAATGCGCTTGCCATGACCGAGAAACCACACTGAGGGATGGCGCCCCCCGCTGCTGCGACAAGAGGCCCAACGTGGCCCGCTCGTTCGACAGCATCGACGATTCGCTGCTGCCACTTCGCCTCGACGTATTCCAGTACCAGGTAGACCCCGAACAGAATTGGAGCCATGTTGAGCGTATCCTTGAGAGCATCCAGAATGACATTCACCACAGACCAACCGCCTCTCTACATGCAAATGACTTGCAACAAGACAACCCTCAGTATACTCGAGAGAGTGCAGCGTCAACCGGCAAACAGTGATTACGACCATTCATCCGTTGGTCTGTACGACCGAACGGTTTCGGATAGAATGGACATTACCACTCCCTAGGCGGCGAAACGAGGGGCTCATGACGGAAAGCGAACAACTTGTACAGACAACGATCAGATCGGGAGACGCGACCCTCTGTGCGGTCGGGGGCGGGGCGCTCGTTTGCCGGCTGACCGGCAGAGGGATACGTGCGCTCCTCCTGGCGGTGGAAAAGGAACGTGTCGTCAGCCACGGTCCTCTGGACTGGGGCGACAAACTGGTGGGACGGGCGGCTGCACTCCTGTTCACTCTCGTGCGTCCTCGGTCGGTATTTGCCTTGACGATGAGTACTGGTGCGCAGGATGTCCTGCGCACGGCCAGCATTCCATTCGCGTGTGATGCTGTCATCCTCGATGTGCTCAACCGGACAGGCACGGGGCCATGTCCGATGGAGGCAGCGGTATGCGGTATCGATGAACCGCTTGTCGCGCTGGAAACCCTCGAGCAAGTAAGTCAGGCACTATTAGATGCAGGACGCAACAATGCGCCCAGGAAGGGGAGTACATGAACAACCTTGTGGACCGTTTCCTGCACTACACGTCATTCGATACCCAGTCGGACGAGAATTCGGTCACGTTTCCCAGCACCGAGAAACAGTTCGCTCTTGCCCATGAGCTGGACGAAGAGTTGCAGTCGCTCGGTCTGACAGACTCTTCTGTGGATCCGAATGGCTACGTCACCGCGACTCTTCGAGCCAACTGTCAGAGTTCAGAGACGGTTCCAGTCATCGCATTCCTCGCGCACATGGATACGTCTCCCGACGCCTCGGGAATGGGGGTGAAGCCACGTATCGTCACTGCCTATGATGGTGGGGACATTTCATTAAACGCGGAGAAGAACATGGTTCTGAGCCCCACCGACTTCCCGGACATGCTGCTGCACAAGGGCGAGGACTTTATTGTGGCAGATGGCACGACTCTGCTAGGAGCCGACGACAAGGCAGGTATTGCAGAGATCATGACTGCTGTCGAGTACCTGCTGGCACATCCCGAGGTGAAGCACGGTGTCATCAAGATTGGATTTACACCGGATGAGGAAGTCGGACAGGGTGTCGATCGATTCGATGTGGCGAAGTTCGGCGCGAAGTACGCATACACCCTCGACGGCGATGAGCTCGGCAGTCTCGAATACGAGAACTTCAATGGCGCATCGGCAGAATTCGAGATCGCCGGGAAAAGCATCCATCCTGGTGCCGCAAAGGGTATCATGAAGAATGCGGCTCTCGTAGCGGCAGAACTGACGACGCTCTTCCCCTCCGACGAAACGCCTCGATCGACTGAGAAGTACGAGGGTTTCTTCCACCTGACCAGCATCCATGGCGTCTGCGAGAAAGCCGAAGCCAAGTACATCATCCGAGATCACGACAAACACCGTTTCGAGCAGCGCAAGAG
>Ga0209182_10000184_pt1 | contig 16036 bp, 20 predicted proteins | sample LakBais05cmmetaG_FD_185474 | JGI IMG/M metagenome (GOLD analysis project Ga0209182, IMG submission 185474) | Lake sediment microbial communities from Lake Baikal, Russia to study Microbial Dark Matter (Phase II) - Lake Baikal sediment 0-5 cm... | ecosystem: Environmental > Aquatic > Freshwater...
CCATACCCGGTCGCGACGGCTGGCGAACCCCTACAGCTCTCCTTCGACATGCGCCGCAGGGTCCTGCGCTTCATCTTCCGTCACGACCCGGGTGTCACCCTGCCCACCGAGATCTTCGTGCCGCCGTCGCAGTACCCGTTCGGGTACAGGGTTTGGATGACAGATGGCACCTTCCTCAAGGACGACGTGCGCCATATGCTCACGTACCGTCACACGCTTGGCCGGCCGACGCACACCATCGTCATCCGCCCCAGGCGGGGACCGGCGGAGCCCTAGCGCAGCGTCACCGTCGCGCCGAACACCTGAGCGAGGAGGTTAGCCGCGTCCGCGGCGTTCATCAATGGTTTGAACATGTAGGAGAACTTCCCCTGCTGTGTCACGATGACAAGCTGGTAGTCGTTCAGCCACCGATGGTCGTCGTGGTCCATGACCCGGCGCCCCTGCGTGACCGTAACCTCATCGTGCGCGTGGCTGGCTACGGCGACTACTTCTGCGATCTGACACCCGCACTTCAAGAAGAGATTATCGCCCGGACAGAGCAACAGTCGTTCTGATCTGCCGCGGTAGTGGCAACCCAGACCCTCTGCAGGCAGCAGGCACCCTGTGAGCACCCCTACATGAGGGGGCGCTTTCCCGATCTCTACCTTCTCTGAAGAATGAAGACTGCACGTTCTTGACACATCGGAGCACCGACGTATATTATATCGGTATGTAACGATGTAATTGGAGAATGGCGATGCAGATGGCTAGTACGGGCATGATGGACATGATTGCGCTTGCGAAAGCGCTAGGGGATCAGACACGGGCACGCATTGTCGGCGTCCTTGGCGTGCGCGCTTTGTGCGTCTGTGAGCTGGAAGTTGCCCTGAGTCTGTCTCAGGCGACCGTGTCGGACCACGTGCGTGTTCTTCTCGAGGCGGGGCTCCTGTCGGCCTCCAGAGAGAGCTACTGGACGGTGTATTCGATTCGCGAAGACCTGCAGCCCGAGACCCACCAGTTCGTGTCTCTTCTCGTGGAGCAGGTTCATGCCCAGTTTCCCGACGATCGCGCCCGCCTGGCGGACGCCCCAGTGTTCGTGTGCCGTGCCGATGCCAAGAGGGGGTCTGTTGCACGACGCCCGCGCGCATTGCACCGGAAGACCCGACGTACGTAGTCTGAACGGTTCCACGTATGTCTTCACAACATTCGTTTTTCGGGAGGTCACAATGAAAATCGAGTTCTATGAACCGCCTATGTGTTGCACGACTGGGTTGTGTGGACCGTCGGTTGATGAGCGCCTCGTGCGTCTCAACGAGGACTTGAGGCGTCTTCAAGCGGAGGAACGTGGCATCACCGTCGAACGGTATGCAATCAACCAGCAGCCGTTCAAGTTCCGCGACAATGCCGACGTCTACGAGCTCTTGACAACGAATGGCAAGAAGATCCTTCCGGTGACCACCGTCGACGGTAAGGTCGTCAAGACCAGGGACTATCCGTCATACGACGAGATGAGAGCCGCACTGGACGGAGAGATGCATGCGTCCTGAGTACGTCTTCTTCTCAGGCAAGGGCGGTGTTGGCAAGACGTCCATGGCGTGTACGGGGGCGGTCTACTATGCAGACAATGGCAAGAAGACCCTCATCGTCACAACAGACCCGGCATCGAACCTGGCCGATGTATTCGAACAGGCCATAGGCCACCACATAACACCGATTTTCGGCGTCGCCAATCTGTGGGCCATGGAAATCGACCCGGACGAAGCCACCCGCGAGTATAAGGAGCGGTCATTGGCTCCCATGCGCGGGCTCTTTGACGATGAGTTGTTGAAGGTTGTCGAAGAGCAGCTGAGCGGCCCGTGTACAGAGGAGATGGCCGCGTTCGACAAGTTCACCGATTTCATGGAAGACGATACCTGGGATGTCATCGTCTTCGATACGGCGCCCACGGGGCATACACTGCGGCTTCTGCAGCTGCCGGTTGAATGGAGCAAGCACATTAAGGACAGCGCACAGGGGAGTGGCCAGACATGCATGGGTCCTGTCGCCTTGATTCAGGACAGCAAACAGAAGTACGACGATGCGATAGCCCGACTTCGTGATGCAGGCCGGACGCAGTTTGTCTTCGTGATGCAGGCGGAGCAGACATCCCTGGAGGAGACATCACGTTCCATCACGGAATTAGCAGCTTTGGGTGTGGTGACATCGAGAGTCATCGTGAACGGGCTTATCCCGGAGGCTGAGACGGCGAATCCCTTCTTCCGGAAACGGCGTGACATGCAGCAAACCTACCTGGAGCGCGCTAAGCAGTTGTACGCGGACACGCCTGTACAGACGATGGAGTTGCTCGACAGCGAGATCAGGGGAGTGGCGATGTTCCGCAAGTGCGCTCCGATGCTGTTTCAGGGAGGTACCAGGAATGCCTGACGTCGAGAGCCTGTTTCATCCGAGTGCGCAGGGAGCCAGGCAGGTGTTCTTTGCAGGCAAGGGCGGAGTGGGCAAGACGACCGTCGCTTGCCTGACCGCGGTACACATGGCTCGACAAGGGTACCGGACTCTGCTTCTGACCACCGACCCTGCGGCACATACCGGCAGCGTCCTTGGCAGGACGGTGACGGACCAGGTGGGACCTGTCGACGGTGTTTCAGGGTTGTTCGCAGCCAAGATCGACCAGAAGCAGGCGACTGAGGACTACAAGAAGGGGATTCTCGATGACGCGCGGGCCAAATTCGACGAAGGCACGATCCGCGCCATGACGGAGGAGCTAGCCTCTCCCTGCACGGAGGAGATGGCAGCTTTCCAGCGTTTCATCGACCTGTCGAGTGCCCCGGGATTCGATGTTATCGTCTTTGACACAGCACCAACGGGGCATACCCTGAGACTCCTCGAGCTTCCTCTCGACTGGAGCGAGCAGATCAGACTCAAGGCCAGCGCCGCTGAGACGATGTCCGCGGGAGACCGCCTGCAGAAGGACCGGTTCGACCGAGCATTAAGCGCGATGCGGGATCTCAAGCTGACGACGTTCAGTTTCGTCATGTACCCCGAGAGTACTCCGATTCTTGAGGCGTACCGCGCATCTCAGGAGTTGGCAGCAATCGGTGTGGCAACACAGCTCGTCGTAGCGAACCTGCTGATTGCCGAGGAACAGGCGACGACGCCGTTCTTCCAGAAGCGCCGGAAGATGCAGTTGGGATACCTGGACGACATGAAGCGACGCTTTACGGGGGCTGCATTGCTGCAGGTTCCGATGATGGACAGTGACATTCGTGGCATCGACAAGCTCGACATGCTGGACAGAATCGTATTTGGAGGAATCGGATGAAGACAGAGAATGTTGTTGAGATCGAGGTCTACGGCATTTGGGATCAGGCCCCGACTGCTACATCGTGCGGGTGTGGCGGAGGCGGGTGCGCCACGCCAACGCAGACGATGGGTGAAATGTTCGACAGTCTGAGGACGTCCCTCGATGCGAGCGACCTCAAGGAGCGCTGCTCACTCAGGTTCATCGACGTCATCAAGGACAGCGATCCCGAGGTCGGCCGAGTCCGCCAACTGGTTGAGACTGGATACTCGCTTCCACTGACAGCACTGAACGGCAAGTGGTCGTTCTATGGCGGTATCTCGAACGACCCGTTCTACGCTAAGATACGAGAACTCCTGACCGGGGAGAAAGAACAGGTCAGAGGGGCACGCTAGTTTGCTGGTGCGATCAGAGCAAAGCAGGCTACCCAGCGTCACGGGATGCTAGGTAGCCTGCTTCGTTCGCGATTCTCGGACTATGCTCTGGCGTGTTTCTTGATGAGTTCGACCAGCTCGGGAAAGTCGATGCCGTCATTCTTGAGCGTACTGAGCGTTGGCACTCCGTCGGCATCCCACCCGCGCCGTGCGTACACTGCGTCCTGAAGCTGGCGGTACTGCGACTCACGGTACTCGCGCAGGGCCCCCATCTTTTGCCGCAAGCTCATGCCTGTGATGTCCACGTGTGCGGCCTCGGTCAGCTGCTTCTCATAGCGCTCCGCCCGGGACAGGTACTCCTCCTCGGTAACTGGACCCATGCCACGGTACGGCATCCAATCGTCCTCGCGAGTCCCATGGCCCATGCGCAGGTTGAAGACGCGCTGGAAGTCATACACGCGTTTGCTCTGTGCAAGCAGTCCGTCAAGATCGAGCGCGGTACCCGTCATGCCCCTGTAGAGCAGAAGATAGTTCTCAATGTGTTCGGGAATCTTGGCGGCCTGCATGCCCGTGTATTTGTCACGGTTGTCACGCGGCTCGGAATCATTCCAGGGAAGCTTGCACAGACCCATGAGCGAGAACCAAGTCCGGAACAGCGGGAAGAAGGAAAGAGCCTCAGCCTTGTCGTCGAACGTCGGCAGTTGGCCCTTGACCTGATCCATGAAAATGAGCCACGCCTCGTCGTGCTGCGGACCCTTGGTAGCCATGGCGTATCCGCCCTGCTGTGCCAGCGAGTCCTTGGACATGTACTCCGAGACTTCCATTCCCTTGATCTCCATGCCGATGTCGTTCAGGAAGTCGGCGTTGGCATGGTATTGTTGGGCCAGGAGCTTCTTCAGTCTGTGAACGCCTAGGCCAGCGACCAGGCCGAAGCCACGACCCTCACCGAGTCGATGAATCAGCTCGAGAGCGTCCATGTCACTGCCGAAGTGCAGATCGAGCCCACCCGTGATTTCCTTGTTGATGATGCCATTCTCATAGCACTCCATGAGGAAGGCGAGCGTCGTGGCGAAGCCTACCAGGTCAATACCGTAGTAGTCACAGTAGAAGCTGGCCTCGGCGACAAACAGTGGGTCGAAACTACCTGTGTTGGAACCCAGCCCACCCACCGTCTCGTATTCGGGCCCGTCGATGAGCACCTTCTGACCCTTGAGAGGCCCTGTCTTCAGTTGAACCGTGTCGATGCCATGGGCGCACGACATGGTGCAGCCCAGCCAGCAGCCGTCGGGCATGTCCTGACTGATCAGGCGGAACCACACGTCGCTCCTGATGTCGACTGTCCTGGCGTCCGAGCCGAACTTGAAGTTCTTGACCGGAAGGACATCGACCTTGTCAAGGATTTCGACCGTGTTTGCCGTGCCGATCTCGCGCATCCTGCTGTGCGTGTGGTCGAGCGTCAAGATCTCCTTGTTCATGCGCCCGCCGGCGGTCTTGATGGGTCCGAGGTCCACTGGATTGTTGATGAGGGGGGTCGTTCCGGCGAAATGGACGACCACTGCCTTGATCTTCTTGTCTCTGAAAACGGTGCCCGGTCCCCCTCGTGCCAGCTGCTTGAGGCGTGTGTGGTTTCGTTTGGCGTCCCAGTAGCTCACATGGATAAGGCCGAGAACTGAGTGCTCCGCCCCGGCGCCTGAGACTGCGACACTGATGTTCTTGCGATCGCCGGCGCCATCGGCATACATCTCATGCAGGACTTCTGGCAGGTCGCAGCTGTTGTCGGGTTCCTCAGGGGCGGTCTCGATGGTGACGAGGCCTTTGTTGCCATCGATGAGGATGATGATGTCCTCCGCGGCCTTGCCCTGTACTTCGACCGCGTCGAAACCGGAGAATTTCATGTATGGAGCCAGGTAGCCGCCGCCATTGTTGTCGACTGGAACTCCTGTCTCTGGAGAGATTGTCACAGAGTGCATCTTTCCGGCACCGGGATACTGCGTGATGCCAGTGAGTGGTCCAGCGCAGAAGATCAGCTCATTTTCGGGGTCATTCCAGTGCGTCGTGGGTTTGACGGCTTGCCACAGATAGTACATGCCATAGCCCCGCCCGCCCGTGAACTTCTCCTTGACCATTGGGTCGATGGGACGTTCCTCGATGACATTCGTCGTCAGGTTGATGTACAACCTGCGGTCTGTGTAGCCAGCATGCACGCCTCCCGGCGTAAACGAATACGTCGCCAGGACCTTGTGTGCCCGTCGCATTTCCTCGATGGTCTTCACCTTCTACCTCCTGCTTCGTTGTGAATCTGTTCACATGGTAAGTCAATCAACACGTTGTTCAAGGTGGCGCGTCGTGGCGGGCCGGTACCTGTCGTCTGCATCTGCGGTGCATCCTCGATTGTGCTGTGCGGGCAACAGGGCCCGGCATACACCGGGCCCCAGAGAGGAGGAGCGCTGATTCAGGTCAGCAATTGACTTTGGAGCCTCCAAGATATGCGGCGCGGACGCGCTCGTCGTTCCTGAGGTCGCAGGCGTTGCCCTCGATGGCGATCTTGCCAAGTTCCAGGATATACCCGTAACGTGCGACACCCAGCGCCTTGCGGGCGTTCTGTTCCACCAGGAGGATGGAGACACCCTCTTCCTCGTGGATCTGCCGGATGACCCGGAAGATCTCCTGGACGATGATGGGGGCAAGTCCCAGTGAGGGTTCGTCGAGCAACAGGACGTGGGCTTTTGGAGATGATTGAACCTTTGTTTCATGCGCTCGGAGGCGTCGTCGTGTCCCCAAGACCTGTCGTTTTTTTCACTGGCTTGTAGAAAAATGCATGTGTGCTTCTATACTGCAAGCGTAGGAAATCAATCCGCATCGGAGAGGTGAAAAAGGTGGAAGACAATCGCATTGCCACGCATCCGATCCTTGCGTGGAACCGGGGAAACCCTGTGCAGGTCACGTACGACGGCAGACAGATCACCGCCTACCCCCAGGAAACAGTGGCGATGGCTCTGTATGCGGCCGGCGTGAAGCAGTACAGCACCTCCTTCCGGTTCTATCGCCCGAGGGGTATGTTCTGCGCTATCGGAAAGTGCTCATCCTGCATGATGCGCGTTGATGGCATCCCCAATACGCGTACCTGCGTCCTGCAGGTCCGGGACGGGATGGACGTCGAAACGCAGCACGGTCATGGCAAGTTCCCTGACGTGCAGGCAGCCATGAAGGGCGTGAAGGAGAAGAATGCAGAAGTCCTGGTCATCGGTGGCGGGCCGGCGGGCCTGGAAGCGTCTCTCTGGGCGGCCAAAGCCGGGGCGGACGTCATACTGCTGGACCAGAACCCCCAATTGGGTGGTCAGCTGGTCAAGCAGACGCACAAGTTCTTCGGCTCGGCGAAAGAAAACGCCGGGACGCGCGGCGTCACCATCGCGAAGAAGCTGATCGAGCAGGTGACAGCCACGCCCAACATCACGGTCTACGGTGGCTTCACTGCGTTTGGGTGGTTTCAGGGCGCCGTCTGTGCCGCCGATCAGGAGCATGCGGTCCTCTTTCACCCCCGCAAGGTCATCGTCGCCACCGGCGCAGCCGAGAAGATGCTGATGTTCAAGAACAATGACATGCCGGGCGTCTTCGGGGCAGGAGCCGCGCAGACGCTGATGAACGTCTTCGGCATCAAGCCCGGCAACAAGGTCCTTATGGTCGGAGCGGGCAACGTCGGCCTCATCGTTAGCTACCAGCTGATGCAGGCCGGCATCGAGGTCGTCGGGGTCATTGAGGGCGCGCCACAGGTAGGCGGGTATCTCGTCCACGCGAGCAAGATTGCCCGGAACGGCGTCCGTATCATGACGCGTCATACCGTGCTGGAAGCGGTCGGCACCGAGCACGTCGAAGCGGCGATTGTCGCCCAGGTTGACGAGAAGTGGCAACCGATTCCCGGTACCGAGCAGTGTGTCCAGTGCGACACGATTTGTCTGTCTGCAGGGCTCGAGCCTTCCACCGAGCTTCTCGAGCAGGCAAAGCTGGACCTCGCCTATACGGGCGAGCTGGGAGGCTGGGTCGCCAAGCGCAACTGGGCGATGCGTACCAGCAATCCCGACATCTTTGCCGCAGGTGACGCCTCCGGCGTCGAAGAGGCCTCCACCGCCATAATGGAAGGCAAGATCGCAGGACTCCAGGCCGCGTACGACCTTGGACATATGGATGTGCCGGTCGAAGAACAGAAGGAGACCAGGTATAACCTGGATGAGCTCCGTGCCGGACCGTTCGGCGCCAAGATCTGCATCGGACTCAAATGTGTCGAGGTGCTTGAATGAGCCACTTTGAAACCGGAATCATCGATACCACGTATCTGCGCGAGAATGGTTTTCTTCCTCCCGAAGAGCGCGAGAAGAAGGGACCCGTCGCCGTCATCGAGTGCATCCAGGAGATCCCGTGCAACCCCTGCGTTGACGCCTGCAAGTTCGACGCCATCAGCATGGACGGCATCAACGGCATCCCGCACGTCGATTTCGCGAAGTGCACGGGGTGCATGAGCTGCCTCAAGGTCTGCCCCGGACTGGCCATCTTCATCCAGGACAAGTCAAAGGTGAAGCCCTCGGTCACGGTCCCGTATGAGTACCTGCCGCTGCCCGTCAAGGGTGGCACGGTCACACTGCTGGGTCGCGACGGAGCTTTGCTGGGAAGCGCGACGGTCAAGTTCGTGCTGCCTGCCGACAATGTCAGCAGGTCATCGCTCATTTCTGTCGAGTTCGACGATCCTGCTCTCTGTGAGCAGGTGCGCAACATCAAGGTGGGGTGACGACATGACCAGAGAAGACGAGAAGACGATCGCCTGCCGGTGCGAGGACATCTCTGTCCAGGAGATTCACGACGCCATCCACGAAGGGTATGCCGACCTGCAGTCGCTCAAGCGGTACGTCAAGTTCGGCCTCGGGCCATGCCAAGGCAAGACGTGCATCCTGCTTGCAGCGCAGATCCTCGCGCGCGAGACGGGCCGGACGCTCGACCAGATCATGACTCCCACGACACGTCCGCCTGTCGATCCCGTACCCATCGGTTTCTTCGTGAAGGGCAAGGAGGCGGACGATGAGATGTAGCTACGATTGCGTCATTGTCGGCGGCGGCATCTCAGGGCTCGCCATCGCCTACGAACTTGCCAAAGGGGGCTACAAGGATGTCGCTGTCCTGGAAGAGTGTTACCTGGGCAGCGGTTCCACCGGCCGCTGCGGTTCGGGTATTCGCGCCCAGTTCACCAGCCCCGACCAGATCGTCCTGCTTCGGGAAGCCGAGGAAATGTGGGCGCACATGTCCGATGAGCTGGGGTACGACATCCACTTCAAGGCGTGCGGGTACCTGTTCCTGTGGGACACGCCCGAACTGGTGGACAAGGCGAAGCAGGACGTCGCATTCCAGAACGAGCATGGCGTCATGAGCCGCATCGTCGACCGCCAGGAGGCGAAGGAGATCTGTCCGTCGCTCAATACTGATTCCTTCCTTGCCGGCCAGTGGTATGACAAGGACGGCATGGCCTTCCCCTTCGACACTGTCACCGGTTACGCGCAGGCGGCGCGGCGCCTTGGGGTGGACATCCTGACCACGACGCACGTATTTCAGCTGGAGACGACCCCCGCTCAGACGTTCACCGTGCATACGACCCAGGGCAACATCGAGACGAAGAACGTTGTCAACGCCGCTGGACCCGGGTCAAAGGCTATCGGCGCCATGCTGGGCGTGGACCTGCCCTACCGACTGGACAAACACCAGATCATGGCGACCGAACCTCTCGAGCAGTTCCTGGGCCCCATGCTGGTCAAGAACTCACTCTACTACCTGCAAACGCACCGAGGCAACGTCGTGGGTGGTACCGACACTGGTGACAAGAATGCAACGGATCTCGACTCTACATTCGAGTTTCTCACCAAGTTCGCCAGTGAGGCGACCGAGATCGTGCCCCGCCTTGCCGGCGTCAAGCTGATGCGCCAGTGGGCAGGCTACTATGTCTCTTCGCCCGACGCTCACCCCGTGCTTGGTCCCGTCGACGAGGTCCCGGGCTTCTTCCAGGCCAACGGCTACTCGGGACACGGCTTCATGATGGGCCCCATCGTCGGCAGACTGCTGGCCGAGTACATCGCCGACGGCAAGCCCAGCATCAACATCGAGCACTACAACTTCCGCCGCTTCGCCCGTGGCGAGCTGCTGACCGAGAAGGCCGTCATCGGCTAGGGTTGACTCGCAACACTGCACGAATCGAGGGAGAGGACCCAAGTCCTCTCCCTCCGCCATTCTATGGCAGCATGGGAGCTCGCTGTTCTTGCGCGTTTGCACGGCCGGCATACACTGAGCGTGTGCTGACCATGCTTCAGGCTGGGTCTCGGCGCGGAGGCAGGATATGGCGATGTACGTGCGGGAAGTGGGTCCGGCAGAGGTGCCGACCATTGTTCTGCTGCATGGGGGAGGCATCGGCGGCTGGATGTGGCGCGACACGATGGCTACGCTGTCTGAAGTTCACCTGCTGGTACCCGACATGCCGGAACACGGGAAGAGTCAGGATGCGGGTCCCTTCTCGATTGCTGGAACGGCGCACCTGGTCGCGGACCTCATCGCGGAGCGCGCACACGGGGGTAAGGCCTTTGTCGCAGGTCTCTCGCTGGGGGCTCAGGTGACCGTGGCATTGCTGGGTTCTCGCCCGGACGTCGTTCTTGGCGCGTTCGCGTCGGGGACGCTGGTACGCCCTGTCGCTGGCGTCGGGCTCGTGAACGCGATGATACCGCTGTATATGCCGATGCGGAACGCGCGGTGGCTGGTGCAGGCCAACATGAAGACTCTGGAGATTCCCGACGAGTTTGAGAGCGACGTTGCGCGCGAGACGGCGGCACTGACCACCGCATCGTACCGGCGCATTACGGTCGAGAACGTAGCGTTCCGCCTGGACTAGGTTCTGTGACGTGCCCGGTGCTGATCACTGTGGGAGAACATGAGATGAAGGTCATGAAGGATTCAGCTCACGACCTGGCGGTGGCCATAGCATCGGCACGCGCGTTCGTCGTGACCGGACATGGCCACAACTGGCCGGTGCAGGACCCCGGCCTGTATGCGCAGGCAGTGCGCGCATGGGTGACCAATGGGCCGTTGCCGGATATGCTGCGGCCACTGTAACTTTATAGGAGGAGGAGATGACTGAACAGGTGGCATTCCGCGGCTGGCCCCGTTGCCGGCGACTCAGTAACGGGACAGTGGACATGGTCGTAACGACAGACGTTGGACCGCGCGTGGTCCGGTACGGGTTCGTCGGCAGGGACAACGTTCTGTGTGAGGTCCGTGACGAGGACGGGATTACAGGTGGCGACACCTGGCACACCTTCGGAGGCCACCGCCTATGGCACAGCCCCGAAGCCAGTCCGCGGACGTACCAGCCGGACAACGTGCCAGTGCCATTCGAGGAAGGCGAAGGTCTCATATGCCTGAAGCCCGCTCTCGAGGAGACGACAGGTATCCAGAAGGAACTGGAGGTGTCACTGGACCCGACCGGAACGGGCGTGACGGTGATACATCGCCTGACCAACCGGGGACTGTGGCCGGTCCGCTTGGCTGCGTGGGGCATCACCGTGATGGCGCCCGGAGGCGTCGAGGTCATCCCGCAGACACACGTTGATACCGGATTGCTGCCCAACCGTTGCGTTGCCCTGTGGCCCTATGCCCGGATGGACGACGCTCGCGTTCGTTGGGGAGACCGATTTGTCATTCTGCATCAGGACCCGGCGGTCAGGCAGCCGTTCAAGCTGGGCCTGAGCACAGAGGCCGGCTGGTCTGCATACTTCAACCGGCATTCAGTGTTTGTAAAGCGCTTTCCGTTTGTCCCAGGAGACGCATACCCGGACTTTGGCGTGAACTACGAAAGCTACACGACCGACTTCATGCTGGAGATGGAGACGCTGTCTCCCCTGTGCACACTGCAGCCCGGCGAGACCATGCAGCATGTGGAATCGTGGCTGCTGGCCGCTGACGTGTCGTATCCGGGTGGGTCTGAGGACGACATCGCTGCGGTGCTCACGGACTGCTGCCACCTCGACCTTATGCAAGCGGGACAGGTGCTCTGAGGACGGCAGACGTGACAGGAGGTACTATCACGCTGAACGGAGTCCTGCACGGACCGCAGCCCCTGCTTCTGCAGGGGCACGCCTCGCTCTGGGCGGTGGTCTTATGGACTGTCATTGGATTTGTGATGGGATCACTGCCGACTGCGGTCGTGTTGGCAAGGCTTGTAGCCCACAGAGATCCGCGAGAGGTGGGGGATCGCAATCCTGGCGCCATCAATGCGTGGCGCGTGGCCGGGCCAGCCGTGGGGATGCTGGCCGTCATCCTTGAGGGGATGAAAGGGCTCGTCCCCGTGGCGCTTGCGTACTGGCGGTGGCACGTGACGGGGTGGGCTCTCGTCCCCATCATGCTTGCCCCCGTGTGTGGACACATGTTCTCGCCGTTTCTGCGAGGTCGCGGTGGCAAGGGCATCGTGGTGACATTCGGTGTATGGACCGCACTTACGGCGTGGCGCGTGCCCATGTTCTTCGGACTCGTTCTCTGCCTCCTCGTAGCGTTTGTGCGACTGGAGGACGCCTGGACACTGATGCTGGCATGGTGTCTAGTGCTGGCGTATCTCCTGTGGGCATATCCCTCGGCTCCGGTGTTCGTGGCAGGGATCGCCAACTACGGCTTGCTTATCCTTCGTCACATGCCGGATCTCCACCGCCCGTTCGCCAAGCCACACCATCCGGGACGATGAGAACATTCTGGGCATCCCAGCAGTGGACGGTCATCGGGTTCCTGGTCGTCACCATCCTCATCGAAGTCGGCAACTGGTTTGTCCTGAGGCACCTGGAGGAGTCCGCGGTGTTGCCACGAGTGCCGCGCGTCTCTGTTCTGGTGCCTGCCCGGAACGAAGACCGCGCTATCGAACGGTGCGTGACGTCGCTGCTGTCTCAGGACTACCCCGACTTCGAGGTGCTGGTGCTTGATGACGGCTCGACAGACGGCACCGGAGCAATCCTGCGTCGGCTAGCGGCTGCCGACGGAAGGCTCCGTGTACTGGAGGGGCAGTCCCTGCCTGCAGGATGGATCGGCAAGCACTGGGCCTGTCAACAACTGCTGGAGCACGCTGACGGGGAGTATGTGCTCTACGTCGACGCGGACACCTGGCATCATCCGACTGCTGTGCGCAACGGAGTTGCGGCGATGCTTGCAGGGCAGCTGGATCTGCTGTCCGCCATCCCGCGCGAGATCGTGGGCACGTTCGGAGAACTCCTGACCGTTCCGATGCCCGTGTGGTCGTTCTTCGCGTTGCTGCCGATGTGGCTGGCCTTCCACACGAAGACGCCGCTACTAGCGTCAGCAATCGGCCAGTATATGATGTTTCGCAAAGCGTCGCTGAAGCAAGTCGGCGGATTTGAGCGCATCTGCTCGAATGCCGTCGACGACCTGTCCCTTGCTCGTCTCATCAAGGCATCCAGGATGCGCTGGCGTCTTGCAGACGGCACCGAACGGGTGTACTGCCGGATGTACCATGGGCTGCGCGAGTGTGTTCAGGGTTTTTCCAAGAACCTGTACGCCGTGTTCTACCACAACCCGTTGCTGTTCACATTCGTCTGGCTGTTCGTGCTCATGGTCTACAGCGCCCCGGTCGCAGTCCTGCTGGCAGCTGTCTGTGGATACGCCATCCCGCCTGAGGGGATCGTGACGGCGCTGGGGGCGGTGGCACTGTCCATCCTTCAGTGGAGTATCATCGCGGCGCGCTTCCGTTTTTCGTGGGGCCTGAGCGTGTCGTGGATCCTGGGGCAGCCCGTTTGCGTGTTCATCGCATTCCGGTCAATGCTGCGGTCCCTGACCCGACGCACGACCTGGAAAGACAGGGCCATGAGGAGTTCGCAGCGCCCGCGGAACCGGTAGGTTGAAGGCAGTGACGGGAGAGCCTACGCACGGCTCTCCCGTCACCATTTGCAGAGTCAGGTCCCTCATTGGACGCGGCAGCTGCAGCTACCTCGCTTCTTCAGGGCATTCCCCTGCACTGGTTAGACTAGCAGGGTTGGTCAGTTGTTCAAACGTCGTCCTTCACTGTCCGACGCGCAGGGTCAGGGGGATGTCGACGATATCCTGCTGACTGCCGTCCTTCATGCTGGTGATGAAGATGCGCAATGTCCCTTTGCCCTCTGGAACCAGCTCTGAGGCAGCGCTGACAAGCATCAGAGTCTGATCGAATGCCCCGAACTCGGGGGCTCCCGCTGACGTCATGAAACTGCCCTGTCCCAGAGAGGTCAGGAGGTCAGGTGACAACTGCCGCGTTGCTTCCCAACTGACAGTAGCCTCGAATGCGCGGGCGCTGCCGGTCGTCCGGACACTGCCCTTCCACGAGCCGTCGGCCTGTTTGACGAACGTGACCGTTTCCTGGCGTGCCGGGAGCGTGACCCTGACGTTGCCCTCGCGTGACTCCATGGGTCCGGACCTGCAGCCCGCGATGGAGAGGAGGAGGACGAACAGCAGGAGAACAGTGCTTCTTCTCATGGGCATCACCACCTTGACCGCAGTATAGCACCCGAGCGTCTTTGTTGCTAGATATGTACTGCCAGGAGCCCGACCGGCAACTCCCGAGCTCGCAGCCATAGCGGCATTGTGCAGGAGCCCCCCAGAAATGGGAAGGCGAGCAGGTGCCATGGCACCTGCTCGCCGGTCATGCGGAATTATCCAGCTGTTACGGAAGTGCCTTGAGGAGGGCCTGCAGGAAAGTGAGCTTCAAGTCGGCGTCCGCTCTGAGAGTGACGAGACGGCTGGAGTACTGTGTCAGCGCAGCGGTATGAATGGTCTTGAGATACGCAGTACGTGGGGCGATGGCGGTCTTGATCAGCGCTTTGAGCGCATCAAGTGTTGCCTTGGGCGCCTTGGCCTTTCGCTGTGTCTTCAGCTGTTGCTGAAGCGTACGGATGGACGTTTGCATTGTTTCCAGCATGGCACGTTCCGCCTCGGTCAGCATGATTCTGCGAGAGACCATGATTCCGCGAGAGACTGCTCTGTGCGTTGCATACTTCTGGGCGGTCTTCAAATTGGCGGTAAACCCGGTCAGATCCGTGCCCGCCGCCTTTGCGGCTTTGACTTTGTCACGGATGAGCTTGGCAGTGTCTCCAATTCGTTTGTACAACGCTTTTAGCGCCTGAAGGTTTGCTTCATCAATAGGCGTAAGCGTCCGTTTTGCAGTGACTAATTGTTTTGCAGCAACTGTTCTTGTCTCTGCGTATACAGCAGGAACAGTTATCAGCGCCCCAAAACCGATGACGAGTACCAGGACAATGCTTATCAGCCCAAAAGTTCTTCTTGTCATGCGTACCTCCATAACAGCAGGATTGCTTCCGGATGCGCCTATTGGACTGTGAAAGCTCCGGCTATGTTCACGACGTGTGAGCGATGATGGTCACATCGAGCTTGACGGCCTTGGCCAGCGTATTGAAGATCGTACTGCGCCCCAGTGCATACGAAAGCAGCTCTTGCGCTGCGGGCTGCGAGAGGCCGGGTGACCAGACGTCGATGTGGCAGGCGATGCGATCGATCGAGGGAATGTCATCGTCACGGTGACCCGTGATCGTCATCGTCAGCCGGTCGACTGCGTAGTCAGATTCCTGCAGCGCTACTCCCAGGTCCAGGTTGAGACATCCCCCCAGCGACGCCACGAGGACCTCCATCGGCCACAGGCCCTGCTTGTCGATGCCATGACCCGTATCGAAGATCAGCTCCACGCCGCGTGAACGCGCTACGCCCATGAAGTCGCCACTCCTCTCGAACTCAAGTGTGAATTCCATGTTCTGCCTCCGCCGTGATCTGCTGTACCTCATAATAGCGCGAGGCAGGGCGATGCACAACGCCTGCCCGGGAGAAGATCAGCGAGGGTCGGAGGGTTGAGCCATGGAGTCAACGTGTCGTACCAGGGCGCGCACGTGCAGGAGGTGCGTCAGGAGCGCATAGTCCTCCTCGGCCAGCACGACGTACCGCGTGCGCCTGTGACAGACGATACGGGCGACGTTGCCGTTGCCCACGGCGTCGCCCAGGCACCGGGTTCCCTGTCGCCTCAGCTCAGTCTCGCTGATAAATGTGTCCGTGTCTGGCCTCCGTGTGGTGCTATAGCCCCCCGCCCGGGTCCACTGGCGCTGTTACGGGCGTAGGCAGGTTCGAAAGCGTGAAGCCGCCGAACGCGCCGCGCTGAGGCGTCGTCGTCCCAGGCGCGAAACCAGACTGGACCGGCGGAGTTCCAGCGGGCAGCGTGGGTTTCGTGGACGCGGAACCCGCCGGCGCGTGGGTTCGCCCGGGCATGCCAGTCAGTCCCTTGCCCACACCAGAGCCGTCGCCGGTCTGCTGCAGATACAGGACGGAC
>Ga0209182_10000185_pt1 | contig 16035 bp, 15 predicted proteins | sample LakBais05cmmetaG_FD_185474 | JGI IMG/M metagenome (GOLD analysis project Ga0209182, IMG submission 185474) | Lake sediment microbial communities from Lake Baikal, Russia to study Microbial Dark Matter (Phase II) - Lake Baikal sediment 0-5 cm... | ecosystem: Environmental > Aquatic > Freshwater...
GGGTGGCGTCATGCAGCCGACGGGGCGGCACTCCCCGAATTGACGCATGCGCCCGTCTCTGCTATACAGGGAGGTCGAATTTCGCGAAACTCCCGAATAGGAACGCGCAGACACAGATGACCGCCTGGCTCGAATCGCTCACAGCATACCCCTCGTTCGGCGAGATTCTGGCCCTGTCTTCCGGACTCGTCTGGGCCGTGGCCGTCATCCTCTTCCGGGTCAGCGGCCGCAAGGTCCACCCCATCGGTCTCAACCTGTTCAAGACCGTTCTCGCCCTCGTCATCATGGCGCCGACCATGCTCATCCTGAGCGAGCCGCTCTTCCCCGCGGTCCCGGCCTCGACGACAGGCCTCCTTCTCATCAGCGGCGCCCTTGGCGTCGCCCTCTCCGACACGCTCTTCTTCCATAGCCTCAACCGGCTCGGGGCGAGTCTGGTGGCCATCGTCGACTGCTTCTACAGCCCGTTCGTCATCGCCCTGTCCTTCCTTCTCCTCGGCGAGAAGATGACAGCCTGGCAGCTCGCCGGCGCGGCGCTCGTCGTCTCCGCGGTCCTGACCATCTCCAGGGAAAAGCGCGCCGAGAAGCTGGACGGGAGAAACCTCGCCATCGGCATTCTGTACGGAATCCTGGCCATGTTCTTCGTCGCCTTCGGGATCGTCATGGTCAAGCCCGTGCTGGGGTCGGTGTCGGTCGTTTGGGCGACCCTTGTCAGGCTGGCCGGCGGGACGTTGGCGCTCGTGCTCCTCGTCCCTTTCCTCAGGAACCGGCGGGCCATTCTCGGGCCCCTCGCCGATCGCGGCAACTGGAAGGCGCTGGTCCCCGCCTCGTTCTTCGGCTCCTACCTCTCGCTCATCCTCTGGATGGGCGGCATGAAATACGCCAAGGTGTCGGTGGCCGCCATCCTCAACCAGCTCAACACGATCTTCATCGTCATCATCGCCGCATTTTTTTTGAAGGAGCGTTTGACGGGATGGAAGATCGCCGCGGTCGTCCTGGCCTTCCTCGGGGCCTACCTGGCCTCGATGCCCTTCTAGCCTGGGCTATTCCTAAGAACGCCGAATTTTCCGGAGGGCCGTCAGTTAAGCGGGTTTCAGCAAGCTGACCTAAGAAAGTCCGGAGTTTTTACCGCCGGGCCAAAAAGCGATCAGCCCTTGGCCGCCAGCTTGGCCTCGATCCAGAAGGATTGCTTCTTGTAACGGGGATCGCGGTTCATCTCACCCACTCCGCTGCCCATGCCGCGGATTTCGCCGCCCGCCTCGTCCCCTCCTCCGGAGCCACTGAAGCCCGAATCAGACGAAACTCCCCGGTCGCCGGCGAGGACGCTCCCGTCGGCCCGGCCGGCCATCATGTCCCTCATGATCTGGGCGGTCATGCCGCCCCACTCGAAACCGAGTAGGATCGATTGGCCCGGTTCGGCGCCGATCCCGCCCAGCTGGTTGATCCGGCTGAGGGGGATCCTGAACTCACAGACCGCCAGGCGCCCTTTATCTATCGTCCGGAAGATCGGAGGATCGGTGTTGACCGCCGGATCGGTCGGAGCGGCGGCCTTTTTCGGCCTGATGACCTCTTCCGAGAAGATGATATGGGTGCTTTTCTTGCGGATCTCCGCCTTCTGCTCCTCGGTCGGGGCCGCCCCCTTTTTTTGAAGGTTGGCGATCAGCCCCTCCGCCGTCAGCTGCTTCTTCTGGAAGAGGATGCCGAACTCCTTGCTCTTCTTCGCCCCGGTGGCGAAGTAGATCTTCATGCCCGTGTAGTCGAGAGTAGACTTAGGGTAGACTTTAGACCTGAGTCTGGGGTCGGGGCTCTTGAAGACCATGATGATGTAGAGGTTTCGGCCGTCGTTCCTCAGCGCGTACTCCACTTTCGAGCCGTCGTCTATCACGGGCGTCGACTCATCCCATTCCTGGGCGACTCCGTCGATCGTCAAGGTCTGTGGCGCCCACATGCTTTCGACCACCTTCTCGGGGGAAAAGCCGGAAGCCGAGAAGACAAGAAGAGCAGCCAGGACGAGGCTTAAGAACGTCTTTTTTCTAGTCATGCCGACCTCCCTGGGCTCGCTGAGCCCATCCAAATAAAAATGTCCACGACCGAATTATAGCATAACTTATGCCAAGTCAGGCAACCCTCAACCACCCGGGGCGCTTCGCCGCCTCAATCGGCGAACGCCTCATTAGTCTTACATCCGGCCCTGGATTTTTACACCGGAAGCTTCGGGCCGTCCGGGGACTCATCATCAGGATAGGCGGTTCCACGTTTCGAAAACGGCCGCTACGTTTTCCGGCCGGGCGCCAATGCCGAACTCGCACTGGGCGATGACGCCGCCGTTGCGGAAGAGGGCCTCCTTGGCGGCCCTGACTGCCCGGGCGACATCGGCCGGCGAGCCGTAGGGTAGGAGATGCTGACGGTCGACCTCGCCCCAGAAAGTGATCTTGCCGGCGAAGCGGCGGCCGAGCTCCTCGACGTCCATGCAGAAAAGCTGGGAGTTGATCGCGTCGACGCCGATCTCGACGATGTCCGGGAATATCGCGGCGATGTGTCCGTCGGAATGCATGAAGATATATTTTCCGTGCCTGTGGGCGATCTCGGCGTAGTCCCGGTAGAGCGGCTTGAACACTTCGCGCCAGAGGACGGGCGAGATGAGCAGAGAATTCTGGCTGCCCCAGTCGTCGGCGAAGAAGAGCGCGTCGACTTCGGTCGAGGCCCAGAGCTCGAGCTCCTCTAGGTAGAAGCGATGGACCTTCTCGATGAGGCGGAAGAGCCCGTCGGGCCGCTCGGCCAGGTCGACGTAGAGATTTTCCGGCCCGCGGAGGAACTGGAGGAGCTCGAACGGCCGGACGATCGTCCGGGCGTGGACGAACGCGCCGGAGGCGGCGCAAAAGTCGTCGACCTTCCGGACGTCGACGCTCAGCCGCTCCTTAGGCAGGCGCAAGCCGTCGAGGTCGGACCACGCCGCGATCCGCGGCTCCTTGACCTCGCCGATGATGCCGGCCTGCCTGTTCTCGAAACGGCAGCCCCACTCGTCGACGTAGAGGCCGGGAGCGTATTCGTCACCCTGCGTCTTCAACGGCTCGGTCAGGAAGCCCGGGGACTGAACGATATCATCGGGGTATTTTTTCCGGATGGCGGCGAGCTCGGCCGGCCAGGTCCTATCGGCCCAGGGCAGGACCCAGAGCTGGCGGGGGATCCTCTCCGGCGAGCGGAACTCGAGCGTGTCAACGACGAGTTCGCGCGAGGTCATGTCGGTGGGCGCGGGGCGGCTTTCGTCCGGGTCGTTCGTGCCGGGACGCTGTCAGGCGGCGATGAGCCGGCCGATCTCCTCGACGGCCGAGGCGGCGTCGGGGGCGAAACCACGAGCCCGGATCTTGTCGGCGTAATCGCGGGTGACGGGCGCCCCGCCGATGACGACGGGGATCCCGAGGCCCGCCGCCTCGACGGCGTCGACGACGTTCTTCATCTGGACCATGGTCGTCGTCAGCAGCGCGGAGATGGCGATGGCCCCGGCCCCGTTGGCCTTGGCCGCTTCGAGGTATTTCTCGGGAGCGACGTCGACGCCGAGGTCGACGATCTTGTAGCCGTTGCCGCGGAGCATCATGGCCACCAGGTTCTTGCCGATGTCGTGGAGGTCGCCCTTGACCGTCCCGATGACGACGATCCCCCGGGGCTTCACGCCGGCCTTGGCCAGGTGGGGCTCGAGCAGGCCCAGCCCCGCGTTCATGGCCCGGGCGGCGACGAGGACTTCGGGGATGAAGACCTCGTTGTTCTTGAACAGGACGCCGAGCCGTTCCATGCCGGGAATGAGCCCTTCGTTCAGGATCCGGGCGGCCGGCAGTCCGGCGGCCAGCGCTTGGCCGACCAAGGCTTCGACATCTGATTTTTTCCCTGCGATCAGGGCTTCCTGCATCTCTTTGAGCATCTCGCCTCTCCTAGTAAAAATGGACGGCTGTCATGATTTATCTCAGCGAATGAACGGAAAGCTCACAAAAATCTGGACGACCGAAGTCCGGATCGACACGGCAGCGGCGGGGTCTTTGAGGACGTCGGCCAGGCCCGCCTGGTAACGGATGTGGAAGACGAGCCCCTCCCCCCGCCGGGGCTTGGTTACGACGACGGAGGCCTCAAAGACCAGCCCGTAATCCAGGCTCCGGTATTCTGCGGTGACATCTTGCTTGAAGGACAGCTCTTCGCCGGTCTCGGACTCCGCCCGGAAACTCTCCATCGCGGACGTCAGGAAGCCGACGAAGGGGCCCGCGGCCAGGTTGACGCGGCCGCCCAGGCGGTATTTCAGCAGGACCGGAATGTCGACGTAGTTCAGGACGAGGGCCGATTTCGTCGACTCGTCGAAATAAGGGTCGAGCGCCGGGTCGCCGCTCGAGATGAAGGGGATATTCGTGATGCCCTTCCTGGAGACGGGATCGACCTCGGGGACGAGCGAGAACTTGTCCGAAAGCCGGATGGTGGCAAAAAGCCCGATGTTGGCCCCACCCAGACGCTCCAGCTCCTCATTGACTCCCTTCAGGGTGCCGCAGCTCAGGCCGAACTTCAGGCTGAAGTAGAGCTTATCGCTCGCGGCCTTGTCCCCGGCGATCTGGCTGACGAGGGAAGACTGGGCCCGGGCCGGGACGAACGAAAGAAGGACTATCGAAAGCAGGACGGCGGCTCGATTCATAATGCGGGTAGGATATCCCAAGATTTCCCCTTTTTCAAGACCGGGCAATCTGTTCAAACGGTCGCCAATTCTGCTATGATGAGGGGGCTGGACGGGGACATGAAAAAACTCAAGGTCGGAGTCGACAGCTACAGCCTGAAACCCCTCGACCTCTCCCCCTTCGAGCTCCTCGAATGGGCGGCCATGAACGAGGCCGACGGCGTCCAGTTCTCCGAGGTCAACGTCCCGCCGGGACAGGCCCTCGACAAGACCTTTCTGCAGGAGCTCCGCAGCTACGCGGAGGAGAACCGCCTCTACGTCGAGTGGGGCGGCGGGGAGCACATCCCTCTCGACCTCGCCACAGGGAAGGCCAAGGACATCGCCGCCGGGAACCGCAGGGCGGCCGAACAGGCCTTTCACCTGGGCTCTTCGACGATCCGGTCCTGCTCGGGCGGCCTGATGCGCTGGAAAAAGGAATCCCCGCCGACCGACGAGTTCCTCCGGCTGATGGCCACCGCCCTCCGCGAGCAAAAGAGCATGCTGCGGGATCACGGCGTCGTCCTGGCCATCGAGACGCACTTCGAGTTCACTTCGTTCGAGCTCGTCCGGCTGTTCGACATGTGCGGCGCCGCGCCGGGCGAATACCTGGGCGTCTGCCTCGACACGATGAACCTCCTGACCATGCTCGAAGACCCGCTTCTCGCCGCGCGCCGCCTTCTCCCCTGGGTCGTGACGACCCACATCAAGGACGGCGGCCTGGCGCTCACCGGGGACGGGTTTGTGTCCTTCACGGCCGAGGCGGGCAAGGGCGTCCTGGATTTCGCCGCGATCTTCGAAACGCTGGCCGCCGCCCACCCGAAGATCAATCTGACCGTCGAGGACCACGGCGGGGACTTCCTCATCCCGGTCAACGACCCGGATTTCCTGGCCCGATTCCCCGACCTGGCCGTGCCCGAGCTCGTCCGCCTGCTCGGCCTCACCGTCCGGACGCGCGAGCTCATGGACGAGGGCAAGCTCGCCGTGCTCCCTCGGGAGCGCTGGCCCGGGGCCTGCGAGCGCCGCATCAAGCACGACCTCCTCGCCGTCCGCCGCATCGTTGAAGGGCGGCCGCGGTAAGGCACAATGGCCGCACACGCGAAATTCCGGCTCCGGACGGCCGAAGAGCTCCTCGACGAAGCCGGCCGCCTCGGCCTCGAGATCCCATACGAGGAGAAAATCTCCATCCTGCTCGAAAAGGCCCCGGTCGCCGGCCGGGAAGTCCCCAACCGGTTGGCCGTCCTGCCCATGGAAGGGGCCGACGCGGAGGCCGACGGGGCACCGTCCGAATGGACCTTCCGGAGGTATAGAAGGTCTGCCGCCGGCGGCAGCGGCCTCATCTGGTGCGAAGCGACGGCTGTCCGACGTGACGGCCGCTCCAACCCCGGCCAGCTCATGCTCACCGAAAAAACGCTCGGCGGCTTCGGCAAGCTGGCCGATGAGGTCCGGGCCGCCGCGAAGAAGGAGTGGGGGCCCGCCCATCGGCCCCTCCTCGTCCTCCAGCTCACCCATTCCGGCCGTTTCTCCAAGCCCGAAGGGACACCCAGCCCGATGATCGTCCAGCACAATCCGCACCTCGACCCGCTCCACGGCCTGCCTCCCGACTATCCTCTCGTCTCCGACGGAGAGCTCGAGGAAATCCGGGACGACTTCGTCGCGGCGGCCGAGCTCGCCGCCGCCGCGGGCTTCGACGGCGTCGACGTCAAGGCCTGCCACGGCTACCTCGTCTCGGAGACCCTGGCCGCTTTCACCCGGACGGGAAGCCGCTACGGCGGTCCCTTCGAGAACAGGACGCGGCTCCTCCTCGAAACCGTCCGTCTCATCCGGGAGGAGGCGCCCACACTTCTCGTGACCAGCCGTCTCTCCGCGTCCGACACCGTGCCCTTCCCTTATGGGTTCGGGATGGACCCGGAGGCGCCGGAGAGGATCGACCTGGCGGAGACGAAGGCGCTCGTTTCGCTCCTCGCCCGGGCCGGCGTCGGCTTCCTCTCGGTTTCACTGGGCATCCCCTACTGGAAGCCGCACTTCGGCCGTCCGTTCGACGAGCCCGTCCCGGGCGGAAAGCTCCCCGAGGAACACCCGCTCGAAGGGGTCGCCCGCCATCTCCGGATCGCCTCCGAGCTCCAGCGCTCCTCGCCGGGGACGGCCCTCGTCGGTGCCGGTTACTCCTGGCTCCGCGCTTTCGGCCCGGGAGTCGGCGCGGCCATGGTCGCGTCCGGCAGGACGGCCATCGTCGGTCTGGGCCGCGGCGCCCTGGCTTACCCGGATTTCGCCAAGGACCTGGCCGCGCGGGGGCGTCTCGACCCGCGGAAAGTCTGCACGACCTGCTCGCTTTGCTCGGACTCTCTCCGGCAGGGCAGGAGAACGGGCTGCGCCGTCCGCGACGCCGAGGTCTACGGAGTTTCATGAGCGCACCGTTCGGGGCCGTCTTCGACATGGACGGCGTCATCGTCGACAACAGGAAATACCACGTCCTGGCCTGGAAGGCGTTCGCCCGGAAGCACGGCGTCCCGTTCGATACGCATCACTTCAAGGACCACCTTTTCGGCCGGGTCAACCGGGATATCTTCATGGGCCTTTACGGCCACGCCCTGCCAGAGGCCGAGGTCATCGCCTGGGCCGAGGAAAAGGAAGCCCTCTACAGGTCCATTTACAAGGGCCATGTCGAACCGGCCCGCGGCCTCGTCGCCTTCCTGCGCCGGCTCGCCGACCGCGGGGTTCCGACGGCCGTGGCCACGGCCGCCCCGCGTGTGAACCTCGATTTCGCCCTGGACGAGGCGGGCCTGAGGCCCTACTTCCGGGCTTTCGTCGATGTCGGCCAGGTCCTGCGGGGAAAGCCGGCCCCGGACCTCTATCTCCAGGCGGCCGAGGCCATCGGCGTCCCCGCCGCCCGGTGCGTCGCCTTCGAGGACTCTTACCCCGGCCTCGAATCGGCCCTGGCCGCCGGCATGAAAGTCGTCGGCATCACGACCACGCACACGCGCCGCGAGCTCGGCCGGGCCCACCTCGCCGTCCGCGATTTCGAAGGACTCGATGTCAGCCGCGTCGAATCGCTCCTCGCCGCATAGCCCCGGCAGGGTCTTTGCTTCCCGACCTCGCGCGGACGTCGGGCGGTTTGACGGCGTAAGGCGAGTTGGGATAATTTAGCTGGAGGAACGAGAGGTCGCCTAACATGAAGAGATCGGTCATTCGGGTCGGCCGCACGGCCTATCCGGTGTATTCCCTGAACACGCTGGTCGTCGGCAGCGGGGCGGCGGGGCTCAACGCCGCGGTTCGCCTCCACCAGTTCGGGCAGACCGACGTCGCCGTCGTCACCGACCGGTTCGGGGCGGGGACGTCGGCCAACTCCGGCTCCGACAAGCAGACCTACTACAAGCTGTCCCTGGCCGGAGACCGCCCCGACTCCGCGTTCGACATGGCCCGCGACCTTTTCGCCGGCGGCTCCATGCACGGCGACATCGCCCTGGCCGAGGCCCAGGGCTCGCCTGAGGCCTTCTTCCACCTCGTCGGTCTCGGCGTCCCCTTCCCGCACGACCGCTTCGGCGCCTACGTCGGGTACAAGACAGACCACGACCCTCGCCAGCGGGCGACGTCGGCCGGGCCGCTGACCTCCCGCCTCATGTTCCGGGCCCTGGCCGCGGAGGTCCGGCGGCGGAAGGTTCGCGTCTTCGACCGCCACGAGGTGATCGCCCTGTTGACGGAAGGCGCGGGCGCGACGAAACGGGTCATCGGCGCGATCGCCCTGGACAGGACGAAACATCGCTCGGCAAACCTCGGCTTCGTCCTCTTCAACGCGACGAATGTGGTCCTGGCCACGGGCGGACCCGGAGGGATGTACGAACACTCGGTCTATCCCGAGAGCCAGACCGGCTCGCATGGCCTTCTTTTCGAGACCGGCGCCGTGGCCCAGAACCTGACCGAGTCTCAGTACGGGTTGGCCTCCGTGAAATTCCGCTGGAACGTCTCCGGCACTTATCAGCAGGTCGTACCGCGATACATCTCGACCGACGCCGGCGGCGGCGACGAGCGGGAATTCCTCAACGACTTTTTCCCGGACATGGGTTCCCTGGCGACGGCCATTTTTCTCAAAGGATACCAATGGCCCTTCGACCCGCGAAAAGCGGCCGACGGCGGGTCGTCGCTCATCGACATCCTTGTTTACGAGGAAACGGTCATCAAGGGGCGGCGCGTCTTTCTGGACTTCAGGCGGAACCCCGCCGGCGGAGGACAACTCAAGCCGTTCGAGCCACGCCTACTCGCCCCGGAGGCCTGCGCCTATCTCGAAAAATCGGGCGCCCTGCAGGCGACGCCCATCGCCCGGCTCCTGAAGATGAACCGTCCCGCCGTCGACCTCTACAGGTCTCACGGCATCGACCTCGCCCGCGAGCCGCTCGAGGTCGCCGTCTGCGCCCAGCACAACAACGGCGGGTTCAAGGGGTCGATATGGTGGGAGTCGAATGTCCGCAGCCTTTTCCCAATCGGCGAGGCTTGCGGCACGCACGGCGTCACCCGGCCCGGAGGCTCGGCGCTCAACGCCGGCCAAGTCGGCAGCGTCCGGGCGGCCAAGTTCATCGCCCGCCGGCGCGCCGAACGGCCGATGTCCGTCACCGAGTTCGTCCGCGCGACCAAGGCCCAGGTCCTGGCGAAAAGCGGACAGGCCCGGGCCATGATCGGCCGAAAGGACGGACGGGCGCTCTCGCCGGAGTCCTGCCTGGCCGCCGTCCGGCGGCGGATGTCGGCCTGCGGCGCCGCGGTCAGACATCCGGAAGAGGTCCGGGCCGAGAAGGCGGCGGCCCGGGAGTTGTGGCTCAGGGCCCGGCGGGAGGTACGCGTTCCTTCGGGCCGGGACTTGCCGAAAGCGTTCAAGGCCTTGGACATCGCCCTGACCCACACCGTCTACCTCGAGGCGGTCGGCGAGTATCTCGACCGGGGCGGGAAGAGCCGGGGTTCCTATCTCGTCCCCGACCCTGCCGGCCGCAAACCGCATCCCGGTCTCGGGGAGCGCTGGGCGTTTTCCCTGGCCGAGCCGTCCGACTTCGTCAGTGGGAACATCCTCGAGGTTTGGCTCGATAAAAATGGGCGGGTTCGTAAACGGTGGCTCCCCGTCCGGCCCCTGCCCGCCGCGGACGGCTGGTTCGAGACGGTCTGGAACGATTTTCGAAAAGACAGGATCATCGTCGAGGAGGGCTAGGCGTGGCCAAGAGAGAGAAAAAATCGGGGCCGGCCGCCGTGGTCACGGGCGCCGGGCAGGGCATCGGCCGGGGCATCGTCCTCGCACTGGCGCGCGAAGGTTTCGACGTCGCCGGGATCGACATCGTCTTCGAGCCCCGGAACACCAAGAAAGGGCTCTTCGAAGTCAAAGGCGAAGTCGAAAAGCTCGGCCGGCGATTCCTGCCGGTCGCGGGCGATATCGCCCGGGTCGAGGACCACGACCGGATGCTCGACGCGGTCGTCGCCGAATTCGGCGCGATCGACGTCCTGGTCAACAACGCCGGGGTCGCTCCGTCAAAGCGGGTGGACATCCTGGAGACGGCCCCGGAAAGTTTCGACCGGCTCTTCGCCGTCAACGCCCGGGGGCCGTTTTTCCTGACCCAGAACGCCGCGAGGAGGATGGCCGGGCGTAGGCCCACGCGCGCGGGAGCGCCGCTATCCATTATCTTTATCACCTCCATCTCCGCCGTCGTCTCCTCGACGTCGCGGGCCGAATATTGCGTATCCAAGGCCGCCCTGAGCATGTCGGCCGCCCTCTTCGCCGACGCGCTGGCGGCCAAAGGCATCAACGTCTACGAGGTCCGACCGGGGATCATCGCCACAGACATGACCGCCGGCGTCAAGGACAAGTACGACCGGCTGATCGCCGGCGGCCTCGTCCCCCAGGGACGCTGGGGTCTGCCCGAAGACGTCGGCCGGGCCGTGGCCGCTTTGGCCCGGGGCGACCTCGGTTTCTCGACCGGGGCCGTCGTCGAAGTCAGCGGCGGCATGAACATCCGCCGACTCTGACCACGCGCGCGGGGCGTTTGGCAGAGCCACGGGCGGTGTGGTATCCTAGACGAGAACGGAGGGAAAAATGAGCGCACAGAAAACCCATGGCCGCATTTTCTGGGGCCTTTTGCTCATCGTCCTGGGCGTCCTCTTCCTGCTCGATCAGATGCACACCCTGGATTTCGGCGACCTCGTCGGACGCTATTGGCCCGTCGTCTTCATCCTCATCGGTATCTCCATCCTCCTCAGTAACAATTTCGAGAACGTAGGGGCCGGCGTGTTCTTCATCCTCTTCGGGGCTTTCTTCCTGCTCGTCCGGTTGCGGATCTTCGACCGGACGGTCTGGCACTTCGTCTGGCCCCTGGCCATCATCGGGACCGGGCTCTGGATTCTCATCCGCCCGGCCTGGCACCCCGATAAAAAAAAAATTAATGAAATGACCGCCGACGACCTGGCCATCAGCCAGGTCCTCTCGGGAACTTCGCGCAAGGTCGAGTCCCAGAATTTCAAGGGCGGCAAGGCCGACGTCGTCCTCGGCTCGGCCGAAGTCGACTTCCGCGGGGCGCGCCTCTCCGGCGGCCAAGCGACGATCCTTCTGTCCGTCGTCCTGGGCAGCATCGAGCTCACCGTGCCGCACGAGTGGCAGGTCGTCCTCGAGGGGACGCCCGTCCTCGGCTCGATGGACAGCCACAAGAAGACCATCCCGGACGCCGAGAAAACGGGGACGCTCTTCATCAAGGGGTCGGCCGTCCTCGGCTCGATCGAAGTCAAGGAGTAGGTCAATCATGAAGAAATTCCTGTTCTGGTTTCTGGCCGTCGTCATCACCCTCGGTTCCGCCGTCTATCAGCGGAAGACGGGCCCAACCCACCCCCTGCGGGGGAAGGTCGTCGTGGAGGGGACCAAGATCAAATACAGGCTGCCGCGGAGCGCCGAAACCGTCCGCGACGCCGAGGTCCGGATCCCCGCGCCGGCCCTGCTCCAAGGCTATCTCGACTACAAGCGGTTCAAGACAGAAGACGCGTGGACCCGCGTGGCGCTCGCCCGCGAGGGCGGCGATCTCGTCGGGCTTCTGCCCAAACAGCCCGCGGCCGGGAAGCTCCTATACACGGTCAGCCTGACCGGAGGATACGTGACCACGCCGGTCGCGGGCGGGAAGCCGGCCGTCATCCGGTTCAAGGACCCCGTCCCGGCCTGGGTCATCATCCCGCACGTGCTGATCATGTTCGCGGGGATGCTCCTGTCGACGGCGGCCGGCCTGGCTGCGATCGACAAGAAGCGGAATCCCCGGCGCCTCGTCCTCTGGGCGGTCGCGCTTCTCTTCATTGGAGGTTTCATCCTCGGCCCGCTCGTCCAGAAGTTCGCTTTCGGCGTCACCTGGGCCGGGTTCCCGGTCGGCTTCGACCTCACGGACAACAAGACCCTCATCGCCTTCCTGTTCTGGGTCGCTGCCCTCATCGCCGGACGCAAGGGGAAACCGGCCCGGCCCTTCGTGCTGGCGGCGTCCCTGGTCACGCTGGTCATCTACCTCATCCCCCACAGCTTGATGGGGTCCGAGCTCGATTACTCGAAGATGCAGTAGGCCGCATCCCGCGGGGGATGCCGTCGGGAAGGTTGTCGTCCGGGACATCGGAGACTGGGCCGGCGGAGCGGCCGACGACATTTGACAAGGAGAAAGAGATGAAACGGTTTTCGGTTATTTTCGTCATCGTGCTTTTGACCACGGCCCTCGGCGCCTGGGCCGCTGTGGACGTCCCCGACGGCGTCAAGACCCTCCTTCAAAAAAGGTGCGCAGTCTGTCATAAAGGGAAGCATCCCCCCAAGGGGCTGAACCTCGAGCCGGCTAACGTCGTCGCCATCCTCGACGCTCCGAGCCGGGAAGTTCCCTCCCTGAAAATCATCGACACCAAGTCGCCCGGTTCGAGCTACCTCCTCAAGAAGGTCCGCCGGCAAAGCGATATCGCCGGAAGCGGAATGCCTCCCCCAAAAGCCCTGACCGCGGCGGAACTCCAGGTCATCGAGGCCTGGCTCGTGGGGCCAAACCAGCATCCTGTTGACGGGACCGCCATGAGTTCACCGGGCGGAGAAGCTGTCCAGGGCGAACAGACTGCCCCGGAGAAAATCGCGCCCAATCGGCCTTATGACATTCCCGCCTTCTGGGGGACGCGGCTGGTCAACCTGCCGACGACCACGACGCCGGACAAGGGGGATTTCCTGCTGCGGATCTCCCACCGCTTTTCCGAGCCGGTGGACGCGGGCTTCAACGAATTGTTCGGCCTCGACAGCTCCGCAAATATCCTGGTCAGCCTCGGCTATGGGATCACGGACAACCTGGGGATAACCGTGGGGCGGTCACGCTGGTACAAGGAGTTCGAGTTTTTGGCCGACTGGCTCATCGCGGAGCAGGGCTTGACGGGCCGCTTCCCTGTCTCCTTGGCCCTTCACGGCGGTCTGAGCCTAGCTACGTTCGGAGAAGACAACGTCAAGCTCTTCGCCGCGCTCAGCCTGTCCCGGCAGGTCACGAGGCGCCTGTCCGTCCTGGTCGTTCCGGCCTTCGCCACGAACACCAACCACTGGGCCCTCGATCCCGAAGGGACGTTCTCCCTCGGCCTCGGGGCGCGCTATATGGTCCTTACCGATTTATCGCTCATCGTCGAATGGGTTCCGGTCCTAGCCGGCTACAAGGACGCCGAAAACGGCTGGGGGTTAGGGCTGGAAAAAAAGATCGGCAAGCATGTTTTTCAGTTCTTCGTCACCAACGCCTTCGGGTTGACGACGTCGCAATTCGTCCCCGGCGGCGACTTGAGCAGCGGCAATTTCTTCGAGCGTTTCCGTATAGGTTTCAATATCTTCCGGACGTTCTAACGCCCGCCCGGCTTCCGCATGATCGTGACCAGGGGCTCCTTGAGGTAGATTTTTAGGGCCTGGCTCAGAAGCTCCTTCACCTCGAGGACTGTCAGGTTGCCGACCTTGATGTCGCCCACCAAGGGATAATTGATGCGTCCCTCGGTCGATACCAGGCAGGTCTGTTTGAGTCCCGGCATGCCATTGGCGTCGATGTCGAGCGTATCGCCGGGCTGGATGAAGTTATCCTTGAGCTGGAAGCGGACGGTCGCGGTGAAGACGACGGGCACGGCCTTGCCGTCAATGACGAGCGGCTCATAGACCCATTGGCGGACGGCGTCGATGGCCGCCTGGTCGAGGAGCGGGATGGAGCGCAGGACGATGACGTCCTTGACTTTGCCTTCCTCGTCGGTCTTGACGCCAAGGATGACCACACCTTGCACTTCGGCCAGCCTGGCGATCTCGGGGTAGACCGGAAGGACTTCCTTGACGAGCTTGGGCGGTTTGATGTCGTTCTCGGCCCGGATCGCGCCCTGGGCGAATTTGTCGAGCGTCTTCACCTTATCCCCTTCTTTGAGCATGAAGCGGACGGTGACGGTGAAGATGACCTTGCGGGTTTTGCCGTCGACGACGAGGGGCTCGTACTTCCATTGTTTGACCGCGTCGATGGCCGCTTGGTCAAGGATGGGGATGGAGCGCAGGACCCTGGCCTCGACGACGTTGCCCTGCTCGTCGGCCTTGACTTCGAGGATGACTATCCCCTCGACCCGGGCCTGGCGGGCCACCTGCGGATAGACCGGAGCGGCCCCCTTGACGAGCTTGGGCGGCTTGACCTCGCCCACGGCCCGGACGGCGTCCCCTTCGAACTTTTGGATCTCCTGGGCGCTCATGACTCCGCCCGCGACTCCTCCGGCGACACCGCCCTTGACGCCGCCCTCGACACCCCCGGCGACGCCGCCCTCGACGCCCGTGGACACGCCGCCCTGGACGCCTCCTGCGACTAGGCTGAACTTGACGGTCACGGTGAACGTGACCGGCCGGGGTTTGCCGTCGACGACCATGGGTTCGTAGACCCATTGTTTAAGGGCGTCGACGGCCGCCTGGTCGAGCAACGGAATCGACCTCAGGACCTTCACCTCGACGACCCGCCCGTAGACGTCTGTCGTCGCCTCGGCGATGACGACGCCTTCCACCTGGGCCTGGCGGGCGATTTCAGGATAGACCGGGTCGACCTGCTTGATGAGCTTGGGCGGCTTGACGTCGCCGATGGCCCTCACGGGCGCGTCCATGTAGCCAACGACACCGCCCAAGACGCCGCCGACGCGCGCCGGCTCGCCGGACCAGCGCGCGACCCTCAAGGTTATGAAATAGCGCTTGAGCTGGGTGTCTTCGAATCCTAATACAACCGCGCTTTTATCCGGCAGGGAGAATTCCGTGTCCAGCAGGTTGGATTTCTTCTCGCGGCTCTGTTCGTAGACTTCGATCCGGAAGTGGTTGCGTTCGGGCAAGCGGCCGGGCGTGACCATGACCAGGTATTCCTGGCCGTTCAGCCGGAACATATGGAAGGCCTTCTCGGACTTGTCTTTCACCCAGACGAGGTTGGCTTCGGTCAAGAGGCTGACGTCCTTCAGACCGTAGACCTTCTTGATCCCTTGCTCGGTGACCAAGTCTTCCTCGGGGCCAACGTTGATGAAGTTCATGAATTTGAGGTAGGAGGACGTCACCGGCTTGGCCGGCTCGGCCGACTTCTCCCGCATACCCTCGAGGATCCTCATCTTCAGCTCGAAGGCTGAGGCGGCCGTTTTCGCGCTTTGGACGGCTTCATCGCCGCCCGCCGCGGCCGGCGGCATAGCCGCCCATGACCCGACAAACACTCCTGCCAGCAAGAATAGGATCGTTCTTTTCATATCACCCCTCCGATCAAGGATTTTTTGTAGCCCAAACGAAGACGGTGTCCGTCCCCTGGGGCTGGAAGACAAACGTTCGGGCGGGCGCTCCGCCCACGTTGACGTAGTCGATCTGGAAGCGGTCGGCCGGACCGACGTCGCCCGGTCTGAAGCCCGGTCTCTCGACCTGCCGGAGCAGCCAGAAGCCGGTCACGGCGACGACGACCGCGGTGCTCACGGCCGCAGCCCAGCGCCAGCCCGCGCCCGCCGGGGCCGGGGACGCTTCTGGGACCGGCGTCCTGCTCCCGCTTTGGGCGGATATCCGCCGCCAAAGGCTTTCGGTGTTCCCGACCTGATCGGAGGCCACGAAAAGCTTCCCCGCCTCCGCCCGGCTGAGGAGCCGCGCCTGGCAGCGCAGGCAGCTTTCCATGTGGCTCCGGATGAGAAAAGCCCGAAGCGGACGGATAGGAATGGCGGTGTAGACGACATCAACCATTTTGCAGAAGGCCATGGTCGTTCTCCAGCAAGGTTTTTATTTTCCGGCGGGCGTTGAAGAGATAGACGCGAGCCGTCGACGCCGAGCACTTGAGGACCTCGGAGATGTCGCGGGCCGTGTAGCCCTCGTTGGCCCAAAGACAGAGGGC
>Ga0209182_10000188_pt1 | contig 15898 bp, 17 predicted proteins | sample LakBais05cmmetaG_FD_185474 | JGI IMG/M metagenome (GOLD analysis project Ga0209182, IMG submission 185474) | Lake sediment microbial communities from Lake Baikal, Russia to study Microbial Dark Matter (Phase II) - Lake Baikal sediment 0-5 cm... | ecosystem: Environmental > Aquatic > Freshwater...
GGAGGTGTAGATAACCTAGCTTGCGCCGGAAAATGTTACCGGTGTCCACCTTCAATCCAAGAATCTTCCTATCGGGAGCCATAGATCGCCTGAGGCGTGTGGTGGTGACAATCTTCGCGAATAGCACCTCAAAGCTGAAATAGGTCGCTACCACAAAGTACAGCCTGCTGGGCAGCTTCCCGATTGGCAGACTGGTTTCCTTGCTTGCGAGCACCCAGAGAATCCGGTATAGCGCACTGTTCGCCAAGGAGACGACCGAAGCTGTGGCAAAACCAGGTGTCGAACCTTATCCCTTCAGTATGTGGCCAGCTCACCCATGCGGTGGACGGGGTTAGACTGCCGAGTCTTTTCCCTGACGCCGAGGTGGTAATTTTCCACCGTCGGCATTAGAGTCTCCAGAACTGAAGTGGACGTTAGTGCAGACGATTGTGCCGTGGTCTGGGTCGCCGCGCGCTGCACAAAATGGCTGAATGTTACATCTCAACTGAACCCTAAAAGCAAATGCTCTTTGTCTGTTCCATTAAAGTATATCCTACCCTAGCAAACCTTCCTAACCCAATGTGTCCAGTTTCAAGGGTTCGATACATCTTCGAAAGGCTGGAATACCAGTAATATCACTTCCAAGAATCAGGGTATGGATGTCGTCCGTACCCTCATACGTATAGACCGATTCGATATTCGCCATGTGCCGGATTACAGAATATGCTAGCGATATGCCGTTCGCCCCAAGAAGCTCGCGGGCAGTTCTCGCACACATACGAGCGGCAGCGACGTTATTCTTTTTTCCCAAGGAGATTTGGGCATGGGTGGCTTCTCCCTCGTCCATGAGTCTTCCCAATCGGTGAGCCACTAGTTGTCCTTTTGTGATTTCGAGTAGCATGGCTACCAGTTTCTCTTGGACCAACTGATAAGACGCGAGCGGAGACCCAAATTGCTCCCTTTCTTTCGTATAATTCAATGCAATCTCGTAACAGTCCATCGCAATACCCAGAGCTCCCCAAGTTATGCCATATCGCGCTTGGTTGAGGCAACTGAATGGTGACCTCAGCCCAATGGCATTGGGAAGTACGTTTTCTAAGGGCACGCGGCAGTCTGAGAGGCCAAGCTCACCAACATCGCAGGCACGCATGGAGCCTTTGCGATTCTGAAAGTTCTGAGTAAGCCCCTCGGTTCCCCGCTCCACGATGAAACCCCTCACCCCTTCGTCGGTCTGTGCCCAGACAATTGCAAAGTCAGCTTTAGCGGCATCGGTTATCCACTGCTTGGTGCCGTTAATAACCCATCCCTTGCTGTCCTTCTTGGCAATAGTTTCCATGCTGGCGACATCCGAGCCTCGATTAGGTTCTGTCAAGCCGAAACAGCCAATCTGCTCTCCCCGAGCAAGTGCAGGAAGCCATTTCCGTTTCTGTTCCTCTGAACCGTATTGCCATATCGGGTACATCACCAGACCTGATTGAACGGCGATGAAACTCCGGAGAGCGCTGTCAACTCTCTCCATTTCCTGACAGATTAACCCAAAAGTGACGTAGTTCGTCTCGGCGCCCCCGTATTTCTGTGGAATGAAAGGCCCAATCAGACCCAGCTCCCCTATTCTAGGGGCGAGCCTATGCATATCTAGCGGCTCTTCTTTATGAAAGGCATCAAGAACCAGCGGCTCAAACTCATCCTGCAGGAATTCTCTTGCCAGATTTCTCGTCATCTTCTCTTCTTCGGAAAGCAGTTCGTCCATCTTGTAGTAGTCAACGCCTTTGAACTTCATATGTCCCCCTATTCGTGCCTGAGCCAAGAACACCCTGTGAAGCATTCTGGTGCCAATTGACCCAATCAGACAAAGTCATAGTCATTCTTCCGGTTGCATAGTAATAACTCCTTTGGGACATTCGGACGCACAAATGCCGCACCCCTTGCAGAACTCATAATCAATTTCTATCCCGGACTTATTGCCACGAAGAGTGATGCATAAGTCAGGGCAAAGGAGGCGGCACAAATCACAGCTGACACACAAGGAGTTGTCTACTTCGGGCTTCTGCGTTCTACCTTCAACGGTCATAATAGTTACCTTATCCAGTCTTTTTATTCTTCGGCACTCAGACTGAACCCAAGTTCGGCTGCCTTAACATTTAGTCCTGTGAACTTTTTGGCTACGTTCTGCTCAATGGCTGAAATCAGAGCATTTTTACTGACCAATTTGGTAATCCTGGCGAGCGCACCTAGCATAATCATGTTAGCCACCTGTTTATTGCCGAGTTCATTAATGGCTAAGTCGGTGGCAGGTATAGACACCTGTCTTAAAGTATCAACATTCTGAATGGAAACCAGTCTTTTATCATAAATGACTATCCCATTCTCGCGGTCAACCAAGGCAAAGTATTCGGCATAGGCTTTCTGCGACATGACCATTAAAACATCAGCCCTGATAACGTGTGGAAAGATTATCGGCTGGTCCGACATGATTACATCAGAGTAGCAATTGCCACCCCTGGCGGCAGCCCCGTAAGAGCTTGAGCCGGTAACCCATTTGCCATCATAGATAGCGGCATGACCGAGTATAGTCCCGGCAAGAACAATTCCTTGTCCGGCAAGACCGCATAGCCTGACCTGCTTAGTTTCAGCCATCAGTAAACTCCCCAGTAATGATTTTCCCTTGCAATTCCTCGGCGGTAAGATTACGTGCTTTGTCTCGGCTGATACATCTCTCTTTCAGAAACTTGAGCATTGCTGACGGACTTTCAAGCTGATTGCGCCGACCGAACTGAACGGGACAGGTGGACACTGCCTCAACGAAAGAAAAGCCAGGGGTCTGAAGTGCTTTCTTGATACTACGAATCAATTGGAAAGGCTGGGTGACCGCATATCTGGCGACATATCGGGTACCGGCAGCTGCCAGAACCTCACAGATAGGAAACGGAGCGTGGGGGTTACCGCGGGTGGTGGTCTGGGTAAACATGTCTTTTGGTGTCGTCATGCAAAACTGGCCACCAGTCTGACCATAGAGCATATTGTTGGCACAGATGACGGTGAGGTCAGTATTCCTCCAGACAGCGTGGATGAGGTGGTTGCCGCCGATGTCTAACAAATCACCGTCCCCGCTGATAACCATTACCTTTAGCTTTGGGTTGAACATTTTGGCGCCGGTGGCAAAGGCAATCGCCCGACCATGGGGGGTGTGGAGGGTATCACCATTGAAGTTGGGACTCGGTATCCAGCCGCCGCAGCCGATTCCGGAGACAAAGAGCATGTCATCTATATCTATGCCCAATTCATCAATTGCCCTCAGGATGGCGCCAAGCAAAATCCCATGACCACAGCCGGCACAGAACTGAGTGGGCTTATTCCGCAGATATTTCGCCATGTCTCTTGCCATTACCCAAGCCTCCTGAGTTGCTCCATAATCGTATGCGGGTGGATGACCTCGCCGTCAGTCTGGGCAAAGGAAACTACATCACAGCCTACGTATTTCATAACCTCTCCCGCCACCTGCCCACGATTCATCTCCGGGACGAATATTTTCTTGACTCTGGTTCCAAGGTCATGAACAATTCTATCGGCAAAGGGCCAGAGAATCTTCAATCGCAACAGACCAAACTTCTTGCCTTCAGCTTTCATCTGCTCTATGGCGTATCGCGCACTTCGGGCGGTGAATCCGTAAGCGACCACGAGCATATCCATACCTTCGGTGTCATATGTTTCAAATTCAATGATTTTTTCCTGATGGTCAAGTATTTTATTACTCAGGCGCGCGGTCAGCTTTGCCTGGACTGTGGGACTGGAGACCTGTCGGAAACCACGTTCGTCGTGCGTTGAACCGGTGATGAGCAATTTTTCGCCTTCCCCGAAGATAGGCATTGGCGGTATACCATCATCCTCCTTGGTGCCGAAAGGTGGCGCTCCCGGTCTTTTCTTACGGTTGACGATTTCAATGTCACCCGAAATTTCAATCCTTTCTCGCAGGTGCCCGATTGCTTCTTCGGTCAGCAGGAAAACAGGCACCCGGTAGGTCTCCGCAAGGTTAAACGCCCTGATTGTCATTTCATAAGCCTCCTGGACGGACCAAGGACAAAAGGCAATCACCTGGTAGTCGCCATGGGAACCCCACTTGGCTTGCATGATATCACCACCGCCCACGCGGGTGGCTTGTCCGGTGCTCGGTCCCGCCCGTTGCACATTCACAATGACAATCGGTGTCTCGGTTATGACGGCGTACCCGATTGACTCCTGCATCAGGCTAAAACCGGGACCTGAGGTGGCGGTCATCGCCTTGGCTCCCGCCCACGATGCTCCAATGACTGAACCGATGGAGGCAAGCTCATCCTCCATCTGCATAAAGACACCGCCAGTTTCAAAAAACCGCTCTTCAATCCGCTCCATAATTTCCGTTGAGGGGGTAATAGGATAACCACCATAGTAATTGCACCCGGCGGCAATCGCCCCCTCAGCGATTGCCTCATTCCCAGAGAGATAGTACCTCCCGGGTGGAAGTGAATGTTTATTCATTGCCATACCGCAATCCCTTTAACCTTCGTTAAGTCAGGAATCTCTCCAACACCATTGCCCCGCCGTGCCCGCCATTGCCGCAGATGGTGACCAGTCCGTAGCGCCCATTTCTCTCCTCAAGGGCATATCCCATTTCCAGTGCCAACCTTGCCCCGGACATACCGGTGGGGTGGCCCAGAGCAATTGCGCCGCCATGAACATTAACCTTGCTCCGGTCAAGATTGAGTTCTTTAATCACGGCAAGCACCTGAGCGGCAAATGCCTCATTGATTTCAATAAGGTCCATGTCCTGGAGAGTCAGTCCGGCTAGTTTCAGAGCATTTTTTGTCGCTGGCACTGGACCAATGCCAAAATATTTTGGCTCCACACCAGCAGTGGCATAGGCGCGTATGAAAGCAAGCGGCTTAAGACCAAGTCTCTTGGCTCGCTCCAGTAACATGATAATTAGGGCACAGGCACCATCGGTGATACCTGACGAAGTGCCCGCAGTAATTGTGCCATCCTTATGGAAGGCTGGCTTCAGCTTTGCCAGCCCCTCCAGGGTAGTGTCGGGTCGGGGATTCTCATCCTCGCCGAAGAGCAGAGTACCCTTTTCTTGTTTGACCTCAACCGGCACGATGACCCTGGCAAAAACCCCGGCTTTAATTGCCGCGGCGGTTTTCTGCTGACTCTCTACGGCAAATTGCTCTTGTTCCAGTCGACCGATGCCGTACTTCTGGGCGAGCGCTTCAGTGAGAACTCCCATTAACTGACCTTCAATGCCACAGAGGTAGCCATCCTTGAACATGGCGTCTTCCAGTTCCACATTGCCCAATCGTGCTCCCCAACGGGTATTCATACTCAAGTAGGGGATGCTGCTGTGGTGTTCCATGCCGCCGGCGAGGACAGTCTCAGCCTGACCGAGACGGATGCTGTTAGCGGCGAGCATCACCGCCTGTAAACCAGAGATACACGCCTGCTGGACCCCGAAGGCAGGCACGGTGGCAGGAATGCCAGCCTTGACGGAGACGATACGAGAAGCATTCGGTCCAGTACCGGCTTGGCGAGCGTGGCCAATGATAACCTCGTCAATATTCTCTGGCTTGATGCCCGACCTCGCGATGGCACCCTTTACGGCGGCTACGCCAATGTCAACAACCGTTAGGTTCCTTAGAGCACCACCAAACCTGCCGATAGCCGTCCTCGCCCCGTTAATTATGACCGCTTCTCTATTTGCCACGTTGCCTTGCTCCTATCACCGTTATCAGTGTTACTGAACGTTTAAGCTCATTTGCCCTGAAAATTAGGCGGGCGTTTTTCCAGAAAAGCAGCCACTCCCTCCTGCTTGTCCTGGCTCCCACAGAGGATGGCGAACAGCTTGTTTTCATATTCAATACCATCGTCCAGGTTCATGTTGAGTCCCGTGTGAATAGCGTTCTTAGCTAGCTTTACGGCCAGGGCTGGCTTGGCGGCTAATTTCTTGGCGAAATCCTTCACATAGTTCATCAGTTCCGTCTGAGGTACCACTTTATTCACCAGTCCGATACGATAGGCTTCTGGGGCATCAATGAGTTCTCCAGTGAGAATCATCTCCATTGCCCGACCTTCGCCCACCAGACGGGGCAGACGCTGGGTCCCGCCATTTCCCGGCATAATCCCCAGGTTTATCTCTGGCTGTCCAAACTTGGCGTTTTCCGAGGCAATCCTAATGGTGCAAGCCAGAGCCAGTTCAAGCCCGGTGCCCACAGCAAAGCCATTTATGGCGGCAATAGCGGGTTTGGACATTGTTTCCAGAAGATTGGCTAGTACCCGCCGCTGCGCCGAGCGTCTTCCCAGTTCGGTCATCGTGTTTCGCTCACGCAACTCAGCAATATCCGCCCCGGCGATAAAGGCTTTCTCCCCGGCTCCAGTGAGAATGAGAACCCTCACCGAGTCGTCAGCCTCAGCATTGTGGGCAGCCTCAAGTGCTTCGTCAATGACGCGGTAGTTAAGCGCGTTGCGAACCTCGGGTCGGTTGAAGGTGATGATGGCTAGCCCGTCTTCTTTCTCGTAGATGATTTCTTGATAAGGCATCTCTAGCCTCCTATCTAGTATAGTTATAAAAACCCCGACTAGTCTTTCGTCCCAAGTGACCGGCGCGAACCATCTTGCGGAGCAGGGCATGAGGGCGGTACTTCAGGTCACCCAACTCCCGGGCGAGAGCGTCCGAATTCGTCACATGGATGTCCACGCCAATGAGGTCAATCAGTTCGAATGGCCCCATGGGGAAATTGGCCCCTAGCTTCATCGCCGTGTCAATATCCTCGGCTGTGGCAACTCCTTCAGCCAGAACATCAACGGCGGTATTGAGGTAACCGCGGAGGATGCGGCTGACAATGCCACCAGGGGCTTCATTTACCCTTACCGGAGTCTTACCCAGCCTCTGTGAGAAGTCCATGACTGCCTGAACTGTTTCTTCTGAAGTCTCTGCCCCGGCGACGACTTCAATTAAGCGCATCACTGGTGCCGGATTGAACCAGTGCATGCCCAGTACCTTATCACGCCGCTTGGTCGCCAAAGCAATCTCGGTGGGAGATAGGGTGGAGGTATTACTGGCTAGGATGGTTTCCGGTGGACAGAGGCTATCCAGCTGTGCAAAGACTTGCTTCTTAACCTCAATTTTCTCCACGACTGCCTCGATAATAAGGTCAGCTCTGGCGATATCGTCTAGGTTCGTTGTCGTCTTTATCCGGGAGACTATGTTCTTCGCCTCCTCAGAGGTGATTTTTTCCTTTTTTACCAGTGACTCAAGGTTCTGGCGCACCCAGTTCATACCCTTCTCTAAAATTGGGTTTTCCAAATCGCAAACGATAACATCACGCCCATGTTGTGCCAATGCTTGGGCAATGCCCATGCCCATTACTCCGGCACCCACTATATTGGCTCTCGCTATGCTCATTTTATCACTCCCTTGGTTAGCTACGTTCCGGTCGAAAAACAGACTTAGCCCTTCAGCCACCTTTTCTCGAACTTCTCTTTCACTTCTGGGTTGATTAACCAATCTGGGTATTTACCAAGAACGACGTTGGCTACCGCTTCATATATCCGTTGTTTGTAGGTGCTGGCTGACTGTTCTGAATAGTAGGCGGAATGGGCGGTTACAATTACATTTTCTAGGCTTAGTAAGGGATGGTTTGGCGGCATACACTCTGGTTCAGCATCAACAACATCTAGCGCTGCCCCGGCGATGTAGCCTTCAGAGAGAGCAGTATAAAGTGCCGCTTCATCAATAAAGACACCTCGGGCGATGTTGATGAGGTAGGCGGTCGGCTTCATTTTCTTAAACTGGTCCAGGCTGAACAAGTGCTTTGCCTCCGGGGAATAAGAAGCGGCGATGATAATAAAGTCTGATGTTTGAATAAGATGTTCAAACGAGGTCTTTACCACTTCCATTTGCCCAAAGACCTCACGTGGTATGGCTGAGTCAATGGCGATTACCTTTAACCCGAGGCCTTTCGCCCTGGGAACAATGGCGCGACTGATTCTACCAAAGCCAATTAGACCGAGAGTCTGCCCTTTGACCCGAAACATTGGTGGTAGTATCTTCCCTCTGATCTCTCTCTTTTCAAACGTGCTCCACTTTCCTTCCCTGACCGCCCTATCAAGTCGGGTTATCTTCCGGGCACAGGCGAGGAGCAGAGCAATAGCGTGTTCGGCAACCTCCTCAGTACAATATTCTCCAGGATAGGCAACACAGATGCCGTGCTCGGTTGCTGCCTGAACGTCAATGGTATTGAATCCGGTGCCCGCATTCAAAATCAGTTTGCACCTTTCTAGATTCTCAATGACCCTCCGTGAGTAGGGCTGCATCAGGGTTATGACCGCATCAGCATCACGGGCGGCAGCAATAATTTCGTCTTCGGTGTTACTTGGAATAGTCTGAAAATCAATGCCCAGATTGGTGTGATATTGTTCAATATCCTGCCGTGAAAGGACTCGCGCCGTCATGACTACCTTAAGGTCTGACATAGCACTAATAAAAAAGCTAACTGAATATAGGCTTAATTATTCTTCTCACTTTTGATACCGGCTAGATTTTTGGCCAGCTTCTTCTTCGCCTCAAGATTGGCGTTGCGTAAAACGGTTAGCCGATGTGTTTCTGGAGAACCGGCGCCGTGGATGTTGGAGACGATGTCTCTGCTTTCAAAGGCTAGCTTTTCGATCAAACGGAACATACGTATCCTGTCCTCAGTGGGCACTTCCTCGGCTCCCTTCAAATACTTTAGCAATAAGGCACCGATTTCCGGATTTTCCAAATCTTTGTCCGAAGGTAAGTCAGCTACCATGCCACCGGCAATCTCCATCATCATTCGGATAGCCTCGTGCAGTTCTTTCCCTTCGTAGAGTTTGGAAACGTTTGACAGCACCGGGTCAACCATATAGATGCCGGAAGGTGTAGGCTGAGACTCTACAGAAGCAGCAATGGAGCATCCATAGATTGCCTCAGTAATTTTGAGCATCTCCGCCAGTTTGTTATTGATATGTGACACTTCGGCTAGGTTGTTATAGTCAGCAGCTGTGGCTGCAGCCCCTATGATTACATCACCAACCCCACATTTGCAACCACCATGAGAATGGCGGTGAAAATTGCCGAAGTCCCGCACCATCGGACCAGCATACTCATACTCGCCGCAAAGAAATACTCTATCCCAGGGCACAAAGGTGTCTTGGAAAATGACCATGGTGGCAAACTTGCCGTATTCAACATTACCGAGGTCACAGTCTTGGAGTGCTCTTGCTTCAAGCGTACCACGGCCATAGACATGTATCACTCCTTCTGCATCTATGGGAACAGCGAAGGAAACAGCATAGTCTTTGTCAGCTTCCAGCATCTCACGAGTAGGGACAATAATGCCCCAGTGAGCACAGAGTGAGCCAGTCTGGTGGATTTTGGCACCTCTGACAGTGATACCTTTGGTATCTCTACTCACCACGTGCAGGTAGAGGTCAGGATCTTTTTGCTGGGAGGGACGCAGTGAACGGTCACCCTTAACATCAGTGACACCACTGAAGACTACTATATCTTCCTCCTGCAGTTGTTTCACGAAATCAAGCAGGCGTTTCCAGTAACTCGTGCCATACTTCTGGTCACAGTTATAGGTTTGGACACCCACAGCATTTATTGCGTCCATACCGGTGCACCGCATAAAGCAAGTGCCGATTCTCTGGGCGAGGAATTTGAGCATCCTGACTTTCGCCAGCAGGTCTTCAGGGCTCTCATAGAACTTGACGAAGCGGCTCACTTTTTCGTTAACAAGCCTAGACTTGGTTACCAGGTACTTTTCGCCCTCAGGGCCATGCTCGAGCTCATAGGTCTTGCCAACACCAGCCACCATCGGTCTAATCAGTGGATGCTCATATGGAATGGCTACTTTCTGTCCCAGAATGTAGGTGGTCGGGTGTAGTTTTCCCAATGACTGATAATACTGCTCTTTTGTTCTTAAGGCCACCGCTTACTCCTTTTCAGTAAAGACCGTTACTAGAGCAATAATTTTTGACGATAGGAAGACTGGCGATTTCGTTTGGTAATAAGAAACCACCCCGTATTGCACTGCTTCAAGTCCGGTCTTTCTTCTTTTCCCTATCCTAACTTCAGCCTGTTAGCAAAATCAGGGTAGACGAGGCAGCTTCCTCTATCCACTACACGGCCCTCCCACACCGTGCGGCTAGCCACGAACATCGTCCATTTGATTGGTTCTGGCGTCGGGTGTTTATTGCTGAGGTTGGCGCTTGTGCTGTGCTACCTAAATACATGCTCTGTCCTCGTTATAATCTGTTCCTGCAGTTTCTTGTCGAGCAATACGAACTGCGCGCTGTAGCCTGCCACCTTGACTATCAAGTCTCGATATTTTCCCGGAAGCTTCTGAGCTTCTCTAAGTACATCTGGAGACACTATGTTAAATTGTACCTGGAACCCGCCCAGATCAAAATAAGTCTGAATTAGGGCCACCAGATTTCTGTATCCGTTTTCGCCTGTCTATCACCCCCTTTCATTTAGACTTCTTATGTTGCAATGCAAATCCTCAAGGTAGCTTTTGTAAGAATACGATCGGTTGGACCGCGTACCCGATTCCACTGGGAGCGCTGGTGCCACTTTCTACGAGCGTACCTTATTTTCCCTGGCAGACTTCATCGTCTGGGGTTGTCTCGTGAATTTGTACATTTTGATTCTGCTCCCACCAAGCGGATATTTCTTCCATGCTAGAGACAACATTAGCTACACTCCGGTAACCAAGCTGGTTACTGATGAGATTGGCGCCCAAGCTAACCATTGTGGCTAGCTGTCTACGTCTAACCTCATTCATCGTGAAAACTGGTGCGGCAATGGATATAGCCGCAACAGCCGCGCCGGTAGCATCATGTATTATGGAGGCAACCGCCTCTATACCGTCTCGACTTTCTTCACTCTGAAACGCGACCTCGCTTTCCCTTACTTGCTCCAGCTCTTTCTTAAGTTCTGTCCTGGTCGCAATAGTTTTCTGAGTTAACGCTACCAGTTCTTCATTGGGATAGAGGCTGTCGATTTCAACATCCGTTAGCTCACTTAACAAGGCCTTTCCTGCAGCCACAGCATACGCGGGAAAAACAGACCCGACGTGGTAGGCAAACCTAAAAGTCCGTTTGGATTCTTCCCGAAGTACTATTGTGGAAAAGCCCTTGTCACGAATATGCACATTCACGACCTCACCTGTCAACTCATTCAATCGTTTTACGATAGGCCCTGCCCTTTTGATGACATCTCTGCTAGTCAAATACAGACTTCCAAGAGTAAAGGCCACTGGCCCAATCATGTACTTTTGTGTCTCAGCATTTTGCTCGAGTAGTCCACCCCAAACCAAGGTGGACAATATGCGATTTGCTGTGGGCTTGGGCAGTCCAACCTTTCGAGCCATATCAGAAACACTCAATTCACTGTTCTCTGGGTCAAAACTCCTCATTACCAGTATGGCTTTAGCTATACATTTAATGTAATTACGAGCCGCCATATATTCCTCATGGTGAAACTATGTTTCGCATTCCAAAACCTTGGCCCTATTTTAGCAGGCTTGGAACAATTTGGCAATACCTCGAATTGGGCGGCACTCACCGGCTTCCATTTCTGGCGCGGCGAGGAACTCGACTTCACGGTGAAAGTGCCCTGCCATGCGCCTGCCTACGTTGCGTTCGAGATTGTCGACACCATGTACGAGCTGTCAAAGAATGAGCCCAGGGACCACTTGATTCTAAGACTGATGGGCGACGTCGGACTTCGCCGTGAGGAAGTAGTCAATCTGCGAGTCAAGAACGCCAACACCCATGCCCTGCGCTTTAGGGGAAAGGGCGACAAAGACCGAACCGTTCCGCTCACCGAGGAACTCGCCGCCTGCCTGACGTCTTGCTGCGCCTGATGCGGGAGAGCGACCTGCTCTGCCGCGTGAAACGGAAGCGGGTGATTACGACTAACAGCAAGCATCACTTCCTCAGATATCCCAATCTCATCAAGGGAATGGTGGTGAGTGGGATAAACCAGGTATGGCTGGCCGACATCACCTACATTCGTATCCGGAGTGCCTTTGTCTACCTGGCGGCAATTCTTGATGCTTACTCCCGACGGGTCATTGGCGATGCCATCTCCACCGGTCTTGATGCCCCCCTGACCCTTAAGGCGCTCCGCATGGCGATTGCCGGTCGTCAACTTGACTCCGGTGTCATTCACCATTCTGACCAGGGGGTACAGTATGCCTCCGGAGAGTACATCCTTGAACTCACGAGTCATGGGTTTATGGTCAGCATGGCGCGGACGGGCAATCCCTATAAGAATGCCACAATGGAGAGCTTTTTCAAGACATTGAAGTATGAGGAGGTTTACTTATGCGAGTATGAGACCATTGAAGATGTGATGGAGAGACTTCCCTATTTCATCGAGGAGGTTTATAATCGGAAAAGACTGCATTCAGCCCTGGGTAAACGGCCACCGAATGAGTTCGAGGAGTTACCACTCATTCAGCACAACAATGAGGGGCCCCGCCAACCTCTCCTAACCCTCTCTGTACAACCATAGGGGTGCAGCCCAGAACTACGAGCCACTATCGAGAAGGCTGACACTGAAATCGCCCGACTTCAAGGCATAGCCCAAGCTGTCAAACAATCGCAGGAGACCGCGGTGGCAGCCAGAAGAGCCCTGGAGGAACTCAGGAATTTGAACCTCGAAACGTTAAACTTCCAGCAGAAGTCTTAGCTTGTTGCCAGGTTGGGCATTAAGCTATACCCCAGCGATGATTTAACCTGCATGAACATGTTCAGCGTATTGAATATCGGGGAGCCCCGGAAAATGTCGTGTCATAACACCAGCATCGCATCAGCCATGCTGACTCTTATGTGCGAAACGTCGCAGACTGATTCTGATTAGCGCAGGGCGTTATTTTCTCAGTTAGGTCGTCATATGCCCGAGACTGCACGGCTCACCACATTGAACTGAAGGCAGACGCTTATCGTATCCTCTTCCCGGATGGATATATTCAGCCCGATCACATTCAAGACTTGAGGTGCCGCAAACCTCTCTTTGAGCGTTTTCACTGTAAGCGTTAGAGACCTACCATGCGCCTGTAGTCTGTCTAGCCTGCATCTTGCCCTGATGGCAGCACGGCACTGCCCACCTGAGTTCCAATCAGGTTGCCTAGAGGGTAACGCAAACCCTTATCGCATCCTCTGCCTAGTTGAGTTAGCTTCAAGGTGTTAGAGTTCGTCGTTTGTGTCTAGAATCGGCACGCTGTGGTATAATCTCTCCAACTGAGGCACGGCAGGCCCCCACTGTTTCTAGGAGGTTGAATCATGAGACTGAACGGGAAAATAGCATTGATTACCGGCACTGGTTCAGGCATTGGCAAGGCAATCGCTCTTATGTTCGCCCGTGAGGGAGCTAACCTAGCCTTGAACGACATCAACGAAAACACAGCGAAGAAGACGGCAGACGAGGCACAGGCGCTAGGCGTCAAAGTAGTAACCTTACCAGCTGACATAGCCAGCTTCAGCCAGGCGCAAGACATGGCCGCCAAAGCGCTCGTCGAGTTCAAACGAATCGACATCTTGGTCAACAATGCCGGCATCGTTGACTACCGAGCTTTCACGGAGATTACGGAGGAGGCATGGGACCAAATGCTGACGATAAACCTGAAAGGAGCCTTCAACTGCACCCAGGCAGTCATCGGCGGCATGATCGAACGAAGGAGCGGCTCTATCGTCAATATTGCTTCAGTGGCTGGAACAACCGGGACCCCCTACCACACCCATTACTCCGCCGCGAAAGCCGGTCTAATCGGACTGACCAAAGGGCTTGCTAAAGAAATGGCTCAATATGGAATAAGATTAAACGCGGTGGCGCCGGCGGTCATTGAGACGCCCGTTGGCAAGCGCGCCCGTGAATACTACGGCAAAATGATGCCCAGTTTTGGATTCACTAATCCACCACTGGGAATAATCGGTCAGCCGGAAGACGTTGCCGCAGCTTGCACCTACCTGGCGTCTGATGAGGCACGGTATGTTACAGGCCAAGTGCTGAGTCCCAACGGAGGAAGCTGGATATAAGGCCATGCCGCAAGTCGGTAATTTTCCGAAGAAAAGGAGACAAACAGCATGGAGCGCCCGGATAGAATCAAGATAGTCAAGATTCGGCAGGTATGCATTGTAGTAAAAGATGTCAGGAAGACCGCGGCGGCTTTCTGGAACATTCTTGGCATCGGCCCATGGCAGATATTTCCTTTCGGCTCGCCGGTTGTGGCCAATTTTATGGTCCACGGCAAGATAACCTACGTGCCCTGTCGCGGCGCCGTGGCAGAGTGTGAGCCCATGGAGCTTGAGCTTCTCCAAGATGTGGACGGCAGGTCGGTCTACTCCGAGTGGGTAGAGGAGCATGGGGAAAGCTTGCACCACATGAAGTTCATCACCGACGATCTAGATGTGGATAAGTCAGACCGGTACCTGGAACGGCTCGGCTTTCCCAATATCCAGTATGGCTATTTCGGCGCCGGTCAGGTGACACATTTAAGTTACCATGATGCGAGGAAAGCCCTCAAATGCATCTGGGAGACAAGCACTCGCAGCGGCGGCAAACCATACGGTGCCGGGGAATATCCAAATGACCCAAAGACGATAAGCCCAGCTCGAGTCAAGCTGAATTCGATAAGCGAGGTGGGCATCGTTGTGAAGAATGCGGCACAGACGGCCCAAAACTACTGGGACATCATGGGCATTGGTCCCTGGGAAATCCGCGATTGGGCGAGCCACGAGTTCTGGGACCGGACTTGCAGGGGAAAACCGGCGTGGGGACTGGAAAGGACAGCCCGCACTTCCATCGGCGAAATGGAACTCGAACTGGTACAGCCGGTCGAGGGGGATTCAGTCTACCAGAACTGGCTGGATGCACGTGGTGAGAGCATCCAGCATCTCAAGTTCCCCTGCAACGACATTGATGCTACATCCCAAGTCCTTACCGAAATGGGTTTTATGAGTCTTCAGAGTGGGCACTTCGGTGACCCGGCAAAAAAGGAAGGCGGTTTCAACATCTTTGACGTACCACCTTTACATTGCATAGTGAAACTGGAGCAGAAACCGAAGGTTCTTCCTGTGAAGCTATCTGCCACGGTCCCGCCGAGAAAATGAGGTAATGGCGGGAGGTAGACTTGGCACGGTATAATCTGTATACTTGGCGCTTCTAAATACCAGATGAATTACTCTTAAGAGAAGGAGGTTGCTCTTGATTCAGAGAATAAGTCACGTTAGCATCACTGTTAAAGACCTTTACCACGTTATTGAATGGTTCCGGGACAAATTCGGTTCCACCAATATCTGGCAACCCTATGAGTACAAAGGCGAGATGATTGAGCAAGTGACTGGACTGCCCGGAGCGCATCTCAGAGTGCAAAAAGTCCAGGTCCAGGATTTCGTGCTCGAGTTTATCCAGTACTTATCACCGCCGGGCAAGGTACTTAAGGGCAACACCAACGATGTCGGCTACCCGCATATCGGGTTCACCGTTGACGACATCAATGGAATGTATGATGACCTCAGCAGAAAAGGGGTGCAATTCAAATCAGCACCCTATAAGATTACCGACAAGACTAATCCGATGGTTGGAACGCAGGTTGTCTTCCTGTGGGGCCCGGAGGGAATGACTTTCGAACTGGCGCAACCACCAAAGTAGTCTTTCACTTCGAGGCATAAGGAGATTGGACAATCTTATTACACAAGCCAAGATGTGCATCTTGCATATATTGACAGCGTAGCAAAGGGTAGTGTATTCTTCTAATCATAAATGGAGGGTGTTCAGATGAAAGCATACTGTATGAAGTGTCGCTCAAGCAAGGAGATGAAAAGCCCGAAGGCTATAACCATGAAGAACGGCAGACGC
>Ga0209182_10000189_pt1 | contig 15850 bp, 27 predicted proteins | sample LakBais05cmmetaG_FD_185474 | JGI IMG/M metagenome (GOLD analysis project Ga0209182, IMG submission 185474) | Lake sediment microbial communities from Lake Baikal, Russia to study Microbial Dark Matter (Phase II) - Lake Baikal sediment 0-5 cm... | ecosystem: Environmental > Aquatic > Freshwater...
CACCCATGAAGTGCTGGTCGATGCGAATCAGGAAATCGATGAGGCCTTGGCAAAGAAGATCGATGACGCCGGAATTGAGAGGGCCAATATCCGGTCGGTGCTCACCTGCAAGTCGAGGCACGGCGTCTGCGCCATGTGCTATGGCCGCGACCTGTCCCGCGGGCGCCTCGTCAATATCGGCGAGGCGGTTGGCATCATTGCGGCCCAGTCCATCGGGGAACCAGGAACCCAATTGACCATGCGGACCTTCCATATTGGAGGGACGGCGAAATTCGAGGAACACTCCACACTGGAGTCGAGACATGACGGGATCATCCGGTTCGTGAATCTCAATACCGTGAAAAGCAGATCCGGCGGGCTTGTCGTGATGAACCGCAACGGCGAGGTGCATGTCCTCGATGAACAGGAGCGGAGCCGCGGCAAGTATCCCATTCCCTACGGGGCGCATATTAAAGTGGCGGACGGCAGCCGGGTGAAGGGACCCAGGGATCAGAAAAGAGGCGACCTCATTGCGGAATGGGATCCCTTCTCCATCCCGATCCTGGCTGAGGTGGACGGGACGGTCAAGTTTGGGGATATCATCGAAGGGAAGACCATGCAGGAGCTGGTGGATGAGGTGACCGGCCTCTCGCGGAAGGTCATCGTTGAGTTCAAGGGAACGGATATGCGCCCGCGGGTCTCGATCAAGGACAAGAAGGGTAGAACGGCCAAGGTTCCGGGGGCGAGCACCGTTGCCCGGCACCTCCTGTCGGTCGGGAGCAACCTTGTGGTCTCGGAGAAGGATACGGTCTATGCCGGTGACATCCTCGCCAAGATTCCCCGGGAAACGACGAAAACAAAGGATATCACGGGCGGTCTTCCCCGCGTGGCGGAACTGTTTGAGGCGCGCAAACCGAAGGAATTTGCGGTGATCAGCGAGATTGACGGCGTTGTCTCCTACGGCAAGGATTCAAAGGGAAAGAGAAAGGTCGTGATCACCCCCGACGCCGAGGATGAAAAAGAATATCTGATTCCCAAGGGGAAACATGTCAGCGTCCAGGAGGGGGACCGGGTGATGGCCGGAGAGGCCCTCATGGACGGTGTCAACAATCCCCACGATCTCCTGATGATCAAGGGGGAAAAGGAACTGGCCCGTTACCTGGTGGATGAGGTACAGGAGGTCTACCGCCTTCAGGGGGTCAAGATCAACGACAAGCACATGGAGGTGATCGTCCGCCAGATGCTCCGCAGGGTGATGATCAAGGATCCCGGGGATGCATCCTTCATCGCCGACGAGCAGGTGGAGCGGTTCCGCTTTCAGGAGGAGAATGACCGGGTCGTGGCCAAGGGCGGGAAACCGGCCCAGGGTGAACCCATTCTGATGGGGATCACGAAGGCGTCGCTCTCTACGCAGAGCTTTATCTCCGCTGCATCCTTCCAGGAAACGACGCGGGTTCTGACGGAGGCCTCCCTCGCCGGAAAAACTGATTATCTGCGCGGTCTCAAGGAGAATGTCATCATGGGCAGGCTGATTCCCGCGGGTACGGGACTCGCCATGTACAAAAAATTAGGGATAACAACGGCCGGCGAGGTCCTGCCCCCGTTGGATGGAAACCGGCTTGAGCTTCCTACGAATGGAAAAAGTAACGAGAAAGTCCTTGACATCGAAGCGATGAATTGATAGTTAAAACGTCTTTTGTTGAACCAGAGAAATGAACAGCCAAATAAAAGGCTGGGAGGGGCAATGCCTACAATAAATCAGTTGGTTAGAAAGGGAAGGGCCAAGATCGCCAGGAAAGCGGCGACACCCGCTTTGGGCGGATCACCGCAGCGACGGGGGGTTTGCGTCCGGGTTTACACCTCCACGCCCAAAAAACCGAATTCCGCCTTGAGGAAAGTGGCCAGGGTGCGGCTGACCAGCGGTTACGAGGTCACTTCCTATATACCGGGCGTTGGACATAACCTGCAGGAACATTCCGTCGTCCTGGTGCGCGGCGGTCGCGTCAAGGATCTTCCGGGTGTTCGTTACCACATCATCCGGGGGACGCTGGATGCCGTCGGCGTCCAGGACAGAAAAAAGAGTAGGTCAAAATACGGGGCCAAGAGACCGAGCTAAGCGGAGATAGAGTCATGCCGAGGAGAAGAGAAGTTACCAAGAGAGAGATCCTTCCCGATCCGAAATACAACAACCGGCTTGTGGCGAGGTTCATCAACAACCTCCTGAAGCGGGGGAAGAAGAGCATTGCGGAGTCCATCCTGTATGGGGCCTTTGATATTATTCAGGACCGGGTCAAGGAGACGCCGGTCGATATTTTTGAAAAGGCCGTTAACAATGTCAAGCCGGTGATCGAGGTCAAATCGAGGCGTGTCGGCGGATCGACGTACCAGGTGCCGACGGAGGTGATTCCCTCCCGCCGGGTTGCCCTCGGGATCCGTTGGCTGATTACCCATGCGCGGGAACGCTCCGAAAAAACGATGCGGGAAAAACTGGCCGCGGAGCTGATCGATGCGGCGAACAATCGGGGTGGGGCGATCAAGAAGAGGGAAGCTGTCCACAAGATGGCCGAAGCCAACAAAGCCTTTGCCCATTATCGATTTTGATGGGGAAATGATTCAATAGGACTGGAACGAAAACAAACGAACCATTCAACGTTTAAGGAGGTTAGAGATGGCTAAGAAAAAATTTGAGAGGACGAAGCCGCATTTGAATATCGGCACCATCGGTCATGTCGATCATGGAAAGACCACATTGACGGCCGCGATCACAAAACACTTGGCCTCTAAAGGATTTGCCGAGTTCAGGCCCTTTGATTCCATCGATAATGCACCGGAAGAAAAGGAGAGAGGGGTCACCATCAACATCTCGCATGTGGAATATCAGACGGAAAAACGACACTATGCCCATGTCGACTGTCCGGGCCATGCCGACTATATCAAGAACATGATTTCCGGCGCAGCCCATATGGATGGCACGATCCTTGTCGTTGCGGCATCCGATGGTCCCATGCCTCAGACCCGGGAGCACATTCTCCTTGCCCGTCAGGTCCAGGTTCCTTATGTCGTTGTTTATATGAATAAAGTTGATTTGGTGGATGACCCCGAGCTTCTCGATCTGGTGGAGCTTGAACTGCGGGAACTGCTGACGGCGTATGATTTCCCCGGCGACGATATTCCCATTATCAGAGGGTCGGCGTTGAAGGCCCTGGAAGCGGAAGCGGGTGATCCGAAATCGCCGGATGTGAAATCCATCTGGGAGCTTCTGGAAGCCGTCGATACCTACATTCCGATGCCGGTTCGCGATCTGGACAAGCCGTTTCTGATGCCGGTCGGCGATGTCTTTACCATTTCCGGCCGCGGAACGGTCGTTACGGGCCGCATTGATCGTGGTATCGTCCGGACGGGTGAAGAAGTCGAGATCATCGGGATTCGCCCGACCTTCAAGACCGTCTGCACCGGGGTCGAGATGTTCCGCAAGACGCTCGATGAAGGGCGCGCCGGCGATGACGTCGGGGTTCTCCTTCGAGGCACGAAGCGTGAAGAGGTGGAAAGAGGGCAGGTTGTGGCCAAGCCGGGATCTATCACGCCGCACACCAAATTTAAGGCGCAGGTATATGTCTTGACGAAGGAGGAAGGCGGCCGCCATACCCCCTTCTTCAACGGCTATCGTCCGCAGTTCTATTTCCGGACCACGGATGTGACCGGCGTGGCCAACCTCCCGGAGGGTGTGGAGATGGTCATGCCCGGCGACAATGTTGAGATGGAAGTGACTCTGATCACACCGATCGCCATGGAGGAGCAGCTCCGGTTTGCCATCCGGGAAGGCGGCAGGACCGTCGGCGCCGGCGTTGTCAGCAAGATTCTGGAATAGAACAGCCATCAAAGTGGGTTGAATGAAGCCATGAAAGAGCAAAAAATACGGATTCGCCTTAAGGCCTACGATTATAAACTGCTCGACCGCTCGGTGGAGGATATCATAGAGACGGCAAAGAGGACCGGCGCCCGCATAGGGGGCCCCATCCCGCTGCCCACCGAGATCAACAAGTATTGCGTTAACCGGTCGCCGCACGTAGACAAGAAATCGCGGGAGCAGTTTGAGATCCGGACGCACAAGCGACTGATTGACATCGTTGAGCCGACGCAGGCGACGGTGGACGCCCTGATGAAACTTGATCTGTCAGCGGGTGTGGATGTCGAGATCAAGTTATAGGAAATGGAGATCTCGATGGCCGTCAGGGCCATTTTGCCATCCTTTGTGACGGGTTTTATTACGAATGAGAATGATAATGACAAAAGGACTGATCGGCAAGAAATTGGGGATGACTCAGATCTTCTCGGATGAAGGGGTTTCCGTTCCCGTGACGGTTATTGAAGTGGAGCCCTCCGTAGTCATTCAGAAAAAGACAGCCAAGACGGATGGTTACGATGCCCTGCAGCTGGGATATGGCCGCATCAAACAGCGCAATGTGACCAAGGCCCTTCAGGGGCACTTCAAGAAGGCGGACAAGGGGCTGTTCCGGGTGCTCCGGGAATTCAACATGGATCCGGATGGTAGCGAAGTAGGCCATGAACTGAAGGCTGAAATGTTTGCCCCCGGCGATTATGTGGACGTTGTCGGAACGACCAAAGGCAAAGGATTTGCCGGCGTGATCAAGCGCCATGGTTTCCACGGCGGCAGGGCTACCCACGGTTCCATGTTTCACAGAGCCCCCGGATCGATCGGTGCAAGCGCCGATCCGTCCCGTGTTTTCAAGGGAACGAAACTTCCCGGCCACATGGGGAGCGCAAGAAAGACGGTGCAGAACTTGCTGGTATGGGCCGTCCGGCCGGATATGAATGTGATCCTGGTCCGAGGCGCTGTTCCGGGCAGCAAGAACGGATATGTGCTGATCAAGCAGGCAATCAAGAAGGGTCAATAAGCAGGGCTTTCAAGGTGAGGAAAATGCCAGTAGCAGGTGTGTACGACATTGAAAATAAAAGAGTTGCTGAGATTGAGCTCAGCGAGGCCGTGTTTGGCGCGCCGGTGAATGAGGACGTCATTTACGAAGTGGTCCGGATGCAGATGGCCTCCCGGCGGAGCGGAACCGCCTCGACCAAGGGTCGAAGCGATGTCAGCGGAAGCAACAAGAAGCCGTGGCGTCAGAAAGGAACAGGAAGGGCCAGGGTGGGGAACTCACGCTCTCCGATCTGGAGGGGCGGCGGAATCATCTTTGGACCCACACCGCATGGTTATGCCTTCAGGGTTCCCAAGAAGGTCAGGAGGTTGGCCCTTATTTCCGCTCTCAGCATGAAATTCAAGGAAGAACGGATGACCATTCTCCGGGATTTCCCGATGGAAGAGATCAAGACCAAGAGGTTCCAGGAGGTGATCGACCGTTTCGGATTCAAGAAGACCCTTTTCGTGATCGATCAGAAAAGACCGGTTCTGGAGAAATCCTCGCGGAATATCCGGGATGTCAAAATGGTCCGCTCAGAGGGGGTCAATGTCTACGATCTGCTGAAATACGATCATGTCGTCCTTCTTGAACCCTCTGTTCATAAAATCGAAGGGGCGTTGATAGCATAATGGAACTGTATCAGATCATCAAGAAGACGCTGAGCACAGAAAAAAGCACCGTCGCGCGGGACGCTGCCAATCAGTACAACTTTGAAGTTCACGCCAAGGCGAACCGCATCGAGGTTGGGCGTGCCGTTGAGAAGATCTTCAAGGTCAAGGTGCTGGCCGTCCGGGTCATGAATGTACGCGGTAAGAAGAAAAAATCGGGCAAGGTTATGGGTCAGAGAAGCGCCTGGAAGAAGGCCATCGTGACCCTGGCTCCGGGCAGCCGCATCGAGACCGGAGACGGTGTATAAAGTAGGACCACCGGGGACAGATTTGAAATCTGTCCCCATTAGTAAGCGAAGAGAGCAAGGATGAGGGAATAGAGGGGATGGGAATCAAAAAATACAAACCGACATCGCCGGGAAGAAGGTTTCAGACCTGCTCCGATTTTGAAGAGCTGACGAAGTCGACGCCTGAGAAGGGTCTTTTGCGCCCCCTGAAGAAGTCCGGTGGACGCAACAGCTATGGCAGAATGACCAGCCGCCACATCGGCGGCGGGCATAAGCGGCGTTACCGGCTGATCGATTTCAGGAGGGACAAGGATGATATTCCGGCCCGCGTCGCCTCCATCGAATACGATCCCAACCGGTCATCGCGGATCGCGCTGCTGAATTATGCCGACGGCGAAAAGAGGTATATTATCGCCCCGACCAAGGTTACCGTGGGGGATGCCATCGTCAGCGGCGAAAAGGCGGACATCAAACCCGGGAATACCATTCCTCTGAAGAACATTCCGCTGGGAACCCTGATCCACAATGTGGAACTTAAAGTTGGCCGGGGAGGTCAACTGATCCGCTCTGCCGGCGCTTACGGCCAGCTCATGGCCAAGGAGGCGGGCTATGCCCAGGTTCGGCTTCCTTCCGGTGAGGTGAGGAAGATTTTCATGGAATGCCGGGCCACGATCGGCCAGGTTGGGAACATCGATTCCGAGAACCTGAGCCTCGGCAAGGCGGGGCGGAAACGATGGCTCGGCCGACGGCCGAAGGTGAGGGGCGTTGTGATGAACCCGGTCGATCATCCGATGGGCGGAGGCGAGGGGAAATCGTCCGGCGGCCGTCATCCCTGCACCCCTTGGGGCGTGCCGACAAAGGGCCATAAGACGCGGACCAATAAAAGTACCGATAAATATATCGTAAAACGAAGAGGTTAAAAGGTGGCACGTTCAATTAAGAAGGGCGCATACATAGAGGAAAGTCTTCTGGAAAAGGTCAGGAGGCAGGAATCCGCGGGGAGCAAGACGGTCATCAAAACCTGGTCGCGCCGTTCCACCGTTACCCCGGAATTGATCGGACAAACCTTTGCGGTACACAACGGAAAGAAATTCATTCCGGTCTTTGTAACCGAAAATATGGTTGGCCACAAATTGGGCGAATTCGCACCGACCCGAACTTTTTACAGCCACGCCGGAGACCGTAAAACGAAGCTGCGCAAGTAGAGTCGCTGTTATTGAACTGGGAAGTTTCCCGGTGGCGTTTTGGAGTCAGTTATGGAAGCAAGAGCAGTTGCCAAGTATATTCGGATGTCGCCGCAGAAGATGCGGCTGGTGGTCGATCTGGTCAGAGGAAAGAAGGTCGGGGAGGCGAAGCAGATCCTCCTTTTTACGCGAAAATATGCGGCCGAACCTGTGAGCAAGGTGATCCTGTCTGCGCTGGCCAATGCGAAACAGAATCCCGACATCGATGAGAATATCCTTTACGTAAAGGAGATTTTTGTCGATCAAGGTCCCTCGCTGAAGCGCTGGCGGGCGAGAGCGCAGGGAAGGGCGGCTTCGATCAAGAAGCGGATGAGCCACATCACCGTGGTCCTGGATGAACGGTAAGACTTGAGGAGGTGAGAGGTTGGGGCAGAAGGTTAACCCGATCGGGTTGAGGTTGGGTGGTATCAAGACGTGGCGTTCTCAATGGTTTTCGGAGAAAAATTATTCTGAATTGCTCCATGAGGATCTGAAAATTAGAAAGTTCCTTAAAGAGAAGCTCTTCCACGCCGGTATCTCCAGGATAGAAATCGAAAGGGCTGCCAACAAGGCCAAAGTCAATATTCACGCGGCCCGCCCCGGGATTATTATTGGAAAGAAGGGATCCGAAATCGAAAAACTGAAAAAGGATCTCGAGACCATTACGAAGAGCGAGGTGATCATCAATATCCTTGAAGTCCGCAAACCGGAGATTGATGCGCAACTGGTGGCTGAAAATGTCGCGCAACAGTTGGAAAGGCGCGTCGCGTTCCGCAGGGCGATGAAGAAATGTGTCACCTCGGCGATGAAGTTCGGCGCAAAGGGGATCCGGGTGAACTGCGGCGGCCGGCTGGGTGGCGCGGAGATGGCCAGATCGGAGTGGTACAGAGAGGGCCGTGTCCCCCTCCATACCCTGAGGGCGGATATCGATTGCGGTTTTACGGAGGCCCACACGGCCTATGGTCTGATCGGTGTCAAAGTCCTGATTTTCCATGGAGAGGTTTTACCCGCCAAGAAAGAGGCGGCGAAGTAGGCCTTTCAAGAAAGGCCGGCGTCCCGGAGGATCATATCAAGATAAGCAGCGAGAACAGGGGTTTTGAACGATGTTAATGCCGAAAAGGGTTAAATATAGGAAATTACAGAGGGGCCGGATGAGTGGAAAGGCCACGCGGGGAAATACCGTCGCCTTCGGTGAGTATGCCCTTCAGGCGACCGAATGCGGCTGGGTTACAGCGCGGCAGATCGAGGCGGCGCGCGTGGCCATGACCCGGCACGTCAAACGGGGCGGCAAGATCTGGATCCGGATTTTTCCGCACAAGTCCGTGACCAAGAAACCGGCAGAAACCCGCATGGGAAAGGGCAAGGGCGCCCCTGAAGAGTGGGTGGCGGTCATCAAGCCGGGCGTCGTGCTCTATGAGATTGAAGGGGTTTCAAAGGAGATCGCGAAAGAGGCCTTCGCACTGGCCGCGTATAAGCTTCCCATCGGGACCCAGTTTCTTTCGAGGGAAATGTCTGATGAAAATTAAAGAGATCAGAGATCTTAGCATGGATGAGTTGCAGCAGAAGAACCGCGAGCTTGTCGAGGATTATTTCAAGCTCCGCATGCGCCATGCCTCCGGGCAACTGGACTCTCCGGCCACGCTCGGCCACGTTCGCAGGGATATCGCCCGTGTCAGAACGGTTCTGGTTGAAAAGGAGGTAAAGTAGTGGAACAACGCGGCAACAAGATCACCATCAAGGGCGTCGTCGTCAGCAGCAAGATGGATAAAACGGTCGTCGTCCGGGCGGAAAGGCTCGTAAAGCATGCGATCTTTCACAAGTATATCAAGCGTTATGTCAAATATAAGGCCCATGACGAGCAGAACGTCTGCCAGGTGGGCGACAAGGTTCTCATTGTTGAGTCTCGGCCGCTGAGCAGAGACAAACGGTGGCGGATGCTGGAGATCCTGGAGAAGGCAAGGTAGAGTGCTGAAGCGCAATGGGGTGTTGTTATGATTCAGATGCAGACGGTGTTGAACGTAGCGGATAATTCGGGCGCCAAGAAGGTGGCATGTATCAAGGTGCTGGGAGGGTCCAGGAGACGATTTGCCAGCCTGGGCGATGTCATCGTCATTGCCGTCAAGGAGGCCCTGCCGAATTCAAAGGTGAAGAAGGGCGATGTCATGAAGGCGGTGGTCGTCAGAACGGTCAAAGAGGTGAGGAGGGCGGACGGTTCATACCTGAAGTTCGATGACAATTCCGCCGTTCTCATCACGAATCAGATGGAGCCGGTCGGAACGAGGATCTTCGGGCCGGTCGCACGCGAGCTCCGGGCAAAGCAGTTCATGAAGATCGTCTCCCTGGCCCCCGAGGTTTTATAGGCAATGGGGACAGATTTGAAATCATAGGCGATGGGGACAGATTTGAAATCTGTCCTCAAGCGACTGAGGAACAAGAGATGCTGGGAAAGCGACTGAAAAAAGGGGATACCGTCAAGGTGATCGCCGGCAAAGAGAAGGGGAAGACGGGGAAGATCCAGAGCCTGATTGCCGACAAGGAGCGGGTTGTTGTCGAGAAGATAAACTTCATCAAACGACACAAAAAACCGGATGCCAAGGGCAAGGGCGGCATCGTTGAGAAGGAGGGGCCGATTCACGTTTCCAACGTGATGTATCTGTGCAGCAAGTGCGGTACCGGTGTCCGGGTCGGATACAAGATCCTGGATGATGGGAAAAAGGTGCGAATCTGCGCCAAGTGTCGCGAGATTCTGGATACATAGGCAAAGGGAAAATGGCAAGACTAAAAGATTACTACACCAAGGAAGTGATTCCGGCTCTCACCAGGGAGTTTCATTACAAGAATGCAATGGAAGTCCCCAAGCTGGTAAAGATCGTCGTCAACATGGGGCTCGGGGAGGCCATTCAGAACGTCAAGATTCTGGAAAGCGCGGCGGCGGAGATCACCGCGATCGTGGGGCAGAAGCCGATTATCACCAAGGCGAAGAAGTCCATCGCGACCTTCAAACTTCGCCAGGGGATGTCCATTGGCTGCTGCGTGACCTTGCGCAGGGAGAGAATGTACGAATTTTTCGACAGATTGGTCAGTGTCGCCCTTCCGCGTGTTCGCGATTTCCGGGGGATTCCGCTGAAATCGTTTGACGGGAGAGGGAATTTTTCCCTGGGTCTCAAAGAGCAGATCATCTTTCCGGAGGTCGAGTATGACAAGATCGACAAGGTCAGGGGCATGAATATTGCGATCGTAACCACGGCCAAGACGGACGATGAGGCAAGACAACTGCTGAAATTGATGGGTATGCCGTTCAGGAACTAAAAACAGCAGGAACTATCTCTGGAGGGTAAGAGTGGCAAAGACATCCTTGATTGTGAAGGCCAACAGAAAACCGAAATTTTCGGTCAGAGGCTATAACCGGTGCCCGATTTGCGGGAGGCCGAGGGCGTATTACCGGAAATTTGATATGTGTAGAATATGCCTAAGGAATTTATCCCTGAAGGGGGAAATTCCCGGCATGATCAAATCGAGCTGGTAGAAAGGGAGCAGCAATATGGGGATGACCGATCCGATCGCGGATATGCTCACCAGGATCAGAAATGCCAACCGGGTTCATTTCAAGAGCGTGGATGTGCTGAACTCGCGGATCATTCTGAATATGGCGAAGGTATTGAAGAAATCCGGATACATCAGCGGTTATGACATCAAGAAGGATCCACAAACGCATGATGTGCTTCGGATCTATCTGAAGTACCCGGATGCAAAGAGAACGGTGCTTACCGATATTCAACGGGTCAGCAAGCCGGGACGAAGGGTGTACGTGAAGAGCGAGAAGATCCCTCAGGTGCTGAACGGTTATGGGATTTCCATCCTTTCCACCTCCAAGGGCGTGATGACGGATAAAGAGGCACGGGAGTTGAGCCTGGGTGGCGAGCTTCTCTGCAATGTGTGGTAAGTGAAGAGCGATGGGGACAGATTTGAAATCTGTCCCCCAAGTTTGGAGAGGGAACCATGTCAAGAATTGGTAGAATACCCGTGGAAATTCCGGCTGGTGTAAAGGTAAGCCGGGATCATTCCGTGATCAGGGTTGAGGGCCCCAAGGGAAAGCTCTCCTTGGAAGTGCCGGGCCGCGTCGATGTGATTTTAGGCGACCGGGTGGTGGAGGTCAAAAGGCCGTCCGACGGAAGAATCGAAAGATCCCTGCATGGACTGGTGCGAACCCTGGTGGCCAATATGGTCAAAGGGGTCAGCATCGGGTTCGAAAAAAGCCTGGAAATTTCCGGGGTCGGATACCGCGCCGAAGTCGGGGGAAGCACCTTGAAACTGATCATCGGTTTTTCCGCTCCGGTCGAATATCCGATACCGGAAGGGGTTCATATCAAGGTCGATAAGCTGGTCAACATTTTGGTCTCCGGTATCGACAAGCAGTTGGTCGGTCGCGTGGCGGCGGAGATTCGAAGCCTGAAGAAGCCGGAGCCGTACAAGGGCAAAGGCATCAAGTATTTGGGCGAGCAGATCAGACGCAAAGTCGGCAAATCCGTAGGCGCCTAAAGTTTCCGGTGCGACCGGTCCGGTTCCGGCGCACCCCGTGATGAGGTAGGACATTGGCTACGAAAAAAACTGAAAAGATCAGAAGCAAACGGAAGAGGAGGGTCAGAGGAAAGGTGACTGGGACCGAAAAGCGGCCCCGCCTTTCTGTGTTCAGGTCTGCGGTCCATATCTATGCCCAGGCCATTGCCGATGATTCCGGGAGGACCCTGGCGGAGGCCTCCACGCTCAGCAAGGAGCTGGCGGATTCCCTTGCCGGTATGAAAAGGGTCGATGAGGCCAGGGCGGTGGGGAGACTCCTGGCAAAGCGTCTTCAGGATGCCGGTATTGAGAATGTTGTCTTCGACCGCGGGAGATTTCTCTATCATGGCAGGGTTAAGGCCTTGGCCGATGGCGCGAGGGAAGCGGGACTGAAGTTTTAGCCTGCAATTCAACAATCAACAGCGAAGGGATGATCGTAGGAAACGAAGATTATGGAAGAATTGGAACTTCTCGACAGGGTGATTACGATAAACAGGACGGCCAAGGTTGTGAAGGGCGGGCGGCGCTTCCGGTTCAGCGCCGTGGTCGTGGTCGGCGATGGGAAGGGATCCGTCGGCGCCGGTCTTGGCAAAGCCCATGAAGTCCCGGAGGCGATCCGCAAGGGCATGGAGCAGGCCAAGAAGGCGATGATCCGGGTCGCAGTAGAAAATCGGACGATCCCCTACAGCGTTGTCGGCCATTACGGCGCCGGAAAGGTGCTGCTGAAGCCCGCGTCGGAAGGGACCGGGCTGATTGCGGGAGGGGCGGTGCGCGCGGTGCTGGAAGTGGCCGGTATTCGCAATATCCTGACGAAGTGTTTAGGATCGCATAATCCGCACAACCTGGTCAAGGCGACCATTGAAGGACTGTGCCAGTTGAGGGCGCCATCCGAGATCCTTGCCGCCAGGGGCAAAGGCGTTGCCGAAAATTAAGGCTGAGAGGGATAGGCTTTGGGTAAAATGGTCAAGATTACATTGGTTCATAGTTGCATCGGCAGACCGGATGCTCAGCGCAGGGTCGTTCGTGGAATGGGACTGGGCAAGGTCAACCGAAGCGTGGTGCTGAATGATACGCCGGAGATCCGCGGGATGATCCGGAAGGTCTGTCACCTGGTGGCTGCGGTGGAAGTTGAGGGGAACGGGAAATGAATCTGGGAACATTGAAGCCCCCGGAGGGTTCGCGGAAAAAGAAAAAGAGGGTCGGTCGCGGCGATGGTTCGGGACACGGGGGAACGGCCGGCAAAGGTGCAAAAGGCCAGAATGCCCGCTCCGGACACAGTGTCCGTCCCGGTTTTGAAGGGGGGCAGATGCCCCTTTACCGAAGGCTGCCCAAGCGTGGATTCAAGAATCCGATGAGGCGCATCATCGCGATCGTCAATATTGAGCAGTTGAAGAGATTTCAGCAGGGATCCGTCGTGGATCGCGAAACCCTGACGGCGGTCGGCCTGGTATCGGGGGCCGTGGATGGGATCAAGGTCCTGGGAAACGGGGAGATCAATTTTGCCCTCTCCGTTAACGTCGATCAGGTCAGTCGTGGGGCAAGGGCGAAGATCGAAGCCGCGGGCGGTACCATTGTAGAGGTCATCTGAATTTGTTAGCAGGCTTAAAAAATATCTCCAAGATACCGGAACTCCAGAAGAGGATTCTATTTACCTTTCTCTTGCTGGCGGTCTACCGGATCGGCGCCCATGTGCCGACGCCGGGGATCGATACGGCGGCGCTCGCGGCCTTCTTCGAGCAGGCCAAGGGTTCCCTTCTCGGCCTCTTTGACATGTTTGCGGGCGGCGCCCTGAGCAATCTTTCGGTATTTGCTCTGGGGATCATGCCCTACATCAGCGCATCGATCATCCTCCAGCTTCTGACCGTGGCGATCCCCTACTTAGAGAAGCTTTCCAAGGAGGGCGAGGCGGGCCGGAGAAAGATTACGCAGTACACGCGGTACGGTACGGTTGTTCTCAGCCTGATCCAGGGCTTTGGAATCTCCATCGGTCTGGAAAATATGGCGGGCCCCACAGGGTCTTCGATCGTGATCAATACAGGCTGGGCATTCCGTCTGATGACGGTGATCACCTTGACCGCCGGCACCGCATTTATCATGTGGCTTGGTGAACAGATCACCGAAAAGGGGATCGGGAACGGCATCTCGCTGATCATCTTCGCCGGCATCGTCTGCCGCGGCCCGGAGGCGATCATCAATACCTTCCGCCTCCTCTACTCGGGGGAGATGGGCATTTTCTTCATCATCATTCTGATCCTGGTGATGGTATCTGTGGTCGGCGTGATCGTCTTCGTTGAGAGCGGCCAAAGGCGGATCCCCGTGCAGTACGCGAAACGGGTGGTCGGGCGAAAGATGTACGGCGGTCAGTCGACCCATCTTCCGCTGAAGGTCAATTCGGCCGGGGTCATCCCGCCGATTTTCGCCTCTTCGATCATCATGTTTCCGGCGACGATCGCCAATTTTATTCCGCATCCCTGGATGAAGTCGGTGGCGGAGGCGATGATCCCGGGGCGGGTCGGTTATGAACTGCTCTATGTGGCCTTCATCGTTTTCTTCTGCTTCTTCTATACGGCGGTGACCTTCAATCCGGTGGATGTGGCAGACAACATGAAAAAATACGGGGGATATGTCCCCGGAATCCGGCCGGGAAAGAAGACGGCCGAGTATATCGATGACGTCTTGACGAAGCTGACTTTCGGGGGGGCCATTTATGTCTCAGCCGTCTGCGTGCTTCCCAGTCTTCTGATCAGCTCTTTCAATGTCCCTTTCTTTTTTGGAGGGACGGCCCTTCTGATTGTCGTCGGCGTGGCGCTGGATACGGCGGGACAGATCGAAACCCATCTGCTGACAAGGCAGTATGAGGGGTTCATGAAGAAGGGACGCATTGCCAGAAGACGCTGATGCAAGCATGACCGCCGAAAACAGGGGATCATGGGCATGGTTATCCTGAAGCTGCCGGATGAGATTGAAAAGCTCAGGACCGGCAATGCCATTGTTGCAGAGATCCTGGCGGAGCTGAGGGAAAAGGTCAAACCGGGTGTGACCACCCGTGAACTGGACCGGCTTTCGGAAGCGCTTTCACGGAAGAGTCGGGTCCGTCCGGCATTCAAGGGGTATCGCGGTTATCCCTATGCTCTCTGCACATCGGTAAATGGCGAGGTGGTACACGGCATGCCCTCAGACCGGCCGCTTCTCTCCGGCGATATCCTGAGCCTCGATTTCGGGGTTGTTTACAAGGGGTATTACGGCGATGCCGCCATAACGGTTCCAGTGGGGAGCGTTTCAGCCGAGGCGCAGCGGCTGATGAAAGTCACCGAAGAAGGGCTCTACGACGCGATCGAGCAGGCGCGGGTTGGCAAACGCCTGGGGGATGTCTCCGCTGCCGTGCAGGAGCGGGTCGAGGATGCCGGTTTTTCAGTCGTCCGGGATTTTGTCGGGCATGGAATCGGCAGAAGCATGCATGAAGACCCGCAGATTCCCAATTACGGGGTGCGCGGGAGAGGGATCCAGCTCCGGCAGGGAATGGTTCTGGCGATAGAGCCGATGGTGAATGAGGGAGGATACCGGGTAAAGATTCTCCCCGACGGATGGACCGTCGTCACCGAGGACGGGAAACTTTCGGCTCACTTTGAGCATTCGGTGGTGATTACGGAGAACGGACCGGAGATCCTGAGCCGGATGCAGTAGCGGAGGCATGGGGACAGATTTGAAATCTGTCCCCGAATGGAGATTATGGCGAAAGAAGAGGCGATAGAGGTTGAAGGCCGGGTGGTTGAGCCCCTGCCCAACGCCATGTTTCGAGTGGAACTGGAAAACGGTTACCGCGTTCTGGCCCATATATCCGGGAAAATGAGGATGCACTTTATCAAGATCCTGCCCGGCGACAAGGTTACGGTTGAGCTCTCCCCCTATGATTTGACACGGGGAAGAATCATTTACAGGACAAAATAGCAAAGGCGGCTGGGGTCCATAACCTGCCTTTGACGGATTCAAGGAGTCATGATCGTGAAAGTACGTTCTTCGGTCAAGAAAATTTGTGAAAAGTGCAAGGTTGTCAAAAGGCGGGGCGTGTTGCGCGTGATTTGTGAAAATCCGAAGCACAAGCAGCGCCAGGGATAAGGATTCAATGATCAGGAGGTTGACCGGTGGCAAGAATTGCGGGTGTGGATTTACCTAAAAACAAGAGGATGGAAATCGCCTTGACCTATATCTATGGGATCGGGCGGACAAAATCGAATGAGATCCTTCGGGACGCCGGCGTCAGC
>Ga0209182_10000192_pt1 | contig 15736 bp, 11 predicted proteins | sample LakBais05cmmetaG_FD_185474 | JGI IMG/M metagenome (GOLD analysis project Ga0209182, IMG submission 185474) | Lake sediment microbial communities from Lake Baikal, Russia to study Microbial Dark Matter (Phase II) - Lake Baikal sediment 0-5 cm... | ecosystem: Environmental > Aquatic > Freshwater...
GAGGTTTCTGGGGCTCGGAGACGCCCTCCGGTTCACCGGAGACTCCTATGTTCTCTTCGTTTTTTCGTCCTTTGTCTTTTTCTACGGAGGATACCCGTTCCTGAAAGGGATCGTGGCAGAGATCAAAGCCATGAGGCCCGGCATGATGACTTTGATCGCCTTGGCGATAACGACGGCTTATGTTTACAGCAGCGTCGTCGTCTTTGGGCTTGCCGGGGAGGTTTTTTTCTGGGAGCTGGCGACGCTGATCGACATCATGCTCCTTGGCCATTGGCTCGAAATGAAATCCGTGATGGGGGCCTCCAGGGCCCTCGAAGAGCTGGCCAGGCTCATGCCGTCTGAAGCCCATAGGCTGCAGCCGGACGGGACGGTCATGGATGTGCCGCTCGCGGAACTCAAGGCGGGGGATAGGGTCCTCGTTAAGCCGGGAGAGAAGATGCCGGCCGACGGAGAAGTGATCGAGGGAGAAACATCCGTCAACGAAGCGATGCTCACGGGGGAGTCCAAGCCCGTGGCCAAGAAAAAGGGGGCCCAAGTCATCGGCGGTTCCATCAATGGCGAGGGGTCCGTCACGGTGGAGATCCAAAAGACCGGGCGAGATTCATATCTTTCCCAGGTGATCGACCTCGTCAGGCAGGCCCAGGAGAGCAAATCGCGGACCCAGGACCTGTCGAACCGTGCCGCGCTCTGGCTGACCCTGATCGCCATCGGCGCCGGCTCTTTGACTCTTTTTGCCTGGCTTGCCTTTGCCGGTAAGGGCTTCGCTTTCGCGCTCGAGAGAATGGTGACCGTCATGGTCATCACCTGCCCACATGCCCTGGGGCTTGCCGTTCCCTTGGTCGTGGCCATCTCGACCGCGATTTCCGCCCGGAACGGTCTCCTCATCAGAAACCGGGCCGCCTTCGAGAGAGCAAGGAAAATCCAGGCCATTATTTTCGACAAAACGGGCACTCTCACGGAAGGGCGATTCGGCGTGACCGATACCCTGGTTTTCGACAGCGGGATGGATAAAAGCGAGCTGGTTAAGTATGCGGCGTCCGTCGAGGCCCACTCGGAGCACCCTATCGCCAAAGGCATAGGTGAAGCTGCCTCCGGAGCCGTCTATCCCGTCGAGGGGTTCAAGGCCATCCCCGGCAAAGGCGCCGAGGGCCGAGTCAACGGCCGTGACGTCAAAGTCGTCAGCCCGGGGTACCTGAGAGAAAAGAAAATCGAAATGAAGGACGCGAGAATCGAGCGTCTGTCCGCTCAGGGCAAGACCGTCGTCTTTGTCCTCTTAGATGGGAAGTCTGTTGGGGCCCTTGCCCTGGCCGATATCATCAGGCCGGAATCAAGGCAGGCCATCCGCCGGCTCAAGGAGATGGGCGTTCGGTGCATGATGCTGACTGGTGACAACCGATTCGTCGCTAAGTGGGTGGCCGATGAGCTTGGACTCGACGACTATTTCGCCGAGGTGCTGCCGCAGCAGAAAGCCGAAAAAGTGAAGGAAGTCCAATCACGCGGGCTTGTCGTGGCCATGGTAGGGGATGGCGTGAACGATGCTCCCGCCCTGGCCCAGGCTGACATCGGTATTGCTATCGGCGCCGGGACCGATGTCGCCGTGGAGACTGCCGACATCGTCCTTGTCAAAAGTAACCCGCTCGATGCGGTGTCCATCCTGGGCTTGGCCCGGGCCACCTACAGAAAAATGGTCCAGAATCTCGTCTGGGCGACGGGCTACAACGCCGTTGCGATTCCGCTTGCCGCCGGAGTGCTCTATAAGGAGGGGATCGTTTTGAGCCCGGCGTTGGGCGCCGTCCTCATGTCCTTGAGCACCGTGATCGTCGCGATCAACGCCCAGCTTTTGAAGATCAAAAAGGACTGATTTTGACCGAGTCCTTCATCGCACCGAGTGGAAGGCCGATACGTTTGAGCAACGCCTCGTAGCGAGGGTCGGACCGCAGCCCGTCAAACCGCCGGTCGCATTTGATGTAAACAAGAAAGCCCGACCGTTCCTCCAAGGCTTGAGAGAGCCATTCAAAGGCCTGATCCTTTTCTCCAAGGCCGATATAGACGGCGGCGATATCGTAGGCTGAAACATAGATTCGCTTGGACTTCTCTAGGAGTTTCTCCGCTAAGAGTTTCTCCAAAATCTCCTGAGCTTCCTTCTTTTTGCCGGCGATCCCGTAGGCGTGACCAAGGTCAGCCAGGGGAAGAAAGTTATCCTTCCAATTGTCGACTGCGTTTTGGAACTCGACAATGGCCTCTTTGATCAAGAATTTCTGTTCATAGGCCATTCCCAAAGTGACATGGGCCCACGAAACGTCGGACCCGGCCAGTATGTCTTTGCGCGCAAGCTCAATCGCCTCGTCATAACCTGCCGTGCTGAAGCAGTGCCAGCCGGAGCATAAATGGTTGGGATTGGCAAAGGGATCGAGCTCCGAAGCGAGCTTGACCTCAGCCAGCGATTCTTCCATTCTGTCCTGGGCCATCAGGAGATGCGCATAGAGATGGTGGATCATGGCGAGGCTGGGGTTGAGCTCGAGGGCTCGTTTGAATTCTTTCTCAGCCTCAGTCCAATCCAGATCGTAATGGAGCCAGGCCACAGCCAGATAGCCGTGGGCCTCTCCGAGAGTATTATCCTTCTCCAGCGCTTTTAGAGCCGCTTGTTTCATTGCCAAAAAGGCCTCCCGAGGCGGAACATCGCCCAATAGACCACTATAGAAATAACTTTTTGCAATCTCGGTGTATGCCAGAGCAAAATCCGGGTCGAGCTTGATCGCTTGATTAAAATTTTCTTTATCGCCTGAATAAACCCCCTTGAGATAGGCATCGAGGGCTTGGGGGTTCACCGTCTTTCTCTTGGCCGACCGGAAACTCTTCTCCTCCCTGAGTCTGATGCCGATCTGCCTTGTGATATCCTGGGCAATTTCGCTCTGGAGAACCAGAAAACCGCCGATGTCGCGTTCGTAGCTTTTGACCCAGAGCTGCCGGTCTTCGGCCGGATTAATCAGCCTGGCCGTGATCCGCATCTTTTCCCCCGCCCGCAAGACAGAACCTTCAATCACCATGTCGGCATTCAGCTCTTTGGCGATCTGCGGCAGAGATTTATCGGTTTTTTTATACTGCATGACAGAAGTGCGAGATTTCACCTGCAGGGCGCTGATCTGTCCCAATTCAGTGATGAGAGCATCCGTTATTCCCTCGGTAAAATAGTCCTGGGCGGGATCGCCTGAGAGATTTTCGAGCGGCAGCACGGCCAGCGACTGCACCTGAGGAGTTCTTGCCCGGCCTATCAAGAGTCCTCTCACTCCCCCGATATTGAGGATGAACGTAAGGCCCGCCAGGCCGAGAGCCAACAGACCGACCGGCAGTGGTCTCTGCCACAGGCTCCGCTTGGCCCGGCGCCTGGGCCTTCCGGCGACAAGCGCCGACAAGTCATCGGTCTCGAGCCGTTTCAAGTCAGCGATGAGCTCCTTTGCCGACGCGTAACGGTTGGCCGGCTCTTTCTCCAGGCACTTGAAAATGACCCGCTCCAGCCCCTCAGAGATATGGGCTCCCAGGGACCGTACCAGTTCCGGCGGCTTGTCGAGGATCGCGCGCATGATCTCAGAAGCGGTCTCTTGAGGAAACGGCTTTTTCCCCGTGACCAGCTCATGGAGAATGGCCCCCAACGCATGGATGTCGGTGCGCGCGTCGACTTCGCGGCCATCCAGCTGCTCGGGCGCCATGTAGGGAAGGGTCCCCGTCAAACCTAGTGAGCCGGTGAGAGACAAAGTCTTGTCTACCGTTCCGGCGGGCTGAAAGAGCTTGGCCAGGCCGAAGTCCAGCACCTTGAGCAGGCCCTTGGGCGTGACCATGATGTTCCCGGGCTTGAGATCCCGGTGGATGATCCCCTGCTCATGGGCCGCTTCCAACGCTTCCGCCGCCTGTTTTCCCAGCGAGATGACTTCCGCCTCCGGCAACGCTCCCGGGAGAGACTTCTCACTCAGGGTGACTCCGGATATGTATTCCATCGCCAGAAAGTCCACGTTCCTTTCCGTGTTGAAATCGTGGATCGTGGCGATGTTGGGATGGTTGAGCATGGAGAGAGCCAGGGCTTCCCGGCGGAAGCGTTTTCTCGTCTCTTCATCGGCAAGAGCGCCGGCGGGTAGGACTTTAAGAGCGACGTCTCTTTCCAGGCGTTCGTCCTTGGCCCGATAAACGACACCCATGCCGCCGGCACCGATTCTTTCGATGATGCGATAATGGCCGAGAGACTGACCTATCATGGCGACTCGCTCCTTTCTCGTTTAGTCAGCGATCGGATAGGTTCCGCAAAAATATTCCTTCTTCCGGCAGGTCAGACACGATGGCGATTTTTCGCTATTCAGCGAATTGCGGCCCTTTTGAACCTAGGATACTTATCGTATTTATAGAAATACGTTATCATTGCCCAATGATTGATGTCAAGCGACTGAACTCGCCCCATTCCAACCACTTCAATTTCCATGCACCTGCCGCCTATCTCATTGGCGGCGCCGTGTGCGGGGTCGTCAGCGGTTTCCTGACCGGGGTTGCGCTGCGATGGCTCGCAGCGGCTGCGCGCAGTGCGCGTCAATCTCCATAGTTGTTTTTTTGTCCACCATAGTTTTTACTAAAGGGCCCTACGAAAAGAACCTTGCCGCCACCGCCTATAGGAATTCTTGACATCGCCAAACGGCCGGAAGTATTCTCCCTATCGGAATGTCCGATACCTTGATCTCGGTTCCATGAAACCTCCCTACCGCCGCATGCTCCGGGTGATGGAGGCGAAGGAGGAACAACCGGCGCCGAACGCGGCCGCGGGAGCCAGCTGGTCCCTCTATATCCTCGGATGCTGTGACGGGTCCTTCTACACCGGAGTGACCACCGATATCGACCGCCGGCTCCGGGAGCACCAGGAGGGCACGGCCTCTCGCTACACCCGGACCCGTCGCCCCGTCGTTTTGGTCTACCGGGAGGAGTGCGGCACCCGCTCCCGGTCGCTGTCACGGGAGTGCGCCGTCAAGTCCCTGAGCCGGCGGCGCAAGGAAGAACTCATCCTAAAATGCGATGGCTTTTTAGCCAAAACCCTGATATAAATACCTTCGGAAACTATCTGCCGGCAGGGAAAAGTAAGCTCCGCGTAACCTGTGAGCTGCCGGAGAAAAATAGCCAAATCGGAGAGGAGAAAGAAATGGGATTAATGCGGAAGCAAATGCTCATGCGGCAAAAGGCACGTTTCGAACATACACTGCAAGACCGGCTGTCTTTCCTGTCTGGGAAGGGAATCAAATCTTCCAAGGCCGACAAAGATACCCTCGTTAGAAAAATGCAGGCGGATATCAAGGCCGTGAATAAAAGGCTGAGGGTGATCGCCGGCAGCGAAAAGAGAACGGAAGAAATGGCGAAGATAAAGGCGGAAAGGGCGGCAGCCCCCCAGAAAGAACAAGAAGGCGGTAAAGGCGAGAAGCATAAGAAAGCCCTGGAAGAGGGCAAGGGAAAAAAGATAAAGGCGGAAAAGAAGGCAGCCCCTCCGAAAGCACCGGAAGGCGATAAAAGCCAGAAAACGACGGAATCCCCCGAAGAAGGCAAGGTAAAAACGAAAAAGAAAACTGACGATCTCTGATGCGCCCTTCGCCGTTCCTCGTCCCGCTCCTACTGGCGGCGCTTCTCGCTCCCGCCTGCTCCCCCGCCGACCGTCCGAGTTTCGACCAGGCCGTCGACAAACTCTTCGCCCAAGGCTACCCTCAGGCCCTTGAGGCCTACTTCTGCTCGCTCGGCACCAATCCCGCCTTGGGATTCCGCTGGGCCGGGACCTCCGCTGAGCGCGCCGTCGGTGACCGCGTGGCCGCCGAGATGCGGGCCATGGGCCTCAGCAACGTCCGGCTCGAGCCCGTCCCCGTCGACGTCTTCGAGTTCGAAGAGGCGGCCCTGACCGTGGCCGGCCGCCGGATGACCGCCTCGACCATCGCCGGCGTGCCGCCGACCCCGCCGGGCGGCGTCACGGCCCCGATCGTTTACGTCAAGGGCGGCACCGCGGCCGACTTCGACGCTGCCGGCGACGTCTCCGGCAAGCTGGTCCTCGTCGACTTGAAGATGAGCTCGTGGTGGTTCTGCTTGCCCGCCTTCGAAGCGGCCCATCGCAAAGCTGCCGGCGTCGTCTGCACTTTTACACCGGACGACCCGAAGTACTACTCCGTCGACGACCGGGCCCTGGGCAGTTTCGACGGCCAATACGACCTCGGCGCCCCGCCGTGGATCTATATCGCGCGCCGGGACGGCGACTGGCTCAAATCCCAGCTCGAAGCGGGGCCCGTAACCGCGACCCTGGTGCTCAAGGAAAAGGTCACGCTCGCCCGCGACGGCGGCGTCGCTTACAACGTCGTCGGCGAACTCCCCGGCTCCCGGGGCGACGGCCAGATGGTGCTCATGGCCGCCCACCAGGACGCCCATTTCCGGGCCGGCGCAGACGACACGGCCGCCTTGGTGAACATGCTCACGATCGCCAAGGCGATGCGGGCGAGCGGTTACCGCCCGAAGACGACCGTCGTGTTCCTGGCGACGGCCGGCGAGGAGTTCGGATACACCGGCTCCTACTATGAATGGATCGTCGGCGCTTGGTGGGCGGCCACGCGCGCCCACGCCGATTGGGCCGGACGCGTCCGGGCGATGCTCAACTTCGAGAGCATGGCGGTCAAGGGGGCGCCCCTCGGGCTCCGCTCGAACCCGGAGCTCAAACCCTGGCTGGAGCGGCTCGCTTCGCGGTCTCCGGACCTGCTGCCTCATGGCTTCGAGCTCCTCACGCCGGTCAACTCGTGGAACGACCAGTGGACGTTCACGGCGGCCGGCATCCCCAGCGTGAAATTCGATGCTACGACCTCCGAATATGAGGCGCTTTATCACTCCGACTTTGAGACACAAGACATCGTTGACTGGCCCTACCTGGCGAAGATCGTCAAATTCGCTTTCCGCGCCGCCGGCGAGATGGACGACGGACTACTGCCCTACAGCCTCAAGGCCAGGGCCGACGACTTGGCCGCCGCCCTAAAAACCGACGAGCTCGAGGACTCGGGCGCGGGCCCCGAGACCATCTCCCGCCTGGAAAGGGCCCTGGCCGCATTCGGGCGAGCCGCGGCCGCGTCTGGGGCGGGCGCGACACCGGTGCCCGCGGACAGGATCGAAGAGGTGAACGCCAGCCTCCTGGCCATCGAGAAAGCCCTCAACAGCGCCTTCACAGCCTTGTCGCCGGCGGACGACGACATCACTGTCTATCCGCACCAGGCCGTACTCCGGGACTCGCGGGGTATCGACGCGGCGCTCGCCGCTCTGACGGCGAGCAAACCCGACCCGGCCGCCGTGCTGAAGGCTCTGGGCGGGACTTACTTGACGCGGCTCGGCATCGATTTCAGCTATCCGGTGTATTTGAGGCACATCTCACGCCTCGATCCCGGCTTTGATCGCATCAACTGGGGAGGGCAGGGTCATCTGCCCAAGCCCCTCGACGTCATGCCTCAGTACCGGAAGATCCAAGCGGGCGATCATGCCGGGGCCAGGACGGACCTCGAGGCCAAGCGGCGAAGCCTGATCACCGAATTGAACGAACGCCTGGAGAAGATGGCCGCCGTTCTCGAATGGGCGACGTCCCGCATCGAGGCGCTGTTCAAGGACCTCCCTTGATCTAGCGAGAGCGGCTGACTATCTTTTCAGCTTCCTGGCTATGACGCCGTCCAAGGACCAACGGCCGCCGCCCTTGATCATCAAGGCGATCCCGATAGCCACGGCCAGGATGTGATACTCGAACCCCTCGCCCTTCGCGGTCCCGCCCCAGTTCATGAAGAAGCCGACCTTGCCATGGACGAGAGCGACGGCGACGAGCATATTCACGGAAATGGCCAGGGCGGCGATCCTCGTGAAGAATCCCGCGATCAAAGCCACGGCCCCGACCGATTCGGCCAGGATGGCCAGGAGAGCGAAGATCGTCGGGATGTGGAAACTGGATTCGAACCATCTCATGGAGGCGGTAAAGCCTCCGCCGCCGAACCAGCCCAGGAGCTTCTGGGCGCCGTGGGGAAAGATCACGATTCCCAACAGGACCCTGAGGACCGTCCCGGAAAAGCCCTTGTCGGTCGCGAAAAGTTTCCTCAACATGTTGTCCCCCTATTGTTTCTTCTTGATCCCATCGAGCTGGGTCTTCGCGGTATTAACGGCCTTTTTTATTTCGGCGTTGTCCGGGTCGAAGCTGAGGAGCCCCTCCCAGACGGCGATGGCGTTGGCCAGGTTTCCCTTACGGTATTCCTCGAGACCCGTTTTGGTCAGGCTCTCCCGGCAGGCGGCGACAGCGTCCTTTAGGGCCTCCCGGTTAAAGGCGACGGGAGGCCGCAGTCCTTCGAAGGACGCAAAATTCTTGAGCAGCACAACATTCATCCTTCCGGCCTGGGCGAAATCCTTGCCGCCGAGGGCCTCGTCCCCGACGGCCTTGATGTCATTCGCGGTCTCCCTGTATTTCGCGGCGAGGTCCCCGTCCCCCGGATTCTCATTGAGTGAGGCTTGACAGATCTCCAGGGCCTTGGCGTAGTCCCCGGCCTTCAAGGCCTGCCGGGCCTGGCCGTCGACCAGAGCAGCGCGGCAGCTTTTCAGGGCTGACTCCAGGTGGGCTTTCTTGAACGTGAGCTTTGTCGCGATCGCCCTGAAATCGGCGTAGTTGTCCAAGAGGATGCGATAGATGCCGCCGGCCCGTGCGTAATCCCGCTGACCCAGGGCGCGGTCAGCCGCCTGCTTGATCTCCTCGACCGTCCGGACGTAGTTCGCCGCGAGCTCTTTGCCGCGCGGGTTATTCTTCGTGACCTCCCGGAAGCTGGAGAGTGCCTTCTCGAAATCGCCGGCCGCCAGAAACTTCCGGGATTGGACGGACGCCTGTTTCGTCAGGTTCTTGTTGGCCGTGGAACAGGCCGGCCAGAGAAGGCAGGGGAGGATAAGATAAGCCAGCGTTCTCTTTAAAGACCTGTCGCGCATGATTTCACCCTGCTTTTTCCACGGCCCTCAGGAAGATCGGGATCAGATCGGGGCTGAATTGCCTCCCGGTGAACTCGCGGATCGTGTTCAGGGCTTTCTCCTTGGTCATCGCCGTGCGATACGGCCTGTTCGAGGTCATGGCGTCGTAGGCGTCGACGAGCGAGATGATGGCCGCCGCGCGGGGGATCTTCTCTGCGCTCAGTCCGTCCGGATAGCCGCTCCCGTCGTACCATTCGTGATGGTGCCTGACGGCGGGGATGAAGCCGCGTAGGGAGGGCGCTTTCTCCAGGATTTCGGCGCCATACTCGGGGTGCTTTTTCATCTCCGCCCACTCGAGCGGGTCGAGCTTGCCGGATTTGTGGAGGATAGCGTCCGGTATCTTGATCTTGCCGACGTCGTGGAAGAGGCAGGCGGTCTCGATGTCCTCCAACTCCTGCCCGCTCATCCCGAGCTCCCGGGCGATGGCGACCGCCAGCTCGGAGACACGGGTGGAATGACCGAGCGTGTAGGAGTCCCGGGCGTCGATGGCTGCGGCCACGACCCGGACGGTCGAGATATAGGCTTCTTCGAGCTCCCGGGCGCTCTGGGCCAGCTTGTCCCTCTGGCGTGTGATGAGCCCGGACATCTCGTTGAAGCTCGCCGTCAGCCGCCCGAGCTCGTCCTCGGAAAAGATGCGCAGGGGCTTGCCCGTCTTCCCGCGCTTGAGCTCCTCGACGCCGGACGACAGCTCCTTGATGGGCCTGGTCAGGCTGGACGTGAGGAGGATGCTGGCGACCGTGCCCACGGCCAGGATGACGGCGAAGAGGCCGATGACCTTGCGCCGGGCCTCACCCTGGGCCGTCGACAGCACGGACCAGTCGACGCTGAGGATGACGGAGCCGAGGTGCTTATCCATGAAAACGACCGGGCTGTCGATCTCGAGGAGGGTGCCGGGTCCGCCGGAGAGCTTGCGGACCACGGTCCCGTCATCGCTTTTCCTGAGGACCTCCCCTTGTGCCGGCTCCATCGTCCGGCCCCGTTCCTTGATGTCGCTGTGGACGATGATGTCCCGGCCGGGCCCGAGAACGCCGATGGACTTGATGTCGGGATTCGTCTTCTTGATCTGGAAGACCATGTAGTCGAGGCCGAGAAGGTCCTGGGCGCCGAGGAGGAACCCCACGGATGGCGCGATGCTCCGGCCCAAGGACTCCGCTGTCCGGATGATCTTGTCCGTGACATGGGCGTTCATGATGCGGACCGTGAGGACATAGGACGTGAACGTCGTAGCGGTGAGAAGAACGAGGATGAAAAGTGTGGCCTTGGCCCGGATATTCCTGAAGGAAAAAATCGTCATATTTTTTTCGGGCACAAAACTCCTCCCGTATCTTACTCTGCGAGTTTGAGATGTGTCAATCTGCGGGGTCGATCCTTGCGCTCGCAAAGGTTGGCGGCGCTTCCTCGTCTAATAAGGCTGAGGACCAGATGACGCCCGTAACGGCCCGTGACGCCCAGACCCCGGTCCCGGACGAGCGGGCCGGGGCTGGGGTTAGCCAGAAACCCTGGGGAATGCTCTGGGGAATCCCCCTCCGGGGGGATTCTGGCTGGCTGGCGCGATGTGGTATCTATCAGGGTGCTTTCGAATCCATGAATCCGGGAATTTCGCTCGAAAATTCGAAAAACAAGGGCCGCAGGCCGGGAAACCCCCTCTGCTTGACACCGGCCGACCGCGGACATAATATATCTGTGGATAGGGGCACGTAGTTTTTCCGGCCAATTTTAAGGAGGATTTTATGAATCGTTTCATCCGCAATCTATCCCTTTCTCTCCTGGCGGTTGCCGCCCTAACCGGCTTTGGGCTGGTCACCTCGTGCAACATCACCGGGGGAGGGGCGTCCGGGGCCACGGGCGGACTGAACGTGCTCCTGACGGACGGGCCCACCGACGACTGGCAGGAAGTGACCGTCGTCCTCAAATCCCTCAGCCTTCACCGCCGTGACGGCAATTCCTGGGAGGACGTCTGGACCGCCGACCCGGCCAATCCGGCCTCCGGCACGGTCAACCTCGTCGACCTGAGCGGCGTGGCCTTGATCCTGCAGAAGGCCACGATCCCCGTCGGCACCTATAACCTGCTCAAGCTCGTCATCAACACCGATCCGGCCACGATGAAGCTGGTCAACGACCTGGGGACTCCGATCGCCTCGAGCCAGATCACGGTTGTCGACCCAAGCGGTAAGGGCGAGGTCAAGGTCGACTTGAGTCCGGCCATCACCGTCGAAGAAGGCAAGGATGCCAACCTGCTGGTCGACTTCGACCTGGCCCACCCGCTGTCGATCGTCAGCCTGGACGGCAAGGTCGTCGTCAGTCTCAAGGTCCGCCACAAGGCCCTGCCTCGTTATCTCAAGAACATCCAGTTCGCCCGCACCATCGGTGCCATCACGGCCGCGGACGGCACCAGCTTCACCATCAAGAACCTCCAGGAGTCCGAGCTGACCTTCGGCGTCAACGCCAACACGATCTATGTCGACGCGGACACCAACCTGGCGGGGACCTTCACCGGCCTCTCGGGGCTCGTGGGCAAGGGGGCCGCCCTCGTCGCCTCCAACATGAACGCCGACGGCAGCCTCTATGCCCGGCGCGTCTGGTACGCCGCGAAAATCGACACCCTGCCCCAGTTCACCCCCGAGGGCCTGGTCCGGCGCGTCGGCGAGAATTGGCTCAGGATCTTGAAAAAGAAAACCGAGACGTTGCCCACTGGCGACGACCACTATCGTTGCGATTGGAACTCGGAGACGGTCTTCGTCGACGAGAACACGACCTGGACCTTCCAGGAGATCGCGATGGGCACGGGCACCTCCATCCTCCGCCATATCGCCCGGGGTTTCCGCGTCGAAGTGACCTTCGTCGACCCTGCCGCCTCCCCCAAGGTGGCTGCGGCAATCAATGTCCATAGCGCCCACGCCGAGGGTCTGGTCACGAACGCTACCCTCGACAACTTCACCTTCGGCTGGCGCGACCACACCCGGACCATGGTCTATAGCGGCATCATCGACCACACCTTCGGCTGGTGGTTCTACGGGTTGCCCTCCGGCCGCTCCACGGGCATCACGGGCATCCAGGACTTCGTCGACTCCGTGGACCAGGCCCGATCGGCCAACCTCTGGGTTTTCGCCCACGCCGGGCTTTACTGGGACCAAGCCAATAGTCGCTGGGTCGTCGAGGACCTCGTCCTCGCCCCCATGAAGCTGCACGAGTTCACCAAGATCACGACCGGCTACGCCGCCGGGTCCATGGGCGTTTCGACCTACGATTGCTGGGACGAGTCCGTACCGGTGACCATGAACGTCATGCTGGACACGACCGGGGATCTCCAGACGGTGGTCGGATCCTTCGTGTGGAACGCCCAGACCAACTTGGTGACTTTCAAGCTCCCCGTGCTTCCCGCCGAATGGGAGACCCTGCTCACGACGAGTGTCAACAAGGTCAAGATCTGGGTCCGTCCGGTCAAGGCGACCAACGGGACCTTCAGCTGGCACGCCTACAGCGTCATCGCTTACCAGTTCATCCGCTGACCGTTCGTTCCGAACATCGGGCAGCCGCGGGCCTCGCGCCCGCGGCTGCCTTTTCAGAAGGGGTCAAACCTACCTTTTTCACTTTTCCGACAAACTTTATGAATACGAGAAATCCCCCACGTGAAAGTGAAAAAGGTAGGTTTGACCCCATCCGTAAAGATATGCAGAAAGTCGGTTTGACCCCATCTGGTTGACACCCCCCCCCGGCCGCCCCTATAATAAAAGCTGAAAGGAGTATGGGGGCGTACTGGTTTCGACGGAAGTAATGAGGCACAAGTTGCACGCCGAGGTCCCACCCACCTCGTTAAACGGTGGAAAAACCTTAACTGCAGAACCTTTAGCAGTCGCGGCCTAATAGAAAGGCACGCCGTTCCTGGGGTCCTCTCCCGCGGGGCTTCCGGAGCGTCAAACGGGCGGGATAGCGAACCGGTTTCGTCCTGAGGCCGGGGAGCGAAACTCCTTCGGGGCTGGTTTCTCGGTGCTTTTCCTCTTCGAGCGCCGGGCGACGAGATCAATGAAGGGGATAAGCGTGTAGAGACTTGCTGTCGAATGCTTTCGGACGCGGGTTCGACTCCCGCCGCCTCCACCAGACCTGAACGTGATGAGAGATCCGATAGACCGGACAGCCCGGGGCGCGGTTCTCGCCGTCGCCCTCCTCGCCGCCCTAGCCGTTTGCTCCGTCTCCGGCCAGGCCCCGGCCGAGCAGGGACAGCGGATCCAGACCATGGTCATCGACCCCGGCCACGGCGGGATGGAGACCGGGGCCAAGGGCAAGTTCGGGAACCTCGAGAAGGACATCACCCTGGCCATCAGCCTCAAGCTGAAGGCCCTCGTCGAGCGGAACATGGGCTTCGAGGTCGTCCTGACGCGCGACAAGGACGTGGATGTTTCGGTCGAGAACAGGTCGGCCATCGCCAACAACCGCAAGGCCGGCCTGTTCATCAGCATCCACGCCAACGGGGCCGTCCAGAAAAAGGCGGCCGGCTCGGAGACGTTCTTCCTTAGCCTCAACGCGACCGACGAGGAGACGCGCCGGCTGGCTTACCTCGAGAACAACTCCTCCGCACTCCAGAGTCGCATCGACCCGTCGTCGGATGACGACCTGATGATGATCCTCTGGGACATGGCCCAGACGGCCTACATCAAGCAGAGCAGTCAGTTGGCCGAACTGGTCCAGGAAGAACTCGACGCCCTCCTCGGGACGAAGAACCGGGGCATCAAGCAGGCCCCGTTCAAGATCCTGGCCGGCGTCGCCTGCCCGGCCATCCTCGTCGAGGCCGCCTTCATTTCCAACCCGGAGGAAGAACAGAAGCTGGCCTCCGAGGATTTTCAGGTGAAAGTCGCCGAGGCGATCTACCGCGGGCTCGCCCGCTACCTCCGGATGCCTACTTAGGACCCCATGGCCAATAACAAGAAAGCCAAGAAACCGAAACCGGCGCTCGTCCTGGGCGTCCTGTCCGTCGTCCTCCTCGTCCTCGTCATCATCTTTTTCGCCGGCGGGGGGCGGGAGAAAGTCGAGCGCTTCATCGACGCCAACGTCCCCAAGACGCCGGCCGTCGCGGGGGAACCCGCCGCGACGAAGACGGTGACGCTATTCTTCCTCGACGACGACGACGATTTCCTCCACCGGGAAACGCGCCAAGTCGCCGCCGGTCCGACGGCCGCCGAGGAGGCGGAACGGGCCATCGCCGAGCTCATCAAGGGCTCGGAAAAGGGGCTCCTGTCCCCGCTCCCTCCCCAGACCAAGGTGCGCCAGGTCTTCATCGGCAAGGACGGTGTCGCCACCGTCGATCTCAGCCGGGAAGTCGCGGAAAAATTCTCGTACGGTTCGACCATGGAATTGGCGGCCGTCTACGCCATCGTCAACACCCTGGCCTTCAATTTCAAGGCGGTCAAGAAAGTCGTCATCCTCGTCGAGGGGGCGGAAAAGGAGACCCTCGGCGGGCACGTCGACCTGACCCGGGCCTTCCTCCCCGATTATTCCCTGGTCGCGAGATAGCCCGGGGCCGGCCATGAAGAAGCTCCCCCGGGTGGTCATCGTCGGCTTTCCCAACGTCGGCAAGTCCACTCTTTTCAACAGGATCCTAGGACAACGGAAGGCCCTGGTCCATACGGACCCGGGAATGACCCGGGACAGCCTCTCGGCCACCTGCGTCCTCGAGGACAAGAGGTTCGTCCTTGTCGATACGGGCGGGCTCTTCGGCGTCGCCGACGAGCCCTTGAGCGACAAGATCCGCGAAAAAGCACTCGAGGAGGCGGCCGCGGCCGACCTCGTCCTGTTCGTGCTCGACGGCAAGCGGGATGTCGCTCCGATCGAGAAAGAGCTCTTCATCTCCCTGAAAAAACGCGGCCTCCCGATCCTTGTCGTCGTCAACAAGGTGGATTCCCAGGTCCAGGAAGAATCGATGACGGCCGAGTATTATCGGCTGGGGGAAAAGGACATCACCTTCATCTCCGCGGAACACAAGCTCAACGTCGGTCTGCTCGAGGAAGCCATCGTCGCCGCCCTGCCGGCGGCCGAACCGGAGCGGGACGAGCGGGCGCCCCTCCGCATCGCCATCGTCGGCCGGACCAACGTCGGCAAGTCCTCCCTCGTCAACCGGCTGGCCGGCGAGGAGCGCCTCATCGTCAGCGAGATCCCCGGGACGACGCGAGACAGCACCGACACGCTCCTTCTCCGCGACGGGAAGCCGTTCTGCCTGGTGGACACGGCCGGGATCCGCAAGCTCTCGGGCGCGGAAGACAGCCGGGAGAAAGCCGGGATCCTCCGGGCGAAATCGAACATCCGCCTGGCGGACGTCGTCTGCCTCATCCTCGACGTCCAGGAGTTTCCCACCCGGCAGGACGCCCGGATCGCCCAGCTGGCCCTCGAATCCGGCCGGCCCCTCATCATCGCCCTCAACAAGTGGGACCTCGTCGACAAGGACGCCGTCCGGCCCGAGGCCGTGCGCACCCGCGTCTTCCGGAAGCTCGGCTTCGTCAGCTACGCGCCGCTCCTTTTCGTCTCGGCCCGGACCGGGCAGCGGGTCGTCAAGATCCTGGACACGGCCGAGCAGGTCTTAAAGAGCGCTTCGACCCGGGTCGAGACGTCGAAGCTCAACACGTTCCTGGCCCGGACGACCGAAGACCACCCGCCTCGCCTGAAGAGCGGGGCCAGGGCCAAGCTCCGGTACATGACCCAGAAGGGCGTCTGTCCC
>Ga0209182_10000193_pt1 | contig 15716 bp, 16 predicted proteins | sample LakBais05cmmetaG_FD_185474 | JGI IMG/M metagenome (GOLD analysis project Ga0209182, IMG submission 185474) | Lake sediment microbial communities from Lake Baikal, Russia to study Microbial Dark Matter (Phase II) - Lake Baikal sediment 0-5 cm... | ecosystem: Environmental > Aquatic > Freshwater...
ATTGACGGGCGACTTCCGATCAACACTTCCGGAGGCCTCAAATCCAAAGGTCATCCCGTAGGCGCGACCGGTGTCTCCCAAGCCGTGGAACTTGTCAGGCAGCTTCGTGGAGAGGCAGAGGAAGGGCGCCAGGTGAAGAATCCAAGATACGGCATGTCCGTCAATTTCGGAGGATTCGGCAACAACGTGGTCGCGCTTATCTGTGCAAAGGACTAGGGGTGAGAACATGATAGATTTCAGTATGTATGGAGCCACGGCTCCAACAATCAAGGCTTACAAATGCCTCACCTGTGGTACCGTGTATTATCCAGCCCCCATGGTTTGTGGAACATGCTCCGCACGACGAGACCCGGTGACTGGGAAGGGATGGGAAACCTTTGACTTGGAGGGATCCTGCGTACTTCTGACTTGGACTCGGGCGTGGAATCTGCCGGAAGGATACACCAACAAGTTCCTGTTGTTCGGGATTGTCCAGTTCGAAAATGGGCTGAGGGCATCGGGACAGCTGGAGGTAGAAGAACCGAAGACCGGCATGAAACTGACTGCCACGGTCAAGGAGTCAGACGAACGGCCTGGCAAGCCGGTGAGTGTATTCGTATTCAAAGAATAGGTATTGACGAAGGAGTTGGCCATGACCAGGCGGAACATGAGCGGCGAGGTTTACAAGACCCTTTCTCACCGCATCAATACATGGGTGTATCCACCTGGACAGCGCCTCACCGAACAAGAGATCAGTGACGAATTCAAGGTGAGTCGAAGCCCTGTGCGTGAAGCCCTGAATATGCTCGTCGAGGCTTCCTTGATGGACAAGATGGAACACAAGGGATACGCGGTCCGGCATGTCGATATCAGGGAAATCAATGAATTGTACGATACCCGGTTGGTGCTGGAACTGGCAGTGATCGACATCGTCTGCAGGAACGGCATGGATGAATCCCTTCGTTCCCACTTGACGCAACGTTGGCAGCAGTTGTATGACGCACTTCCCAGCATGGCTGAACAGGCAGCCCTTGAGGACGAGCGTTTTCACGAGATTCTCGCAGAGGCTGCGCAAAATAGGGTCATGCAGCGCATGCTGAAGGATATCGATCGGCAAATCCATTTTGTCCGGCTTTCCGACATAACCGATCCCGAACGTCTCAAAACGACGTGTCTGGATCATCTGGCAATTCTGGATGCCATCGGCAGGCGGGACCGTGAAGCAGCTGCCAGTAGTATCCAGCGTAACATCGAATGGGGCAAGGAGAGAGTGGATACTGCCATCAGGGAGGCGCTGGTCCATGCGCACTGTATTGCGTAAGGATCGCGTACGGATGGTTCTCCGTACATGGCGTTCTATGCTGGAAGAACATTGGAGCAAGACAGCAAAGAGATGTCTCGAGGATTTGGTTGGAGCGTTGTTGAAGAGCCTCGTTCCCGAGGACCTCTTGAAGACGGCAAGAGCCTTCGTGGTTCCAGAGACAGGAGAAGTCTAGTCATGAGTGAGTTGGACACCCCCAGTATTCGTCTGGGGGTGTCTTCGCTTTTGGAGGAAGGCAAGAATAGCGTGAACATAGCGGCAGTCTCGGTTGGTGATGACATTGACCTGAATGCAAAGCGGGGCGTACTTCACACCGCCTTCAGACAGGTCATTAACTGCACAGTCGATGGAAGACTTGTTTCCATTGTCACGCCTGCCACAGGCTCAGGGCCCAACAATATCGTCGTGGATAGTGCTGACTTGACGTTCTTGGCCAGTGGCGAGGGGTGCACTTGTGACCTCAGCGTCATTGACGTTAGCAATGCCAAGGTCTTTGATTCAAGGCCTGTTCTGGACGAGCGCGATGCAAGCGAGTTTCTGACGAGTCTTCATTTCCTGGAACAGATCGTGATAGAGGAAGCATCACGGTTGAGCTGTGCGTTCATGCTTGACGAAAGGAGAGCAGGCTACTTCAGCACGCCCTTTGAAAGAAGCGTGAGAGACCACCTGCGTCATTCCTTTGCAGGATTCCTGAACGGCTCTGTTGAAGAGGTCGTCTTCTTGAAGGGGGCAGGTTTTGGACTGACTCCCCAGGGTGATGACCTCATCAGCGGAACTCTGATTGCCATCTATGTGTACGGGTTGATGAAGCAACTTCCAACCGAAGGTCTGAGACATGAGATATACAACAGGGCGAGGACTTCCAATGCAATCTCAAACAGCTTCCTGCTGTACGCTTCGCTGGGGAGAGTCTACGAGAAGTTCAAGGACTTGCTCGACGCTCTTGCACATGACAAGACCAGAATTCATGATGCTGCTTCGAGATTTCTTGGCATTGGGGAGACTTCGGGAGCAGATGTGTCGACTGGATTCATTGTCTCCATGAAACAGTTCTACAAGGGAGGTTTACCGTGGCTGCAAAAGGAGTAATCAGGAAGGGCGAGTACTTTGATTCCGTCACCCTCATGCTTGTCGCCCGTGATGCTTCAAAGATTGATGGGGTCATCGATGCCACAATTGTGATGGGTACCGCTCAGAACAAGTCCATTCTCGAGATGTCTGAAATGCTTCTTGATGAATTCAGGGACGCCTCTGATAACGACCTGATCATTGCAGTGAAGGCAAAGGATGAGGCCGCAGCCGTATTGGGACTCAAGAAGACTGAAGAACTGTTGGAGAAGAGCAGGCAACGAACAACAGATTCTTCTGAATACATGCCCAAGAGCATCGAAAGTGCCATCAATGTGCTGCCAGGAGCGAATATGGTGATCATTTCTGTTGCGGGCAAGTATGCGGCAGAAGAGGCCATGAAGGCTCTTCAGCATGACCTGCACGTGATGATCTTCTCTGATAACGTCCCAAAAGACAAGACGCTCGAGGTCAAGAAGCTGGGACGGGAGAAGGGGCTTCTCGTCATGGGACCTGATTGCGGTACGGCCATCATCAACGGAGCACCACTTGGCTTTGCGAATGTTGTCAATCGTGGTGACATCGGGATTGTCTCTGCCGCAGGCACGGGACTTCAGGAAGTCTCATCAATTATCTCAAACGAAGGCAGCGGCATCTCTCAAGGTATTGGCACGGGCGGGATTGACATGAAAATAGATTTTGGGGGCCTTTCATTCCTGACGGGAGTGGAGGCTCTCATTGCAGATCCTCAAACCGAGGTCATAACGCTCATTTCCAAACCACCTCATCCAGAAGTGCTTGAGCGCATCGGCGAAGTGCTGAAGACAAACAGGAAGCCTGTTGTTGCAGCGTTCCTTGGAGCAGACCCGGCACTTGTTAGGAGTATTGGCGCAATTCCTGCATCAAGCCTTGAAGAGGCTGCCTTGCTCTCCGTGAGTTTGTCGAAAGGCATATCCATGGAACAGTTCAACAAGGAGATAGAGGAGAGCGAAAACGAGCTCAAGGAGCTTGCCAAAGGCCTTGCAAAACAGCTTCGACCAGAGCAGAAATACGTGAGAGGACTCTTCCAGGGAGGCACTCTTGCGTATGAGACGCAGGTGATCCTCAAGGACATGATTGGTGATATTAACTCCAATGCGCCGCTTGACCCAAGGCTGAGACTTGCAGATTCATGGAGAAGCGTTGGGCACACCGTAGTTGACCTTGGCGAGGATGAGTTTACGGTAGGGCGCCCTCACCCCCAGATTGACTTTTCCCTGAGAAACAAGAGAATTCTGGAAGAAGCTCGCGACAAGAGCGTTGCGATAATCTACCTCGACGTGGTTATTGGGCACGGTACCAACCCCAACCCGGGCGAGGAACTTGCCCCGGTTATTTCCGAGGCCAGAACCGCGGGTAATGCGCTCATCATTGTCACGGTAACTGGCACTGACAGGGATCCTCAGAACAAGCACAAGATCGTCAAAATGTATAGGGATGCAGGTGCAATTGTGCTTGAAAGAAACGCTTCAGCATCAAGGCTGGCGGGATATATCCTTCAAGATCCGAGAGGCAACTAATGAAAACAATCGATCTGTTTACCTCAGAACTGAAGGTGATCAATGTGGGGCTGACCTCGTTCAAGGAAAGCCTGGAGCAGGAAGGGGTCAAGGTGGTTCAGGTTGATTGGAGACCGCCGGCAGGTGGGGATGAGGAGGCAATGGAAGCACTTAGAAGATTGATGGGCAAGTAATGTGCATCAACCAAGTCAAAGGGAGGTACGTGTGGTTGACATAGCTGAAGCAAACAAGGAGGCACTCAGAAGACTTGTTTCGGCGACGCCAAAGTTGGTTGGGATGGGTAAGGCTATTGATGTCGTGCCTGGAATGAAGAAGAACATGTTGCTCCATTCAGGGCCACCAGTTACATGGGACAGAATGTGCGGTCCAATGAAAGGTGGGGTTATTGCAGCTCTCATCTATGAAGGCATGGCACACGCCAAAGAAGAAGCAGAAACCCTTGCCGCATCCGGCCAGATCGAATTCTCTCCTTGCCACCATCATCAGGCTGTCGGGCCGATGGCAGGCATTGTATCCCCGTCCATGCCCGTTTACATCGTGGAGAACGCTGCGTTTGGGAATACGTCCTATGCGACGATGAACGAAGGGCTTGGCAAAGTTCTGCGAATGGGCGCGTACTCTCCTGATGTCATCGAGCGATTGAAATGGATGGAAGAGGTTCTCTATCCAACACTTGATAGAGCCATACGTTTTCTCGACGGAATGGACATGAAGAGCATCATGGCCCAGGCACTTCACATGGGAGATGAGCTGCACAACAGGAACAGAGGCGCAACGTCTCTGTTCTACCGGGCCATTGCCCCAGCTATTGTAAGAACGACGAGTGATCCACTTGTCATTGAAAGGGTACTCAGGTTTATCGATGGCAATGACCATACGTTCCTCAATCTTGCGATGGCTACTGCAAAAGCAAGCCTTGATCCTGCAAGGAGTATTGAGGGAAGCACAATGGTTGTCTGCATGGCAAGAAATGGCACTGACTTCGGGATTCAGGTTTCAGGGCTTGGGGATGAATGGTTCACAGCTCCTGCTGAAGTTCCGCCGAACGCACTCTATTTTGCAGGCTTCACCAAAGAGGACGCCAACCCGGACATTGGTGACAGTTCTATCATGGAAACAGCAGGCCTTGGGGGCTTTGCCATCGGAGCCGCACCTGCAATCGTCCAGTTTACGGGAGGAACGCCAAGAGATGCACTGAACAGAACGCTGTCGATGTACGAGATTACCATTGGAGAAAACACTGCCTATCAGGTGCCCTACCTCAATTTCAGAGGCACTCCTACTGGAATCGATATACGGCTTGTCGTTGAGAAAGGGCTTCTGCCATTCATAGATACGGGTATAGCTCATAAGGATCCCGGTGTTGGCCAAGTTGGAGCGGGACTTGTCGATGCACCAATGGGAGTCTTCAAGAAAGCTATCATAGCATTCTCAAAAATGTACGCCTGAGAGGGGAGGTTTCTATGAACGCAGAGGAATTCATCAAGTTCATGACCGGGGAAGTGAAGATGTATGACCTCACTCAACCTTTGAGCATCCATACACCACCGTGGCCGAGCTACATGCCGCTTGGGCTCCAGTATTTCAAGCGAATTGCAGGAGCGGACAGGGGACAGGGAGCAAATGGGCAGATCATCACATCAAGCAACCATGTAGGAACTCACATGGATGGCGAGATCCATTTCTACAGCGCTGGAAGACCCATCGGCAAAGTGCCTCTCGAAGAGTGGGTTGGCCCCGGCGTTATCGTTGACATTTCGGATGAAGTCGGGGATTACGACCTTTACACTCCAGAAATGCTCATGAAGAAAGCTGAGATTCATCCTGGGGACATTCTCATCATCAATACAGGCTATCATCGATATGCCTGGTATGAGAAGAACTGTGATGAAGTACGATATATGGTGAAACATCCAGGGCCAAGCCCAGCATTTGCGCAATGGGCGCTCGACATGAAGTTCAAGTGGATTGGCGTGGATTGCGGCAGTGCAGACCATCCCATGAACACCATTCTCAGAAACTGGCACCCGAACCTTTTCATTGAAGCTGACAAGAAACTCCAGGCAAAATACGGCAAGAGCTGGGATGAGATGTTCCCAACGGAAGAATTCTACCAGATCATGCACCTTAAGCTCTTCCCCAAAGGGCTTGTTCATGCTGAAAACCTGGGTGGGGATATCGACAAGCTGAACAACCAGAGAGTGTACATGGGAGCATTCAACGTTAAGGGTATCGAGATGGAGTCTGCCTGGTCGAGAATTGTTGCCTGGGCTCCGTAAGGGGGCTCCATGAAGACATTCGACTACTTCAAGCCGTCGACGCTGGTTGAAGCTCTTGACTTGTACGAGAAATATGGCAGTCTCGCACAGTTTCTGATGGGCGGAACGGATCTTGTGGTCAATATCGACAACAGCCTGGTGGCGCCCGACTATCTTATTGATCTCAAGGGCGTGCCGGAATTCAGCAGACTTCAGCTTGCTGGCAGCTACCTCGAAATAGGTGCGAGCGTCACGTTTAGTGAGCTCGTTGAGTCATCTGCGGTGCGCGACCACTTTCCAGTTCTGTGGGAGGCATCCCGCACTGTCGCATCAAACGGCGTACGGAACAGGGCGACTCTCGTGGGCAACATCTGCTCTGCTGTCCCATCGGCTGATTCTGCTCCTGCGCTCCTTGTGCTTCAGGCTTTGGTTGTGGTGCAGAATAGGGCAGGAGCCAGAGAACTGCCCATAGCGGACTTCTTTCTAGGGCCAAGAAGAACTGTCCTTGTTCCAGGAGACATTGTTACAGGAATCAGATTGCCCCTTCCCCCGGCCTCCTTCGGCTCGAGTTATATCAAAATGGGTCGTTATGACGGAGAAGACCTTGCCCAGGTGTGCGTCGCTACGTTCGTGAATGATGAGGGAGCTGTCAGAATAGCGTTCGGTGCAGTTGCTCCAAAGCCTGTGAGGGCTTATGAGGCCGAGGAGTTCTTGAACGGCAAGGTTCTTGCGGAAGGCGTTCTTGAGCAGGCGGTTCCTCTTGCCATGAAATCAATTTCACCAATTTCGGATGTCCGTGCAAGCAAGGAGTACCGGTTGCATATCAGCGGAGTACTTCTCAAGAGATCGTTGAGAGCATCATCCTCAAGACTTCAAGGCAAGGGCCCTGAGTACGGCATGAGCCTTGTGTAGGAGGGGCAGATGAAAAAAGAGATAACGCTCAGACTGAATGGATATGAGACAACGGTTGCTGTTGAACCGCACGAGAAGCTTCTTGACGTCCTGAGAGACAAGCTTGGTGTCAAGAGCCCCAAATATGGCTGTGGAAGAGGAGAATGTGGAGCTTGCTCTGTTCTCCTGAATGGGAAGAGTGTAAGAACTTGCATCATGTATGCAGTTGAAGCAGATGGACAGGAAATTGTCACGGTGGAGGGGCTTGAACAGGATGGACTCACACCGCTGCAAAAGTCCTTTCTGTCTCATAACTCCTTCCAGTGCGGCTTCTGTGCCCCGGGGATAATAATCTCTGCAACGGAGCTTCTGATAAGCAATCCTCACCCGGGCGAGGAAGAGATACGGGAGGCAATTGCTGGCAACCTTTGCAGGTGTACGGGCTATGGGAGCGTCGTTGATGCAATTGTTGACCTAACAAGAAGGGAATAGGCAGGAGACATGAAGGAATTGGATCTTAAGGTAGTTGGCCACGATGCCGTACGGCTTGACGGTCTTGAGAAGATCACGGCAACCGCGAAATATGCTGATGATATCGACCTCGGTCCAGGCATGCTGTACGCAGCAATTCTCGGAAGCCCGTATGCCCATGCAACAATCAAGGGCATCGATACAAGCGATGCAGAACAAGTGCCAGGGGTGCACGCAGTGCTTTCCGGGGAGGATTGTCCGGGAAGGTGCGGACTCTATCTCAAAGACAGCCAGCTCTTTGCAAAGGACAGGGTTCGTTATGTGGGTCAGCAGGTTGCGGCAGTGGTGGCGTCCTCTCAGGAAATAGCAGACAAGGCATTAGGCCTGATCAAGATAGAGTACGAGCCACTGCCAGTCCTTCAAGACCCCATTGAAGCTCTCAAGCCAGATGCGGTACTCATCCATCCAGATCTCGGAGATTACGAAGTTGTTCCATGGCTCTATCCGCAACCCGGCACAAATATCGCCCATCTCAGAAAAGTGAGGAAGGGCAACGTTGAGAAAGCGTTCGAAGAGGCCGATTACATTCTCGAGGATTGGTATCACGTGCCTCACGTTGTGCATGCGCCTATCGAAACGCACGTTTCGGCGGCACTCTATGCGTTTGACGGCAGGTTGACGATGTGGAACTCCACTCAGTCCCCACACACGCAAAGGAACATTCTTGCAAACGTCTTGAACCTGAAACACAAGGACGTAAGGATCGTTACTCCCTATGTCGGTGGTGGTTTTGGCGGCAAGGCAGGAGTCAATATGGAGGTCATCGCAGCTGCCTGCGCAATGAAAGTGCCAGGCCATCCAGTCAAGATCAGGTACTCCCGGAAAGACGAGTTCCAGAACACTTCCCAGCGACAGGAACTGAAAGCGTACGTCAAGATGGGCGTAAAGAATGACGGCACAATAGTCGCCCTCAAGCATCAGCTGTTCTGGGATGTCGGAGCTTCGGCTGAGTATGGTTCAAACGTTGTCAATGCAACTGGCTTCTCTGCAACAGGCGCCTACAGGATTCCAAACGTCTGGATCGACTCGTATGCGATCTATACAAACAGACCTCCATGCGGGGCTTACAGGGGATTTGGCTATTCTGAGTTCCACTTTGGAATTGAAAGCCATATCGATAGAGTTGCCAAGGCGCTAAACATGGACCCTGTTGAGTTCAGGAAGAAGAATGCCATTCAAGAAGGAGACACTGTAGCCTACGGTGTCGAAATGGGCCCAACAGGAATATTGAAGTGTATCGATGAAGTTGCCAAGGCAATTGAATGGGGTACGGAAAGCAAGTCAGATGACCCCAATAGAGTGAGAGGCAAAGGTTTTGCCTTGGTGTGGAAAGCACCAGCGATGCCCGCGAATGAATCATCTGCAGCATTCATCAAGTTCAATGAAGATGCAAGTATCAATGTCCTTGTTTCGGGAATGGAGCTTGGCCAAGGCTTCATGACGGCGATGGGCAAGATTGCCGCCGAGGAGCTTGGGCTTCCACTTGAAAGAGTCAGGGTAGAGCTTCCAGATACTGACAGGAACCCATACGAATGGCAGACGGTTGCTTCACACGTGACGTGGAGCTGTGGCAATGCTGTACGACGTGCTGCAATTGATGCCAGGAATCAGATCATCAAGGTGGTTTCTACCGCGCATCACATCGAGGAGGCAAGTCTCTATCTGGAGGATGGGAAGGTAAAGTGCTCTACGAAACCTGATTTTGCACTCCCTCTCGAGAAGTTTGTCATCAACGGGGTACAGATGTCGGACGGTACTTTCCGTGGAGGTCCAATTCTTGGAAGGGGGTCCTTCATGCCGGAGTTCACGTCAGCCAAAGTAGACCCCGAAACAGGGATGGGAGGGCACCCGAACGTGCACTACACAACTGGTGCAGGTGCCGTTGAAATTGAGATTGACAAGGAAACAGGCAGAGTCAGGGTCCTCAGAATGGCAGAAGCCTTTGATGCAGGAAAAGCCATCAATCCCGACTTGGTAAAAGGGCAAATTGAAGGTGGGTTTGTCCAGGGGCTTGGGACGGCTCTCTGGGAAGAGGTCATCTTTGACGAACAAGGCAGGATTCGCAATCCGAATTTCACTGATTACAAGATCCCGACATCTCTTGATGCCCCTCGCGAGATGCACTCTATCATTGTTGAGGTGCCACAGCCTGATGGCCCGTATGGAGCAAGAGGGGTTGGAGAGCATACCATGATTCCAGTGATGCCTGCTATCGCCAATGCGATTGAAAACGCACTTGGCATCCGCATAAAGAACCCGCCAATGACAGCTGAGAAGATTGTGCAGGCTCTGAAGGAAAAGGCCGAAAGATCACTATAATGCAGAAAATGGGGGGAAGTCCAAGGCATGGTGTTGGAGGTATCTTGCAGAAAGGGAGGTGCCGGCATCGGCAAGAGGCTTGAGCAGAGTCATTCATGTTGGAAGGACTAGAATCCTAATCGCCTCCAATGAGAGCGATGACAAGGGATAAGGGGAGGCTCCAAATGTCAGAAGAACAAGGTGCATTCAAGACACGCGTAGTACCGTGGCCCGTGGATTCATATCCATCATGGGGTTTCTCGGTTGTTGCAGGACTCCAGCACATTCTTACATTGTTCGGAGCGACGACGCTTGTACCGATTATCTTCGGACAGGCAATGGGAATGAACCCGGCGCAAATGGGTATCTTGATCGCAACCGTTTATATGGTGACGGGTATTGCAACGCTTATCCAGTGTGACGCAAGAGTTGGCTCTACTCTTCCGATCGTGCAGGGCTCATCGTTCTCGTTCATCCCGGCCGCCATGATCATCTTTGCCAGTGTGAAGAACAATGGTGGCGGAGTCAACGAAATGATGCAGGCTCTTGGTGGAGCACTTTTCTATGGCGGGATCTATGAACTGGCCATTGGTTACTCAAGACTCGTCGGGTTTCTCAAGAGGATCGTCACGCCTATTGTCATAGGGCCAACAATCATGTTGATCGGCTTTGGCCTCGCAGGAACAGCAGTCAGCACTGCGTCATCCAACTGGATCGTTTCTCTTCTGGGAGTAGCACTGATCTTCGTCTTTGCCCTGATCATCAAGAACAAGAGTCTCAATGCGTTCCCAGTCTTTCTTTCGATGATTACTCTCTATCTGGTTGCAGTGCTCGGAACAGTCGTCGGCTGGTTCCCAGTCGGCAACTCAATGCATATCAACTTTCAGGCAATTTCCGAAGCACCGTGGATTGTCTGGCCCACACTCTTCCGTTACGGCACCATAGGGCAGACGCTCAAGTTCAACACGCTGGCCTTCACCGCAATTCTTGCAGCCTACACTTCTTCAATCATCGAGTCAATTGGAGACTACCACAGCATCAGTTATGCATCAGGACTCAAAGATCCTTCTGCGAAAACGATTTCGATGGGTATCGGTGCAGAAGGACTTGGCTGCATCATCTCAGGCATGATGGGTGGCGTAGGGACCACCAGCTACACTGAGAACATCGGTATTGTTGCCCTGACAGGTATCGCCTCAAGAAGGGTTATTAGAACTGGTGCAGTTATTCTCATCGTGCTGGGCTTCCTCTGGAAGTTTGGCACGATCATCGGAACGATCCCTTCCCCGATTATTGGTGCCGCGTATCTATCGCTATTCGGCCTCATCGGTGCGCTTGGACTCCAAGTATTTGCCCGTGCAGACGTAACATCCACGAGAAACCTCCTAATTTTCGGTTTTGCATTCAGTCTTGGTCTTGGACTTCCCGGGTATATGGCACAGCATACGATTGTCTTCGCAAACGCAGAAGGGCTTGCGGGCATTTTCAATGGTCTTCTCAAGAACGGTATGGCTGTTGGTGGCATTACTGCTGGTATTCTTGACAACCTCATTCCCGGAACGGACAAGGAAAGGGGTATTGGAGCAAGAGAGTAGGATACTTCTGCAGGTAGTTCCTCTTGTGGGGAGGGCGTATGCCCTCCCTTCCTGTCTGCATGCAGAAGAGCAGCAACAACAAGGAGACCAGTTGATGTTCAGAATTCGAAGTTTCCCCAAGCTCTTGCTCTCGATTTCGACGATTGGCCTGATCATTAGCATCATTTCGGTATTCTTCAGGGATAGATGGCTGTTCGGCGCCTCGTGTCTTCTGGTCTCCTCCGCCATCTACCTTGTGTACCTGCTTTCCTACGATTACAAAGCATCCCATCTCATGCAGCTGGCCAAGAAGCACCTTGACAGAAATGAAGTGGACAAAGCGGTCGATTGCATGCTGGCATCTGCCCGGCTGAATGCGGATGAGGAGAATCTCGTCAAGATATTCGGACAGCAACGGAAGAATCTCGACACTTTCAAGTCGGCATCAGCCAAGTTGTATGGGAAGATGGAGGCAAGCGACGCGCCCTTTGTACGATTTCTCATCGGGAGTTTCTTCTATTTTGCAGGCGACATCCAGAAGACCAAGGAACTGCTGACGGCGATCCGGGTTGAGGAGCGTTCGATCAAGACGGTCAGGCTATTGGGCTCGGCTCTGTATGACATGAAAGACTACGATGGTGCAATTGAAGTCTTGAGCCGGTATGATTCTACCTCCCTTCCCACGAATGAAAATGAACTTGCCGTTGTTTTTGGCTTGGGTATTGCTTATCTCAGCAAGGGCGACAAAGCCAAAGCATCCGAGTACCTCTTGAAAGTACAGACAAGAAACCCGAGATTTGGAAATGTCTCGAAGATCTTGGCCACAATGAAAGACACAGCTGACTAACGCGCAGCGCGTGAGAACGAGGCTAGATGGCCTGCCCTGGATACCTGTGCAGACAGGTCTCCAGGGCAGCAATCATATAGTTCTTCCACATCTTCGTATCTGGGGTCAGCTGGTGGATGGCCTCCGGTGGTCTATGAAGGAGTGGGTTCCCGCCGCCCCCCAGTCTCTTTCTATTGATTCAGTTCTGGATTTGATATAATAAACTGGGAGTAATTGGAGTTGATGTCGAGACCCTCTGTCGGGGCATCGTGCAAGGCCGGACTCCTTTCAGCCTGGCGCATGGAATCAGTGAAAAGGAGATGATGGCGATGCCGGATACTGTTGCTTCGAGCCTTTGGCTGTCCCTTGTGGACATGCTGGTGGTGTTTGCGGTCCTGGCATTTCTCATGCTGATCTGCCTTGGGTTGAGGTTCTTCAGCCGTGGGTCCCGGGATGAGGGGTCCGCTGAGAACGAGGAAGACACCCAGGTGGACGCCGCGGCCGGGGATGAGCCTGCGTCCGAACTCCCGATGCTGCAGGGCGTTCCTCCAACCGGCGACGACGCCCAACGGCTGTCAGCAGTGCCGATCATGGTTGACTCTGGCCATGCGGGGACAGACGGCGCGTTCGCCGTCGGCCTGGACGAGGGTGACCTCAAGACGGCGACGGCGCAATTGCACGCCTTCAGAATCACGGTCAACGGGAAGGCGTTCGACGTAGCGGTCGAGCAGATGGCTGACGCACAGCCCGCGCGTCAAGTCGCCGCTCGCGCGCCGGCTGCAGAGCGCTCTGTGGTTAGTCCACCTTCTCTGCCAGCCATATCCCATCCAGCGCCTTCTGCGCACCCGGCTGGCGGGGCGAACCTCATGAAATCCCCATTGCCCGGCAAGGTTCTCAAGGTGTTCGCTGCGCCAGGAAAAGCGTTCAAGCGGGGTGACACGCTTCTTGTCATCGAAGCCATGAAGATGGAAAACGAGATCCTCGCCCCGCGCGACTGCGTGATCGGCGAGGTCCATGTCACGGCCAGCCAGTCCGTCAAGACGGGCGAACCGCTCCTGAGGATGGTGTAGGGCCATGGATGTCATTCAGGCCGCAATCAAGGGCTTCAGGAACTTCTCCGGCATCTACAACTTCACGTTGGGCAACGCCGTCATGCTGGTCGTGGCCTGTGTCCTCATGTATCTGGCTATTGCCAAGGATTTCGAGCCGATCCTGCTGCTGCCGATCGCGTTTGGCTGCTTTCTCGCCAACATCCCGGCGGCCAAGGGCGCCTTCTTCAGTATCAACCCCGAATACGTCCGTGACCTGACCGGCACTGTCAAGCCGACGGCACTGCTCGACTTCTTCTACTTTCTCGTCAAGTCCGAGATCCTGCCCCCGCTCATCTTCCTGGGCATCGGCGCCATGACCGACTTCGGGCCGCTCCTGGCCAACCCCGTGTCGCTGCTGCTGGGTGCGGCTGCACAGTTTGGTGTCTTCGTTGCCATGGTCGTTGCCAAGCTGCTGCAGTTCACGATTGGTCAGGCGGGCGCTATCGGCATCATCGGAGGGGCCGACGGGCCGACAGCCATCTATACGGCCACCAAGCTTGCCCCGGAACTGCTGGGTCCCATCGCGGTCGCTGCCTACACGTACATGTCACTCGTGCCACTGATCCAGCCGCCCATCATGCGGCTGCTGTCCACCCACGAGATGCGCAGCACGGTCATGGAGCAGCTGCGCCCGGTGGGCAAGGTCGAGCGTATCCTGTTTCCCATCGTCACCACGTTTGTCATCGCCATCCTGCTGCCGCCGGTCGGTCCGCTCGTGGGCATGCTCATGCTGGGCAACCTGCTGCGGGAGAGTGGTGTGGTGGAGCGGCTCAGCAACACGGCTGCCAACGAGCTCATCAACATCTGCACGATCTTCCTGTCGGTTGCTGTGGGCGGGTCCATGAACGCCGAATCCTTCCTCAACCTCAAGACGCTCTACATTATCGGTCTGGGCGTGATCGCCTTCGGGTTCAGTACGGCGGGCGGGATGCTGCTGGGCGACCTCATGTGGGTGCTGTCCGGACACAAGATCAACCCGCTCATCGGTTCAGCGGGCGTGTCAGCCGTCCCCATGGCCGCGCGCGTCAGCCAGAAGGTCGGCCAGCAGGACAACCCTGCCAATTTCCTGCTCATGCACGCGATGGGTCCCAACGTCGCCGGCGTCATCGGCACTGCCGTCGCGGCGGGGATCATGATCAGCCTGCTCGGTCACTAGCGGGAGCAACCTTTGGATGACGAAGCCGGCAGCATACAGCTGCCGGCTTCTCTGATATTCTGCCGTGCTGGGAGGTCACGAGTGTAGTTCGAATGCTTGCCGGACGCTCTGTGCGAGCGCGGCGCCCTCAGCCACCAGCTCCTCGTCCGGCGGACGGACGGCCCTGGGGTCCGGGATGTACCCCAGCGCTTCGCCATGCCCGACGACAAGGGCTCCGCGCGCTGTCAGCCGCTTCTCCATCCTGGCGATGGCCCCCGGATTGCCGGCAGTACCGCCGACGGCGACGATGAACATCTTCCTGCCCTTGAGGTGTGCATTGCTGACATACGTCGTGACCGCGGGAGCTGGATTGCCCAGCCAGACTGGCGTCATGATCACGACGGCTTCATAGGGTTCAACCGTGTAGTCGGGGTCCACCAGAGTCGTCCCCAGGCCAAGCAGGGCAGCGAGCAAGGCGCGGAACATGCCGCCGTTTGCCATCGTGCGGCTGTCCACAAGTTCCCGCAACGTGCCGCCGGTCGTCTGAGACAGCCCCCGGGCGATGAGACCTGTCGAGCCTTCCCTGCTGTAGTAGACGATGAGCAGGTTCACTGCTCACGTCACGGGTGCTGCTTCATGAGGGCATCGTCGATGGCCTTGAGCGTGACCTTCTGACTGACGGTGGCACCCGTGACGACATCGACAAGGACCCAGCCTGTCCGCACGACCTCGGCGATGAGCGGGTCCATGTTGCCCAGCGGCCGCTGGAGGAACTCAACAGCCGTGATGCCCCGGGACCCCATGGTCACGCGGACCTTCGCTGCGACGTGGCCGACCCGCGCGCTGCCCTCGTAGACGCCCGGATACCGATACGAGATCATGGGCGATCGCAGAGTCAGGGCATCGCCGGTTCGCCGCAGCCATGGCCCGTACGTGGCTTGTGCGATCAGAGACCACACGGCCAGTACAGCGACCAGAATGAGAAGTGTCCGCAGCAGCCGAGGGTGTCGACGCGTGGGAACTGACATGGACTAGGGTTGGGCCGTGAGGGCGTTGTCGATGGCCTTGAGGACGGCCTTCGTGCTGATGGTTGCCCCCGAGATGCCGTCGACATCCAGGGACTGAGCCTTGACGACGCGCGCTGACGTCCGGTTGAAGGTACCGCCATACAGGGCCGCCACCAGA
>Ga0209182_10000194_pt1 | contig 15678 bp, 6 predicted proteins | sample LakBais05cmmetaG_FD_185474 | JGI IMG/M metagenome (GOLD analysis project Ga0209182, IMG submission 185474) | Lake sediment microbial communities from Lake Baikal, Russia to study Microbial Dark Matter (Phase II) - Lake Baikal sediment 0-5 cm... | ecosystem: Environmental > Aquatic > Freshwater >...
AGAGTGGGCGTGGTATTTCAACGATACCTGGCAGGTCAGCCGCAAGTTGACCTTGAACATCGGAGTGAGGTACGAGCTCCCGATCCCTGCCTATTCTGCGAACAGCTACTGGGGAGTGATGGACTTCGACTATCCCGGATGGCGAATGGTCATGCCCGGAACGACGCCGGGGACCAAGAAGCACCCCTATCCCGCTGACAAGAACAATTTCCTGCCGCGCTTCGGCTTCGCATACCGTGCGACCGAGAACTGGGTGGTGCGCGGCGGGTACGGAATCTTCTACGACACCGGCGGGTACAAGTACCTGGACCAAATGTTCTGGAACAGCCCCGCTTACGGTGGCGAGGAGTACAACAACGACGCCTACGCCTCCATCAATCTGGGCGACCCCAATCTCGTCTACTTCACCTTCGACAACAGCTTCCCCCCCGCGAAGGAGGTCCCCAAAGGCGACTGGCCTTTCCCGCTGGGCGACAAGGCGGGATACCTTTACCCTTGGCAGTGGCTCCAAACCATCGATAAGGATACTCCGGTGACCCCTTACTATCAGCGCTGGAGCCTGGACTTCCAGCGCAAGCTGGGTAAGGACATGATGATTTCAATGGGGTACACCGGCTCGCGCGGAACGAAGTTGACGATCGGGGATGACATGAATCTCCCGCCCGAGGGCATTTACCTCACGGAGGACGATTATCACTACGCGCGCCCCAATTCGGTGCTGGACGGCGGTGCGTATGCGGATATCTTCGACAGTGTGATTGCTGTGCACCACGGAGGAATGAACGACTATCACGCTCTGGTGACCAAGTTCGAGAAGCAATGGTCCAACGGCCTGAGCGCGCTCGTCCATCACACCTGGTCGAAACAAACCGACGTGACCTTCCAGAACCAAGGGTATGACAACAACTTTGTGCTGGGCGGGCAGTGGCACCGCGATTGGTCCCACGGCCTCTCCGACGCCGACCACCCACACCGCCTGGTGGCGGCCGTGACCTACGAGCTGCCCTTTGGTAAGAGCTGGCGGGGCTTGACGAAGGCCCTGCTGGCAGGCTGGCAGTCCAACTACGTGGTCACTTTCGAGTCCGGCAGCCCCACCAGCGTCTGGAATGGGGACAGCACCTCCTATGATTACATGGGTGACGTACCCGTACGGACGTGTGACGGGAGCCTCTCCGGCAGCAGCCAGGCTTTTGAGCGCCACTTCGACACCAGTTGCTTCCAGAACCCGCCCACGGTAGTGAGGAACATCAATGGGCAGGATGTGGAAATTGCCGCTGACCGGGGCACGGCCGGACGGAATATCATGCGCATGCCCGGCATCAACAACTGGGACATCTCTCTTGTCAAGAAGTTCCGAATCGCGGAAGACAAGAGCCTGGACTTCCGCTGGGAAATGTTCAATGCCTTCAATCATCCCCAGTGGTCTAGCGTGAACACCACGAATGATACCGGGACAAATCCGGACACCAGGTTCGGCTGGATCACCGGAGGCCGCGCAGGCCGTCACATCCAGTTCGCGCTCAAGTTTAGTTTCTAGACCATTCGTGTCGCGGCGGTCGGCGTCTGGCCCGGCCTGCCGGAGATCGCGGATGTGGAAGCCCGGATTTGGCAACAAGTCCGGGCTTCCCTTTCTCGCGCCGAGCTCTTCTTGTGGTTGGCGGCTCCTTCCGGTAGTTTCCGAGACGAGGTGAATCAGTCATGTTGAGATCATTTTGGCTTCTGGTACTTTTCATGTTTCTTGCTTTCGGTTCCGTTGCGTCGGCGCGCACCGTCACCATTTCCCGCGCAGCGCTGCTGGACAAGATTCGCGGCGGCTGGGCCGGGAAAGGCTACGGCTTGGCAGTGGGCGGCCCCACGGAGTTTCGATACCAGGGCAGAATCTACGAGGGCCCGCTCGAGGTCAACACCGAGGGTTTGAAGTCCATTGCGGATAACGATGACTTCTACGTCCCCGTAGCTTTGCTGAGAGCCCTGGCGGTTTACGGCCTCGACGCGCCCACTTCGGCCTTTGCCAAGCAGTTCGCCTACGGTAATTTTCTGCTCTGGCACGCCAACGGCCAGGGGCGCCAAAACATCCTGGCGGGCATCCCGCCGGAGAGATCGGGCCACCCGCTCTACAACCCTCACGCCGACGACATCGATTTTCAGATTGAGTGTGACTTCATCGGGCTCGTTTCTCCCGGGCTGTCGAAGTCGGCCCGGAGGATCTCCGACCGCGTTGGGCACATGATGAACTACGGCGATGGATTCTACGGCGGCGTCTTCGTGAGTTCGATGTACGCGGCGGCGTTTGTCGAAGCCGATGTCCACCGCGTGGTGGAACTCGGCCTAGCTGCTTTGCCGCCGGATAGCGGCTATGCGCAGGTCATCGCCGACGTGGTCCGCTGGCACAAGCAGTACCCCAAGGACTGGAAAGCGACGTGGAATGAACTCGAGAAGAAGTGGAACCACGATATGTGCCCCTGGGGCGCCAAGGAGAAGTTCAACATCTCTGCGAAGCTCAACGGCGCCTATATCGCCCTGGGACTGCTTTACGGGGATGGCGACCTCCAGAAGACCGTGGACATCTCCACGCGCGCCGGACAGGACTCGGACTGCAATCCCGGGAACGCAGGAGGCGTCATCGGGACCCTTCTGGGATTCCAGGCGCTCCCAGAGAGCGTGAAGTCCGCGCTCAAGCCCTATATGGATGTGAAGTCAGCCGCTGCCGGCTATTCCATCGAATCGGCTTCGCAGGAATGTTTGCGCCTCGCGGTTGAAAACATCAAGGCCAACGGGGGAAAGGAATCGGGCGATGCCCTAGTGATCGAGGTGCAGCGGTTTGAGTTCGAGGGCAAGACGGAAGTTTCCTTCCCGACCCTCGAACCCGTCGATAAATGGAACGTCACGGACCGCCGCTTGATTTGGAAAGGCGCCTGGAGTGAGCCCAAGAGAGGCTATGAGAGCTTGCGCTACTCCGGCAACGCGGGCGACATCCTAGAACTGGAGTTCACCGGCAACGCCGTCTACGTGCAGGGCGACATTCACTACGATATGGGCATCCTGGAAGCCGTCCTCGACGGGAAGGCCGTTGCGACCCGTGACATGTATTTGCCCAGACAGTGGGCGCGCGCTGACCAGTCTACCGCTATCTGGTTGACCGGCCTGCCGGATGGACTTCACAAGTTGGTGGTGCGGGTCACTGGAAAGAAAAACCCCGAGAGTGTAGGGACCAGGATCAGTTTGGGCCGCGTGGTGTCATATCGCGGTCGGATTGCTCAGTAGTCCCGCCCGCTGGACTATGAATCGCCAAAGAGGGGGGCAGCCTAGGAAACAACGGCTACTTCTCAGCAGATCGGACCAAGATCGGACCCCTGGCCGTGTTTCCAATCATCGCCACTAACCCCCTTGAATTCAACGTGAACGGAGTCCTTGGTATGGACGACCCTGAATCCCGGCGAGTCCGCTTTTCAAAAGCAGGCTGATTACTGCCGACAGCAGCCCAATCCACCACTTAAGCCGGATCGGGAATGAGAAACAGGCTTTGCGCCAAGTGGGGCAAGTCAGCCGATTCCTGACGGGAAGCCGACTTTTCATTCCGAATCCGATCGCGACGCAATCGATCACGTGAGAATCATTGGTAGGACGGGGATTTCGCAACAGCTATCCGAGCGGCAGCACGTTTCGGCATTTAAGTTACACAACCAAGCGGATCGCTTCCGAGTGCGCCGTGATCCAGGCACAATCGGCAAAGGTGACAGGGCACACCACATCTACGGCTCACCGACTACACGCCCAAATGGCTTCAGCGATCGATCCACGCTCATATCGTGTACCGCACAATCTAGCGCGGGTTGGGAGATGAACCAGGGCAAAAACTATACCTTAACCAACTTCACTCCACGGTCTCATTTTCGCTGAAGTCGGACAGCATCACATGCCCGGCGAGGACCGTCTGATGGAAGTGCATGCGGCGCACGAGGTCACGGAAGCGCGGGGCGCCGCGCAGGTTGTTAGCTACGGGTTCTGCCGATCGAGGTTTATGCCCCTGTTGCAGCTAGAACATCCACGATAAATCCAGTCTGGCTAGGCGAATGCTTTCCTCATCACTTCTAGGCTCTTGGGGACGGCGGTCTCCGCGTTTTCGCGGCCCTCCATTTCCAGGTTCACGTAGCCAGGGTAGTTGGCCCTGCGCAGAATGCCGGCGATCCTCGGGTAATCGGGGTCGAGGGTGTACCATACGCCGCCACCGAAATAAGTCTTGAAGTGGACCACGACGGCATACGGGGTGAGTTTCTCGATTTGCGGATAAGGGTCGCCAACCAGATTGCCAACATCCAGAGTCACTCCCAGCCAAGGCGAATTAATCGCCTTGTAAATCCGCAGCACACCGTCCACGCTGGCCGTCAAGCCCCAGTGGTTCTCTAACGCCAACACCACTCCCGCTTTCTCCGCGGCGGGGATACATTCCGCAATGGAGTCGATGCACCATTTGAACCCGTCGTCCTCCGTGTAGCCTGGGAGCGGTGGTTCCTTCCCCTTAACCTTCATCAAGTCGTCAAAGGACGCGACTGTCTTCCAACGTCCGGAGTTAAGCCGGATGGCGGGAGTCCCCAGCTGATAAGCAAGATCGATGCAGTGCTTCGTATGGTCAATAGCCTTCTGGCGCTCGTTGCGGTCGGGTGAAACAAAGTCCTGATGGATGGTGAACATGATGAGGTCGAGGCCGTTGACAAGCGCCAAGCGCTTAAACCGGTTCAGGGCGGCTGGCGACTCGTCCGTCATTTGCCTATGCAGAATCTCGATGCCGTCGAAACCAAGCCGGGCGGCGTTCTCGATCACCCTTTCAATGGGATACTTTTCCCCTTCGAAATGCCAGTAAGAATACGTTGAGACCCCGAAACGAGTACGTCGTGGGGCAGGTGGTTCGGAAGGAGCTTGTCCGGCCTCGCTCCTGGTTTGGGCGAGAAGGGCTCCCCCGGCAACACCAGCTCCCTGCTTCAAGAGTGTGCGCCTCGTCAGCTTCATGGTGTTTCTCCTTGGAAATGCTAACCACTGCGATCGTGGCGGGCATCTTAGGCCCCGCCCGAAGGAAAGTCAACGCGAACGCTGTCGCTGCGCGTAGACCGCAACGCCTCCAGTATCGGCTCTTCCGTGTGACCTTTCCTCGGCATCTTCGCGTCCTCCTTGTCGGTTCAGAGGGGCACGCTTCAAGCCGTTTCCTCAACTTATTCCTGGCCCATTTTTCCGGTTTTGGGTCAACGAATGCAGCGGCTCCCGGACCGGGTGATCACGGTTCCGAGAAAACAGCATTTCAAGCCGTTGACGTTGAATTCCGGTGCGTGGCATCATAACCTTCGCGCCTAATGTTTGCTTTACGCTCTACGCTCGCCCGCTTATTCGTGGGCCTTCTTTTGACAGGCCTGGGACTCCACCTCTACGCTCAAAGCCAAGGGCCTGCCCGCGCAAAACCCAAGGCCTCACTCACCCCGATACAATTCCGTGACGTGGCACTGAATGCGGGAGTCAACTTCGTGCTCCATAATTACCCAACGCCACAGAAACACATGATCGAGACCATGACGGGTGGGGTTGCCGCTTTCGACTACAACGGCGATGGGCGGACGGACATCTTCTTTACGAACGGGGCTGAGCTTCCCGCGCTCCAGAAAACCTCGCCCATATACTTCAACCGCCTGTATCGCAATGATGGCGGCATGAAATTCACCGACGTCACCGAGGAAGCCGGTGTAGCCGGCGCCGGCTATTCCATGGGCGCTGCAGCCGCGGACTACGACAACGATGGGCACATCGATCTGTTCGTGGCCGGCGTGTACAGCAATCACCTGTACCACAACCTGGAGAACGGCAAGTTCGAGGAAGTCACCGAAAAGGCCGGCATCAAGAGCGATAAGTGGTCCGTGGCGGCGGGCTGGTTCGACTATGACAACGATGGCTACCTCGACCTCTTCGTAGTGAACTACGCCAAGTGGACCCCGGACTACAATCGCTTCTGTGGCGACGCGGCACGCAATCTCCGGGTTTACTGCCACCCCATGTATTTCGAAGGGCTCACCAACACGCTCTATCACAACCGCGGCGATGGAACGTTTGAAGACCTCTCTGAACAGTCGGGAATCGCCAAGTACCAGGGCCGGGGCATGAGCCTCGCCTTCGCCGATTTCGATAACGATGGCTTCATGGATGTTTACGTTACGAACGACAACCAAGCCAACTTTCTGTTCCACAATCGCGGCAACGGGACATTTGAAGAGGTAGGACTTGAAACCGGGGCGGCGCTGCTGGACGGCGGGAAACCCATCTCCAGCATGGGTGCGGACTTTCGCGATTATGACAACGACGGCCTCCCTGACGTTTTCGTGACCGCCCTGGAGGGAGAAACCTGGCCGCTCTTCCGTAATCGAGGGGAGGGCTGGTTTCAGGACGTAACCTATCCCAGCAGGCTCGGACCTGTCAGCGTGCTGAGAAGCGGCTGGGGCAACGGGATCTTCGACTTCAACAACGACGGCTGGAAAGATCTATTCACAGCCAATTCGCACGCCGACGACAACGTCCACCTCTTCAAGGCCACGGAATACCGGCAGCCCAACAGCGTGATCGCTAACTTGGGCGACGGAACGTTTCGCGACGTTTCTGGGGATGCGGGAGAGAGTTTCCAGGCGCCCGCAGCTCATCGTGGGTGTGCCTTCGCGGACTTCAACAATGACGGCAAGATTGACGTGGTGGTGTCCGCCCTGCGCGAACCCGCCGAACTCTGGGAGAACGTGAGCCCGGATGACAATCACTGGATCACCCTCAAGCTTGTCGGAACCAAGAGCAACCGGGATGGGATCGGCGCGCGCGTCCGCATCGGCAACCAGGTGAACCACATGACCACCGCCGTCGGCTATGCTTCGTCCAGTCATTTTGGAGTGCACTTCGGGCTGGGGAAAAACGAAAAGATCGACGCGATCGAAATTAAGTGGCCGGGCGGAATCACCCAGGTCCTCAAAGGCGTGAAGGCCGATCAGGTTTTGCAGGTTCGCGAGCCGGAGAAGTGAACTAGGGGCTAGGGGCGCGGGAGAGGCGTCAGCAGAAAGCGTGAAATCTGAAGGATGGAGTGGAAAGGCTGAAGGCTGAATGATGAACCATTCCTTTCTGGGTTAGACTCCCGCGCTGCCTGCAATGGATATACGGCTTATTAGGTTGATGGCCCGATGATCCCGTGACTCAATCACTCAATCACCCCATCGCTCGATGGTTCGATGACCCGATGGCGCGATGATTCCAGGGCCCGATCACGGGGGTGTAATCTCGACCTCCTTCTCCACCGTCTTGTTCTCGACTTCCTGGGCGTTGTGGATTTCCTGGTATTTCTTGAGCATTTCCCGGGCAAGCGCCAACTCCCCGCGTGCTTGGTAGGCGCGGCCCAACTGATAATGCAGGCTGCCGTCTTCGTCGGTGGGCAGGGCCGCCTTCAAGTGCGGGACAGCTTTCTCGGCCTCCCCGAGCGCCAAGTAGGCACGGGCCAGCGAACCGTGTGCGGCAAGCAGGCCCGGCACGAGCGTGACGGCCTTGTTCAGGTAAGGGACAGCCTCTTGCGGCTTCTGTGAGTTCAAGAGCGTGTCGCCCAGCATATAGTTTAGTTCCGCGGACTCCGGTTGGCGTTTGAGAAGGTCTTCGAACATGGCCCGAGCCCCCTGTAGGTCCCCGGCTTGATACAGCGCGACCGCCAGTCCCTCCTGCAGGGACGGATTGCCGGGGGAGAGCTTCAGCGCCTCTCGCCACTCTCGGGCAGATTCCACGTACTGCCTCCGGTTGGACTCCATTTTGGCTATTAACTCGTGCATTTCAGCGGACGGCGGAAGCTGACCAAGGCGGGAGAAAGCCTCCAGCGCCAGCTGATTGTAGGCGCGCGTCCGCCAGTAATAGGACTCCGGGGTTTTCACCCCTTCCGACCATGCCACCAGCTCCAAGTAACGGCCCGCCTGGAAGTCGCATTCGAGCTTCTCCGCGCGGCAATCCGGCGGCGGCATCGCACGTTCCCTTTCTTCCTCGATGGCAGCCCAGTCGGGGTGATTCGTTTTCCTGTAAACCTCCGCCAGGCCCGCATGGACGCCACGCATCGTGGGCATCTTCGACAGCGCCTGCCGGTAGAAATAGAAGGCGCTGAAATATTGCGTCACCTTGAAGCGGGACTCGGCGACCAGCTCAAGCCAGTAAGCGGATCCCAGGGCAACTTTTTCGAGCTCCTCGAAATTCCGTTGCGCCAGACGTTCGTAACTCAGCCCCAAGCCGTACCAGACTCTCGGATTCCCAACATCCCGCTGCGCGAGGCTACGAAAGTGCTTCGCTGCCTCCTCGAGTTGGCCGAGGGACAAGAGAGCCTCACCCAGCACCTCTTGGGCGTCAAGGTTGTCGGGCTGGGCTTTGAGTACCTTCTTGAGTGGGTCGACCGCCTTCGCCGGCTCGCCCAATTCGACGTAGCCTGTCCCCAGAAAGAGCAGCGCCGGCACGTGTCGGGGATCGAGCTTCAGAACCTTCTCGAATTCGCGTACTGCCTCGCGCTTGTGTCCGGCCATGTCCAGCGCCAGGCCTAAATTCATCATCAAGCCCGGGTTGTTGGGCAGGGCCCGCACCAGCTCACGGTAGATCGGGATGGCTTCTTCCGCCTTCCCCGCCTCCAACAGCTCCTTGGCGCGATGCGACTTCAGCGCCAGATCGGCTGACTGAGCAAGGAGCGAACATGACACCACAAGGAAGGCAAACACTCGGGGCAGTCCGCGCAAGGACTTCATACTGATCTCTCAGCCACAACTTTTAGCACGCGGGCTGTGTTGCAGGCAATACGCAAACAGGCTCGATGCCTCGAGAAGCAGATTCATGAGGAGCCCAAGAAAAAGAAAGAACGGGCCCGATTTGGGCGCGCTCTGTTGAGAACAACTTCCATTTTCGCTTCGGAGAGTTATAATGGTGGGCTGTTCCGACTGTGGCGTAGGTTGTGGGCTGAAGGCAGGATTGGGAGGCGAGATCTGTACGCACCAGACCAAGTAGCGGGCAATTGAGGAGTAAGTCATCCCAACAAAGCCTTTCTCAGTGAATCGATTCCCGAAAGAACGGACCATCTTCGCCATCTTCCTTCTGGGCATCTGTGCCTCCACCGGTCTGTGCCAGAGCAATTCGGGCCGCGTTCCCGACCGCACGCCGGTGTTGCTGATCATCGTGGACACGGTGCGTGCGGACCGCCTGGGCTGCTACGGGGCGCGTCGCGTTCGGACTCCCGCCATGGACGCGCTGGCGGCGCAAGGCGTGCGCTTCGACCGCGCCCTGGCGGAGGTCCCCACCACGCCCCCATCTCATGCTGTGATCCTGACCGGGACCTACCCCATGTACAACGGCGTGCGGGGCTTCATCAGCGGTCCGCTGCCGAAAGGCGTCGGCGTGCTGGCCGAAGCCTTCCAACGTCACGGGTACGATACGGCGGCCTTCGTGAGCTCGGCCGTGCTGGAATCAAGCTGGGGATTCAATCGCGGCTTCCAAGAGTACGACGACCGTTTCAACGTGCGGCAGGTGGAAACCAGCAATCCTGCGGCCATCGAGCGTCGCGCCGAAGAGACTGTCGGCCGCCTGCTGGCTTGGTTCCAGGCCCGTCCTACCGGTGGGACCGGCGCGCGCCCTTTCTTTGTCTGGCTGCACCTCTACGATCCCCACGCCCGCTATGACCCGCCGGAGCCTTTCCGCACCCAATATGCCGGCCACCTTTACGACGGCGAAATTGCCTATGCGGACAGCCAGCTCGCCCGGCTGTTTGAGTATCTGCGCAACAACCGCCTCTACGATCGGACCCTCATTGCCCTGCTGAGCGATCACGGTGAGTCATTGGGCGAGCATGGCGAAGACGAGCACGGCTTCTTTATCTACAACTCCACCCTGCATGTCCCGCTGATTTTCAAGCTGCCCTCAGGCATGGGCACGCCGCACGTGGTTCGCCGCCTTGTGGGAATTATCGACGTGGCGCCCACCCTGCTTGATCTGCTACACCTGCAGGACCCGCTGAGCCGGCAGTTTCAGGGGATGAGTCTCGCCTCGGACATCCTGGGAAAAGGTGCAGGCCGTGAGCGCCCTGTCTATGCTGAGACCTACTATCCACGCGATTCTTTCGGCTGGAGCGAGCTATACGGGATTTCTACCGCTCAGTTCAAGTACATCCAGGCGCCGCGCCCCGAGCTTTATGACCTTCTCAAGGATCCCCAGGAGCTACATAACGTTTACGCCGAGCGTCGGTCGCTCGCCGCAGCGCTGCGCGAGCAACTGATCGGCATCGAACGGCGCTATACTTCAACTCAGCCCGCGGCGACGGCGCCGCCGCTACCTCCGGAAACCGTCGAAAAGCTCAAATCGTTAGGGTATATAGCCTATTCGGGTGCAGCGCAACCCGCCGCGGCCGGGCCGCTCCCCGATCCCAAGGACCACCTGAAAGTTTTCAAGGCGGTCATGCGCGCGCATGCTCTAAACGAGGCGGGGCGATACGAGGAGTCCAATCGGGCCCTGGAGCCACTGGCCACCGAAGAGCCGCGCCTCTTCGTGATTCCTTTCCTCAAGGCGGAAAATCTTTCGCAGACCCACCGCTGGCACGAAGCCGAGAAGAGCTATCTGGATAGCTTGAAGCTCAATCCTACGTTCGACCGCGCCCTCATGGGCCTGGCGCGCGCCTACATGGTCGAAGGTGAGACGGAGAAAGCGCGGCCGTTGCTGGAACTGGTGATTCACCAATCCCCTCGCGATATTTTCGCCATTCATGCCCTGGGGAGAATTGCGCGCCTCGAAGGAAAAAACGAGGAAGCTTATCGTTACCTCCTCAAAGCCGCCGAAGCGAAGCCCTCCATCGCGATTTTCCAGCAGGAGCTGGGAATCACCCTAGTCGACCTTAAGCGTTTTCAAGAAGCCCTCGGCCCGCTGAGCCGCGCCGAAAAGCTCGGGCAGGAAGACCCCCGCCTCGAACATTACTTAGGGACGGCCCTGGCAAATGTCGGCCGGTTCAAAGAGGCTGTGGACCATTACCAGAAGGCGTTGAAGATGAAGCCGGACCTCCTGCAGGCGCGCCTGAGCCTCGCCTTCGCCTACCTCAACCTGGGGGAACGCGCCAACGCCAAACGCGAGTTCAACACACTCTGCCAGCAGCGCCCTTCCCTCTGCGAACAATATCGCAAGCAATTTGAATAGAGCTGCCAGTTGGCGCCTGGCCTGCTCATACTCGAAAAGGAAGGGGCGCGCTGGCGATCCCGCAGGGCACTCACAAAGCTTTTCGACAGGTCTTGCATTACCAGAGAGTGGCACCCTCCGGGTGTTGTCATTCTGAGCGAAGCGAAGAATCTGCTGTTCTAAGTCGCGGCAAAACAAAAGCAGGTCCTTCGCTGGCGCTCAGGATGTCATGCCAGGCTGAGGTGAGAAAGCTTCAGTCCACAAAAAAGCGGGCGCGCAAAGCGCGCCCGCTGCGAGCATCAAACTGTTCTTACCTCGGAGCAGCCGTCACAAGGATGTGCTGTTGTGCGCTGTGACGGCGGGCAGGGGCGCATAACTATGCGCCCCCGCCAAAGCCTTCGGCGTCAGAACTTGAGCTTAAGTCCTAGTTGGACATACCGCTCGCCGTAGCCAGAGCTGATCTGACCAAATTTTCCTCCACACTTTCCGAGGACGTCCTTGCACGTTGTATTGGGGTTGCTGAAGTGAGGCGAGTTGGTCAAGTTCTGCGCCTCCAGACGCAACTCCAGAACCCAGCGCTCCGTGAGCTTGAAGTGCCGGAACAAGCTGGCGTCCATCTGCACTAGACCTGGACCCCTGAGCCAGGAGAGGCCACGACCCACGGTACCAAGCCGAGCGTTGTCCAAGACCGGGGCGAAGGATGAAGGGTCGAACCAGTATTGACCCGGGCCTTGCCCCTTCAGGTACTTAACGGGTGCGATCTGGTCCGGGTCCTGGCTGGTGCCTGGGGTATTGAGGTTGCCGCCGCCACTTTGGCCCAGAGTCAGCGGAGAACCGTTCCAAGCACTGAAAACGCCGTTGAGCTGCCACCCGCCGAGAATTGCTCGAGAGACTCTCTCGGTGTTGGCCCATTGCTTGCCGGCACCAAAGGGCAGCTCGTAAACGAACGCCATCTTCAGCATGTGTGTGTGGTCGAAATTCAAGGCGCCACGATTGAGGCTTTGGCATCCCTGCGGCATCTCCGGGGACGGAGCGCAAGTAAACCTCAACCCGTTTTGCCAACTATTGTCACTGACGTAGCCGATCGCCTTGGAATAGGTGTAGGACCCCTGCATGAACAGCCCCTTGTAGTTGTGACGATTGAGGCTGACCTGGAGCGAGTTGTAGTGGGTGTCCAGGTATCCCTGGAACTGGTAGGTGCCAGCCGTCCGGCCGAACGCGGCGTACAGCGGCTGGCTGTCACTTCCACCACCCAGCGTTGCGGGATTGAGGTTCCTGCCGTTCATCTCGTGGACGTAGTGGTTGCCCACGTACCCGACACCCAAGAGGAATTCACCGGGCAACTGGCGCTCCACGAAGAGGTTCCAGGACACGACGTAGGCGCGTTTGAATTCTCCCGGGCCGATCGTCGCGACGTCCACGGTGTTGGGGGCAATGATGGCGCCCTGGGAGATGTCGGGATCCGGGATCAGAGGAATGCCGTCCGCGAAGGTGCCCAGCGGCTGCCAGCCGCTGACAAGCGTCTCTGGCACCACGTTAGCCGCCCCCATTGACAGGGGGAAGAAGCCCCGCAGCGGCCTTTCGAGAGGCAGCGTATCGTTGGTGATGCCAAACCCCGCTCGGACCACCATCTTGTTGGTGAGTTGGTAAGCCAGCCCGAGTCTGGGAGCGAAGAGCTTCTTGCTCGAGGTGGATCCCAGGTGGACCGGGTTACCGCCTACCCCACCCAGCAATGTTTCGTTGGTATTGGGGTCGTAGCGCTCGAACTTGACGGCCCCGTCACGGGTGATCAAGGGGAAGTACTCGTAGCGGACGCCCCAGTCCACCGTGAACTTGGGCGTGACCTTCCAACGGTCGCCGAAGTAAAGAGCAAATTGCGTGTCTTTGGCGGTGTTCTTGATGTACTGGCGACTCTTATTTGTTGAGGAGACGATACCCAAATCGAACAGGGCCACTATATTCTGCCGGCCCGTGGCAAAGCCTGTGCCGGATGCGGCCCCGGTCGAGGTGAAGACCGGCAGTTGGTCCATATCCGCGTTAATGGGCATGTTCAGGCCGGAGTTGTCCCCGGAGAATAGCAAGTACCCCCGCGGGCAGCAGTAGATTTCGGGTTGCCAGTGGTTCAGGTGATTATGAGAGATGTCGATCCCGAAGCGGAACTCGTGACTGGCGCGCACGATGGTGAGATTGTGGGAACTGGTGGCCGTCCAGTCGTTGCGGAAGACGGGCTGCCACGAGTTGGCATCGCCGAGAGTGGAAAAGTCCCCCGAATAATACCCCATATAGATTCCGGGGAGCCCGGTGTAAAGAGGGTCGCCGTCAGGCGCATTGGAGCCCGGAATTCCCAGGAGGGTCTCACCCAGAGGCTTGCCATAGGACGTATTGTGGCTGTTCTCCGCCATGCGCGTGAAGCCCAGGTGGCCGGTCAGGACCATGTTCGGGGAAAGAGCCCAGGTGTGGCCGAGGGTTTCCGTCTGAGCGAATTGGTGACTGAAGCCCGTGCCCCAGCCCCCTCCTGCCTCGCCAAAATAATTGGGATCGTCGTAGTTGAAGTTCTGGCCCATGTACTTGCCCCAAATCGTGTGTTTGTCGGAGCGGTTCCAGTCCATTTTCCCGCTAAAGATCTGGCGCGTGCCCTTGGTCACGGTGCTGACGAAGTAGTTCGAAGTCGTGTCGGAATTGAAGACTTGGCCCTGCGGGAAATAGTTCGGGGTGGGAACCAGACCCATGAAGGCCATGGCACCCGGGTTAAGCAGGCCGGAAGGAATGACGTTGATGGCGCCGCCCGAGGAGAACACACTACGTCCCGTGCCATCCGCATTCCCGCTCATCGGGTCGAAAACCATCCCGTCCTGCAACGGAACGCTGCCCCCTTCGGTCGTGGGGACCATGATCGGGGCGACGGGACCGAGGCAATCCCCGGTGATGGGGTCGATGGTTCCCGTGCATTCATAGAGCTGGGTACCCAGCGCGCTTGAGAAGTCTCCCCCGCGCCAGTCACTGATGGTTGTTCCTGAGGCAGTCGGCGGGAGGAGGGCTTCGGATGAATTGTTATTCCGTTCGAAGAGGCCCTCCCAGCTTGCAAAGTAGAACAGCTTGTTCTTCTTGATCGGCCCCCCGATCGTGCCGCCGTCCTGATTTACGATGTGCTTCGACTTCCGTTGGCTGCCGGGATAGAAGACGTTGCTGGCATCCATGGCATTGTTGCTGTGGAAGGCGTAGAGAGTGCCATGCAGCTGGTTCGTCCCGGACTTGGTCACGACGTCGGTTGCCGCGCCGGCCGTCAGCCCTTTCTCCACGTCGAAGTTGGAGGTCTGGACGTTGACTTCCTGAATCGTGTCCTGCGGCGGGATGACCAGCATGTGGTTGGGCAGCCAGATGAACAGGTTAGTGGCGCCATCCACCCGCGTGGTGTTGATGCGTGGTGGTAAGCCGTTGGCATTGATGTTCAAGGAACGCTCCGGAGTATCTGCATAGGAATTCGGGTAGGAGCGTGTAATCTGGGAGTCGGAAAAGACTCCAGGCGCCAGCAACGCAACGGTTTGGAAGTTGCGATACATATCCGTCGGCAGATTCTCAATCGCGAAGCTGCTGATGGTGGTGTGCACATCCGCCTTCTGCGTTTGCAGCACGGCGGCGGAGCCCGTCACCGTGATCTCTTGCGTGACCCCTCCTACTTCTAACTGCAAGTCCTGCAAGTTGACTTGGCCGATGCGCATACCGACGTTGGTCTTCTTCAGGGGCTTGAAGCCGCTGGCCGATACTTCAATTGTGTAGGTGCCTTGAGGAAGGTCCAAGACTCTGTAAAGGCCTATGCCATCTGTGGTGGTTTGACGTTTGAGCCCCGTGGCGTCATTGGTTATGGTTACTTGCGCTCCCGGCACCACGGCCCCGGTCTGATCTGTAACCGTGCCGGTCACGGAACCGTAGAGACCCTGAGCGTTCGCTGGTTGGGCAAATATGGTGACCAGAAAACTGGCCACTACGAGACAAAGCAAGGACAGACGAAGTGCTCTTATAGACATATTCCCGCCTCCATAGTTTGACCCTTTGACCCTTCGCGACGAGCAGACTTACTCTGGGACGACAATTGATGCGTAGTGTGGCCCTCGTCAGGACTTCTGATCCTGAACAAGCCAACACTTACTCCGCGAACAATTACCACCGCAGATCGAGGGTGTCAAGTCCTTTTTGAGCGTAAGCAGAGTAAAGGTCCCCGAGCGAGACTTTATCCGAACCCCAAAACCAGCGGAAAGGGCTGCCAATCACCGCATCGTTTCCGCTTTGGTTGCGGGTGGGGCTGGGAGGCGGCACGAAGAAAATGGTCCAGAAGAAACTCAGGACAGGATTTGCTCGGCCGGGGATGCGATCGCGGGCGAGGGCACTTACCGCAAGTCCTCTGAACCCTCGAGGGTACGAAGATCTTCCTCGATAACGGCGAGGAGTTTGGATTGGCCGCGCGCAGAGGCTTGCTGCTGGGCCTCGTGGAGATAGCGC
>Ga0209182_10000195_pt1 | contig 15636 bp, 10 predicted proteins | sample LakBais05cmmetaG_FD_185474 | JGI IMG/M metagenome (GOLD analysis project Ga0209182, IMG submission 185474) | Lake sediment microbial communities from Lake Baikal, Russia to study Microbial Dark Matter (Phase II) - Lake Baikal sediment 0-5 cm... | ecosystem: Environmental > Aquatic > Freshwater...
GGGGGAAGGAGAAAGAAAGGCGAATGTGACTGTCTTAGAGAACTTGAATTAAAAGAATCCCGCCTGGTTCAGCGCTTCCTGAGAGGAATAATCGTGCGGCGAAAAAAGGCAGATTACTATCTTCAACGGACTTTCTCTTCGACCGTGAATCTTTTTACGAAATGGTAGCCGTCGATGGTCGCGACGGCGTATACCTTATTTTTCTTGAAGCGCAATCCATCGACCGGAATATCGGCTTGACAATGCATGACGCACCGGCCGTCCTTATCGAAAACGTCCAGGATCGCGGATGAGTCGCCCTTTTGGTTTGCGATGACGATAAGCCTTCCGTCTTCAGAGAACGTGAAACCTTGATACGCCGGCTTGTATTTTGGGTATCGAATCAATCCCAAGGCTTTCTTTTTGGCCGCCTCAAATTGAGCGGGAAGAAATCTCAGAAACTCAGTTTTCATCGTTTCCGCAAAGGTCTCTCTGTCTTCATCCGTCACGGCGACGGGATCGTATTCCTTGCGGATGATCCTGGCTAGTTTCCCTTCGGGGGAGAAAATCTTGATCTCGTAGGCATCGGAATAGCCGAAATAGATCTCGTCATTTTGAGCGAGGGCATAGGAGGCGGACGGTTGGAACGCCATGTCGGTCATCGAATCGGCCCAGAACTGAGCGATAGCATCTTCACCCCGTCCCGATGGAGGCTTGGACCCGCCGCCGTAGCGGAGGAATTCCGAGCGGAGATGAAACTGTTTGTCGAACAATCCGATCACGTGTTCCCACTTCGCGCCTTTCGCATCATCCAAGCTCATCTGGGATAGCGTCGTGATGATATTTTGAGAAGTCGTAAAAAAAAGATAACCGGAAACCGTGACGCCGGGAAAAACGATCTGCTTGAGATAATTCCCTCCGGGGGCGAAAAAGGAAATTCTTTTCTGAGCAATATCGACGACGTAAAGATTTCCTTCCTTATCGAATTCCGGTGTCCAGACATTCTGAAACTCACCCGGTCCCTGTCCTTTCCTGCCTATAGTCAGGAGATATTTCCCGTCGGGACCGAATTTTTGGATTCGCTTTCGATCCCAATCCACAACATAAATATTCCCCTTGTCATCCACATTAAAAGAGACTTGTTCGCCGAACATGTAATTCTCATCGCCTTCTCTAAGGCCGATAGACAGGTCTTCTTTGAAGATTAGCCGTCGTTCTTTATTGTCAGAAAGCGCAGGCGACTTGGGATTTGTAATGATGGGGACTCCGCTCTTTTGGGAAAAAGCGGTTTTTTTGGCGAAAGGCTGCAAGGTTGGAAGCTCGGCCAGAGCACCCCGATTCAAGAGAAGCGGCCGGGAATGGCTGACGATCCTTTGTGCATTCGGCGTAAGAGTGATCCTGTATTCAGGCGATTGGGCGCCCACGAGCGAGGCGGCAATCACGATTACGCCGGATATCAAGGTGGAAAAAATGCTTTTTCCATTCATTTCTTTTCTCCTTATCCTTGATCCTTTAAAACTTGATTTCCAGAAGATCGGGAAAGGCATAGACGCTCACCGTCCCCTTTCGATGAATGATAATTCCCGATTTCTGCACGTTAAAGCGGTCGCCTTGTCGCCTGAAGTCGAAATCGCGGAATTCCGTGAGTAATTTGACCTTGTCGTCACAGATCGACGAGACTTTCAGAGTCTTGGCCTCGCTATCTATTTCTGTGAGCAGGAAACTTTCCGGAAAGAAGGACGTGACCCAGGCGCCGTCCGCCGTCTTCAAGGGGGCGATGTCGGTAACCTGCAGAGCCTTCAAGTCGAGCTTGGCGATTTTATCGCCGTGTTTCCCATAAATGACTTCGGCTCTGGGTTGATCGAGGACGCGAGCGTCCCGGTCATATAACGAGAACGAAATGCCGTCCTTGATTTCGCGAACGAGCTCAAAGGATGTTCCCCGATCCTGGAAAATCTTTGTCTCCTCGGCGGTGTCGATGATGACCATATCGTTCACGTAGAGAGCGCTTCTGATCGGCTTATTGTCCGAGAGCGGAATTCCCTCGACGCGCCCGTTCTCCCACAGTCTCAGCGGAGGCTTTTTGGATTGTTCAAAATAAAACAACCAGAAGTGCCGGCCGTCATTTACACCCGTGCCGAAGAGCCGGGGGAACTTCTCCGATTGAGCCCATTCGGCAGGAAAGGGAATCGTCGTGACGTTCGAGCCCGCCGATGTCGGCTTATCGATATTGGCTAAAGAAATGACGATCGGGGTATCGGGCTTGACAAGAAAAACGACTTTCCCGTCGTAAGGCCAGAATTGCCATATCCCTCGGTCTCGATTGGCGGCTTGGTAAATAGTCCGAACCTCAGCAATCGCCGCATCCAGGCAGGACAAGTTGTTGCCGTAATCGCTGAAGACGAAATGAATCCCGTCGGCGCTTTTCACCCACGAGACGGGATACGGAGTTTTAAACTTTCGAATTCCTTCCGGGGAGAGAATTCTTGCCCCGCCGACATGGAATTCGACCACTTTATGATCCGGGGTGAGATAAACATCTCGAAAGCGCATCGAGACGGATAAAAAAGTCATCACGAACGCCGCCGCGGCGAAGATCAGTATCGAAAGCCCAAGAGTCTTGAAATATTTTTTGGCGAACGCTGCGGAAGGCCGGACATCGAATTTCCGGAAGGAGAGGATCAGGGCGGCGGAGAAGGGGAAGGCGAGCAAGACGATTTGGAAGATCAACAAGTTGAAAATGTAGCCGGCTGAGGCGTACGAAATATCTCTCAGAAATCCGAGGCCCCTCGCTCCGGCTCCGGAAAGTTGGAACCCCTTGGCCCATCCCACGGCTATTAAAAGGTAGGTGTGGGCCGGGAAAGCCAGGAACCAGACGAATATTGAACCGAGACAGAGGGCGATAAAATTTTCGATGATTGGCGAGAGCGACAGAGAAGTTGTGAATAAACCGATGTATAAGAAAGCGAGCAGGAGGGGATTGACGGCTGAATATTCGTTTCCTTTCAGAACATAGGCGCATAGGGACAGAGCCCAAAGTCCGCCTAGGACAATCAAACGAGGGGCCGTCAGGCGCAGAAGAAGCCCCAGCCGTGAATAAGGCAAGGTCAAGGCATATTCCAACGCCTGCTGGCTGCGCTCCCGGGCCAGGACGGAAGCCCCGAGAAAGAGCGCCCAGAACAGGAGTCCCCATTGGAAAACGGACAGGAATACGGCGAAGTAGGGCTGGCGGGGAATCAGGCGCACAACGAGAAGCGCGACGGGAAGGGCGAGGGCTGCCGCCACGAACCATCCAGTCTGCTTGAGGACGTTAGCGAACTCTTTTTTGAACATAGGCGCCTCCGATGAAAGCCTTGACGATCTCGTCCAAACCGATGCCCTCGAAGTTCACGGCGGAATTCCGTCGCCACTCCTCGCGAAAGGGGTAGATATAGCGGTCCCTGCGGAACTCTGTGGAAGTTGCGAAGAGGCAGGGGATGTCGGGCGGCAGATCCCCTTCGCCCGAGACCTTCTTGACCTTCCGTTCCAACTCTTCTCGCCGCTCGTCCAAGATGAACCGGCCGTCGTCCATAATCAGGACGCGCTCCGGGATCTGGGCCGTGTCCGATAGCGTGTGGTTGACCATGATCACGGCGGTTTTGAGCTCATCCATGGCCTCGATGACGGTCTCTAGGAACTTCTCGCGCAGGAATGGGTCGAGCCCGTGGACCACCTCGTCCACGAGCAGGACGGCCGGCCTCTGGGCTAGAAGGAGCGAGAGATGCAAAAGCGTGCGTTCACCGACCGAGAGACTTTTTATCTTCCGCCCGGCCTCGAGCTCGAAGCCTTCGATCCGCGGCATTTCTCGCGTCTCAATCCGGAATTCGTTTTTGTGGAACCGCCACGCCTCCTGAAGGGTCCAGTCTTCGTAGAGGCTCAAGCGGTCGGAGATGAATCCGATCTTATCCCGGGTCAGACCAGGGCCGAGAGCGACCTCGCCTTGATCCGGGACGATCACTCCGGCCAGGCATCGCAGAAGCGTGCTTTTCCCTGCTCCGTTCGACCCTGCAATGACCGTGGTCTCGCCCTTGGCGAAAGCGACGCTGACGTCGTGGACGGCGGCCTTTCGGCCGAACCGGACCGTCAATTCTCTTGCTTCCAAAATTGTATCACTCATGGCTGGCGATCCTTTCGATGGTTCGGCGGACGTCCTCAATTGTGGCCCCTAGAGAAAAAGCCTTTTCGAGAAAGGCTTTGGCCTCGCCCTCAAGCATGCTCCGCCTCAAACCATCTAGGTCTGGCGCCCGTCGCTTGACCCAGTTCCCACTTCCCTGCCGGCTCTCGACAAAGCCCTCATCCTCCAAAGTGTAATAAGCTTTTGCGACGGTGTTGGGGTTCAACTTGAGGATTTTGGCCAGCTCCCGGATAGGGAGCAGGCGATCGCCGTCCTTTAAGCGTCCAGATAGGATCTCGATTTTAAGGGCCTGAATAACCTGCTGGTAGGCTGGAACCGGCGAAGTTAGATCAACATTGATTCTGACCATATCAGGCTCCTTATAATGCGTATCATATATATAATACAATATTCGTGATTGTCAAGTAAATGTTTATCTGACCGTCGTACGCTTTTCGATTGAACCCCTCTATCCCGAGGATGGATGGAGCGAATCGGGAGGCGGCGGTCAGATGAAGGTCATCGCTTTCATCACGGATTATCAGGCAGTGGATCGCATCATCGACCTCCTCAAACTGACGTTTGTCGCCGAGAAGCCGCCGCTGGCGCGCGTCTTTGAGCAGGTCGCGCTCGCGGCCGAGGAGCGGCGGAGTATTTTTCATGACAGGCGATTTCGAGATGGCCGGGACGTCTATCGTTTATTAGGGGATTTCTCAGTTGTCCGGAACGACGATCTGGCCGGACGGCGTGAATTGCGGCCATTTCACGTTCTTGACATCGAGACGCGCCGGGAATATACTTTTTACGTAAAGGGCGGTACTGATTCCGAGCTTAATGGGGAAAATTCGTGCAGCGCGAAAAAGCAAATCCTTATACCTTTATCCCTTGGAGTTTTAGCGAGATTTAACGATGGAAGACGCGACTCCAAAGGCCAGTATCATGACCGACCAGCACTCGACCCAGAGATCGAGGCATGATGAGTTCTTAGCTGAGTTGGAAGCGGGCATCTCCGACCCGGTTCATAAGCGACTGATTAAAGCCTATCAAGGGAATGACCCGACGACCTCAATGGAGTCTGAATTGAAAGCGATACTGCTGGAGATTCTGCAACGTGAAGATTAGGGGCGTAACTATCTGCGGAATCAGAGGGTTCAGCGAAGAGCGAACTCTTCATTTTGATGATCGTTTAACCTTGATCGCCGCGCCGAACAGCTACGGCAAGACCAGCATATCGGAAGCATTCGAATTGCTTTTGTACGGCGTTACTTCCAAGGTGGAATCGGCGACCTTCTCCAAGGAAGAATACAAGGGCTCGTATCGGAACCGGCACCTGACTCAGTCGTCGCCCGCTTTCGTAGAGGCGACATTCCTTGACGCAGGCAGTGAAATCCAGCTTCGTGTCGAAATAGCTGCCGATGATTCGTTCAGGAAATTCGCGAATGGAGCTGAAGTACCCCAGTGGCCTTTCGCGCAGCGCATGGTATCAGCGACGAAGCCGTTCATCTTGCAGCACGCTCTCAAGTATCTGTTGTTGGTAGGACCGGATGAACGGTTCAAAGGATTTGCTCGTTTGCTGGGCCTTGTAGACCTTGACCGGATACAGACAAACGTGGTTTCGCTTTGCACAAAACCCGAGGCCGCCATTCCTCAAGAGGTGCAGAAGTTAGTGAATGACGTTGACGCTTTAGAGGCGCGTCTTGAAGCGAGACCGTCGCTCTCGGCAATCGCCAAGTTCCTCAAGAAGGGCAGCAAAGCTCTGAAGCAAACGTACCAAGCGGTTGCCCTGGAATGTACCCAGCGTGTGCCCTATGGGACACCGAAAGAATCGGTACTTCCTCAGTTGCTCAAGATTCGCGAAGAGGCAGTTGGCAAGATTCTTAAGGAGCGCTTGACGCTTGCGATATATTCGGATAGGGAAACCACGCTAAGCAATGCTGACGAGCAATTCCTCTTGAGCGTCATCACCGATCCATTCATCGAGAAGTACGTCAAGCTAATCGCTCTCGGCCTCGTCCAGAGTGTGCTGGACAAAGCTCGGTTCTTTGGTCTGGGTTTGAAGTTCCTGAAGGAAACGGAGGGACTTTGTCCATTCTGCGGCCAGACGGTCAGCGAACCACTTGGTGTGCATATCAAGCTAACACACGAGAGTTTTGAGGCTGAAAGAAAACTTCACGCGGGCTTGGAGAAGGAACAGGGGGACGTTCTCCAGTCGCTTACAGATTTGAGCACCCGTATTGAGGCCTACCACAAAAGACAACAAACCAAGGTCGCGGATTTTCTGGAAGTCGAGAAGTCCATCCCGAAGCTCAAGCCTATTTTCTTGCCCAAGTACGATACACACTGGGCGGCTGTTCAAAAGGCCTTCGATGAACTCCGCCCCGCGAAAGCGAGTTTGAACACTGCCTACGGTGTATTCACCAACGCGCTAGACAAAGTCAAAAGCTCCATTGCGGAATCGAAGGAAGATGCAGCATTCGTCAGAACACTCGGCGAATGCCTCACGTCTTGTATTGCCGAGGCCCGCCAACTCAGAAAATTGGTATCTGACCACGCGACCCCTGTGTCCGAAGCGGATGCGATCTTGAAGCATGAGTTGGACATTTTGGCTGGAACAGAAGACATAGGGGTACTCATCGACTTGCTTGAACACCGTAAGGAGATCGAAAAAAAGTTTCATATTGAAGATGTGCTTGAAGGGCTCAAAGGCTTTCGAAGGGTTGTCGACCAGTTCGTCGGGAACAAGATGCTCAACGCGGTTTCCAGCGAACTGACGGCAGATGTGATGGAATGGTATGGCCAGATTCGGACGACAGGCGACCCGGACGTGCATTTCAGCGGATTCGATATGGAACGGACGGCCAAAGGCGATCTCAAGGCTCGTCGCGTCCAGATAAAGGCAACCTCGTATGGGAAAGACCTGATCAGCGCCGCCTCTTCTCTCAGTGAATCGAAACTGAATGCCTTGGGTCTCTGCGTTAGCATTGCAACGAACCTGAAAGGAGAAACCCCTTTTGGATTCTTGATTGTTGATGATCCGATCCAGTCATGGGACGCCGAGCACGAAATCCAGTTCATTGAGGTAATCCGCAAGTTGGTTGAACGAGGCAAACAGGTGATTCTGCTTTCGCACAACCGAAAGTGGATAGATCAAGTGCGCGCTGGTTGTCGGAGCATTAACGGCTGTTTCTACGAAATTACTGGCTATTCAGTTGCCGGCCCGCACATTGCAGAGCGGCCATGGGCCTCATGGAAGCAACGCTTGAATGAAGTTGATGCGATCCTGAAGGATCAGAACGCTGACAACGTGAAGCTGCAGCAGGCGGAAGAAGAAATTCGCATTGTGGTCGCGCAGTTGTCCGTTGATCTTTATCGCAAGAGACGGGGAGTTGAGAAGAGTCCTCACGACATAAACTCCGACAAGGCCCGCAAGATCTTGGTCGAATGCGGCGTTGATACTGGGCTTATTGACCGCATTACTCAGACTTTCTCTACGACAGACGACGCCCATCACGCGTCATCTGATTACGCGGCTCACCGGCAAAGGATTCAGCGTTATGCTGGCTGGGCAAATGAACTCGTGCAACTGGTCGGCGGCTGATCATAAATTTATAGACGTAGTTTTAAAACATCTTTGGCAAGTCGAAGAGGGATGAGGAGCGGCGCCGGCGGTTGAATTTCGATTATCAAGCTCGGTTTCAGAACATTTTTGGGCAAGTCGGGGAATGGGAAAGAGGGGTGCAAGTAGCAGGGGGATTATCTTCTTAACATCTTTGGTTTTTCTAAAAGGCCGGACCAGGCCCAAGCTGTCATAAGAACACTCCATATTGTTAAATGCAAATAGCTCTCCATATCCGCATCCCTAAGAACCGTCAACGTTTGTAGCGGGCTTTTATCCTCTGTGCGATTTCAGGCGTTTTTGAGCTTCCCCGGGCCTTCTTAGCCGTCCTCAGGCAATTTTCAGCTTGACTTGACTTCCCTCGACGTCACGTCTTATTATCCATGACGCTGGGAGGAGGAATATTCTACGCAATTCCTGGGCACGAATGATCTCTCTCAGCCATGGCAGCGGATAAGGAGTTACTTTTAGATGGGAGAGCGGGGATAAGGATGATTAATCGGCCGGCGCAGCCGAAAATAAATTCCTGTAAACTTTTTATCGAGGAGGTCTGAAATGTTGAATCGACGAGCGTTTCTGCGTTTGTGTGGTGCCCTTGGGACGGCCGCATATGCGGCGAAGGCCAGCGGCCTCGAGGGCATTGAGGCCGCTTCGCAGTCGGTTGCGGACCGACTGCCCGGGGAAGTTGCGAAAGACGAGTTTTACTGGAGGGAAATCCAACTAGCCTTCAAGCTCGACCGCACGCTTATCAACCTCAATAACGGATTTACCTGCCCCTGCCCTCGGGTCGTGCTCGAATCGGTCTGGCGCTATATGGAAATGATCAATATGTTGCCCGTCCATTACCAAGGCATGGTCGCGAATAATATCCAGACAATTCGCCTGCGGATGGCGGCGGAGTTCGGCTGCGACCCCGAAGAGATGGCCCTAACGCGTGGCGCCAGCGAGTCTCTGCAGATCGCCCAGAACGGGATCGACCTCAAGGCCGGCGACGAGGTGATCACGACCGAGCAGGATTACCCCCGCATGCTGACGACGTGGGACCAGCGCATGCGGCGCGAGGGAATCAAGGTGACGCGTCTCCAGTTCCCGGTGCCGGCGACACAGGATGATCTCTACGAGCGGTTCGAGAAAGCCATCACGCCGCGGACGAAAGTCTTTCATTTCTGTCACATTACCAACCTGACGGCCCAGATGTTTCCGGTGCAGCGGCTTTCCCGCCTGGCCCGCTCGAAGGGGATCGTCACGATCGTTGACGGCGCACACGCCTTGGGGCATTTCCCGTTCAAGCTGCGGGACCTCGAGTGCGACGCGTACGGCGTCAGCCTGCACAAGTGGCTGCTGGCGCCGATCGGCAACGGCTGCTTGTACGTACGCCGGGAGATGATCCCGAAATTCTGGCCGCTGCAGGCGGCGCCTGAACGGCAGGACGACGACATTCGCAAGTTCGAGGCGATCGGCACGCACCCGTGGGCCATTCGGGCGGCACTCGGCGAAGCGTTGGCGTTCCATCAGGCCATCGGGGCTGAGCGCAAGGCGGCGCGGCTGCGCTACCTGACGCTGCGCTGGGCCAACGCGCTCAAAAGCCATCCACGCGTCAAAATATTGTCTAACCTCGGGGAGCCGCCCGAGACATGGGGCGTCGCAGCGGTCAATATCGAGGGGATCGACGTCAGGGCGCTGGCCAAGTTTCTGATGGACAAATACCGAATCATCTCGGTTCCACTCGTTGGGGGAGCCCCGCCCAACCAGGTCTTCGATTATCAGGCCCTCCGAGTGTCACCGAACGTCTACACGACGCTCGAGGAAATAGACACGTTCGTGACGGCCATGGAAGATGCGCTTAAGAATGGCGTTCCGGCCACTGAGGCTTCGGCCTGGAGCGGCGTACAAGAGGGCGTAGATTAGGCTGAGATCCGATCTGTGTCAGGGGCCGGCGGGAGCAGCCGGCGCTTGACGCACCTTTTCAGACTGTTTACGTCGGACTGAGGCTAACGAGAAAAAGGAGAATTCGTATGAAGCGTATGGTCATATTGGCTGTTGTGGCACTAGCCTTTGCCCTCATCGCAGGCGGTGCTGTAACCTATGCCCAGGGCACTTTTAAAATCCCGTTCAAGTTCGAAGCGGGCGGCAAGAAGTTCCCGCCGGGCGAATACTGGGTTGCGCAGAAAGGAGACGGCCAGATCACTCTTCGGAAGGAATCGAAGACCGAGGAAGTCCTGATACCCTTCATCCAGAAGTTGGCGGAGCCAAAGCCGGCCATCGAGGAGCCCCAGCTTGTCTTCGACATGGTGGGAAACTTTGAGCCGTCGTATACAGAATACGTTACGGACTACTTGCTGGCAGAAGTGTGGCTGCCCGGGGAGGGCGGATTTTTGGTGTTCACCACGAAGGGAGCGCACCAGCACCAGACCATCAAAGGGCAGAGAGTAAAGAAGTAGTACGGGTCGAAGGTTTTTCGGTCCATAGGCGAGTGCGGCCTAAGACCAAACCGGCGGCCGCAAATCGAACAAGGAGGATCGGAATGGACGAAAAAAAATCCCTGCCGCTTGTTCCCCCCGAAAGCCAGATCAAGGAATTCACCTTTCGGGCGATCCTGCTCGGGGTGATCATGGCCGCCTTCATGGGCGCCGCCAACGCCTACCTGGGCCTCAAGGCGGGAATGACGATCGCCGCCACCTACACCACCGCCGTCGTCGGGATGGCCGTGATCAAGGCCTTCGGCGGGACGATCCTCGAGGAGAACATGGCTCGGACTGTTGGCTCGATCGGCGGCAATGTCGCCTCGGGAGCGATCTTCACCCTGCCGGCCTTCTTCATCGCCGGCATCTGGCTGCCGTTCTACGAATTCAGCCATTACCTGGTGGCGACGGCTATCCTGGCTGCGGGCGGCATCCTGGGCATCATGTTCGTCACCATCACCCGGCGCGTCCTCATCGCCGACAAGGACCTTCCCTTTCCTGAGTCCATCGCTGCCGCCGAGATCCACAAGGCCGGACAGGGTAGCGCCCGCGGCACCGGCCATCTCCTGTTCGGGATGGGCCTCGGGGCCGTCTTCACCGCCCTGACCGAATTTAAAATAGTGGCCCTTAAATGGCAGAAGGTCGTCTCGGCCGGAAAGGGATCCCTCCTCCTGCGCGGGCCGGAGATGAGTCCGGCCTTCCTCGGCGTCGGCTACATCATCGGCCCCAAGCTGGCCGCCATCAATTTCAGCGGCGGCGTGATCGCCTGGGGCTTGTTGGCGCCGGCCCTGGCCTTTTTCCTGAACTACAACGACCTGGCCGGAGTGTCCGACTGGGCGGCCGAGATCAGCCGGGTCTGGAAGGATTACGTCCGCTATATCGCTATCGGCGGCATGCTTGTCGGAGCCTTCTCTACTCTGTTCAAAATGAGGAAGAACTTGATCCAAGGCATAGCCCGGTCCGTGTCCACGCTCGGACGCGGCAAGACCGGCCCGGCCGAGGCCGTGCCCCGGACCGACCGCGACCTCGACATAAAATGGGCCTTGGCCACGGCCTTCTCTGTCGCCGTCCTCGTCTTCTTCATCTTCAACCGCTACGCCGGCAGTCTTCCCGCCTCCCTTGTCGCCGTCCTGCTGATGATCTTTTTAGGTTTTGTCTTCGCCGCGGTCTCCGGCTATCTTGTCGGGATCATCGGCGTCAGCAGCAATCCGACGAGCGGCCTGACGGTGTCGGTGCTGATCATCGTCGCCTTCATCATGGTCCTGATGGGCCTGCAGGGCGGAACCGGAATCTCGGCCGTGCTCATCGTGGCCGCCTTCACCTGCGTTTCAGTCTCGGTGGCCGGGGAGATGATGCAGGACCTCAAAGCCGGCCACATCTTGGGCGGTACGCCTCGGCGCATGCAGGTCGGCGACGTGTTCGGGATCGTCTCCGCCGCCCTGGTCATGTTTTTCGTCCTGTCCATCCTCCACCTGGGGAACATCAAGCAGGTCGTCGGGACGAAGCTGGCCGAGATGGAAGCCGCCGGGGTTACCGAGGTGATCTACGACGGGCGCCACGCGGCGATCCCGGCCGGGACCTACAGGCTCAACGATATCAAGGCTATGATCCCGGAAAAGCAGAACGAGATCCTGAAAGCCAACGCCGGCTTCGGCGGCGAGAAGATCGCTGCTCCCCAGGCCAGCCTGATGGCGGTCGTAGCCAAGGGCATCTTCGAGCGAAAGACGGAATGGATCCTGATCCTGGTCGGAGTGTTCATGGGGCTGGCCTTCCTCCTGATGCAGGTCCGCAGCCCGATGTTGATTGCGGTCGGCATGTACCTGCCGATCGACACCTCGTTTGCCATCTTCCTGGGAGGGATCTTCAAATCGATTCTCGAGCGCAGGTTGGAGAAGAAGAAGATCGTCGGCGAGGATAAGGAACGTGTCGCCAATACCGGCACGCTTCTGGCCTCCGGCCTGATTGCCGGCGAGGCCTTGATCGGGATCGTCTTCGCCGCTCTGGCCTTCTTCGAGATCGGGCTGTTCGAAATCTTCAAGCGGCCATCGTATCTTCCCGCCCTGGCCGGGATCCTGGCCCTGGGCGGTTTTCTGGTCGTCCGGGCCATGAGCGGCTCCGTCCGGAAGGCGGCCTGACGAATGCGCCGGCTGGGAACGGTTCTCTTTAGAAGGAGGGGAGAACCGTCCCCCTTGGCGCGGACCAGCACCAGACCGTCAAAGGGCAGAGAGTAAAGAAGTAGCGGAGGCGCGGATCATCTCGGCACGGCCGTCTTTTATTTTTTCTTTTCATGCCACTTGGAGCGGTCGGGGTCTCCAGACGGGTGCTGAATTCGGGGACATGACCCAAATTCTCCGGAATTTGGGATCGTGTCCCCCTCGTCTTGAATTCGGCGCCATCTGCGAATTCTCTTCTCGAGGAAACGACGCAATTTATGTTATTCCTTGGCCAGTTTTTGGGCCTCAGAAGTGATGATCTCGAAAGCTTCTTCGATTTCGGCCTGATGCGTGCGAAAGCTGAGAATACAGGCGCGGAGGACAAATTGGCCTTTAAGCAGGGTCGAAGAAAGAAAGAGTTTTTGGCTCCGGATAATATTTTTGAGCAGTCTCCGGTTGAACTCATGGATGTCTCCCGATTTTGGATGAAAGCGGAAAGGAATGACGGAAAGGTCGGGTTCGGAGAGACATTCAAATCCCGGCTCTTCTTCGAACTTGTGATAGAGCCATTCGGCCAAGTCCAATTTTTCAGCAAGATTTTCGCGGAAAGCCTGGACGCCGAACAATTTCAAAGGGAGCCAGACGCGCAAGCCGCGAAAAGCGCGGGACAGCTCCGGCGAATATTCTGTGGCGCTCACTTCACCTTCCGGTGTTTCATGGTCCTGTAAATAATCGGCCGACATCATATGGGCCCGGCGCAGGAGCTCACCCTCCCTGACCAGCAGACTCCCCGAGCCGTAGGGGAGAAAGAGCCCTTTGTGGGGATCAAGAACAACAGAGTCGGACATTTCGATTCCGGCAAGCTTTTTCCGGCCGTCTTCACACAAATTGAAGAAGCCGCCGTAGGCTGCGTCGATGTGATACCAAAGGCCGAACTTCTTGGCTAGAGAGGCGAGATCGGGAAGAGGATCGATAGCACCCGTGTTGGTGGTCCCGGCATTGCCCACGAGAAGAAAAGGTTTCAGTCCTTTTTCGAGGTCGGCCCGTATTGCTTCTTCGAAGAGATGCGGAACAGCCCTGTAATGTTCATCCACATCCAGAAGGCGGATGTTGCGCTCAGGAATGCCGGCCAGACCAGCGACTTTCATCACGCAATGGTGGGTCTGATCAGAGGCATAAAGAGTTCCCCGGCTCAGGTCGTCGCCAAGAAGATGTCTGCGCGCCGTCACGACAGCGCTGAAATTGGCCAGAGATCCGCCGCTCGTGAGGATGCCGCGAGATGATTCAGGATAGCCCATCCATTGAGCAAACCACTCCAGGACGTTGGCTTCCAAACGCGCGGCGGCAGGCGCGGCGAACCAGGCGCCGGTATACCTATTGGTCGCGGCTCCCAAAAAATCGGCGATCGCCGAAGGGTAGAGCCCGCCGCCGGGAATGTACCCGATATAGGCCGGGTGTGGAGTATTAATGGAAACTGGAACGATGGTGTTCATGAAAAACTGAAGGAGGGACGGAAAATCGGTGCCCTGCTCGGGCGGCGGTTCGCGGAGACTCCGAAGGAATTCTTCGCTCACTTCAAGATTGGAACGCGGAGCTTTGGGAAGAGCCGCAATATGATCCACGACGGCTCTGAGCGCGTCCTCTCCCATTTTAAGCATAGCCTCATGGGTTAATTCGAGATTCGTGGGCTTTTTCATTATTTATTAGCCTCGTAAACTAATTTGCCGCCAAGATATGTTTGAAGGACACGGAGAGAAAGCAATTTTGCCGGGGGGAGCGTCGATATGTCATCAGAAAGAACGATGAAATCGGCCAACATGGCGGGCTGGATTTTTCCCTTGGAATCCTCTTCAAAGCCGGAATAGGCCGCCTCGATCGTGTAGGCTCTCAACACCTCTTTGCGCGTGAGACATTGCTCCGGATACCATCCCCCTGCCGGTTTCCCATCCGGAGTCTGCCGGGTCTCTGCGGCATACATTCCAGAGAAGGGATTGAGTGTTTCTCCGGGAAAATCAGAATTGAGCGTGAGATGAATCCCCGTCTCAAGAAATGAACGCCAGGCATAAGCGCCTTTTATTCTCTCGGGGCCGACACGCGTCTCTGCCCAGGCCATATCGGACGTGGCGTGCGGCGGCTGCATGCTCAAGACAATCCCCAGGGGAGCGAACTTGGAAATATCTTCAAGCGCGACAACCTGGGCGTGTTCCACCCGTAATCGACGGTCCTTTGCCGCCGGGACAGCTTCCAGGGCGCGTTTGAAAGCATTCAAGGTGAGGCGATTGGCCAGGTCGCCTATGGCATGCACGGCAACCTGGAAGTTGGATTTTAAGGCGCGAACGGTCAATAGATAAAGAGCGTCTTCCGGCGTGACGACAACTCCTCTGATGCCGGGAGCATCGCTGTAGGGCTCAAGAAATGCCGCGCCCCGCGAGCCGAGGGCGCCATCGACAAAGATCTTTAGACAACGAATCGTCAGCATCCGGTTCGGATCGATTTCAGGACCTTTGCCGAGAAAAGGCTCGATGAGATTTTGATCTGTCCCATCAAGCATGGCGTAAACGCGAATTTTGAGCTTATCTTTTTTTATCAAGCGTCGGAAAGCCGCGAGCATTTCTGAAGTCGTATTAGCCTCATGGACGGTTGTCAGCCCGTTTTTCAGACATTCTTCCTGGGCGAGCTCCAAGGCCTTTTCAATTTGATCCGGAGCGGGCGGCGGAATGTGCTTTTCGACAAGGCTCTGAGCTTTATTGGTCAGGATCCCCGTCGGACGGTGCGTCTTCGCCTCTTTTAAAATCTCTCCGTTGGGAGGATTAGGCGTTGAGGCCGTTATTCCGGCGGCCTCCATCGCTTTGGCATTCACCCAGCTGGCAAAGCCATGAAGGCCGCGGAGATAAACGGGATTTTTCGGCGCCGCCTCGCTGAGGACTCTATCCGTAGGATAATTTTTCGCCCAGGCGCCCTCGTCCCACCCCCATCCTGTGATCCACGCACCGGCTGGAGTTTGAAGCGCACGCTGCCGGACTTTCTCTGCGGCTTCTTCGGGAGTCGCGATTCCTTCAAGGTTCAACTCGAGAAAGCTTTGCCCAAGGCTTAAAAGATGGCCATGGGATTCTATGATCCCCGGCATAACCGTCTTGCCGGCGAGATCGATGACGTCGGCTCCCGGATAAGACTTTTTGATTTCTATTGAATTGCCGACAGCCAAAATCTTCCCCTGACCGATGGCCAAAGCTTCCGCTTCAGGATGACTTTCACCCATGGTGAGGATATGCC
>Ga0209182_10000196_pt1 | contig 15569 bp, 15 predicted proteins | sample LakBais05cmmetaG_FD_185474 | JGI IMG/M metagenome (GOLD analysis project Ga0209182, IMG submission 185474) | Lake sediment microbial communities from Lake Baikal, Russia to study Microbial Dark Matter (Phase II) - Lake Baikal sediment 0-5 cm... | ecosystem: Environmental > Aquatic > Freshwater...
ATGAACTGCCTCTCCCACATGCTGATCTACAAGTCGAAGATTCGCTCGTACCGCGACCTGCCGCTGCGCTATTTTGAACTGGGAACGGTTCACCGCCATGAGAAGGCGGGGGTGCTGCACGGCCTCATGAGGGTGCGCCAGTTTACGCAGGATGACGCCCATATCCTCTGCACGCCGGAGCAGCTCAACGGCGAGATCCGGGCGATCGCCGATTTCGTCGGCTACGCGATGGGGATTTTCGGCTTCGAATATGAGGTTGAACTCAGCACGAGACCGGAGAATTCCATCGGCTCCGATCAGGACTGGGAGCTTGCCACAAGCGCCCTCAGAGGCGCCCTGAAGGACAACGGCATGAGCTATGAGGTCAACGAAGGGGACGGCGCCTTCTACGGGCCGAAGATCGACTTCAAGCTGAAGGACGCGCTGAAACGGAAGTGGCAGTGCGCAACCATCCAGTGCGATTTTACGCTGCCGGAACGTTTTGACCTGAGCTACATCGGCGAGGATGGCGAGAAGCACCGCCCGGTCATGCTCCACCGGGTGATCCTGGGCGCCATTGAACGTTTCATGGGGGTGCTCATCGAGCATCATGCCGGTGCGTTTCCGCTCTGGTTGTCGCCGGTCCAGGCCGTGCTGGTCACCGTGACCGAAAAGCATATCCCCTGGGGTGAGGAGGTCAGGAAGCGTCTCCGAGATGCGGGGATTCGGGTGGAGGGAGATTTCCGGAACGAAAAATTGGGCTACAAGATCCGCGAGGCGCAGATGCAGAAGACGCCTTTCATGCTCGTGATCGGCGATCGGGAAATGACCTCCAGCCAGGTTTCTCCGCGGCAGCGGGACGGGCAGAACCTCGGCTCCATCGATCTGGAGGCGTTCATCGCCCTTGTCCGTGAACAGTGTGCACAATATCGATAGTTTATTTGATTTCTGGAGGTGACCCATCGCAAAGGATTTGAGGATCAATCGGGAGATCAGGGCCGTGTCGGTCAGGGTGATCGATATGGAGGGGCAGCAGTTGGGGGTCATTTCCCTGACGGAAGCCCTGGCGGAAGCGGCCAAGGCAGGCCTCGATCTGGTGGAGGTATCGCCCACGGCGGCGCCGCCGGTCTGTCGGATCATGGATTACGGCAAGTTCCGCTACCAGCAGAGCAAGAAGGTTCAGGTTTCCAAGAAAAGCCAGACCGTCATCCAGGTGAAGGAGATCCGCCTGCGGCCCAAGACGGAAGAGCATGACTTGGAGGTCAAAATCAAGCACGTGAGGAAGTTTCTGGAGCAACACAACAAGGTGAAGATCTCCATGATGTTCCGCGGGCGCGAGATCGCATATACCGATATCGGCCGGAAGATCATGGAAGATATCAAGAATACCCTCGCCGACGGCTGCGTGATCGATCAGCAGCCGAAATTAGAGGGGAGAAACATGATCATGATCGTCTCGCCGAAGAAGTGATGGGATCGGTCATGATGTTTACGGGGTAAGGGTATAAGGAATTTCGTGCCTGGGCCGGCGGATGGCTCAGTATCTTAACAAAAGGGGTGATGGAATGCCAAAGATCAAGACACATCGGGGTGCGGCGAAGCGATTTTCCGTGACGGGAACGGGAAAGATCAAGAGGAGCAGGGCCAATACCAGCCATATCTTGACGCCGAAAACGACGAAAAGGAAGAGAAACCTGAGAAAAGCGACTATCCTTGACAAAACCAATGAAAAGGCGATCCGGAAACTGATTCCGTATCTCTAACAGTAAGGAGTAAGGGGTAAGGGGTAAGGAGTGTTTTTCGCCTCACGCCTCACGCCTCACATTATTGAGATGAGGAGATAAGCAATGCCGAGGGTAAAGAGGAGCTTGACGGCTCACAAGAAGAGAAGAAAGGTTCTGAAGGCGGCCAAAGGTTTTTTGCTGTCCAGAAGCAAGCTGTTGAGAACGGCCACGGAGGCGGTCAGCCACGCGATGGCCTATGCCTACCGGGACAGACGGGTCAGAAAAAGGGAATTCCGGCGGCTTTGGATCGCAAGGATCAATGCGGCCGCAAGGATGAATGAAATATCCTACAGCCGCCTGATCGATGGGATGCACAAGGCGGGCGTCGAGATCGACCGAAGGGTCCTCGCGGATCTGGCCGTTCATGAACCAAGCGGATTTTCGGAGATCGCGACCATTGCAAAGGCTGAGCGGCAGGCATGACGGGAGAGTTGAGGGTCCTTCGGGAACAGGCGGATGCGGAGCTCCGGCAGGCCGGAACGGAAGAGGCGTTCCAGGCCATCCGCACCCGCTATCTCGGCCGGAAGGGGTTGCTGACCGGATTGCTCCGCAATATCGCCAATGTGGCGCCCGCGGAAAGGCCCCAGTTCGGCAAGGAGTGCAACGAAGTCAAGGAGGAACTTTCCGCAAGGATCGATGAGCTCCTTGCGGGACTCGCATCCTCCGAAAAAGATGAGCTTCTCCTCCGCGAACGGATTGATGTCACGCTGCCCGGGAGGGGCGTCCGGCATGGGCGGCTCCATCCGGTCACGCAGGTGCGGGAGGAGATCTGCCGCATCTTTGCCGGCCTCGGTTTCTCGGTCGTGGAGGGGCCGGAAGTCGAACTGGATTACTACAATTTTGAGGCGTTGAACATACCCAAGGACCATCCGGCGCGGGACATGCAGGACACCTTCTACGTCGAGGAGAATATCGTCCTGCGCACCCACACCTCCCCGGTCCAGGTCCGGATCATGGAAAAGACGAGGCCGCCGGTGAGAATTCTCTCGCCGGGCCGTGTCTACCGCCGCGATTCGGATATTTCTCATACCCCGATGTTCCACCAGATCGAGGGCCTGCTTGTGGACCGGGGCATCACCTTCGGCGATCTCAAGGGGGTTCTGACGGTTTTCCTCAAGCAGATATTCGGAGAGGATACGGCGCCCCGCTTCCGTCCCAGCTTTTTCCCCTTCACGGAACCGAGTGCGGAGGTTGACATCCGGTGCGTCATCTGCCGCGGCCGGGGATGCAGGGTCTGCGGGCAGAGCGGCTGGCTGGAGATCCTGGGGTCGGGTATGGTGGATCCCGAGGTGTTCCGAAACGTCGGTTACGATCCGGACGAATTTACCGGTTTTGCCTTCGGGCTGGGGCTGGAACGGATTGCGATGCTCAAATTCGGGATCTCGGACATCCGTCTTTTTTTCGATAATGACATGAGATTCCTGGAACAGTTTTGACGATTGCGGAATCCATCTTTTACGGATGGGGAAACGATGCTGCATCATGTCCCCTCGGCGTCCGTGAAGCGAGCAAGAGAAGTTCCTTATGCAAGTCAGTCTGAAATGGCTTCGAGATTATGTGGATGTCGATCTTTCACCGGAAGAGCTGGCGGACCGGCTGACCATGTCCGGTCTGGAAGTGGACTCCCTGAACCGCGTCGAACCCGCCTTCAGCGGGGTCCGGGTCGCCCGGATTGTTTCCATCAAGCCCCATCCCCATGCCGATCAATTGTCCCTCTGTGAGGTGACCACGGGAGACGCAACCTATCCCGTTGTCTGCGGTGCAAAGAACATCCACGCCGGCGATATTGTCCCGCTGGCGCCGGTCGGAGCGATCCTGCCCGCCGGAGATCTCATCCGGAGCGCCCGGATCCGTGACGAGGTTTCCGAGGGGATGCTCTGTTCCGAGGCGGAGCTCGGAATCGGCGGCGACGCTGCGGGGATCATGCTTCTCCCGTCCGATTTTCCGCTGGGAAAAGGGCTGGCGGAGGCGCTCGATCTGCGGGATGCGGTTCTCGATATCGGCGTGACCCCGAACCGGTCCGATTGTCTCTCCATCGTCGGCGTGGCACGCGAAGTGGCGGCCATTACGGGAAAGACCCTGCGCTATCCCGCTGCCGTCGTCATCGAAAATGACGAGGATATCCGCCGGATCACATCGGTTTCGATCGAGGATCCCGATCTCTGTCCGCGTTACACGGCCCGGATCATTAAAAATGTCCGGATTGGACCGTCGCCCTTCTGGATGAGGCGGAGGCTGGAAGCGGTCGGTCTCCGCTCGATCAACAATATCGTGGATGTGACGAACTTCGTGATGATGGAGCTGGGGCAGCCCCTGCATGCCTTCGATTTCCGCTTCCTTGCCGAAGGGCGGATTGTGGTCCGGCGTTCCCGTCCGGGTGAGATGTTTGTTTCACTCGACGGAAAGGAGCACACCCTGGAGGCCGATACGCTGATGATCTGTGACGGCGTCAAGCCGGTGGCCATCGGCGGGGTCATGGGCGGGCTCAATTCCGAGGTCAAGGAAGAGACGGAGACGATCCTGTTGGAGAGCGCCTATTTCAACCCCGCTTCCATCCGTCGGAACGCGCGCGCGCTGGCGATAGGAACCGACGCCGCCTTCCGTTTCGAAAGGGGGATTGATCCGGAAGGGGTTGTCCGGGCGCTTGACCGTGCGGCAGGGCTCATGGCGGAGCTTTCCGGAGGAACGGTTTGCCGGGGAATGATCGATCAATACCCGGGAACCGTCGCGACGGCCGGAGACATTCCGCTGCGCGTCAAGCGTGTGCGGGAGATCCTCGGGACGGCGATTCCGGAAGAAGAGATCGTCCGCATCCTGAAAAGCCTGGAGATGGAGATTGACCAGCCCGGCAACGGGCTTCTCCGCGTTACACCTCCAACCTGCCGTGTGGATATCACCCGGGAGATCGACCTCATTGAAGAGGTTGTTAGGCTGCACGGTTATGACCGGGTTCCGCCGACCCTTCCCGCCGTTTCGGTGATCGCTGCGGGAACGATCGACGGACAAAGGAAGACGGAGGTGTCGGTCCGGGAGATCATGACCGGCGCCGGTTATACGGAGGTGATCAACTACAGCTTTATCCCGCACGTTGCCGTCGACCAGCTCGGCTTGGATGAAGCGGACGAGCGGCGCCGTCATGTCCGGATCAGAAATCCTCTGACGGAAGAACAGGCGGTGATGCGGACCACCATGGTCTACAGCCTTCTGCGCAATGCCGCGAGGAACGCCGATGTCGGCCGTTTTGACCTGAAGATCTTCGAGACGGGCCGAACCTTCATCGGGATGGGAGAGGGGAAGCAACCGCGGGAACAGAACCGTGCGGCCTTTCTGATTACCGGCCGGCGCTATGAAGAGCGGTGGCATTTTTCGGGTCTGCAGGCGGACTTTTATGATCTTCAAGGGTGTGTCGAGAATATCCTGGATCTGCTGCGGATACCCGCTCCCTCATTCCGGGCAGGCGTTCATGAGCCTTTCCTCCATCCGGGAAAATCCTGTGGTGTTTTCAGCGGGGAGGAGCAGGTTGGATTTTTAGGCGAGGTGCATCCGGATATTCTCTCCCGCATGTCGTTGACGGGACCCGTCGTGGTGTGCGAGATCGATATCGATCTTTTGACCGCAAAATATTCCACGAAGACGACCTTCCGCGCCATCCCAAGGTTTCCGTCGAGTTCGCGGGATGTGGCCTTTCTGATCCGCCTGGGGGTGGAGGCCGGAGAACTGCTCCGGACAGCGACGGAGTCCGCTGAAGAATTACTTGAAAAAGTTCAAATTTTTGATGTATACGAAGGCAAAAATATCCCTGTGGGGACGAGGAGCTTGGGATTGCGGTTTTCATATCGCAGTATGGACCGGACCTTGACGGATGATGAGGTGAATGAGGTCCATGCGCGGATTGTGAAGAAGATCGTTCATGCGTCGGGGGCGTCAATCAGATAGGAACGGATCAATCCATCGGAGGAGGCAGGAAATGACAAAGATCGACATTATTCAGGATGTGTACGAAAAGTTAGGATTTTCGAAGAAGGATTCGGCAAGGATTGTTGAGTCCGTATTCGATATCATCAAAGACAACCTGACGGCGGGTGAGAAGATCAAAATTTCCGGTTTTGGAAATTTTGTCGTCAAGGAGAAAAAATCCCGGCGCGGCAGGAACCCGCAGACCGGCGACGAGATTGCCATCTCGGCGCGAAGGGTGCTGACGTTCAAGTCCAGCCAGGTCCTTCGCAAGGCGCTGAACGATTAAACCGAACCGGTCCGCATTCTTAAGGCGGCCGAACCCAATGCCGGGGACGGAACCCGGGACACCACTCACGATACTGGGGACACCTTGCGGCAAGGTGTCCCCGTCATTGGATGATGGATAAGTCAATTCCCGATAAGTCCTATTTCCGCATCGGCGAAGTCAGCAGATTATTGGGCGTGCAGCCCTATGTAATCCGCTACTGGGAGTCCGAATTCAAAACGGTCCGGCCGATCCGCACCCGTTCCGATCAGAGACTCTACCGGCACCGGGATGTCGAGGAATTGCTGACGATCCGGAAGCTCCTCTATGAGGAGAATTTCACCATCAACGGGGCCAGAAAACAGCTCCAGCGGATGCGGGGTGAGGATGCGCTGGCGGGACAGGATCCGCGCGAAGGGCTTCTGGATGAAATCGAGAAGGGGTTGCGCCGGATCAGGGAAATCGTAAGTTAGGGGTCAACAAAAAGGCCGACGGAAACCCTCCGGTTCCGATCGGCCTTTTCATCGTGAGCCCAAGCATCGCCTCCCGCCGCTATTTCTTGTTTGCCCGCTTGGATGCCTTCAGCGGGTTGACCTTCTGGGTCGCTTCCTTGATATCCAGCTTCAAATGGGTGGCCGTCGGGCATTTGCCGGCCCGCCACTTTCCGGCCGGGTCCGGATAAACACGGCAGTACTTTCCCGTCGGACATTCGATGACTTTGCCGCATCCCTCGCACTTGTCGATGATGGCATTGCAACTGCCCCCATTGAATCCGCAGCCTTTCTTCGTCATGAAGCCGCACTCGATGCCGTTTTTGATCGTCTGACAAATCATGGTTCTCTCCTCTTTGTTGTTCTCACTTCCGTGGTGGACTTGTTGAATTCAAAAAAACCGACCCGCTTCCAAAACCATCTCCATGGCCAAGTCAGGTCGGTCATTCCCTTTCCTTAAAGGCGTGCCTTGCTATCAAAAAACAAAATGGATGTCAAGAGAAATATGCAAAAATATGCAAAATCCTATCTCGCCGGAATCGCGAAAAAAACGGCTGCACGTTGGGTGGTGAATAGATTGACTTTCGCGGGCCATTCATGTTAGGCAACGCCGTCAACGGGCTGCGGAAGCGGCCATCGTGCCTCGGCAGGGATTTGAAGGCGGAGGGTTTATCGCAGTTGATCATGGCTGCTGCGCCTCCGGTCGGCGAAAACAGACCCGGCAGGGCGGTTTTGATGAAAAGATCGACGCTGTTCAGCATTTTTTTGCGCTCATTGACCATTCAGGTTTCCTTCAACTTCCGAAGGATGCAGAACCTGGGTTTTGCCTTTGCGATGTTCCCGCTGATCGCGGAACAGCGGAAGGACCGGAAGGAGAGTGAAGTTTTTCTTGCGAGACACTTGCAGATGTTCAACACCCATCCCTATCTCGTCTCTTCGGTCATCGGTTCCGTGGCCCGGATCGAGGAAGAGGCGGGTAGATCGGAGTCGGCGGAGGATCTGAAAAAGGCCCTCATGGGTCCTTACGCGGCGATCGGCGATTCCTTTTTCTGGGGGGCGCTCCGATCATTTTCTGCCGTCGGGGCCGTGATCCCGGCTCTCGCGGGGACTCTTCTGGCGCCGCTCGCCTTTCTGCTGCTCTACACCCCCGCTCATCTCTGGGTTCGCGTGAAGGGGTTTCTCGAAGGCTACCGGTGCGGCCGAAACGGGATTGATTTTATCCGGGCGTTGGATCTCCCGAAAGAGTCCATAAAATTCCGTTATCTTTCGCTTATCTTGATCGGTTTTCTGGCGGCCGTGGCCGTCGATACCGCCGGCCGTTCCTGGAACTTTCCACCCGAAATGCCGGGCGGGGCGGTTGGATCGGTTTTACTCCTTCTTGTTTTTGCAGGGGTTCGCCTCGGCATATCTTCGGTGAAGATCCTTTACGGAACGAGCCTCTTGTGCATGGCGCTCTCGATAAAGATATGGTAGAAATGCGAACGTTTGAAATTACGAACAAGCTGGGAATTCACGCCCGGGTGGCCGCCAAGCTGGTGGAAACGGCCAATCGCTTTCAGGCGGAGACCTTTCTGGAAAAAGACGGCGTCGAGGTCAACGGACGAAGCATTCTGGGGATTCTCACGCTCTACTGCCCCCAGGGAAGCCGGTTGACCATTCGTGTTGTGGGAGTTGACTCGGGGGAGGCGATCGCGGCCTTCGCCGGCCTGATCGAGGCGAAATTCGGAGAGACGTGACGGCGGTCAAAACCGTTTGCCGCTTCAGCGGATATGCAGACAGAGGATAATCGATTTTATGGCGGATGATCAGAAGAAAACGTTTGTGATAAAGGGGATCGGTGTTTCGCCGGGCATCGTCATCGGCAGGGCCTACCTTTTCGACCGCCAGGATGCGCAGGTTCCTTTTTACAATCTTAGCGGTCCGGGCCTGATTTCCGCGGAGATCCAGCGTTTTCGTAAGGCCCTTCGGGAATCGGAAAAGCAGCTCCTCGATCTGAAGAACAAACTCGGCGATCTGGGCGGCGGCATGGAGCCGCTCTACATCATCGATGTCCACATCATGATCATGCGGGATCGTAAATTCATCGACCGCACGCTGAAGAACATCCGGGAGATGTCTGTAAACGCCGAATGGGCGGTCCGCATGACCGTGGACAAATACCGGGAGATCTTCGACCGGATGGAGGACGACTATCTCCGGGGACGCATCAGCGACATCCAATATGCCGGGCAGCGGATTATCACGAATCTCGCAGGAAAGCAGCGCGTGTCCATCGATATGGGGGAGGGGGTCGTCATCATTGCATCCGACCTGTCGCCTGCCGATACGGCGCAATTGAAGATCGACAAGGTGCTTGGATTCGCCACCGATGTCGGCGGAAAAACATCCCATACGGCGATCGTGGCCCGGTCGATTACGATCCCGGCCGTGTTGGGTCTGGAGAGCATCACCCGGGTCGTCCGGACCAACGATGATATCATCATCGACGGTTCCGCCGGTGTCGTCATCGTCCACCCCGATCCGGAGATCCGCAAACGCTACGAAGAGAGGAAAAGGCTGTACGAGAAGGCCCAGGACGATCTGCTGGATTACGCCCGTCTGCAGGCGGTGACGAAGGACCATTACGGTGTGGAGATCGGAGGCAATATCGAGTTTATCGAAGAGATTCCCTCCGCGGTTCTTCACGGCGCCGACGGGATCGGGCTTTACCGGACGGAATTCATTTACATCAATCGGGAGCAACTTCCCGACGAGGAGGACCATCTCGCCCATTACCGCTCCGTGGTTGGGGTCAAGGGGCTTTCCTGGGCGACCATCCGCACCTTCGATCTGGGCGGCGACAAGTTCTTCCCGGACAAGAAGCCTTCCCGCGAGCTGAACCCGCAGTTGGGGCTCAGGGCCATCCGCTTCTGTCTGAAAGAAGTGGCGCTCTTCAAGGTTCAGCTCCGGGCCATCCTCCGGGCGAGCGTCCTGGGAAAGCTCCGGATCATGTTCCCGATGATTTCCGGGATCGAGGAGATCCGCGAGGCCAAACGGATTTTTACCGAGGTGAAAAACGAGCTGCTGGCCAAGGGGACGGAACTGGGAAATGATATCGAAATTGGGATCATGATCGAGGTCCCGTCCGCGGTGATCGTTGCCGAGGAGCTGGCCAAGGAAGTGGATTTCTTCAGCATCGGAACGAACGACCTGATCCAGTATGTCCTGGCGATCGACCGGATCAATGAGCGGGTTACCTACCTGTACGAACCCCTCCATCCGGCCGTCCTGCGCCTGATTAAACAGGTGGTGGATATCGGGCACAAGGCGGGGATCCGGGTGGCGATGTGCGGGGAGATGGCGGGAGAACCGGCCTATACCATGATCCTGTTAGGGCTGGAACTGGATGAGCTGAGCATGAATCCGCTGGCGATCCCCCGTGTGAAGAAGATCATCCGGGGGGCCACGTTGAAGGAATCGAAGGCGCTCCTGAAGAAGGTGATGACCCTCTCCACCACGTCGGAAATCCGGTCATTTGTCGGAGCGGAGATGCGCAAACGGTTTCCCGAAGATTTTCCGGTGAACGGTCCGTGAAAACGGGAAATGGGTCAGGGGTGAAGGGGCGATTTTCATGCGGTTGAAGAGATACACGGTTGCTCTGCAAACATTTTCAGCGATGGGGAGGGCCTGAGAGAGCATGTCCATCCTGTCGGCCTTACGGGGACACCTTGCCGCAAGGTGTCCCCTTTGGACAACCGAAATCGGCATCTACCATGCGGGGAGCCTTTATCGGGAGGAGAATTTTCCGCTCTACTGGTTGGTCCGGAAGGTTCTCTCGAAGGTCCTGGTTTCCGATGAGACGGCGGAAGGGCTGAAATCCCTTGCGGAGAAGGGCGTCGTCGTCTATGCGCTGAAGAACAAGAGCCAGCTCAACAGTCTGATTCTCCGCGAACTCTCCATGCGGAAGGGGATCCCCCCGCCCGTCTACTGCCACGGCATCAATATGATCACCTGGCAGCCCTATCCGATGGCCATCCGGGTGCTCCTCTCTCATCTTTTCCACCGGATCTTACGGAAAACAGCTATCCATTCCAACCGAATGGACCATCTGAGCCGGCTCACCCTGGATGGAAAGAGCTCTATCATCCACCTCGGGGAGTCCGAGCTCTTTGAAAACCCCTTTGTCGAGGAGACCCTTCGCCGGCTGCTGGAAGCGCAGGAAACCTCTGCTGTTCCGATCTATCTCTGTCCGGAATTGATTACCTATGGGAGGAGGCGGGAGAAGGAAGAGGAGAGCCTGATCAACATCTTCTTCGGTCAGAGCGACACAACGGATCCGGTGCGCCGGGTGATCACCTTTCTCCGTTATTCCAACATGGCCTCCGTCATCTCCGCCGAACCGGTCAATCTCGCGGAGTACATGAAAGCCGGCGGCGATTGTCCCCGGGAGGAGCTGGTCCGCCGGCTCCGGGAGGAGCTGATCGCGCGGATCGACGAGGAGAAGATGACCATCGTGGGGCCGATTCTGAAGTCCCGGGAAGAGATCATCGGCATGGTTCTCCGGGACAAGGTACTGGTCCCCATCATGGAGGAGATGGCGGCGAAGGCGAAAAAAGGCAAGAGGGATGTAGCGGCTGTCCGGAAAGAGGCGAAAAAATACTTAGAGGAGATCGCCTCCGATTACAGCGAAATTTTTATCGAGATCTGGGAAAAGATCCTTACGTGGGTCTGGAACAACATCTACGACGGCGTGGTGGTGGATGGCGAAGGCATTGCGAAGATTCGGCAGGTATCCAAGAAGATGCCGTTCGTCATTATCCCCTGCCATCGGAGTCATTTCGATTATCTCCTGCTTTCATACACCTTTTACAAGAGCAACATACAGATGCCGTTCGTGGCGGCCGGGACCAACCTTGCCTTCTTCCCGATGGGATATATCTTCCGAAAATCAGGGGCGTTCTTTCTGCGGCGGAGCTTCAAGGGAAACGATCTCTACGCCGAGGTTTTTGCCCGGTATGTCAAGGTTCTTCTGCAGGAGGGGCTGCCGCTTGAATTCTTCATCGAGGGGGGGCGCAGCCGGACCGGGAAGATGGTGATGCCCAAGTACGGGCTCCTCTCCATGATCCTTCAGGCCTATCAGGAAAAGGCGTGCGACGATCTCGCTGCGATTCCCGTCTACATCGGTTATGACCGGGTGATCGAGGAAAAGGCCTATCTCGAGGAGTTAGGCGGCGCGCCCAAAGAGAAGGAGAAGACGACCGACATGATCCGGAGCGGCAAGCTGCTCCGGAAACGGTACGGACGCGTCTATATGAATGTCGGGGAACCGATCCTCCTCAAATCCTACCTGGCCGCTCAGGAAAAACCCCTGGAGGAAATGACGGTTGGGGAGCGGCAGGGTCTCTACCGCCGGATCGGATATACGATCGTCAGGGCGATCAACAAGGTCTCTGTCGTGACCCCTTTTGCGCTGACCGCATCGGGGCTCCTCTGCTATGACCGGCGGGGAATTTCGCTCGGAGAGCTCCGGGAGGTTCTGGCGCTGTTTTTTGATTACCTCTCTTCCCGCAAGGTCTCGTTCGCGATGACCTTTGCCGACCGGGACAAGGCGGTGACGGAGGCGTTGAACCTCTTCGATCAATCGGGGCTGATCTCCCGAATGGGGGCGGAGGAGGACGAGGAAGAGGAGGTCGAGGAGGTTGTCTATTCGCTCGGGGACGAGAAACGGATGAACCTCGAGTACTACAAGAACAACATCCTCCATTATTTTCTCCCCGTCAGTTTTGTTGCGGCGTCTGTTCTGGCAAGCCCTGAAGATATGCTTCCGTTGAACCGGATCCGCGATGACTATGCTTTTTTCAAGCGCCTCTTCCGGCATGAATTCATTTTTGACGATCAAAAGGATGATCTGGAGGAGGTCAGGGAGACCCTCTCCTATCTCCGCGACCGGGGGATGATCGCCGGTTTCGACCGGGAAGAGAAGCCCTGGATCGAGGTGAAGGGCCGGGGCAGGACCAATCTCCTCCCCTTCGGGGGACTCATCCACAACTATATGGAATCCTACTGGGTGGTCGTCCGGGGATGTTACTATCTCCGGAAGGGGCCGAAGGCCGAGAGAGACTGGCTGAAGTACATCCGGGGGTTGGGGTCAAGGATGTACCGGAAGGGAGAGATCCGGAGGGCGGAGGCGCTGTCCCAGTCCAACTACCAGAGCGCCATCCGCTACCTGGAGGATGTGAACATCATCTCCGTGACGGAGGTGTCTGAAAAAGGGGATAAAAAATCCACCACGCGCTACGCCTTGACGGAAAACAAGGTGCAGATGGAATCCCTCCGCCGCAGGCTGTTCAAATTTCTGTAGGGAGACCTTTGCGCAACTTGGAAATCGGATCCCGGAAGCGCGCATTGGAGATTTTTCGGGTCGAAAAATGTCCAGCGCGCGGAGGGATCATGATTTCCAAAGGTGTCGTAGGGTTTTTTCCCGATGACGGGTCGTCTAACCGGCTTCACGTGGGGACATGATGCCGCATCCTGTCCCCACTTCACGCACGATGCGGCATCATGTCCCCGTGGAGCGGATGGAGTAGAGCGCGGATCTCCCTCGGTAAACGGCGGCCCCTCCGAGTTCCTCCTCGATCCGCAAAAGCTGGTTGTACTTCGCGAGCCGCTCGGTCCGCGACATCGATCCACTTTTGATCTGCCCGCAGTTCGCCGCGACGGCGATATCGGCCATGCAGGTGTCCTCGGTCTCTCCGGAGCGGTGCGAGATGACGGTCGTGTAACCCGCCTCGCGGGCGCACTGGATCGTTTCGAGGGTTTCGGTCAGTGTGCCGATCTGATTCAATTTGATCAGGATCGAGTTCGCCACGCCAAGCGCGATACCCTTTTCCAGCCGTTTCCGGTTCGTCACGAACAGGTCGTCTCCGACGATCTGCACCTTTCCGCCCAAGGTCTCCGTGAGGAGTTTCCACCCCTTCCAGTCGTCTTCGGCGAGGCCGTCCTCGATCGAAACGATCGGGTATTTTTTTACGAGATCCGCGTAATACTTGACCATCTCTCCGGCGGTCCGCTCCGGCTTTTTCTCGGCGGCCAGGATGTATTTTCCGTTCTCAAAGAAGGAGCTGGCCGCGGCGTCGATGGCGATCGCGCACTCCCTGCCCGGTTCGTAGCCGGCCTTTTCGATGGCGGTCGAAATCAGCACGAGCGCCTGTTCGTTCGATTTGAGGTTGGGGGCGAATCCGCCCTCGTCGCCGACGGCGGTGCTGTACCCGCCGGCTTTGAGGACCGCCTTCAGGTGGTGGAACACCTCGGCGGCCATCCGGAGGCCCTCCCGGAAGGTCGTCGCCCCGATCGGCATGATCATGAACTCCTGGATGTCAACGTTGTTGTCGGCGTGCTGGCCGCCGTTGATGATATTGGCCATCGGCACCGGGATATCGCGGGCGATGATGCCGCCGATATACCGGTAGAGGGGGATCTCCAAGGCCGCCGCGGCGGCCTTCGCGCAGGCGAGCGACACGCTGAGAATCGCGTTCGCGCCCAGGGCGCCCTTGTTGTCCGTGCCGTCCAGCGCGATCATCTCGGCGTCGATCTCCCGCTGGTTTTGACAGTCCATCCCGACGATCTCGGGCGCGATTTTGTCGAGGACGTTGCTCACGGCCTTCAGGACGCCCTTTCCGAGGTACCGCTTTTTGTCCCCGTCCCGGAGCTCCAGCATCTCATGTTCGCCGGTCGAGGCGCCCGACGGCACGGAAGCCCGTCCGATGACCCCCGACAGCAGGGTCACCTCCGTCTCAACCGTTGGATTGCCTCGTGAATCCAGGATCTCCCTGGCGTTGATGTTGATGATTTCCGTCATAAAGGCCTCCTTGGGATGGGGTTAATGCTATCATTTTTTGGAAAAGATGGTCTTAGGGCTCCACCGCGGGTCGGATCATGCGGCTCTTGCGGCTACTATTATAACAATGGCTGCGGTTTTTCAAGGCGAATGTCGGCGCGGGGAAGCGAAAGTTCCTTGATATGATGTCCGATGTCGGATAGAATCCCGTGCGATTGAGGACACGATGGCGATGGCGGCGGCAGGTGGGTAGATCCTGCCGCACGATGGCAGAAAATGGAAGGACAGGAAGAACCGTGGCAAAGAAGGAAGCAGGGGAAAAGCCCATCTGCCAGAACAAACGGGCGAGGATCAACTATTTCATCGACGAGACCTATGAGGCGGGGATCGCCCTCGTCGGGACGGAGGTGAAGGCGCTCCGGGACGGCCGGGCGAACCTCAAGGACAGCTACGCCCTCATCAAGGAAGGGGAACTCTTCCTCTATGATGTGCACATCAGCCCCTATTCGCACGGCAACCGGGAAAACCACAACCCGCTGCGCGTCCGCAAACTGCTCATGCACAGGCAGGAAATCAAGCGGCTCTACGGCAAGTCCCAGGAGCGGGGCCTCGCCCTGATTCCGCTCCGGATGTACTTCCGCAACGGGAAGGTCAAGGTGGAGATCGGTGTCGGCCGGGGGAAGAGGCTCTACGATAAAAGGGAGGACATCAAACTCAAGGAGGACCGCCGGGCGATGGAACGGGGGATGCGGGCGAAGAACCGGGAGGGGTGACGGCGTATTCCGACCGGCGACCGGAAAGGCGTCTGGGAAACAACATTTTGTAATCGTATGAGAATTTAGGCGATTTTTGAAAGGGAAGGGGATGCGGGCCATATCTTCGCTTGACTTGAACAGAGAAAAAAGGTAGAAGCAAAACGGTTCATTCACATCGTTTCACCATCCACGGGGGCGTCACGGTTTCGACGGGGATATGTGAAGCTGCATAAGCGTACCGAGGTTCCTGCAGGCCTCGTTAAACAGGCAGGACAATATAATCGCAGACAACTACGATTACGCTTTAGCCGCTTAGTCGCGGCTAACGTCTCCCCGATTTCGCCTGTCGGGTCGGTTTGGGGGCGTCATACGGGCAGGATAACCGCTCTTCCACGCCTGGGGGGAGAGGGGCGAAAAGCCATAAAACAGGATAGCGATCGAGGGATCCTGCTTCCGGGAGCCCTCAGGGGCGAAACTCAAAACAGAAGATACGTGCGTAGAAAGTGCAGCGGAAGGTTTCCG
>Ga0209182_10000199_pt1 | contig 15406 bp, 33 predicted proteins | sample LakBais05cmmetaG_FD_185474 | JGI IMG/M metagenome (GOLD analysis project Ga0209182, IMG submission 185474) | Lake sediment microbial communities from Lake Baikal, Russia to study Microbial Dark Matter (Phase II) - Lake Baikal sediment 0-5 cm... | ecosystem: Environmental > Aquatic > Freshwater...
CAAGGCGTTGCAACGCCTGGCAATGCGCCGTCAATCCTGCGATTTCCACTCTGATACTAGGAACTTGCCGAAGTGCCCCAGGTTCTCCGGCCGGAAGTCGCCGATGCCGATGCGCCGCCCTGCGTTGTCCAGCACCTCCCGCAACTGGGCAGGCGTTACCAGGACGGGATCGTAGACCAGAGTCAAACTCAGCGCCCATTCGTGTAGTCTTGGCCGGTGCGAGAGTACCCGTCCCTTTGTGGTTGCGTTGACCACGCTCCGCGTATCAATCTTGTACTCGGTCGTTCCCAGGCTCAACCACTCCGGTTCGATCTCCACCACGGCGGCAACGTCAGCCTTCAAGCTGGCCCGGCCTTTGCCTTTTGTCCACTTGGCTGCGGCAATCATGCTCTGCCGGATGGCTTCGCTTTGTACCCGCAGTTCATGGGTATCAGGGTCGCGGTAAGTGGCGAACTCCGCTTGTTTCTCCGGCGACCACTTTGCGTACCCGGCAGGCGTTCCCTCCAGCGGGAATCGGTGGAGCAAGAGTGGCGAGATGCCCGTAATTCGCACTCCAATGGACTTCATCTCATACATTCGGTTTCTCCTTCCTTACAGTATCCCGTCATCGCTCACGGCACACAGGGCAGCCAGCCCCAGCCCCAGGTCTCCCAGATGCCGTAGATCAGCCAGGCCGCCCAGCAGACGACGAGCAGGCAGCCCCAGGTCGTTAGGTCCCTCATCACCTGGCCTCCTCCTCGGCAATAACCGTGAGCGCCCGGATGACGCCAGCCCTCTGGTAGTCAGACTGCCATTTGCTCAGTCGCGCCTTCACTCGCTCTAGCACATCGGCGACTGGCGAGGTCGGCGGGACAGGGGTGAAAACGTTTGGGTCGGGCACGAATAGGAGCCCTTTTGGCTCGCTACTGTCGCAGCGTCGTGATTCGTCGCACGTGCAGTGTGCGACCTTTGCACACAACCGGCACTGTGGCCGGATGGTGTATGCCTCGACCAGGCGGGGGTCTCTATCAGTCGTTGCCATGATTCTCCTCCTTCTCCTCGAATGTCCTGGCGGGGCAGTGCAGCGAAGGCTCACATCCTCGTGGGATTGTGTCAGCCGCTAACCACCCCGCCAAGTCGATCACCATCCCGGCAATGCCAATTGCATTGTGTGCCCATCGCCCAGATAACGGTGGGCGGGACAGATATACCATGCCCGATAGCCATGCCCTCCGGTGTAGAGGCTCTCAGTATGGCAAAGGGCACCGCAGTGTGCACATCTCATTCGTTCCTCCTTCTCCTCGAATGTCCTGGCGGGGCAGGTCAGGTGGTTTCCACGCTTTTCAGGGGGTTATCCTCCTGTGTTTGTGCCTGCCTGCCCCGCCAAGTCTGTCAATCATGTCGTCATGGGGACCGTCTATCCTGGCGGGGCAGGGATATACCTTGAGGGCGGTACATTGGGCCCACCTGTCCCCACCCCGCCAAGGGGTCATATGCTATTCGCTTCTGCACACGCCGCCGCGTAGGAATCGCAATCCTGCATGGCAGCCTCGTCCCTCAGATCGGGCAGATCACACGCAGTACAGTCCCCGTCGTGCGGGCAATGCAGGGTACGGTGCTCCTGCGAGATGTCCTTCCCCGGCCAATCCAGGTGGGCTTCAACGGGCTGGCTCCAAAGGGCAAGCAAGCCGGCCATCGAGATCATGTTACTCTCCCTCGAAGTTGGGCGTTGGCGCCTCTTCGTCATCCCATGTTGCCGGCCTCGGTTCGGCCTGTGCTGTCGGTGTGCTGTGTGGCGCGTCCAGGTAGTGTGAATCTGCTATGCGCCGCTCTCTCATCTCTGCCAGCATATCTGGTGGTAGGGCTGCTACTGGCCGGAACACTGGAACGTAGGGATTGCCTGCTCCCTGTTTGCGCCTGATCGTGCTGATAGCAGTTGAGCATGCAAAAACAGGCCGCTGCTTCTGGTCTTGGAGCCAGGAAGCATACTCACGCCAGTCCGCGATCCCGCTGGCTGGCAGTTCGAGAACAAACGACTCATCCAGCGGCTCGCTGGCAGAGACACAGAGGAGTACTACGGAGCCCCGGCACTTGTCCTCCACTGCAATCGCGCTCTTGCGAAAGGTAAAGTATTCACAGGACTGCCGGCAGTCCTGTCCATCGGGCCCGTGAACTGCATCGTAACTCCGGCAGGCCACGTGGCCTGCTTCCCATCGGGTATATCTGCCTCTTGAGTCCAAGATGATCACTTCCATCTTCACTCGAAACTGCAATGTGCCTTCTTGGTCTTTGGCAGACCATTCGCCGAGGTGTTTGATCTTGTCGTCGCTGCTCGTGGTTTGTACAAGCCGCCAGTATTTCAGGCCTGGCTCGTAAGTGCCGCCCGCACGGTCGGACGGATCCAGGATACTCTCGTCCTGGAACATCTCTTCATAGTCCTTGTAGATTGCCACGTTCTCCCTCCTACCTCTCCACCCGCAAGCGGGTGGCAAACATCAGGCTGCCATCGTATTGGCACCCGTCCTTACACTCACGGAAGCGCACGCACCACCTCCAGCCCCTGTACCACGCGGGGAACCGGTCGTGTGTGACTACGCACCCACAGGCGGTGCAGACCTCGGGTTCCAGGATCGGCGTCCCGAGCAGGTCATACGTCAGTCCTGTCTGCTCAGACAGGTGCGTTGCGGGTTCTCCTGCTTCACGGCACGGGCCGGCCTTGTCGATGGAGCAGCCGTCATCGTCCTGCGCGTAGCCGCAACGGTCACGGCCCAGGCTGCAGGCGTTGTCCACTGGCCCCATCGCTGCATCTGCAAAGTTGCTCAACGGAATCTCCTCCCCATCGTAATCTACCGGCGCGCAAAGCCTCTATCTCATTGTCCGTCACCTGACGATGAGTGTGGGCGATATACTTCTCCCAATCACCCGTTACGTCGGCGTTACGACAATCCCAAAACGTCAGATCACCGTGTCCGCCAACGTGGTAAACGTTCGTATGGAGCTCTGCCCCACACGTGTTGCAGATAGGCTGTATCATCATAGCCTCCTCAACTCCGCCTCTACGTGGTGGGCCCTACAGGCCCACTCACGATAGCTGGCATTATTCTGCGCCTGCAACCGGCGACAGCCCCAGTCCGCGCACTCAGCGGCCAGCACGGCGAACTGGTGGGCCTGGCGGTTGTACCGTGCCAGGCGGTAAGAGAGATCGCGGCGGCGGCGGGCGTCTCCTGCGTGGAGCGCGTCCACCAACCAGAGCACAAACCCCGTCAGCACCGACGTGGTGACCATCGCGGCTCCCAAGATAGCCTGGTCATACATGCAGTGCCTCCTTCGCGGCTTTCCGCGCGAGCTTGCGGCAGGGGGCGCAAATGGATACGTACATTGACGGCCGCTCCTGCGAGTGCAGGTCCCCTGCCGGATACATCTTGTGGCAGGTGTAACACTCAATCAACGCCACGCTTGTGTTACCCATTGTGGCCCTCCCCATCCTTGTCCATCCCTTCCAGTGCCAGTCCCAAGAGCACCAGGGACTGGGCCGCATACCAGCGAGCCCCGCCTGCCTGCCTGACATGCAGACTACCACTGCGCCCAGCTGGAGAAACCAAGCTGAAGATCAGGTCCCCCACTTGTGCATTCAAGCCGTTGCAGTCGACCACAGGAAGGACGCCGAGGGCCTGCTGAATTGTATATTGGAGTGTCAGGCGACGCTCCAACCGGGCCCTCTCCGGTGCGTCCCGTTCAGACAGCCGATGTTCGGCCAGGGCCTCGGCAGCCACCCGGCGCAGGTCGCTGTCTGTGTGTTCGGTCATTTCGTTTTCTCCCTCTCGAACCATCCTACCCTCATCTCTTGCCACACGTAACCGGCGCGGTGCAAGGATTTCTGGATTGCCCACCAGCTTACATGCCACTCCGCCGCAATGGCTGCCCGCTCACGCCCGGCGGCGAGCCAGCAATTGACGATCTTGGCCAGCTCGGGGGCTGGCGGTAGTCGTTTGTTTGTGCTCATGGTCATTCCCTCCTGGAGCCATTATACACGGGCCAGGTCGCTGTGTCAAGCCACCCGGACATGTATTTTTCATGCGGCCGCGTCTGGCCCTGGCGGGGAGGGTGGCTCTGCGTCTGGCCCTGGCCAGATGTCTTCCGCCTTGGCAAGCGCAACGTCAAGCACATGGGCCTTAGCCCTTGCCACGGTGTAGCAACGCGCGCCCGTCGGGTTGCTGTCGAAGCGAAACAGGGCGGCGGTTTTCGTGTATTCTGTGATAGCCTGTCGCAGCCAAGCTCTGTACTCCTCGATGGTCATTGGTTATTCCTCCTGCCCGCGTTCGGGCTGCTCGCCTCACAGCGCCCCGTCCTGGTCGGTGTGTGTGGCGCATGGGCAGCGTGTCCAGGTCTACCTCCCCGATAGTGCCGGGGAGGGTAGGTCGCGTGCCTAGCGGGCCTGGGCGCAGGCGCCGCAGACATGGAGGCCTGCTCGCTGTTGCATCACGGCCCTAGGGTGAAACTTGCAACAACGCGCACACATGATGCGTGTCGCGTGAAATCTAATCCAGTGTCCCATGATATTCCTCCTGGTGAATCGTCCGAATAACGCGGACGGACCCTCCGCACGGGCCGGAGGGTGGGTCGCGTCAAAGGGTCGTCGGGTCGCCGCCGAAGGCGTCGGTGTAGTCCCCGGCATAGTTCGGCAGGTAGATGATAGTCTCCTTACCTACAACGGCCTGTGCCATCCGATGATAGCGGCAGTTCGCAGCGCGCTGATGCTGTGCGGCTAGATGGGCGGCGATCTTGTCGCCGGCCCTCTTGGCCTCCTCCTCCCGTCCCATCCAGTAGGCGACGGCGAGCAGATTATCCAGTGTGTCGGCGTCCATCGTCTCGCGGTGGACTAGGGATTGGCGGATGCGGTCTCTGCGTGTCATGCCTCCACCGCCTTCCGATAGGCTGCCCTCGCCTCGGCGGGGGTGACCTTGCGGAGCGTGCCATCGGCCTCAACGACGTACCAGCCTGCGGTCGTGTTCCCACCGCGGCCGTCCTTCTGGCCGGTGCGCACGATGTCGCCGGCCTGAGCCTCGATCTCGACCTCGCCGCCGCTGTCTGTGCCCAGGTAGGATCCCCAGGCGATGGCGGGCTTGCCCCCGATAGGCCAGGCGCTTATCAGGCCTATCCACGGGCGGCTGTACCGGCGGGCATTGTACCCACCGAAATGCTGTGCGATTCTCATGTCGGTTTCCTCCCTCATTCTCTCGCCGGTTTTACACCGGCACAGCCCCCGATGGGGCTTCCCCTCGCGCCGAGGGTGGGCTAGATCACATTGTCGCCAATATGGCGGATAATCCACCCCCACGCATCGGAGATACTCTGGGTGATGTACAGAGCACCAGTCCCTTCATTGCGCACTTCGTAGAGCTCATCGGTCTCCACGATCTTGTAACTGAGGCGGCCACATGTGGCCTCCCTGCGCTTCGTGTCAATCTGTATCCATGCCATGATTTTCCTCCTCGTTTCCTCTCACCGGATTCGCCTCGTGGCCTACCGGCTCAGCCTCTACGCCATTGTAGAGGCGTCCCCCGCGCCGGGGTGGGCGTCACAGCCAGTTTTGCTGGACGTAGCAATACTGGTCCGCATAGTAGACTGCTCGCTCCATCCAGTAGCTCGGGGTCGTAGCGCCGACCGCGAACTTGAGGACCAAGTCGATCTGACTCTGCCAATACCTGAGCACTCGTTGTTTGTGTGACATCGTTCCTCCTTGTGGGTTTCGGCCCTCTTGGGCCTCGTCCCTCGTGTCCGGTAGCATGGACATAGTAGCATGCTGGGGGGGGAGGCGGAAGGCGGCAACAACAAGGTTGTACCATTTACGGGTCGCAATTATGGCACTTTCCCTCGCGAAAATAAACTTGTCTACAGCCTCATACGGATGTCGTTTTGGTCAGGGTGGTTCTCTATAGCTACCTGCCGTGGCAATCATCGCCAGTGGGTTCGGGGATTGTGGAATGGGTGCTTGACACGCGCCGATGCCTGGGTGTATAATCAGCATGGAGGTGCGGAGTGACAGTATCACAGGCCGAACAGCTTATGCGGTTGCGGCGACGTGGCGAGTGTATTCTGTGCGAGGTGCCGAGAGCAGCCGACGGAACCCGTTGTGCGACGTTCTACGCGCCGATCCGCATGAGCCGAGGCTTTCTGCGCGCAGGCCGCTGCCGGGTCTATGCGCAACAGATTACCACCGACCCCGAGACCTCCTCCCTCCACCAGGCCCCGTAGTTGACTTGAGCTGCGGGGCCTGTCGTGTGTGTGGCCGGGGCCACCAGGGGGGCCTACTAGCGGCCCTGGGCTCCCCTATGTCCTGTAGCATGCGTGGGGCCGGCGACGCTGCTGAAAACGCCGACGTGATGTGTCGGTTAGGCGTGGCGGGCCCCTCTAGATCCTCGACACAACCAGGAGCCCCAGCGACGGCGGGGTGTGGCAGACCGGGAGGTAGCTCAGAGGTTAGAGCACGTGTCTTATAAGCACGTGGCCGATGGTTCGATTCCATCTCTCCCGACCAAAGTCAGAGACACAACCAGGAGCCCCAGCACCACGGGGCGAGGCACACAACGGCGCGATGTCTAGTTGGACTAGCGCGGGCACAGGGGCCGGGTCCCAGGCGTCTCATCCCTCGGCGTCAAACAGGGATGTACGATTATACCCTCCGCCCTGTGCTGTGGGGGACCTCCAGGGCGCAGGCGGACCCTGGAGAGCATGGACGGCCTGGCGGTGACATGCGACGGCCCAGCGGGGCACACCCGGATCCCTCATGGGGAGGCGGATGTGTGCCGAACAGAGCGGGATGTGTCAGTGAAAGAAACCATTGCAATGATGGCGATAAGTACACGTGTTGTAATGATAGCCATAGGTACACGTGTTGTAATGATGGCGATGCCTACCACAGCGTAAAAGGGAGAACCATGACTGACATAACCGATGGCAAAACCGATGACAGCATGGTGCCGGGAGGCCGTGGAGGGTGGATCAAGAAACCCTGGGTCAAAGGCGAGAAGGTTCCCGGCGCGGGCCGTCCTCCAACACCCGTAGAACTGCGGGATATGTGCCGCGCTCTGACACCCGAGGCCATCGAGACTGCCGAGAAGCTGATGCGCAAGGCCAAGCAGGAGCGCGTCAAGCTCCTCGCGGTGGACACCATCCTCGACAGGGGGTACGGCAAGCCCAAGCAGTCGGTAGATGTCAATGTCTATAGTGAACTCTCAAACACAGAGCTTGCAGCAGAGGCGCGGCGACTTGCTCAGGAGCTTGCAGAGCTTGACGCAAGTGGCGATAGCGAGGGGGGTACAGCCGACGCCACTGGAGAGGCTTGACACGCCCTTCTGTGACGAGTGGGATTGGCTCTGCCGAGGGGTGCTCACGCTCGACGAGGCAGCCGGGAGCGTGCGGGTGTTCCCGGGGTGGCCGTATCTGGAGTATCTGACCCGGCGACGACGGGAGCTCTATCATACGCCGAGCGTCCACGCCTACGAGAAATCCCGGCGGATGCTGGTGACCTGGTGGATGCTCTCACTGTACCTGTATGACACCATGACACAGCGCAATCATGCCAATTTCGTAGGGTCCCGCAAGTTAGAGGCATCGGCCTATCTGCTGGGCCCCCAGCGCATGCTTGGCATCTGGGAGCGGATACCGGCAGCGGTGTGGCCCCACAAGCCCGCACTGGTGGCGGAGACCAAAAACGGGCTCGGGTACGAGCGGCTACTGTGCCCTGAAACTGGCAGCTACGTGCAGGCGATAGCGAGTGGTGCGGATCAGCTACGGCAGTACACTGCGAGCAATGTACTGTGTGACGAAATCGCCTTTTGGGAGCGCTGGTCGGATAGCTGGAGTGCGATCCGTGCGACCATCGAGGGTGGGGGCCATGTAGACCTTGCAACCACCCCTGACCTGGGCGCGGAGGCTGAGGTGATCTACCATCCGAGGGGGTAACATATGATTCGAGCGACCGGAGATAACGAGGGTGAGTGCGTTTGTGATCTTTGCGGTGAGGTAGTAGGCATCACGAGAGAGCGGCGCGACGATGAAATACTACCAGACGGTTGGCTCCAACTGTGCCGTCCTGGGTTGACGGCACCGAATAGGCGCGATATTTGTGGTATAAACTGTCTGCTGACCTGGGCTGGATTATCCCCCCCAGAACAGTGGCCCTATCTACACGCCCAGAAAGGCCCGTCCGTTGTATGACGGCATTGGCATCCGAGAGGGAGTGAGGGAAGCAAGAAATGAGGGTTCTACTTGATGCAGGAGATTACAGATTACCACGTGGAGCGCGTCATGGTGATACTGGCCCGGCGATAGATATGGGCGATGGCATCTGGAGAGAAACGGTGATCAATACCGGGCAACTTGGCGTCCCCCTAGTGTTAGTGGAGCCAAGGGCATTTCTCTGTAAGGACTGTGGCGAAGAGACCAAGACAACTGTGCTTGGGGCGAACACGTGTTTGCGCTGTCTAAACAAGCGGCTACATGAGATGTACCGAGAGCAGGGGCGAGAGGACCCGGTCAAGGCGTTCCGTGGCGATATCGATGGCATATGACGGAATCGGCATCGAGGAGCGCATCACCGAGGAGAAGAGGGCATCAGGTGTCATATTTAGAGGGCTACGTGTCGGGCGAGGACGAGCAAGGACATTTTCTCTGGGCACACCAAAAGTGGATGGCGGATCAGGTCGCACAAAGCGCAGTTATACCAGTCGGGGAGGTGGCTGGCCTGGACGCCCATGGCACACAGGTCTATGTTGGAGATTTTGTTGGCCAGAAGGTCGAGTACCACAACGAGGAAGCGGTAACTATAGATATTGGCGAAGTGTCTCCATATCGCGGCTCAGATGGCCGGATTATAGATGCGAAACGCATCCGAGCCGCCCGTGGGATACAGTGTCCGTTCATCTGGTTAGACTTGTCTAGGTGCATATTGTACCAGCGGGCAGTCAATGTTTGACGGCATCGGCATCGAGGAGCGCATCACCGAGGCGGGCATCCGTGTAGTACGACTGCACTACACTGCCGACGAGCGCAAGCGCGGCACACAGTGGCAGCGGAGCGCACGGGAGGGATACACTAGCAAGCGCGACTGGCAGCGGGAGATGGAGATAGACTGGAGTATTGCCAGTGGTATTGGCATCTACACAGAGGACTGGGAGAGAGACAGGCACGTAGCAAATCTGGCGTTCGAGCCAGGAGAGAAGCAGGGCATCGTGTTGGGTTTCGACTTCGGCTTACAGCCAGCTTGTGCATGGCTATATGTCACAGCGATGGGGTGTATTCGCGTATTCCGTGAGACCGTCACCTGGGACGGCAGGAGCGAGCCGAAGGCACAGGGTATAGACCGGCTACTTGACCAGTTTCAGGCAGTCTACGGTGCGTGGCATGCGGCAAACCCGCTACAGCGTGCGTACTACGACCCGGCGGGCGACAGCAGGCAACAGACTGACGAGCGGACATGTGTAGAGTTCATCCGCCACCGGTTGGGCATTCCGTGTACAGCGGGTCCATTGACGCCAGAGGCGCGGCGTGGCGCGATGCGGGCAGCATTGGGCAAGAGCATTGGTGGTGTGCCGTTCTTGCAAATCAGTCCAAGTTGTACTATGCTTATCGAGGGGTTGGCGGGGGCGTACAGGTACAAGCAGACGGGTGATGGCGCCACCAGCATCCTCAGCAAGGATGCCGACAAGAACGCATGGAGTCATGTCGTGGAGGCGTTGGAGTATGCGATAGGTGGACTGATGGGACGAGTAGATAGCAGGCAAGTACGGAACGCGCGGAAGGTACGTCGACCGGTGGGACAGACGGGGTACTGAGGTAGAAACGATGCCAGCTAAGAGTCGCAAGCAGGCAGCGCAGATGGCGATGTTATACCAGCAGGGGAAGATCAGCAAGGCTACGCGTGACGAGTTCCTCAAAGGCATAGATGTGTCGGCGCTGCCTGAGCGCGTACGAAAAAAGAAGGTCAAAAAGGGATCCAGGGGCAAATGAGAACCGATAATATCCGAGAGGAGAGAGGATCATGGGGGCACAAGAGAACATAGAACAGGAACTAAGACAGTGCGAGTGGAACAGCGAGCACTTCATAAAGCTCCGGCGGCTGAAAGAGGAGTTCAGCAAGCCCGAGAGCGTGTTAGACGTAGCCCTGGGCCGCACGGAAGCCTACCGGGAGTTACTACACCTTGAGCAGCAGCGCCGCGACGGTTCAATGCGTCGCCTGGGCGAGTTGGAGGCGGTTATGCGTGCAGTGGCCGACTGTCTGAGCGCTGGATCGGTGAAGGTTGCGACAACGATAGCCCGGAGGGCAGCGGGGTTGGCTCCTCTAGCAGAGGATGACGAGAATGGCAAAGAAGAACTGGAAGCCGAAGAGGAGGAAGCCTAATGCAGGCGACCGATGACAGTCGGATTCGGCTATCCGACGAGGCGCGGCAGCGGGTTGGGCACGAGTTGATCGAGAAGATTCGGAGCGCGCGGTCCGGGATGGCCGATATGTTGGATAAGTTGAAGGATTGGGACGCGCTCTACGAAGGGGCATTGCCCGAGAAGACCCTGCCGTGGCCGGGCTGTTCCAACATCTGCGTTCCGTTGACGCAGTGGGTATGTGACACGTACAAAGCGCGAATTGCAGATGTGATTCTGTCGGTGTCACCTTTGGTGCTAGTCGAGCCACCTGCGGGTTTACAGGAGCCGGAGTTCAAGCAGAAAGCACATGGTGTAGAGACTTTCCTGCAATCCTATTGCGAGCGGATGAAACTCGGTGATACACTGGCAGATGACGTATTGGCAAGTGCTTTGAGATCGCCCGTGGCGGCCACGAAGATCATCTGGCGCGATGAGGTGCGTCAGGTACGGCGCTTCATGCCCACAGCAGACCCGATGACCGGCGAACCGATGTTGGGGGCGGACGACCAGGGGATACTTGAACCGCAGCGCGTAGAGGCGCCGAAATACCGGGGTCCCCGTGTTGAGTTCATAGATATACGCAATCTAGTGATCTGGCCGTTGACGGCAAAGAGTGCACAGGATTGCCAAATAGTAGGGGATCGGTTCACCTTGACAAAGCAGGAGGTAAAGGAGCGGGTCAACCAGGGACGGTACGACCGCGTGGCACTAGAGATGCAGGCAAATAGCGAAGAGGGCAGCGAAGTGGCAGCGGACTTCGACGAATTGGACGAATACATGGGGCTCCAGCGGCTTGGGGACTATGAAGTGTTGACGTTCTGGGAAGTAATCGCGCCGTTCGATGCTGACAGAGACGGAGTTGCCGAGGACTGTGTATTCACGCTGGAGGCAGAGACCGGAACGATCTTGCGTGCTATCGAGTATCCGTACTATCATGGACTGCGCTACTACGACTTCTGCATATTATTTCCGAGGGCAGGGCGCACGTTTGGGCGCACCATGCCTCAAATCCTGGAGAGTTGCCAGCGCGAGCTGAACGCCATCCACAACCAGCGCATAGATGCCATTACGCTGGCCATGTCAAAACCATTCGCGGCGCGGCGGTCCAGCACTATAGATTTCGATACCCTGTTGGTATCACCCGGCGGCATTACACTCCTAGACGATCTAAACGACCTGAAGGAGCTAGACATCGACCCACAAGTGCCCGGGATGGACATAGAGCAGATGGCTCGCGACTATGCCGAACGTGCCAGCGGTATCTTCGACCAGACGACCGGCAAGGAGAGCGAAGAGAAGAAGACAGCCACCGAGGTTGGGTTGGTAGCCAGTTCCGCTGGGATACGGTTCGCAGACACGATTCGGGCAGCACACCAGAGCATCATCAACATGGTAACACAGGTAGCGGGGCTCTGTTATCAATATGCCGATGATACGGAATTGCAGGCATACAACATCGAGCGGGACGATCTAATTTTCCCCTGGCGGTATGTGCCTCACGGGAATACAGGAACAGCGAACAAGGCACAGCAGCGACAGGAGAGCATGTTGTTGTATGACAAGTTGATACAGAGTCCGCTAGTGGCTCAAGACCTGACGAGGATATGGCGGTTGAGTCAAGACCTGCTTCAGGCGTTCGACCGAACAGACACCGAAGCATATTTGGGAAGTGAAGACGAGGCCAAGCAGTTGATGGCACAGATACAGGCACAGCAGGCTGCGCAAGCACAGCAGGTAGCGGCAATGGCGGCACAAGGAGGACAAGGTGGAGCGGTACCTGGAGGAATGGGCGGAACTCTTGAACCTGTGGCCCCTAGTGGAGCATGAGGCACAGAAACTCACGTTATCGGCACATATGAAACTGACACAACGCGGGGAGACGGCGGACATTGGCGAGGTGCGCCTCTTGCAGGGAAAGATCGAGGGAATCAAGACTTTGTTGGCAATTCCGCGCAGAATAGTTGCGGAACTGGAAAAGAAGAGGAAGGGCGAGGAGACACACGATGGCTGACGAACTGGAAACCGAGGACATTGAGACCGACGAATCTGCCGAGGAGGAGCCGCTTATCTTCGGAAAGTACAAGAACATGGACGAGGCCGAGAAGGGTTACAAGGAGTTAGAACGCGAGTTCCACGCAGTGCGGCAACCAGTGAAAGAGGAACCCGCAGATTTTGGATATGTAAACGTGCCGGGGACTGCCCCGGCGCCGGAGACCGATCCAAACGAGGCATTCTACGAGAATCCGACCCAGTTTGTGGCACAGGCGATAGCAAACGTCCGACAGTACGAGCGGATTGCTGGTGCGAACCGAAAGGCTGCGTTGCGAGAGTTAAAGACGCACCCGGCTTATGGCGCACTTGTAGATCGCTTAGAGGAACGTCTGGACAGGGAAGTCGATCCATCGTATCTATTCGATCCGAACACGGCCAAAGAGGTGGTCACGGCCATGTTCGGGCAGGAGCTGGTTCGGCACACAGCACAGGCAACGCCGGAACCCGTTGTCAGAATGAGGACCCGTGCGGTCCCTGACATAGAAAAGCCAGGGGATGTGGATGACACGGAGACGGGAGACGCTCTCGACGCTGACGGGATTGAACTCTTGCGGAGTCTGGGGTTACCAGCAAAGGCACGCAAAGCCGCTAGTGATTCGTTCACGCGACGGCTAAGGGAGGAGCGAACGAGGCGATGACGGTAGTAACGGCGAAAAATCGACCGGAGAAGCCGCCACAGGATGGCGACAGCCGCAGACTAGGTGTAGCTGATGGCGTGGTTCTTAAGGATGCAGGAAAGCACGCACGTTGGGGATGGTGCGATCCTGAGAGCAAGCGCAGCATGACGCGCATAGCGAACCTAAAGCGACTTGGCTACCGGCCTGCGACGGAGGCCGACGTAGTTGACATGCGCGATGCCTACAGTGAGCCAGACGGCACGATCCACAAAGGCGATCAGATATTGATGGTTTGTGATCGTGATGGCGTAGAATCGCGTGACACGGCTCAGCGCAGGGAGCGTGAGTCGGTAGAGCGCAAGCAGGTCAAGGCCATTGAGGACGGTGCAGGCATCGATACCGACCGGGACCTTCACCACCAGCGAGTAAGAGGCAGGGAAGTAGATTTGGCTTGACAGACGGCCCCGCCAGGGAGACCCGTCTCAGATATAGGCGGCCTCGCTAGAGACACCCGCCTCCGAATAAGGGCGTTCCTCCGGCCAGTGTGGAGGGACACACCCCGCATCAGGGCCGTTGTAGAGGCAGCATTACCCTGCCCCTACTGGACACACGCCCGCCATGGGCCCCTCCTACAGGGACACCCCAAAGAAACCAGAAACCGAACACTAACAAACATGGAGGTAACTCGCATGGCGAGAACCAATGCCGGCTTTTTGTTTGTCGGCACCAGGGACGGCGGGCCTCCTGCGGTCAGGAGATTTCCGCTAGTTTCGGCCATCTACAAGCAGGGCAACGTGCTGCGGCTGTCAGCCACGACCGGCAGTGCTACGAAGGCGGCTGCGTCAGGCACGAGCATCCTGGGCGTATTGGCTAACAATCTCACTGCTGCTCAGGCTGCTAGTGCGACCACAGGGCCGCATCTGGTATACCTGGCAAGTGGCAACAATATCTTCAAGGCCAAGATGCTGGCGTCTTCGACGCCGCAGGTTAAGATCGGCGATACCTGCGATATTGCTGCCATTGCAACAACCTACAACTATCGTCTCTCGAATACCGGAGGATCGACGAACGTCATCAGTATCGTGGGATTCGACGGAGACGAGGCACTCAGCGCCCATACCGGCGTCGAGTACTACGTAACGTTCGCACGCAGCGTATTCGCTCAGTCCAAGAGCGATGTAACCACATAGTGAAAGGAGCTTAGTGAAATGGCAATGACAAGGTCGCAGTTCCTGACGCTTATGGTTGAGGGGCTGCGTGAAGTGTTCTTTCTCCAGTACAAGGAACAGGAGCAGGTTCATCCGCGCATCTTCGATGTACAAACGTCGAAGAAACGGAAAGAAAGCTACCAGGGTGTTACTGGACTGGGCATGTTGGAAGTAAAACCCGAAAGCGAGCCGATCACGTATGAAGACCTCGTAGAGGGTTACGACCAGGACTTTATGCACACCGCATACGCCAAGGGCCTGCGGTTTTCCAGGGAGTTGCTGGACGACGAACAGTATGGTGTAATGAAGCGGCGCACAGAGGCGCTATCGCGGTCTGCTCGCTATCGCAAGGAGTACGATCATGCGAAGCTCTTCAACAATGCTTCGGGCACCACGTACTTCTCTGGTAATGACGACCTCGCGCTGCTATCGGCGTCTCATACGCTGGCGGCTGTGCCAGGCACTCTCTGGAGCAACTACTCGGCATCGACTGACCTCTCGCTTGCCGCGCTGGAATCTGCGTTCACAGCAATGCGCACGTTCAAGGACGATCAGAACCTTCTGATCAACATAGAGCCTGCGACACTGTTGATCCCGCCGCAGCTCGAGTATGACGCCTACGAGATACTGAACTCGTCTGGAAAACCATACACGGCGGACAACGAAGTCAACTACTTCAAGGGCAAGTTGAACGTGATAGTGTGGCCGTTCATCACGGACACCAACGCATGGTTTGTGCTTGCCAGGAAGGCAGACGCCGCACCGTTGTCGTTCATTCGGACAAAGGTCGAGTTCGACTCTGACGGCGACTTCGACACCAAGGACCTGAAGGTGTCGGCGTATACCAGGTACAGCCTGGGGTTCGTTGACCCTCGGTTCTGTTATGGCTCGATGGGGTCAAGCTGATTGACAACGCTCGGGGGCCGGGACATCCGGCCCCCAGACGGAGGTGAATTGACATGGGCGTAACCCATCATCAGCAAATACAGGTGACTGGCACAACGCAGTTGAGCGGGCCGGTGATTATGACTGGCGCGAACCAGACTACGTTGACGAAGTTGAGTGTGACCGGAACTACGCGGGCGTCCGGCATCTTCAGTGCGAGTGCGGCTGGGAAGCAGTCTACAC
>Ga0209182_10000200_pt1 | contig 15402 bp, 25 predicted proteins | sample LakBais05cmmetaG_FD_185474 | JGI IMG/M metagenome (GOLD analysis project Ga0209182, IMG submission 185474) | Lake sediment microbial communities from Lake Baikal, Russia to study Microbial Dark Matter (Phase II) - Lake Baikal sediment 0-5 cm... | ecosystem: Environmental > Aquatic > Freshwater...
GCGGCATTGGACAGCTTCCACTGAGTCTCAGCGTGGTCCAAGTCCTGCTTGATGTTCCAGAACGTGCCAGCTTCGGCTACTTTCGTGATCACGTCAGCACCCGCCCCATTCTGTAGTGCGCGGCACCACGATAGGTAGGTGTCCTCTCTCGACTTGATGGGGTAGCCCGACCCCTCACGATAAGGTTGCTCACTGGCAGCCTTAACGTAGGATGGACGCCCGAAGCGGAGTAGGATAGCGTGAAGCTCGTTGCTCATAGGAAGTATCCGCCGTTAATGTTAGCGCTGGCGTCACCTATGCAACTCATTATAGCTCCTATCCATGGACATTAACCTGTCGGCAGCTCTTGGCATGGTTGGCATCCCCGAAATCCGGGTATTGCCAGCAACGACTCAATGCCCTATCTGCAACGTGCATAGCCTAGAGGTATCCGGACAGAACCGGATAGTCTGTCGAAGCTGTTGGTTCATAGGCGATGTAGTTCAGTTGATCGCACGAACTCGTAAGTATGATGTTGGTAAGTGTTTAGCTGATCTAAGAACATCAGGGATCTGCCAGTGTGAAAAGTCGGAGGAGGTGGCGTACCTGTCTAAGCTACTAGAGCAGGCCCCGTTTATTGGCTACCACACGGCGTCACAACAATGGTTTAAGGAGATGCCTAGCTCTCTACGTGTGGCGATCCAACACTACGGAGGACAGACGCAGGACTCTGAGATTCGCCGATTGCTGCCCCACGTCACCCTCATACGACCGGACGTGCTCAAGGAGTTACTCTCAAAGGAAGGAAAGAAGGCGCTACAGCAAGTTGGTAACTATACGGGTATAGGCCTGGCAGTCTGGACGGATGCTCGGCTAACCGGCTACTGGGTGTGCACTGTTCAGAACCAAGTCTATGTACCGCTTACTACCGATGCAGGTGTAGGTGGCGCGTTCACGGTAGGAGCGCAGACCCAATCTGCTATTATCACTGATGACCCTACCACAGCACTGTCGCTGCTGATAAGATCCGTTAAATCGACAATTACACCTGCTGGCGTACTACTGCCGGTGGGTGAGATCATGCGCTGGACACCGGCCCGTGAGCGAATCTATTGGAGCAGCGGTAACCGCCTACGTTGGCTTAGACTGGCCATGCGTGACCTAGGCGCTAAGGCAGTCCTGCACAACGACGTTAAGTATGAATGGGACAAGGTACACTATGGAACCATAGCTCGCTTCCAGCATCACTTGTCAGAGCATGCATCCCCTCCGTCAGAAGCTATAGGCAGGCTCCTGCTAACCCTGCAGGTGCAGAACTCGAGAGCACTACTTGCAGATAGCCCATTAACGGTTCCAGAGCAGTCGGAGGTGGTATCCAGGTTTTCTGGATCGGAGCAGGACGACCTGAGGACCATCTTTGAGAGTGGTAATAGTGAACGTGCTATAGAGTGGTGTGGCAAACTAGTAGTGGAGGCTGCACATGGATGGACCTGCGGAAGTACTTTGATCTCGGATGCTATCCTACGACTAGAGCAGATACGGGTTACTGATAAACCAGAGGACGCTATGGTAAGTGGGACTGTCACCTACCAGCGACATACCTTCCGATTTGAAGAGCCTCTCGCCAAGATGCGAAAGAACGCAGGTAGCTGGTTGCACTCGTTCGTGCTACGTAATGCTGGTGCGTCATGCATCATAGGTACTGGCTGGGGAAGGCAGTTGTTTGATATAGCTCAGCAGTTCCACCGTCCAGCGAGTTGCATGCCGGGTGACCAGGCTGGCTGGGACGGTGGTTCGCTCAAGTTGCCATGTTTTGAAATTAACAACTCAGGCATACAACCAATTACTCAGCATATCGCCGGTCCTATGATCCCGATTCCCGTACAGCCTAGCTCAGCAGAACTAGCCTCACTACAGAACGTGAGCAACTGCCAGATCTATCTAGCCTGTCTGGGCAACATCCTGGCGCAGGTGCATAAGGTGACTCCACGGAAGATAGCTGTCACTGGGGCAGCCGTAGCCATGACTCGACTGGAGAACGTGTTCAAGCGAAGGATCTACACAGATGAAACGGCAGAGAACCTGCTCGACATGGGGCAGCACCCTATCCCTGTACTGGCTACAGCATCGACCCATACCCTGGCTGGTATCGTGGATGGAAGGCCGGCGAACATCATAACGACCGTAGATAGGCACTCGTTCGCACTTCTATCCACGAAGTCGGATTGGCTACAGATCCAACTAGCAGACTCGACTATCTCGGGGTTCGAGTCCATCTTCTTCGTAGTTGCAGCTGCCATAGACGCCCCTGTGGTAGCGGCTACCCGGTATAGGGACCTAGCGAAATTGTCTGCGCAGACACTAAGTAAGTTCGGACTGAGGAACCACCGACTTGATGCCGCTGCCAGAGAGCTAGATACCCTGACCCAGCGGGGGCTGGCAGACCAGGTACTCCACCTGATCAGGTATGGTGTTAATAACGAGATCATTAAACCAGATGTACTAGATGATGGGGTACGGGTAAAGCAGAGCCAGTTTAGGTCGGCTACAGCGTCTGGAGTCGTTCGGATGCCCCCCATGGGTGACATGACAGATGCCTTGCTAGCCGCCAGGTACCTAACCGCGTCTAGCAAGGGGGAATGGGTTATTAGCCCTGAGGTATGGGGGCTGTACGAGAGCTTAGTTCCTGTCTAGCCGCTGCTACCGTTGCCGCCTTAGCTTTAGCTACTGCGGCTGCCAATGCTGATGACCTGGCTAGAGCAACTGCAGCTGAGGCCGCAGACGCTGCTTTAGCAGCCGCTAGTGCAGATGACGCAGCTAAAGTATCTGCTGTTTCGGAGTCTTTAGCAGCATCGATAGACGCTGCCTCAGCTATCGCTGCTGCAGCGTCCGCTGCAGTGGATGCTGCGTCCGACTCGGCAGCTACCGCAGCTGCAGATACCACCGCGACAGCTACTGCCCTAGCGCGCTGCTTGTTATTGAAACAGACTAGACAGTTTACAGGTCGGCCACCTATCAGCCTAACTGGTGGCTGCTTTACAAGGTTTCCACATGTTACACACTCAGTTAACAATCTAGTATCTGACTTTCCCCGGACCTTAATACGGTCGGCCGACATAATCCGGAACCCGTAAAATACATCACCTGACTGTATGTAGCGCACTAGCCTGAGTGAGTCGCCAAAGGATATTGTCGGGATATTACCAGGCACGGCTGACGCGGCTACGGTCCCTAGTTCAGCCCTGCCATGTTGTAAAGTAGCGGCCATGCGTTGTGCGTAAGTTGCAGTGGGCGTCGTTCCTTCGGGCGGCTGCTGACTAGGTACGTAACCTGCTGTCTTATGCGAGCAGCTGGCGCATGTCACAGGTCGACCACACCTAATACTACGGACGAGCGCAGACTTACTACGAAGCAGCTGCTTGCCGCACGTACACGACATACGCAACAATGCTGCACCGTTACGACTAAATAGCCCCACTCCTGTCACAGTAAGAGTGCCGTAGACATCGCCAACTATAAATGGCGATAATGGTGGCTGCGTAGAACAGCGTCTGTTGTCGGTCTGTTGTTGAGCAGTAGCCCATCTAAGGTTACCGATTTCGTAACCCTTATCATTATTGATACGGTCCAGACTTAACCCGGCTACCCCAAAATTAGGAAGACTACTGACGTACCTAGTGAATGCGGTCAGGTCCTCTATGTTGGCTGCTAGTGTAATACCGCGCCCGCCATAGTCAGCATAGTCAGGAGACCGCTGGTCGTAGCAGCGATAGTATATACCCCTGAGTCTACTTAGTTGAGAGACGTCTATGTGATGTGTTGTGGTCATGCCGTAATTGTACTCCCGTACGGGGGGTTTGTAAAGCGGACTCGGCCTGGCACCAGTCCCCCTCGGGGGGCTTGTGCCAGGCCGAGTCCTGGCTCACGAGCGTACTCATGCCGGGGGGATTCCATAGGTCTGAGTGTATATCCGCTATAAGAGTGTATAGTATATGTAACTATCGCCAGATACAGTACTTAGATGACGCCAGCCTGTAAAGCCAGCTATCTACCTACAGCCCAGTCAACCGCTAAAACCCTAAGTACTAACCAGGAGTCCTACCATGCCCTAGCCGCCACGGCTCTAACTCCCGTGCCTAACGGGAGTCTCCAAACCCCAAGTCCAGAAAGGACATAACATGAGTGGATTCAATATCGTCGCCGCAATCGAACTCGACAAGGAGCAGAAGCCCACCCTACAGGTTGCGTTTTTCCCGGACAGCCAAGCCGCCAGCAAATCCCACCAAGGAAGCGGTTACGGCTTCTTGGCTGAGGTGACCCGGCACGGGCGTACCCAGCAAGTCCGGCTGTCTACCGACAGGCAGGGCAGCCCCACCTACGGGTGCTGGAACTCACTAGACGCGCACGGAGGCGTTACAGAGTGCGCTGTTGTGTGGGCGTGCTCCCCAGAGACCCTTGCCCCAGTGCGGCAAGCCCTGCAGGACGGGATGACCTGTTTCCGACAGGATCCGAACACAGTGGTGAACCTGGTGGTGGCACCATGAGAGTTGTAATTCTTTCCGGTGCCCCTGGCTCTGGGAAGTCCACCTGCGTGAACCAGTGGGAGACCCCGCTGATAGTATGTTCAGCTGACAGTTACTTCACCGATGTCCACGGGGTGTACAGGTTCGACCCCAAGGGGATACAGCTGGCGCACATGGAGTGCCTTCGCCGGTTTCTCCAGGTGCTGCAGGCTGCCCCTGCTAACCAGCCGAACTGGCTGGTTGTTGATAACACCAACACCGCGTTGGTGGAGGTTGCGCCGTACGTACGCCTAGCCCAGGCGTTCGGCCATGCGGTCGACATCCAGGTGTTCCTGGGGCAGCGCAACAATGTGCACGGAGTCCCCGAGCACAAAGTGAGACAGATGCGCGATAGGTGCCTGCTCACCTGGGAGGACGACACCGGTGGGCTGTGCCGGAACTTCGTCAGTGGGTCAATCTTCACATCTCGCACATTCCGGTGCGATGTGATATTCCAGGGTTGACACTATGCACAAGGAATGCCTCCGCATAGCGCTTCGGGAACTCCCCAAGCATTCCGAGAGCATGAAGCACTGGTCCTTTATAATCCAAAGGGGCCAGATAGTCGAATGGGGCACAAACCGTCTAGGTGAACCTTCCGGGTTCTACCAGATGGGTTATGCCCCTGGTCGTCATAGCCTCCACAGTGAGGTCGTGGCGTACAGTAAAGCGCGTGGTCGGATGGACCAGCGCAAGCCGTGGCAGCTGATAAACATCAGACTGACGTGCAGTAAGATGTTGGTTATCTCAGCCCCGTGCCCGATCTGTTGGTCGTTCATGCGGGCTTGTGGATGCAGTCAGTTCATCTATACTGACAAACATGGTAGGTTCGTAAAGATCCTGCCAGAAAGGAACTATGTCTCGATCAAATAACTCGCGCAAGGGGACGGTGAACAAACACAGCAAACGGCACCACGTTTGTTCAGACAGCCACCACTGTCCCTACTGCGCACGGAACATCGCTCACTCTACCAACAAGCGTAGACTGAGCGGGACGTAGTTGAATCTTATGCAGTCCTAGTTCAACGAAAGAACGCAGTACAACCGTACTGAGACGGTGGTTTAACTCCATCGGACATGCTCCACGGGGGTCAGTGTTGGATGCACACCGGGTCGCTACCGGTAGCCTGGGTTGAACTCCCAGACCCCTGACCACGAGATGTGCAGAGGGCACTTTGGTTTCGTACCAGAGAAGCTTCCGGGCGGGCGACTTCCCGGGGGCAGTCAGGATAGGCCTGCGCGCTACTGCTCATCTCGATCAGTTCCAACTTACCGAGTCCGCCGACTCGACAGGAACCTAGAACAAGTCCAATCGCTCTGAGTGTAAGTTCTCTTAGTGATTGGCGTTTTTGCCCTTGTAGCTCAGTTGGATAGAGCGGGAGGTTTCTAACCTTCAGGTCGCGTGTTCGAATCACGCCGAGGGCACCAGACGATTTCGGGTATAGTATGCCACTGTGCGTGAGAGGCTTAAACGAACTGATTTGTAATCAGTCGAATCCGTTAAGGATTCCGAGGGTTCAAATCCCTCCGGTGGCACCAAAGGAGACCCGTTATGAAGATTCAGATGACGCGCAACTTTACATTGGATAAGCACGAGGTGGCAGCCGCCATCCGTGATTATCTGATCACGGTTCAGCATGAGAACTTGATGGACGTCAAGTCTGTCAACATGTCCAGCTACGAGGAACTCGGCAACTTTGCCGGACTCATCGTGGAGGTGAAAGACCTCCAGTCCGAGAAGATGTAACAGACAGACCCGCACCAACAACCCGTAAGGGGAATTATGAATGATTCAGACGATGACATAGGCCTCGCCCAGCTTCGGGCGAGGAACCCGGCGCATACGCGCAACTTCGGGCTATTTGTGGACGCGTCGTTATCCAAGTGCGATGGGTCGCTATCGCCCTGGCTAGCTGGGTGGACCATGTGTTACAACGTTCCGAAACCGGCGGTCCACCGGGTGAACGATGCGGTGATGCAGACCTGCAAACTGTTCATCGAGGCCGAAGCTGCGGCAGAAAAGCTGATCGCGGCAAGGATCCGCACTGCGGATCTTTTCGTTGATAGCCAGCTAGTCGCTGCACATTTATTTGTGCTGCGCTACTACAAGCGGAGAGTTAACAGTGAGGCAGTTGACGCCTCAGAGGTTCGGCTCGGTCAACTGCAGCAATGCCTTATTCAGAAATTGAATAAGGCATTGCTGTCGCGGGGTACGCTCGAGGCGTATATCGCAAGCCAAGCTTATTCCAGATAAACAAGCGTGCCGGCTCGCCCAACCGGATTCATGCATGAAAGGCCATAACATGGTCAAGTCCAAAAACAGTCCGATCGAAGTAATCACCAGTATGCCCGCGTCCGCGCGAGCCGCCAAGAAGGCGTTGCGAAACTCGCGACGTCTGAGCGGCAAGCTGCCGCTGGCAACGATTAAGAAGATCCGAGCCGATCTCGGTGAGCAGACGTGAAAGCCCGTATGGTAGCCCTAGCCCTTGCGGGCGCACTAGCCGGTGGGCTAATCGCGACGGTCTCACCCGCTGCTGGGTGGGTGGTGTTCGCTGGGATGATCGCGGCAGTGTGGTTCTTCGACCCGCTGAAGCCAGCATGAATACAATCCACCAACTGGCCGTCAGTATGGTGGTACGGGAAAACCCACCGGAGATGACACTGTCGCAGATAAGCAGCTGGATGCAGCAAGGCTTATCGATCGAGGAAATCGCCAACCAGTTTGGCGTGTCTGAGTCAGTGGTGTACCGGAAGTCCCGGATGCACCCCTGCTATCGAGAGTTGAAGCGGATCCAGGCCGGTAAGCGACGGGAGCTGCACGCGCACGCTGCCTGCACATACTGGAACATGGCAGCAAAGCTAACCAACCGCGGGTACCCGGTTGATCGCGTATTCAAGTCTGAGTTATCGTACCAGGACGACTTCGGCACTGCTGAGTGTTTCAGCAAGGCATTGAAGTCCGCCACTCTCAAGCACCCGCATCTCGCGGTAGTGCATTAAACAAACAGATAGAAAGAATTACCATGGCTACAGCCATTCTCAATGCAGTCACGCTCCTTGTCGGCTCAGTAACCCAGAAGGACCAACATGGGTTCTTCTTCTGGATGCCGGGCACGCCCGCAGTCCAGTTGGCTGAATACGGCAGCGACTCGGTCCCACTGACCGACGCAGTCGATCAGCTCGTGAGGGACCCGTCGTCCCTTGACGAGCTGATTGAAGGACGCTCTGGACGAGCACTGGTCTACCAGTGCGTGAGAGCGCTAACGCTGGCTGCGGGTTACCGCAGCCACGCCATATTGGCGCGTGTCCAGCTCCGTGACATCTCAGGTGACGCCGAAGTTACCCGAGAAATGGAGAAGTACCGCCAATGGTCGACCGGGCGCGAGCCCGAGTTGGAAACGTTCCTGCTGGGGGGAGTGCGCGACAACGTGCGTGCACGGTATCGCTCAATGATCGATGCCGACTGTGGCATCGATGAACGGTTGGAGTACCTCTTGGACGAACATCCGTTCGCCAAGAACGCTGTGATCGGATCCTGGGGACTGATCCACGCCAAACGTATCAGCGACTGGGCCGACCAGCATGGTCAGCGCACGCCGATGTTGGACCCGGCGGCCTACGCCCGGTCGGTGGCCAAGGTCAGCATGCTCGATCAGCTGACCCGTGGTCTGTTGCCTCTGGCGAAGGGGGGCCAGTCATGAGACTGGACATCTCGGAAAAAGGGTCGGTGGCGAAGCTTATCAAGAAGCTTCGTCCAAGCGACCTCGAGTTGCTGGCACTAGCCGACCCCGACGTGGCTGTGATCGTGTTCGACGGTCGACCCGTGGCGGTCGTATGTGGGCGTAAGGCCTGCATGGAGAATGGACTCCTCGTGGAGCGCGAGCCGACGGAAGATGCATTCCAGCGTACCGCAGTGCTACTGGAGAAATTCCAGGAATACTGTGAGTATATCGACTCCCAGTGCACGACGGTGCGCCCCGGTAGTACACGGGATATCATGGGAATCGTGGAAGCGGTCTACGGAGGCCGAGAGAACGCGATCATCGAGCTCCGACTGGCCAGAGCGGCAGCAGAGCATTCCCGTGTCAGTGCATGTGCACACTCCGCTGTAGCGGAACTCGTTGACGCCATGCTAACCGCAGAGGGCGTCTAAACCACAAGCCATCAGGCATAATCATGTATTCATTATCTACTACGACACTCCTACCATAGAGTTGTCAAAGTTGATATGAATCTGATTATGCCTGATGGTGTACGTTGAGGTACGTATGACTCTATTTTTTACCTGTCACAAAAAACGACGTACTTGTGGACGGATGTGCTTATCTGGGGTGTCGATAACGAGAGACTACATTTCGATTGGCGCAGCCGCCTACCGGGAACTTGGGTCGCCTTCGTTTATACAAGTACATCTCCTAGGCAGCCGCATGCAATTAACTGCTAGCGAGTCCGGCTACTCGGTCCATCGTACCGGCGGCAGGTACCAGCTATCTATCCGGCATGGGCTAGGGACGCTACTGACTGCTGGGAAGTATGAGCTAGTTGGGGGGTATGTCGCAGACTGCGTACATACCCCCATCCGTAAGCGGGGCACGCTGAAGGCCATCACGGCGCTGTTATGCCCCCGAGTAGATCTTCGGCGAAGTCGGGCCACATCCCGGTCCGGTAGTAAAGCGCCATGCAGCAGAAATTGATCGCGTGGACAATATCGTCAGTCCTCTTGGATTGCCTGCGTATGAGTCTATGCTGACCCCCAGTCGGCTTCTCCCTGGACTCCTCGTATAGCGCAAAGAAGTCAGATAGCTCGTCCTTGAACTGTTCATAGTCAGGTAGCCGGATCTTCTTCCGTCTAATACCCTCGATCACAAGAGTCAGTGACCTAGTCTTGTCGAGGGTATAACTTGACCGAGCGCCTCTCATATTGGCTGTGTCTGTTGGTGTTTCCCAAAACACAATTGGCTTGTTGATTGACATCACTGAGTAGGTGAAAGGGACTATCTTCTCCGGAGGAACGCCTGCAGCACGTAGAACGTATTCTCTAAGATCCCCTGCTCCGGCGTTATCCGACGCGATGAAATCTACCTGAGCCTGCCCGGCGAACTCCTGCATGAGTCTTGCCTCCGCACCGTAGTCCATTGAGTACGGAGTACGTGCTAGATAAACGATGTCGATGATACCGCTGCCATCGATGCCACCTAGGGCGCACGCTGTATTCGAAATGAATTCTTGAGCATCCTTGGTGGTTTCTTTGCCTTTGCCGCCCCAGTCGATACCAATCGCGCTTACTTGGTAGCGTCCCGACTCAAACGCGTCCGGCTTCTGAGGCACTATGGTTGCCGCTGCCCGAAGCTCGGCCGCGGTTATCAGCTTGGTGCCAGCATCATAGGACTCCCCAAGTATCTCGTTGTAGAAGTAGAACTTCGGCTTGTTCTTCCACGCATCCATCAGCACTGCCCAGCTGATCTTATGGTCGTAGTGCATGGGGAACACGCACTGAGGCATATGGTAGCCTGGGAAGCTAAGTTGCCTGCTCGGGTGTTCGTGTACGTAGTACCCGAGTGAGCTATCCAGTGGGCGTCTGCACTCTGGGTTTGCGCATACAATAGTCGTGTCATCAAGCATCTTCAGCAGGTCATTAGCCGTATTGCAGATATTCTCCTTGTTGCAGGCCTGGCATGGGATTACCCACTCGGCCTGACTGGACTGATCCCACATGGTTTGCATGGGGTTATCGTTAGTCTTCGGGGTACCCGTATAATGCACGAATTTATAAGGCGACGCACCCATACAAGCTAGTAGCACGTCGAGGCAGTCTAGGTCGTGCCCCTGCAGCTCGTCGGCCATTATGCATGAGGCATCGACGCCACGGGCACGCTCAGCTGAGTCACCAATGTATTTGAAGAACACGCTGCTACCAGATTGAAAGTCGCGTTGCATGACTGCATCACGTCCCACGCAGTGCTTTCCGAAGATCGACCCGTTCATGATTGGGCGGAAGTAGTTATTGGAGAAGAATTCGGCCTGGGTGCTCTGCGGGAACGCGTACGCTATATTGAAGTACTTATATAGTGCGGCTAGCAGTATACCCCGAACCGCGATCCCAGCGCTCTTTCCACACTGACGACCGCTCTTGATGATGGACCTGCGGGGCTGTGTACCTAGCCGAAAGATAGGCTCATGCGGGAAGAACCTGTCGCTGATAGACATGGGGGCACCGCGCAGCCGGAACATGAGCGGGATTAGCGGGGCTGCGCTGATGTTAGGGTTGAGCTTAATCAGCTCGCCGTATCGCTTTAGCCCACTTAACAGGTCTGCGTCCATATCGGCACCATATTAGTGTTCTGTCCGAAGTAAACCACATCAACCCAGAGGGAACCAATGACCACGTATCGAATTAAACAAGTGCTTCGACCACAGGGCTCTACGACGACGGTAGAGTGGCGCGACTGGTACTGGCCCTGGTGGACAACTGTTACCGAGCCAAATGAGGGCGGCGGGTCCCACCCATCAGTATTTACTGACTACGGGGATGCCTCCGCGTTCATCAATCGCCAGTTCAACCAGGGCGGCTCAGTCCGCTACTTCTATATCCACGGAAACTAACATGAAATTCGTCGTAAACTTCAAAACCCCAGATGCCATTCAGTACGCCATCAACAACCTACACCAGGACAAGCCGTCGCATATCTCAAAGGCTGATTGGGATGAGGCCGTACTCGACCGACAGGCGGAGGCAGAGGCCGCCTGTAAGAAGTGGTTCGAGTATGACGAGTATTGCAGAGTGGAGATCGATACCGATCGCGGAACCGCTACAGTGCTAGAGGCGTAACATGGGAGACCCACTCAAGCGTAACCAGCGCAACCTGCGCATTCCAGACGAGACGTGGGAGTACCTATGCTCGTTAGCGAGCGGTAACCACCGTAGCAAGGTGCTCTGCAAGATCATTGAAGAGCATCGCGTACGCACAGCTTCTAAGGTTAAGCCGCCTAAGCCGGCCGAACCAGACCTATCATGGGAGCGGTTCGTGCCCGCAGAACGAGTAGTAGACCCGCTGCGCAAGTCCGTATTCCAACTGCTATAAGGCACACTCATATGGATTATCCACCTCCTCTCAAAGTAGACACCCCACAATGTGTTTGGACCGAGGATGATAACGGTGACTGGGCCACCGAGTGTGGTGGCATGTTTACTGTAAATACCGACTCACCATCAGCTAATGGAATGGTGTTCTGTCCATACTGCGGCAACGCTCTACTAGAGAAGCCGCTCAGCGAGGATGAGCTAGTCGACAACATTGCAGCTGACCGCATATGCTGCATGCCAGTTATACAGGAGCGTGCGCCTGACGGTGACGGCTACATGCTTGGTTATAAAAACGCACGAGCAGTGCTACAGCTCATCTCAGGTGGGTTGGTCCCCGGTTACCAGCGGATCAAGAATTAAAATGACCATACAGTTACGCCACAGTAGAAAAGCTGCTGAGTACGAGCAGGCTATAACGGCAGCGGTGCTTATGGACGTGTTAGCCAAGCTAGGCATCTGGGTGAGGCTTACTCCAGCACAAGATAGCTACTCACTGAACTATAATCGCGGCACCGTTGAGTGCTCGACCGCGGTAAGGAAAGAGGACCTTGTAGCCCACCTGACTCGTCTGACAGATAGCCAGATCAAGTTGCTCGAGGATCACGTTAAGAAGTTAGAATCCCAGAAACCACCGAAAGCAGCTAAACATGGCAACCGACTACGAGCACGTGCTGTACCTACTACAGGACGTGCTTCCGCACGAGGACTGGAAAACAATCCATAATGAATGGGATGACTTCAGTCAGATCTACGACGGCGATAACGAGCCGTTCCGACTGATGCGATCCGCTCTGACGAAACTGATGGCAGCTAGAAAATCCAACGAGCGTACCTGGACTGGCTCAGATGGTGTCGTCAGACAGTTAATCCGATGAACACGCAGGAGGCTACAGTGACTGACGTGCATGGTTTACAAACAATAAGGAAAACCTATGAATAAATTACAAACGGAATTTGCCAAGACACACAACCTAACAGCGGGTCAGTTCTTCGGAAAGGAACCCATTAGCGACAGCCTGACACTGGGTATGGTGAAGTCCATCCCAGCAGGATTCAACCCAACTGTGGGTGGGTACCTGCACCTGAGTGGGTTGACGTCCATTCCAGCAGGATTCAACCCAACTGTGGGTGGGTACCTGTACCTGGATGGGTTGAAGTCCATTCCGGCAGGATTCAACCCAAAGGCGGGTGGGAGCCTGTACCTGGATGGGTTGAAGTCCGTCCCCGAAGGATTCAACCCAACAGTGGGTGATGGACTGTATCTGGGTGAGTTGAAGTCCATCCCAAAAGGATTCAACCCAACTGTGGGTGGGAACCTATACCTGAGTGAGCTGGACTCCATTCCCGAAGGATTCAACCCAACGGTGGGTGGGTACCTGAACCTGAATGGGTTGAAATCCATCCCCAAAGGGTTCAACCCAACTGTGGGTGGGAGCCTGTACTTGGATGGGTTGAAATCCATCCCCAAAGGGTTCAACCCAACTGTGGGCGGGGGCCTGTATTTGGATGGGTTGACGTCTACTCCAGAAGGGTTCAACCCAACTGTGGGTGGTAGCCTGAACCTGAATGGGTTGAAATCCATCCCCAAAGGGTTCAACCCAACTGTGGGTGGGTACCTGGACCTAGGCGGGCTAACTGACGTAGAATGTAAGCGACCCATCTATCCACTCGAGTGGCAGGATGGAAAGTACATCTTCGCCGATGGCGTGTTAACAGAAGTCGTCAACCGGAAAGGGTCGGTCTACAGAGTCAAATACATCGGAAAACCAGAAGTGTTGTACCTAGTGACAAATGGCAAGTTATGGTCGCATGGTAAGACGTTAGCCGAAGCCAAGGCTGACCTGTTGTATAAGATCTCCAACCGAAACCCCGACCAATTCAAGAACCTGAAGTTGACCAGCAAGCTCACCTTCGCAGAAGCAGTGGCGTGCTACAGAGTTCTCACCGGAGCTTGCTCTGCTGGGGTGAAACACTTTGTGGAACAGAATGATCTGGCTGGGATGAAAACCATCACGGTCAAGGAAATCATCAAAAAGACTAAAGGCCAGTACGGAGGAGAAGCCTTCTCTGAGTTCTTCAAGAAGCTGCCCAACCAGCGCAAGGTGCTGTCATGACTGACGTTATCAAAACCCTAATCGACGAAGGATGGAAAGAATATCCCGAGCCAACGAATAACGCTACTCGGACCGTGTACGCCGATCGCGAATATCGGGTGGGTCTTCCGGACTGCGAGTGTAATGAGAAGCCACCATCGATTTGTGTCATGCATTACAGCTACCCTGTTTCCGGGAATCAATTTGACAGCTACGAGGTCAGCATCCGCGGGGAGCTGGGCGGTATCTGGTTAAAGCTGGACGCCTATAGCCTTCATGGCATGGCTGAAGTGCGCGCAGGCATCCGGCAGGCTATGGCTGCTTGGGTCGGGGTGGCTATCTCGACTGCAGCTACAAAGGCGTCCCAGTGAAAGCAGATGCTATCCCACAGTTGAAGGCGGTACTACGGACTCGTAGAGGCATACGTACGCTCGCGATCTTTATCAACGGCTACAACGTGTGGGATCTGCAGCCTAAGCAATGGACTGGTGAGGTACAGCAGGCGGTGTTACACGCCTATAACCTCGGGGCAGAACACGCAAAGCGTAGCAGTATTAATGCAGTGTACTCCATGTCGCCGCAACTTGACCCGTGCGCAAAGTGGCCGGACGTAGTTGTCGAAGATAAACTCTAAGATTAGGCCTGCTGAAACACAAGCCGCCGCGAGCCTAATTCGCAGGTGAGCAATACATCGAGGTGTCGTATGCCTAAGCCCCTAGTGCTTGGCGCTGTTCTTTTGCTAGTAGTCGGCATCGCTGCCGGGGCTTATGCCTTGTTGGCGGCTGTCGTGCCTGCGGCTATCATCTTTGTCGGGGTAGGATACTCTGACCAGGTGATAGGCGAGGGTTGACTGTAGGGTAAGCCAGCTATCCGGAGTTTCCGGATAGCTGGCTAGGCCCACTTCCTGTTCGTTTAAGGAACAATTATGACCGACCCTATCCTGGATAGGTGGTATGAGAATTATGCGCCGGTTGACCGGCAACATAGGTTAGTGACGGATACAGCTCGGGTGTGCGCATCGCTTGGTACAAGCTGTACGGCTACTGTCCCTTGTCGGTTACTGGTATGTCCAAGTTGTCTGCACGAACAGTATCTTCGACTGTACAACGCCATCAGTTCGGCACTTGATGAGCCTATGTATATGCGTTGGACCGAGGAGAGGCAGGCAGACTCAGAGTTTCCAGAGTGTATAGTCCAACGGTTCAATCAGGGACCTCGACGGGCTGGTCTCGGATGTCTCGGTTGGATCACAGTACCTGGACTACACTGCACCGCATCGGAGACGGGTGTCACCATTGCGACGGATACACCGACCCTGGCTTTTATAGGAGTATGGTCGGGTAGGGTGATAACGCCTCAGGAGCTGGCTACCATGAGAGCATTGAAGAAGCCTAATCGGGTTCGTGGTCGCGCTCCGGATGTTCCGGTCATGTTCGTAGACTGCTCTGATCGATTGGATGCCGCCACGGTACTCTCTGAGATTTTCACTACGGTCGGGAGTGACTTGCCCTCGGTGGTGCAGCACGTTGTCGATTACCCAGAGGATTATGAAACACCCGTCAAGTATCGGACGTCATTTTAGGAACTCGACATTTAACGTTTCATACGGTTTTTACCGCATAGTCTGTAATTACTATACCCTTCGTTGATAAAAGTTTATCATGTAACTCCTTGTCATTACTAC
>Ga0209182_10000203_pt1 | contig 15364 bp, 16 predicted proteins | sample LakBais05cmmetaG_FD_185474 | JGI IMG/M metagenome (GOLD analysis project Ga0209182, IMG submission 185474) | Lake sediment microbial communities from Lake Baikal, Russia to study Microbial Dark Matter (Phase II) - Lake Baikal sediment 0-5 cm... | ecosystem: Environmental > Aquatic > Freshwater...
GGTCAGTGAGCTTCCTTTCGCGCGTCAAGCAACTCTTTGCTGGGAACAAGCCGGTGGAGGAGGAATCTCCGGTCGAGGCACCTGAGATCGGAGCCGAGCCACAGGAGTCGGAGTTGTCAGCCGCCCCACAGACCGTACAGCTGCAGGCCGGAAGCACTCGTCGCGAGGCGGCAGATTTCGACGCTCTGGAGGAGCTTCTGATCGATGCCGGCATCGACGTCGACACGACAATGGCTATCCTGCAGGAAGTACGAAGGGGTGGACTGCTGGGCCGTCCCACGGCAGAACAGGTCATCGAGCGCATCCGTGGCAAGCTGAGCTCCGTGTTTGACTTGGACAGCACACTGCACACAACGGGTTCGCCAGCCGTGGTTCTCGTTACGGGGGTCAACGGCGCAGGCAAAACCTCTTCGATCGCCAAGCTGGCAAATATGCTCAAGCGGGAGAACCGCACAGTCCTGCTGGTTGCCGCCGATACCTTTCGCGCTGGGGCGGTTGACCAGCTCGCTATCCTCGCTGATCGCGCCGGTGTGCCAGTGATGCGCTCGGTGGAGGGTCAGGATCCGTCCAGTGTCGTGTTCAACGGACTTCAGAAAGCTGTAGCGGACAGGGTGGACGTCGTGGTCATCGACACGGCGGGTCGTCTCGAAAACAAGAAGAACCTTACGTTCGAGCTGCAGAAAGTTGTGCGCGTCATTGAGACGAAGTGCGGGCTGCCGTTGTCAGAGACATTGCTGGTCATCGACGCGACGACCGGTGAGAATGCTCTCATGCAAGCCCGCGCCTTCAGTGAGGCGATCCCGATCTCGGGGATCATCCTCACCAAGGTTGACTCCGGCGCGAAAGGCGGCAGTATCGTGAGCATTGCGCGTGAACTGCGCATCCCGATAAAGCTGGTATGCAATGGTGAAACACTTATGAGCATAAAACCATTTGACAAAGACGATGTTGTGAACATGATATTGCTGTCAGAGTAAGCATCCATAGCAGCAAAGACGTAACCATTCCGCCACATGCGTATAAGGAGTTGAACTATGCAGAGCAAGTCGAGGGACAAGGTGTACATCAGTCCTGGTCACGAGAAGAAGATCAAGCGCAAGGAAGAGATCAGCGAGTTGCTTGAGTTCTACTCGGGACTCCTCACCAAGAAGGAGCTCGGAGTTCTGGAGCTATACATCCAGCCGAGCTGCTCCGGCGCCGAGGTCGCCCGCAAATTGCGGATTTCACGGCAGGCTGTCCATGACCACATCCGTCGCTCACTTGGACGCATGAGGCGCTGCGAGAGCAAATTGCAGCTTATCGCCAACTACAAGAAGAACGTGGTCATGTTCCGCAAGATCATGTCCAAACTCGACCAGTGCTGCGAACAGTCACACAACACGGAAGGCGAACAGACCCTTAAGGAGTTGAAGACCCTGTTCGAGAAGCTGATCAATCGCAACAGCCACGAACTGTAGGCATACTGAGTGTTCGAATCCGTAAAGAAAGCGCTCGGAGGGGTCTTCGATGGGCTGCGCCGCAAGGGTTTGCTGTCGCAGGGAGACATCGATGCGGCGCTTGCCGAGGTCAAGCTGGGCCTGCTCGGTGCCGACGTGGACTACCGAGTTGTCAAGTCGTTCATCGCTCAGACGCGTGAGGCCTGCCTGGACGAGAAGGTCCTCAAGAGTATCACGCCCGGTGACCAGGTAGTCAAGGTTCTCTACGAACAGCTGACGCAGGCACTTGGAGGACAGGGCGGCAAAGGCATCGCCATAACACACATCCCGTATCGGGTCATGCTTGTGGGCCTCCAGGGATCCGGCAAGACGACGACACTGGGCAAGCTGGCGCTTCTCCTCAAGAAGGAAGGTCACTACCCTCTTCTCATTCCCGGAGACTACGGCCGGCCGGCAGCCTACCAGCAACTACAGAAGCTGGCGGCTGACGCAGGGGTGGAGTTCTACAGCGAACAGGCCGGGAGTCTGGCGGATCTGGTTCGCGGTGCTGATCGTTTTGCGCGGGGGAAATCCCTGGATGTTCAGCTTCTGGACACCCAAGGGCGCCACGATTTCGACACCGAACTCATGGATGAACTGCGGACGGTTACTGCGCTGTACCGTCCTGACGAGACCCTGATTGTTCTCGATTCGATGATCGGATCGAAGGCCATTCCGCTTTCACAGAGCTTCAACAAGGTAGCCCCGCTTACTGGGGCGATCTTCACGAAGTTCGATTCACCAGCACAGGGCGGCGCAGTGTTGTCCTTCAAAGAGGCCATTGGCAAACCTATCAGGTATGTCGGAGTCGGAGAGCATTTGCAGGACCTCGACTACTTTGTGCCGGAGAGGCATGCGGCGCGTATCGTTGGCTACGGCGATATCGAGGGACTGCTCAAGCGGTACGATGATGCCGAGTCCAAGGCAAAGGCAGCAGGCGTTGCCAAGAGAGTCCAAACGGGGAAGTTCGACCTGTACGACCTCCGCGATCAGCTGCTTGAAATAGCTCAAGTTGGTGGTATAAACAAGATGCTTGAGAGTCTTCCCGCCAATATGGTTCCGAAGGGGGCTCTTGTCGACGAGGGCGTTGCAAAGAGATTTACGGCCATCATTGACTCTATGACCGACACCGAAAGACGCAGTCCTGCCATCCTGAACGCGTCCCGTAAGCGTCGTGTCGCTCGTGGCGCAGGCGTGGATGTCAGTGACATCAACAGAATGCTCAAGCAGTTCGAGTTGTTCAGCCGCATGGCGAAGATGGCTAGCAACAGGCACGCCGGGGGCTTTGGCTTGCCCGGATTCTGATACTCGCAGGTACGCAACAGGAGGAAACATGGTAAGCATCAAGCTCGCAAGGACTGGAACCAAGCATCAGGCTCACTATCGTTTTGTCGTGCTCGACCGTAAGAAACCAACCAATGGCGCAGTCATCGAGACGCTCGGCTACTATGATCCCAATCCCAAGGAGCCGAAGATTGACGTCAGCGAAGAGCGTGTCGCTTACTGGCTCGGACTTGGCGCACAGCCAACCGATTCCGTGCGCAACCTCCTCAAGCACAATGGTATCTGGCAGAGATTCGTTGCGAGCAAGGCCACACAGTAAACCGGCTCTGCGTGCATCAGGAGATACCCGATGAAGCAGTTGGTGGAGACCATCGTCAAGGCTCTCGTGGATAGCCCCGAAGAAGTGGTCATAAATGAGATCGCTGGAGAGCAGGCCATGATCTATGAGATCAAGGTCGGCCAGAAGGACACTGGCAAAGTCATCGGAAAACAGGGTCGTACCGCCCAGGCAATCCGTACCATCATCAGAGCGGTTTCTGCCAAGACTGGCAAGAGCGCCACAATCCAAATCGATAGCATGAACGACGAACAGGCCGAGGGTGGCCTGGGAGAGGAGCAGTAGAATCAATGGCAAGCAGCGTTTGGATGAAGCAGAACGTTCTTATCAAGACCATTGTGACCCAGCAATTCAAGGATAACTATCTCAAGGAGCTGGACGGAGCGCATACTGGGGCGAAACAGAACCTTGAAAGGCTGAAGTCCTCACTGTCGCAGATTATCCTTCGCGGCGGGGTGGGTGGTCAGTACGACGATCTCGTCAAGGCACAGTTGCAGGACGAGAAGGCAAAGCAGGAGCAAATGGTCATAGATCTCGAGGCCAAGAAGGCCGCGGTATCCAAACTGGAGCTCGGCTCTGTCTACGTTCAGGGTGCGCTTGAAGGAACTGTCGAAGTCAAGGTGGGGGACAATCTATTCCAGAAGATCGGCTCCACCTCGGTCCTCATCCAGGACGGCGTCATCCTCTCTATCGACTAGCAGTTCACTGCATTGCACGGCTCAGGGCAGAGCGGCAGCGCTCTGCCCTCATTACGTGTCCGCTCGACTTGACATCCTGGCGCCTTGTATGGTATAGTCTGAGAGCACATGAAGCAGGCGGAAATACTGGTCGCATTCGGGTTCAGGAGCGGACTGCAGGCTGAGACGTAGTCCGCTGGCGGGCGGCACCGGGGTGCCTGGATCGCATCCGGCGAGCTGCCGAAAGGGGTAACGATGGCATCCAAGAAGTTGCTCGACATGCTGAACGACGCGATTGCCGGCGAACTGCAGGTCTCTGTCCAGTATATGTGGCAGCATGTGCAGTGGAAAGGCGCGAAGCACTTCGCGGTCAAAGATGAGTTCGAGAAGATAGGCATCGAGGAGATGAAACACTCCGAGGCAATTGCCGAACGGCTCTTCTACCTCGGAGGGACTCCGACGACGAAGCCTGAACCCATCACCGTGGGGTCGTCACTCAAGGAGATGCTGACCGCGGACATCAAGGCCGAGGAGAAGACGGTCAAGATGTACAAGGAGGTCATTGCCTTGGCCACCAAGGAGGGAGACCTCACGACGGCACACATCTTCACCGAGATTCTGGCAGACGAGGAAGGGCATCACGACACCTTCCAGAGCCTGCTGGAAGAGATCTAGCAGTCCAACCACAGCACGTGACACAAGGCGCCGGGTTTCCCGGCGCCTTTTTTGCGTTGTCGGGGCAGTCGGGATGCAGCAGGTCCTGCGGGGTGGCGCTGTACGGTTGGAGGAACTGCGATGTCGTATGGAATCTCAGTTGAACCGCGCTTGCCTTCATCGCGATAGCGCATCCAAAGTTCAGAGAGAGTCTGTCGTTGGAGGCGAAGAAGCTCGGCGTGCTGTAGTGCGCGACGAACGACACAGGAGGTGACAATACCATGTCCTTCCTTGTATCATGATGGCGGCGCTAATGCGCCGCCATCATGGTTTTCGCTCTGTACCGTTGCCCCTTCTTTGTTGTACCGCTATACTCGCGGTATTGCGTTTCAACCACGGCCACTGGAGAGAGAACACGTGAACAGGGCAGCGACAAGAAGGGCAAGAGGCATCGTATGTGGTGCACTCGCGGGTGCGGCCTTCATAGAGGGGTTTCTGCGTGAGCCGTTCCAGCTGGATGTCACTCGGTTGACGATCGCGTCTCCGTGGTTGCCGGCAGGCTTCGACGGCCTGAAGATCGCGCAGTTGTCGGACCTGCATCTCCATCACATTTCGCGGGCTTACCGTACAGCGATCGACGTCATCCGCAAGGAACGCCCCCATCTTGTTGTCATCACGGGTGACCTGGTCGATCACGCGGAGCAGACATCGGCATGCCTCGCATTCCTGAGCCAGTTACTGGCCGTCGCTGGAGTTCCGGTGGTTGTCGTACCCGGGAACTGGGACCATCGAGCCTTTCCGACAAAACAGAGCACTGCGGCATGGCACAAGCGACTCCAGGTGTACACTGGCATTCGAGTCCTCGCAAATCAGAATGTCGTCCTGCGTCGGCATGGCGACCGCATGTGGCTTGTCGGCACGGACGACCCGTACTTTGGGCATGCCGACCTGGATGCCAGCTTCAAGGGAGTCCCCGACACCGCATTCGCGCTGGTGCTGACGCATGCTCCCGAGGCATTTGAGGAGCTGGCAGAGCGTCCTGCCGCACGGCTGGTCCTTGCCGGCCATACCCATGGAGGGCAGGTCCGCCTCCCGTTCATCGGTGCCTTGCGTGTTCCTTCGCGATACGGCACGCGCTTCGCGAGCGGGTTGTTCAAGCTGAGCGATACGCTGTTCTATGTCAATGCAGGGATGGGTATGAGTCATGTTCCCATACGGTTCCTGTGCCGGCCCGAACTGACATTCATCACGCTCACGTCATGCGGGCTGGACGAATCAACCGCTCGGTGACCACTTGCATGTACAGGCACAAGCGGCTGTTCTGGACTCTGGCTGTGGCTGCTGCTCTATTCCTGGAGACCGCAGTCGTCGAGCCAAATACTCTTCTCATTCGCAGGATCGAGGCGAGGGTTGCCGGGCTGCCCGAAGAGTGGAACGGAGGAACGGTTATCCAGTTGAGCGACGCCCATCTGGGGTACCCGTCGCCGGCCGCGTGGCGCGCCATCGATACTGTCCGTACCGAACGTCCTGACCTCGTTGTCGTCACTGGAGACATCGCCGACAGGCGTTCCAGCATTCCTGTGGTCCTCGCGTGGGCGAAGCAGCTCTGTGAGGCGGCAGGCGTTCCGGTCGTCTACGTCCCAGGAAATCATGAACATTGGCGCTTTGGTGATGGGGAGGCCATGGAGCAGTTCCTGGAACAGCTGCGGGGGGCAGGCTTTGTTGTTCTGGAGAACGAGTTGACGCGAATCAGCCGTCGCCCCGGTGGGAGCCCAGTTGCCATCGTAGGTCTGGATGATTCATACAGCCACCAGATGGATGTCGAAACGGGGTTCTCCGGGCTGGCAGCGGGCGAGCGGGTGATCGTGCTGGAACACTGTCCAGACGACGTGGCCAGCATCGTGGCATCGGGGCGTGCCTCGCTGGTACTGACGGGCCATACGCATGGGGGCCAGGTGAGGCTTCCTCTATGGGGAGACCGACTGACGGCGGCCCTGGAGGGGTCTCCCTTCGTGCGTGGCTTGTACGACGTTAGCGGCGTTCCGCTCTACGTCAGTCAGGGACTTGGCATGAGTGTCCTGCCTGTTCGGTTCCTCTGCCCCCCCGAGGTTACCATCTTCACGCTCAGCAGACCGTAGGAGTGCCGATCCCAGCCACCGATGTGACATGTGATCGCCGTTGGTCGCAGGTTAACGATGCGTTAACGTTGACATGGTACACTACACATGGAGGGGGCTATGATCTGGTATCTCGCACCTATCATAGGGGTTCCGGCATTCTTGATCGTCGCACTGCTCGTTCAGGATGCGCTGCGCAGAAAGCGGGCCCATGTGGATGACACGGAAAGCGCCTACGGCGCCAGGCGCGATCTCTATGAGGAGACGGCGAACATCAAGACAGGTGCCGGCCGTGCGTTGCGCGATGTGGACCTGAAGACTGGCATCATGAGCAACAACAGGCCAAGAGGAAGATAGCGCAGGAACTTCTGAATTCGATTCGATGGTGGTCCTCTGCTGTACACGAGAACCATTGCCTAACTGAAGGTTCGCGGAGATTCTGATAACCAAGGAATCTAAACAAAGCCGGATCAGTCTGTCTGATCCGGCTCTGCCATGAACAGGGACAAGTCCTTCGTTGTGCGCTGTTTCTATGAAACGGGGGACTCGAAGAGGTCGATGGAAGGAAGGGAGATATACCCTGGAGATTCTGGCGTCTTGAGAGTGAAACCCTGCAGCCCCTTCGCGTCAAAACTCATGATCGAAGTCTTGTCTGCGTGCAGGCTTCCAAGGACTGTTCCAGATGCGTCCACGGCATAGTACACGGAATTCCAGTAGACATCGGGATACTCCAGAATCAGCGCCCCGTCGTCGCTCGCCAGAGCTACCAGGATCGGCCTCTCAGCGTCGGTAGGCCCTTCACGGTAGAGCTTCGTGAGGAACGTATTGATTGTTTCCGGGAACGTCAGCGAGGGTGAGATAGCTGCCGTATCGATGCAGCCGATTTTTGTGTGGGTGTGGGTCATGTAGAGGAGTGGTCCGACGCGTGCAAAACTCACTGCCCCAGGCGAAATAAGATCTCCTCCGAATGCGGTTGCATAGCCGCACCGTATCCACGTTGCTTTCCCGCTGTTCATGCGAAGAAGCCAAAGAGAGCCTGCCATGTTTATGTCCGTCCTGGCCTCTGGTGCTTCAACGAGAACAAACCCGTTGCTCGTGCTGCCGCTGCCATACAACACAATCACCTGAATCAGACCGGAGGGGACGGGGACAGTGAGTGTCTGCGCCTTGGAACCGGAGGCAAGGCCGTGTTCAGTTATCGTTATGGTCCTGCCATCCAGCGTCTTCTGGGGTAGGGACACACTAAGTAACGCTGGAACAGCGACAAAAGCGTTTTCCTCTGGCGCGTACCATCGCGTAAGAAAGCCGCTCGTGGCAGATACATACCGCATAGTCACAGGAGGGACCAGAACGTTGAGGTCCTTTGACGTCGCCGTCAAGAGGGGCAGTATATCCTTGTGGCTCCAGTGCTGAACGGCAAGAAGAGGCGAACCAGATCGCCAGCACAGTCTGCCTTCACTGTTTGTATTGTTTGCATGCAGGACGGACGTGCCAGAGCTCTGCAGTGTGTTTTGCCTGATATTCCACTGGAGTGGGACCGTATCGTATGCGGAAGCCCTCACATTGGTCAGCATCATGGCACTGATTTGTGGTCCTTCTACTGGAACAACTTTCGGTGCACAACCTGCTGCTACCAGAACCACAGCCAGCAGGATGCTCGTGAACGTGGCCGTTATTGAACGGGATCGTGATGTCATTGTCTTCATGCCATGCGCCTCCAACAGGTGCCTCAACTAACGTGGTGGACTGAAACCCGGTCACCAAAGCCGTCTTCGTTGTTCGCTGTTTCTATGAGGTATCCTATTGAAAGAGGTCGATGGAAGGAAGGGAGATGCCTCCTGATGTAGAAATAGACGACCCCTGCTTTCCTTTTGTATCAAAACTTGTTGTCGAAATCTTGTCTACACGCAGGCTTCCAATAACCGTTCCAGATGCATCCGCGGCGTAATACATTGCGTTCCAATTGGCATCGGGATACTCAATGATCAACGTACCATTGTCGCTTGCCAACTGTGCCTGGAGTGGCCCCTCAGTTTCGGTCGGACCTCTGCCATAAAGTTGGGTGAGAAGTATATTGACTTTCTCTGGCAATGTTATTGAAGGTGAGGCAACTGTCGTGTCGATGCAGCCAATTTGCCCGTCATGGCTATGGGTGAAGTAGAGGAGCGATCCAACACGGGCAAAGCTTGCTTCCTGACCCGAGATGAAACCTTCAGTAAATGCAGCCCTGTTGCCACATCGTATCCACGCCGCTTTCCCATCGTTTATACGAAGAAGCCATATGCCATCAGACATATTGCTCATCCCTTTGTCTGCTGCCTCAACAAGAATAAAACCATTTGTAATGCTGCCGCTTCCATACACCACAACTATCTGTCTTAATCCAGAAGGAACTGGAACGGCCAGCGTCTTTGCCTTGGAACCAGAAGCAATGCTTTGCTCCGTTATGGTAAGAGTCTTACCATCTAGCGTTTTATATGGCGGCAGAGCGTCCAATTCTAGTGGAACGGCTACAAAAGCGCTCTCATCTGGTGCATACCATCGCTTGATAGAACCGTCTTTGGTTGATAAATACTGCATCCCCGTGGGCGGAACCAGAAGATTCACATCTTTGGATATCGTTGTTATGAGGGGTTTCTTGCTTAGGTAACTCCATTGTTGAACGACTCGAACAGGTGGACCAGGTTGCCAGCGTAGCGGACCTCCATTATTGAAATCGCTCATATAGACAACGGGCGATTCAGAGGCCTGCAGTGTGTTCCACCCGACATTCCACGAGAGCGGAACTACATCATATCTAGTATCTGTTGCGCTGATTTCCCCCATCATGTCGATCTGCGGACCTTCTAGCGAAACAGGCGCCTGCTTGAACTCAACCGAACCAGGAATGTAAACGCGCGGATAATCCAGCCAATGAGGTTGGAGAACTCCGGAAATGTTGTATTCCTGCCCTGCGATAACTTGTGGATATCCTTCGCCACTATATACAACGGTACCGTCTGGAAGCTTCTCTGCCTCGTTCGAGAGTGGTTGACAGAGATAGAGATATCCCATATTTCCAGGCCCCTGGTGGCTAAACGGGACAGGAGAGAGTATATCTACTCTGATAGTTCTCGTGTCCAGAACATCTAGGACCTTCACCGTAGCTGAAAAATCCGTAGTGACTGCGTCCGTTCCATTCAGGACGAAGGCAGGGACATCTTCTGTTGTATATATGGTTGTCCCTTTCTTGATTTGCGTGGCCATGTCGTCGCCGACCGGAACATCAACCATTCCAGTGACTTTTGGTGCACAACCCGCTGCAAGAACCACAGCAAGCAGGACACTCGTAAACGCTGTAATGGTTGAACAGGATCGCGATTTCGTTGTTTTCATGTTGCATACCTCCAACACGTGCCTTCAACGAGACTGATGGACAGAAGCCCGGTCACCAAAGCTGTCAGCGCACCGCATCCGTACGGCATCGCAGCGGAGATCATACCCTCCACTACAAGTGTAACGCGGTAGCGATGTTCTTGCTAACCGTCAGGACGAAAGGTTCAACATGCCAGAACTCCACCGTATTGCAACGAAGGAGAAAAGTACGGTCAGATGGAAAACAGTATCGGCATGTGCAGAAAGGCACGGTCATATGTAGCAGGCTTCGTACCCTCTTGTTGAAATACATCGCATCCTGACCGTCTGTGGACTATGGCGTGTTCTCAAGAACGTCGGACATCAGTCCCATAGTCTCATGTTCCCCGGGCCATCAAGGCGGATGAGACAGTCCAGCCTGCCGTTCTGAAGCAGCGATTCGCGAAGGGTTCCGCGCACGAAGGCATAGCCACCGATCACGAAGTTGCCCACCCCTCCTTCATGGAAGACGTGGTCATCCTCGGAGACAGCATCAGGGTTAGCAATGATGTTGCCCTTTTCGTCAAAGAGGCCGGCCATGAAGGAGCTCAGTCGGACTTCCTCGCCGGTCTCGAGCGACAGACGATAGTAGTCGTAGTTTCCGCCATATTTCATGTAGTAGACGTAGTTGTCGCTGACGTTGAAATAGTCGCCGCCTCCGGAAAGGATGACCTTGCTGTCCCCGCCTTCGTAGTTCATGTGAACGAATGGATTCTCGTCCGGGTACCAGCAGTACACACCGCTCTGATCGACAGTGACGTAGTGTGAATACTTGTCGTTGAGCTGCACGCTTGTCCCCGTCTCAAGAGTGTACTTGCACAGGAAGAGTCTGCCGTTGGTATAGTACAGGCAGCCGTCGTAGTAGTACTTCAGGTCTGCCTCCGATACGAGAAGCTTGTCGTTGCTGCCGTCGACGTCCATGCGATGGATATGGGAAGTATTGACTTCGTCGCGGACATCGTAGTAGATGTGGTCGCCGACAACGTAGAGGTCTCCACAATACCCGCTTTTCAACTGTCGGCGACCGGTGCCGTCTGTCTTGATGCGGTATATGGAGAAACCGTCCCGGTAGTTGGCGTAGTACACCCACCCATCGAGGACATTGATGTCGCAAGGAGCGTCATCGCTGAGTTTCTGCTTCTGGCTCCCGTCGAGCTTCGCCTTGTACAGACACCAGTGGTCAGCTTCGCTCCGGTAGTAGACGTTGCCCTCGTTGTCGCCGCACATGAGTCCGCCCTCACCGATATTGCCGCCAGAGAATCCCACAGCCCCTTTGCCCTGCTCCGTCGTCTGCTCGCCTGGGGATGCAGTGCAGGATGCAAGAAACAGACACAGGATCAACATCACAGGTATGATCTTTCTCATGGAATGTACTCCCTCCTTGGTTGTGCGCGGCTGCCATCCATGGTACGCGAGCAGCCGCATATCCTCTCGCCATCGCTGTGTTGTTGCTGTGCGCCTCCGTCTACAACTCTTCGATGGAGTTCAACAGCGCGATCGCGTACAGCGGTATGTTCACCAGCCATGATTCCTTTCGGAAGTCCGACAGGGAGGTCCGGACTGCATACCTCGGAGCGTACCTGTCACAATACGCCCGCAGGCTCCTGGATTTCAGGTTTTCGGCCGCCTTGACCTCGACAGGGATCACGTTTGGTCCTCTCTGGACCAGGAAATCGACCTCTCCCGTAGAACGCTCCGTCGTATGGTAAAAGGCACGCAGTCCAAGATCCGAGATCAGTTGCTGCAGCACATACTGTTCTGTCAGCGAACCCTTGAACTCTTCGAAGATGCTGCTGCCTTCGATCAATGTCCTTGCATCGAGATCACCCATGGCCCCTAGTAACCCGACGTCTAGGACATAGAGCTTGAAGGACCGGGCATCCATGTACGCATTCAGTGGAACGTCCGGTTTGGTGATGCGGGAGACCTTGGTGAGGAGACCACAATCTTCCAGCCATTGGATCGCAAGCTCGAAGTCTTTTGCGCGTGCGCCTTCCCGGATCTGACCATAGACGAACTTCCGGTTCTCTTTGGCAAGCTGCGTCGGCACAGCGTTCCAGATCATACGCATCCGCGGTACGATCTCCATCGGGGCATGTTTGGAGAAGTCCTGATCATAGAAGGTCAGCAGGCTCTTCTGGATTCGCCGGACCGCCCCGAAGTCCTGTGTCTCCAGATAGGTCGTCACCGCCTCGGGCATGCCACCGATGTAGTAATACTGTTTGAGCAGGTCTAGATAGATTCCCCGGAACGAGGTGATCAGAGCAACGTCCCTCTTCCCAATCAGTTCGTTGAGCTGCTCATGCTCCATGGCATCGAGAAACTCCCGGAAATTCAGGGGGTACAGATCCAGGAATTCCGCTTTCCCCACCGGGAAGGAGGTTCCTTCATGCAAGGCGACACCCAACAGAGAACCTGCCGCAACGATCGTGTACTCCGGTGCGTTTTCATTGAAGTATTTCAGTGAGGTAAGGGCTTTTGGCACTTCCTGCACCTCGTCAAAAATGATGAGAGTGTCCTCAGGAGTGATCCTGACGCCAGTTTCGATCTGCAGGGCAAGGACGAGGCGCGTGGTATCGTATCCGCCGTCAAACACACTCTGCATCCTTGGGTTGTTGTCAAAGTTGACATAGGCGACGGTCCGAAAACATGTTCTGCCGAACTCCTTCATGAGCCAGGTCTTGCCGACCTGCCGAGCTCCCCGGATGATCAGAGGTTTGCGGTGTTGCTCTTCTTTCCACGCCTGCAGCTTCTTCATTGCATGCCGGTCCATATTGTCGCCCCTCGTGATCTGACTTCCTTGATTCATTGTATGAAACTGGCGGGCCGGTGCAACACTTTTACGGACGTAAATATGGAGACAGTAACACTTTTGCGGACGTACATCTGTTTCCCATTCTGCAGATGGCCCCGGAAGTCAGCAGTAGTTCCGAAGTGGAGGGCTCCGGAACCATTGTCATGGAGCAGAGGTAACAACGCCACGGCTGTGACGTCAACTACTTCTTGAACACGTACTCCCCGTGGGTCCAGACATATTCGCCGGCTACATACCCGCCACCCTCGGGTTTGGCTACGCCCACTATGATACTTCTCAGATCGGAGTCATCCTCACGGAAGTATTCTGTCTGCTCCATTGCATTCGTGTAGATGAAGCCGTCTTCTTTGTAGCCTCGAGCGTTGATGCGCCTCAGCTCCCCCGATTTGTTGATGCTGAACAACACGTATTTCATCTCGCCGCTGTGGTCATGCGCAGATGTTCCGATATTGAAATCAATATCGCCGTCCTTGTTGTAGGCCCCCGTTTCGGGAACAACAGCTCCCATCAGCCCGAAGGGGCCGTTTCCGAAGTACTGATTGATCCCCAGTTCATCGATGAGAGTGCCGTCCTTGCCCCGTGTCACGAACGAAAAATGCCCCCTGTAGCCGCCTTCATACATGCTGAAGCCGGGATCGCCCCATGTCAGCGGTTTCATGTATTCCGTCTGTTTCAGCTGCAGCGTGTATTTCTCACCGGAAGGAAAGATGATTGTCTGTTCAGAGATGACCGTTTTGTCAGGATTTGCGTCTGAATCGGGGGGAGGCTCATTCTCGCCGTGGCCGCATCCTGCGACCAGGAAGAGAAGAGCCAGCACTGCCACGAGACAGATGTTCCCCGTTCTGCGGTGAGCATGCTTCTGTGATTGCCTGTTCGTGATCGTTTCTTGCCCCCTTCTCTTTCTCTTGATCATACGGTAGACTGAAACCCGGTCACCAGAGCCGTCAGCGTGCCGCATCATTGAGACATCGCAGCGGAGATCATACCCTTCACCATTAGTGTAACGCCGTGGGGATGTCTTGACTAACCTGCCGGACAGAAGGTCCGGAATACCAGAACTTTGATACAGAGATCGGGACCCCCATGTTCCCCATGCCAGGCGCACGCTCACGATGGAGTGTTGTAGCTGAAGCCCTCGAGGACTTCGCCCGTCTCCGCATCGAGGATGACATTCGCGTCTCCGAACACATACGGATCTCTGGTCGAAGGAATCTCTTTGCCACTGGCATCAATCATGCAGGGACCGGAGTGGAATATGTGCGCACCGTGAAAGGTCACGATCCAGACGGGGACGTCTTTCATGACCCTGTTTGTTCCAGGCATGATCAGGGGAGACCCGTTCGGGCCTGCGGGATAGTCGGAGAGACTCGTGTACGTGGCCGTGATATGTTCTGCATCTCCTGCGATCGGAGCGTTGTGCTTCGCGATGTCAATGGCGGCGTCTTTGGTGACGCTCGGCACTCCGTCAAGGGGCTTGAGTTCTATGCCGAAATCTGAAATTCTCGAATAGAAGTACTCCATGTCGTTGTCCATGAGAGGACCCTGAGAGAAGCTCTCCGGAAAAGCAGTTGGCTGCGAGGCATGAGCAAGACCAACCGCCACACAACCACTGAATCCCAGCATTACTGCAATGACAATGCCAAGCGTTCGCTTCTTCATGAAGTCCTCCTCTAGACTCCTAGCACAAAGTATCCTATGGTTCCCATGTTGTGTCGCCGGAGGAGATGCTGCTGCCTATTGTTGAAACCTCCATCTCACCTCCTCTCATCTATATAACGGAGATCGTCCAGAATGTCCGAATCACCACGAGTGTTCCGCGAGGACGTGCTCCTGTTGCGTAGCGCACCCACAGTGTTCGTGCACCAACTGCCTGGCCAAACACCGTGCGTGCCATTGGCTGGCTCGTCTCTGCGTTGACTTGTGCATATACTCGTAGTGGAGGTGGGAGTGGAACCCAATCTGCAGGAGAAAAGCGACCAGCAGTTGCTGATACTGGCACGGGAGGACTCGCGTGCATTTGCGGTCCTATACGGTCGCCATCACCATCATATCTACTCCTATGCTCTCGGTATCCTGCACGACAGGGACCTGGCCGAGGACGTTGCCGAAGAGACATTTGCACGGCTCACCAGCCGCCTTGGCTGGCTCGCCTCGACACGCCGACCCCTGTTGCCATGGTTGTACCACGTGGCACGCAACTGTGCGATGGACGAACTACGGAGGAGAAGACGGGAAGGGCTGCTCGGTGTCACCGAAATCGCCTGCAGCGACCCCGATGATGACACAGTGAAGAATATCGAGGCACACGCTGCGGAAATTCTGAACGCCATCAGTTTGCTGAGCCCGTTTGAGTTTGTGTGCGTGACATTGCGGCATGTTGATCATATGGCGACGAAGGACGTTGCCCGTGAGCTGGGATGTCGTCCACGCAAAGTGACGGCAGCTCTCAATCATGCATATGGACTGCTGCGCCGCAAGCTTTCGGACATTTGACCTCATGTGCGTTGTATAGGTGAGAGGCAACCTCATGCAAACAGATGACAGAGACATAGAGAAACTGCTGGAGACAACAGACTGGGAGCCGGCCGAAGATTATGCCAGCACCGAGGGGT
>Ga0209182_10000204_pt1 | contig 15303 bp, 16 predicted proteins | sample LakBais05cmmetaG_FD_185474 | JGI IMG/M metagenome (GOLD analysis project Ga0209182, IMG submission 185474) | Lake sediment microbial communities from Lake Baikal, Russia to study Microbial Dark Matter (Phase II) - Lake Baikal sediment 0-5 cm... | ecosystem: Environmental > Aquatic > Freshwater...
CTCCGTCGGGGTCAGGGTGCCCGGCTGAAGGTCCAGCGAGAGCAGGGACCGGAAGGCCCTCGTGTATGCCCCGGCCGCCTCTTCCCACGAGACAGGATGCCCAAGGGCCGTTTCGACCGTTGTCGCCCGCTGGAGCAGGCGTTCGGTGGCGCGTCCACGGGCGGCCTCGTCTGGGAAGGCCAACGCCTGCAGGATGCGGGTCAGGTCGCCGGTCAGGGGCAGGGAACCGTGCTGGAGCACTCCTTCCTTTCGTCGGGCTTGGGCTGAGCCGACCAATTTTTTCCCACCCACCGTGATCTCATACGTCGAGGGGACTTCGAAACATATCAGGTTGGGGTATTTTCCTGGCCCCCCGATGTGCTCCTCGACCTCCACCTGCAGGCCGAGCAGGCGCAGGGCCTCCACCAGTGCATGCGCGATCCGGTTGTAGGACTCGAGCACCGTCCCGGCCACGCGCGGCTCATCGAGTGGAGCGATAACAGAGTAAGTTATTTCGTCGGTGTGGAGTACGGCCCGCCCGCCGGTGGGACGGCGCACCAGATCCCAGCCGCGCGCTTGCAGGCAGGGAATGTCCACATCGGTAAGGGGTTGGGCATATCCGAGCGAGAGACAGGCCGGTTCCCAGGCGTACAGGCGCAGGGTAGGGAGCGAGCTGCCGCGGCCTACGGCTTCGAGGATGGATTCGTCCAAGGCCATGTTCCATGCGCCGCGGGCGGGAGGGGTAATGAGCAAGCGCCAGACTTTCATCCGGATGCCGCCATGAATTCTTCTGCCACCTTTTCCACGGTTTCTGGCAGGGTCTCCTCCAGCGGTGGGCGGACGGGCCAGCGCGGGAAGCCATGCTGTCTTGCCAGCAGCGCTTTCAGCATAGGTGGGAAGGGCGGATATTTCTCCAGAACATGGCGGATTTCCGTAACACGCTCCTGGATTGCAGACACCTCCTCGCCGCGCTGGAAGGCATCCCAGATCCGGCGCAGATCAGGCGAGATCAGATTGGCCGGAGCAGTGATACAGCCCCCGGCCTGGTTCTCCAGCGCCAGTTGCAGGTAAGAATCGGTACCGGTCAATACCAGCAGGTCGGAGCCGAAACGTATTCCCAGCCAGCGGGCGAAATCGGCATCGTGTGAGGAATCCTTAATGCCTGCGAATTGGTGTGGGAAGGCATCTTTGAGCCGGGCCAACAGGTCGGGCGAGAAACCGATCCCGGCTACACCGGGGAAGTGGTAGCCGAGCAGGAACCCGTCCGCGGGGACAGCCTTTTGGATGAGTTCGTGGAAATAGCAGAATAGGCCTTCGTCCGTGGCTTTGCGGAAGTAATAGGGGGGCAGGACAACGACACCATCGTAACCCAAGTCGAAAGCGGAATGGGTCAGGGAGATGGTTTCGGTGAGACTGGGCGTCCCGGTCCCGGCGAGCAGTTTACACCTCCCGCCCTGAGTCGCCCGGTGCATTTCACGGACCTGGAGTGCGGCGCGGAAAATCCCGAAGCGCTCCTCCGGTGAAAAGGACGGCCCTTCGCCGGTCGTTCCCAACAACAAAATGCCATGGCAGCCGCGCCCGGCGAGGAAGCCCAGCAGGGACGGAACAGCCTCCAGGTCCGGAGAAAAGTCAGCTTTCAGCGGGGTGACAGCCGCAGTAAACACGCCAGCCAGGGGATGCATTATTTGACCTCATCGAGGAAATCTTTTGCGGCCTTCTGGGGTGAGACGAGTTTTTGGCCCTTGGCATGCAGGTAGCGCTGGCGGTCGAGCACCCACAGGTACAGGTCGCCATCGGTCTTGCCGGGGAACTGTTTCAGGATGCCGCTGCGCTTGATGGTGCTGATGATGGGCTTGTAGACTTTATCGTACCAATGCGCCACGGCCTCTTCATCCGAAATATCACGTTGTAAATCCAATCCCATGAAGTAACGGTGGACAGCAATGTGCTCGATCATGCGGTGGAACCCGTCAGGAATGGTCAGTTTGATTTTGGCTTTCGGACGGATGCGGTCCAGCCCGGTGCGTTCGAGGAAGTCCACTTTTTCACCGAGGATTTCCAGATCTTCCGGCTTGAGGTCGGGAGTAATATTGACCATGGTTGAGCACTCACGTACTTCGGCATCAATGTCCATCTGACCCTGTTCGCGCGCCACCGAGACCCGGTGATGACCATCCACCACAAAATATACCTCACCGACTTTATACAGGACAACCGGTGGAAGGTTGACCTCCTGGTAGAAGGCGCGGTCAATGCTTTGCCAGCGGTTGGCGATCTGGTCTTCGAGTGGTAAAAAGGCGCGGTCGAACTGGTGGTAGCGGTTCAGGCTGCCGACGATTTTCTTTACTTCCACCGACCGAACGCCGCGATAAATTGGCCCGCCGATGTGTAATTTTTCTTTGACATCATCGTAAGAAAGCAACGTAGTGGGCTGTCCGCCCACGATGCTGAGGATGCGGTTCCAAAAGGCTTTGAATCGGGCATGAGCAAAATCGGTCTTAACGCGACCAGCGATATCATCGAACATACGGTTCCGCCTCAAACACTCTGTAAGGGTATACGTTGATAACGGTCGTAGCTCCCATCTGTGTCACCGGAGGCAAGAGGTTGCTCTTATAAACCAGTGTGTGTCCATGCAGGAAATAGCGCGGTTTGAAAATCCGGATGAAATCCCGAAAAGCCAAAAAACCGACATGAGCCGGATCGTTGTCATCGTGGATGCCGTGCGGCGGCGAATGGGCGATCATGATATCCAAAACACGGCCAGTTTGGATCCGCTGTCTGATGAGCCTGGGCAGGAATGAAAGGATGCGCAAGTACATCTCTGTCTGGGTATACTGGTTGGGGGGCACGGGTTTGTAGCGGATGCTCCCACCCAGGCCAGCCAAATTTAGACCCTTGACCCGGGCTACTCGCTGATCGAGAAGATCACAGCCGTCCGCCCGGGCAGCCGGGTTTTGCTCGTTATATTGCGGGTCGTGATTTCCCGGGACGTAAAGCAGGGGCACATTCAGCACTGAGACCAGAAATTCAAGATACCCATAAGGCAGATCGCCGCAACCGAGTATCATGTCTATGTCGCGGAAATGCTCTGCGATCTCTGCAGAGTACAAACGGTCAACCACTACATCACTAACGGCCAATACTTTCAAGGGGCTGCTCCAATTGTATTGTGCCCTAAAGTTTAATTCCGCGCAAGGCCGGATGATTTTTGATAATTCCCTTTCCAAGCGGACAAGATAAGGAGTATTAGGCGGGCTATGCCCATCCAACACACCAATCACGACCGCGATTCCCAGGGAACTGGCCAGATAGGTTGCCAATCCTGACAGGGATGGCTATAATTCATTCAGGATAACACTTATCAGGAGGTTGCTCTGGAGACCAATAAGATCACAATGCCAAATGAGGACGAGTCAAGCGAAGGCGCATTAAAGGCACAACTAAGTTCAGGAATAACGCTCGTTAAGCGCTATGTGATCCAGGAAGTTATAGGCGTGGGAGGTATGGGTTCGGTTTATCGCGCCCGTGACCTGCATTTTCCAAGCGTGGTCAAACTGGTAGCTGTGAAAGAGATGATTAACCGCGCCACTGATCCATTGGTTAGAAAAACCATTGTCCAGAACTTTGAGCGTGAAGCCAATATCCTGGCAACCCTCAACCACCCTTCCATTCCCCGGATTTATGATTATTTTAGTGAGAACAATCGTTCTTACCTGGTCCTGGAATTCATCCATGGCAAAGACCTGGAAGCCATTATCAATGAAACGGACGGCTTCCTGACGGAGGAACGCGTCCTGGGCTGGGCCATCGAACTGTGCGATGTGCTCTCCTTCCTCCATTCCCACAAGCCCGATCCGATTATTTTCCGGGATATGAAGCCATCCAATGTTATGGTCAATCCGACCGAGCATATCATCCTGGTGGATTTCGGGATTGCCAAACCATTCCAGGTCGGGCAAAAGGGGACGATGATTGGCACGGAGGGATATTCTCCGCCTGAGCAATATCGGGGCGAGGCCGGACCTTTGGCCGACATCTATGCCCTGGGCGCGACCGTTCATCACGCCCTTTCCCGCCGTGACCCGCGCCTGGAGCCGCCGTTTTCCTTTGGCGAACGTCCCCTGCGCAAGATTAACCCGGCCATCTCTGCGGAGTTGGAAGCTGTCATCAATACTGCGCTCCAATATAATCCTGACGACCGGTTCCGTAGCGCCGAAGCGATGAAAGAGGCCCTGGTAGCTGCGGGACGCAAGACCGGGATCTTGAATCGCACCAGAAGCGCGACTGCCAGCGTCCAATCATCAGTCGGGATTAAACCCATATGGGTTTTTCAGTGTGAGGATGAGGTCCGTGGCGCACCTCTGTACCATCAAGGTGCTGTCTATATTGGGTCATATGATCATAATCTATATTCCCTGAATGCTGCTGATGGTAAATTGAATTGGAAGTATGCCACCGATGGCGGTGTTGTCACCCGCCCAGCGGTTTTTGAGGGAGATATTTTCATCGGCTCTGAGGATCAGCGTCTGCATGTTATCAGTGCCCGTACCGGCAAAGTTAACTGGACATATTACACTGAAGGCCGGGTACATTCATCGCCGTGCATTGCCGAAGGACATGTTTTCTTCGGTTCTGATGACCAGTACATTCATGCTGTTAATCTGTCGAGCGGACGGGCCGCATGGCGTTTCGAAACAGTTGCACCGGTGCGGTCCACTCCTTTTGTGGCGCATGATACCGTCTTTGCCGGCTGTGAGAACGGCGATTTTTATTGTGTGGATTTCCGCGGCGAGATGAAGTGGCATTACAAGGCCAAAATGGCTGTAACCTCCTCCCCATGTGAAGCGAATGGCGTGGTTTATTTCGGTTCACTTGACAGCAGTTTTTATGCTCTGGATGCACGTGCGGGTTGGGTCATCTGGCGCTTCCGCATGGGTAAAGGTTCCATAGCTTCGCCTTATACATCGGAAGGACTGGTTTTCATTGGCTCGGCCGATGGAAATATCTATGCTATTGACACTCATACATCAAAGGAAGTCTGGCGTTTCAAGACGGAACATCAGGTGAGCAGTTCGCCAGTTGTTTACAAAGATGCCCTCTACTGTGGGTCGGCGGATGGGAACATCTACTGCATCGAAGTCCATACCGGTCGCTTGCGCTGGAAATTTGCTACAAAAGGCCCGATCACCGGCTCCCCCCTGGTTTATGATGATATTGTTTACATCGGCTCTACTGACCACTTTCTATACACTCTACTTGCATAAAGGCGTTTGTCCAAGGAGATTATCGTGAAACCCTTCTTTGATCGGTTACGTGGCAAAAAGACCAAGCCTCTGTCTGCACAAGCAAATGTGAATACTACTCCCCTGTTGGGCGAGCCCATTGGGATGGACTCCACACGCAGTTCGCATATTGAGCCTCAGCAATTTATTTCTGGTTGCGGACAGTCAATCGGCAAACAGCGTGAGCATAATGAAGATTGTCTGTTCGCCTTTTCAGCCACAACGGGTGATAAAGCCAATAGTGCCCCTCTGGGATTGTATATTGTAGCGGACGGTATGGGCGGGCAACAGTATGGCGAAGTAGCCAGTTCTGCTGCTGTACGGACGATGGCTAATTACCTGCTGAAGCGTCTTCATACCTACCTGATCAATCCATCTGAAGGGATGGAAGAACCACTCCAGGAAATGATGCGGGCTGCCATCACCGAAGCACAGCAGGCTGTAACCCAGGCTGCTCCTGGCAGTGGTACAACTCTGACGGCCGCGCTGGTGCTTGGACAGCAAATGACGATTGGCCATGTCGGTGACAGCCGCGCCTATGCCCTCCGCACGGATGGACGTGTTGAGGTTTTGACGCGTGATCACTCCTTGGTCAAACGCCTGGAGGAACTCGGCCAGATCCCTTCGGAAGAAACAGCCGCCCACCCGCAGCGGAATATCCTCTATCGCGCTCTCGGTCAGGGGGAAGTACTGGAACCGGATATCTTTACGGCTCCCTTCCCGCAGCCGGGATTTTTACTCCTGTGCAGTGATGGGTTGTGGAGCGTGCTTCCCGATGATAACCTTTACAATCTTATTACCGCTGCGCCCAATCTTATTGGTGCGTGTCAGAGCCTGATCGCCGCTGCTAACGATGCAGGGGGACCGGATAACATCAGTGCTATTTTAGTACAATTGATAGGTTAATGACAAAAGAACAGGATTTCTACAAACTTCTTGGATTGATGCGTAACGCCTCCGCGGAAGATATTCGCAAGGCATATTTCGAAGCTGCGCGGCGTCTTCACCCCGACAAAAACACAGCTCCGGGTGATACGGAATTCTTCCTCGATATACAGGAAGCTTACGAAGTTCTTTCGAATCCTAAAAAACGTGTCAAGTATGATTCGACTTTGACGCCTGAGAAACCACCTGATTATCCGTTGGAGCAGCGTGTACTTTTCAGTCGCCAGAGTGTGACACGTTTGGCGGAACCGCAACTGATTTATGTCATTATGGAGTTTTCCATCCCGGCCAATTTACAGGCTCCTCCTGCACCCTCACTGAACTTATGCCTGGTACTCGACCGCTCGACTTCCATGCAGGGTGTTAATATGGAAATGGTCAAAGCCACGGCCATCCAGATAATGCGCAAGATGAAGCCAAAGGATATTTTCTCGGTGGTTGCCTTCAGTGACCGGGCCGAGGAGATCATTTCGGCCAGCCGCAGTACAGAACTGAGTAAGCTGGAATCCCGCATACATATGCTGCAACCCTCCGGTGGGACGGAGATTTTCTCTGGGCTCGAAATGGGATACAATGAAATTATCAGAAACGTAAAACATGCCCAGGTTAACCATATCATTTTGCTTACCGACGGGCGTACTTACGGTGACGAAGATAAATGCATTAACCTTGCGCACCGTGCTTCAGAACAAGGCGTTGGAATTAGCGGTCTGGGCATTGGTTCTGAATGGAATGATATTTTTTTGGATGACTTGGCTTCTTGTACGGGGGGCAGCAGCATGTATGTTTCTCGTCCTCAAGATATACAGAAGACCCTGCTTGATAAATTCACCCGACTTGGCCATGCCTATGCCGAAGAAACCCGCCTGAATTTTATAATCCCGGAAGGAATTGAGTTACGCTACGCTTTTCGTATTCAACCGGAGGTTGGTGTGCTCTCTTCTGAAAGCCCGATGATGCTGGGACCGATTGTCCGTAAGACCAGTCTCAGGGTCCTGATGGAATTCGTAGTTCAGCCTCAGAACGTTCAGCAAAAGGCTGTTACCCTTTTTGACGGAAAAATATTGGTTACTCTGACGGATGATCACTCACCTGCAGTACCGATTCCCATCCGCTTGATTCGTTCGGTCACTGACGAAGAAAGCATAGGTGTTCCACCCACCGAGATCATGGAGGCGCTCTCGCATTTGAGGCTTTATCGTCTCCAGGAGCAGGCGCGTTTGGAAGTCACGGCTGGCGAGTATGACCAGGCTTCAGTGCATTTGCAAAGTCTGGCGACGCACCTGCTTGCCCAGGGTGAGCGCGGCCTGGCGCGTTTAGCGCTATTGGAGGCCGAGCACATTCAGCAGAATAAATCCTTTTCACAACAGGGCCGAAAAGAGATAAAATATGGGACACGAGCCCTGTTGATGTCAGGGAGGAGTTCTGAAGACCTATGATCATTTGTCCAAATTGTCAGCATAAAGAGATGAGCGGCGCCATCTATTGCAGCAAATGCGGAGCACAACTGATAAATATGACCGTCGCGACCCAAAAAATTTTAACTACTGAAACTCGTCAGGAAGCCAAGCGCGACACCGGCCGGATCAAGCCACTCCCACCTGTGCATCTGCAATCCCGGATTTCCCTGAATATGATTGAAAGTGGTCAAATCCTGCCTCTGGCTGACCGTACTGAGTATACCCTGGGGCGTTCGGCGGAAGGCCAGCCCATTGTCCCGGATGTGGACCTGTCGCCGCATAATGCTTACGCCAATGGTGTATCGCGCCTCCACGCGGTTCTGAAATTGATCCGGGATCAAATTGTCATCATGGACTTGGGTTCTTCCAACGGCACTTACTTGAACGGAAGTCGGCTACCGCCCTATCTCGAAACGCCGGTGGTTCATGGGGATGTTATTTATCTAGGCAAACTCAAAATTCAAGTGCTGATTGAGTAGTAAAGGTCGGTTCGAATGGCTCATACGGTAATCATCCATATTTCAAACGAAGATCCTATTTGCGGCGAATTGGATCAACTTCCTGCACCCGGCGATACTATTATAACCATCCACAACCCTCGTCGCCGTGACGGCAAAGATATCCACTATCTATCCAACGAAGTTATCACGGTTATCTGGCCCATTAATCAAATTGCTTTTATTGAAGTAATGCCCAGCGAGGGCGAAGAACGCATTATTGGCTTTGTGAGAGAATAAGTATGGATGAGGATTCCCTGAAACGGCGCAAGATACTGGTGGTAGATGATGAAGAGCGCATGGTGCGCTTCATCCGCCTGAACCTGGAACATGATGGCTTTGTCGTAATCGAAGCTTTCAATGGGAAGCAGGCCCTCCAGCGCCTGCGCGACGCAACCCCTGACCTGATCCTGCTCGACGTGATGATGCCAGACCTGAATGGTTTTGAAGTTTTGGAGATGATTCGTGAGATCAGCAGCGTACCGGTCATCATACTCACCGCCAAGGGCGAAGAAGACGACCGTGTTCATGGCTTGGAGAAGGGTGCCGACGATTACATTACCAAACCGTTCAGCCCGCGCGAGCTGGTCAGCCGCATCAAGGCTGTCCTGCGCCGCACCGAAGGGGCCAGCGGCGGGATGCACGGCCTGATCGAAATTGACGAACGCCTGAAGATAGATTTTGACCGTCGTGAAATCTGGCTGGAAGGGAAGATCGTTAAATTGCGGCCCACCGAATATCGTCTACTTTATCACCTGGTGCAAAACGCCGGATGGGTTATTTCTCATGATCAGTTGCTCTCCAAAGTTTGGGGCTATGAGTACCGCGACGAGCCGCACTATGTCCGGCTTTACATCAACTATCTCCGCCAAAAACTGGAAAAGGATCCTGCCGACCCCAGGTACATCCTGACCGAGCGCGGCGTCGGCTACCGTTTTGTGGACTTCCGACGCGAAAAAACCGGATAGAGATTTTTTGTCTTGACAGGCGGCCTGCGTCGCCGTATACTCACTTCAATAAATAATTGAACGGGGAGCCCGTGTTCCGGGCTGAGAGGAGGCCAGGAGCCTCGACCCGCAGAACCTGATCCGGATCATACCGGCGGAGGGACTTTAGCTTGTAACCAACCATCCTCCCCGGCGAGGATGTTTTCTTTATGTCACGTGCTCTCATTTTTGTGAATGGTCGCATCCCGGACCTCGAGCTGGTCCGCCGGCTGATCAGGACCGGCGATACCATCCTTGCCGCCGATGGCGGTACGCGTCTTGTCCTGTCGCTCGGACTGGCACCCTCAGTCATCATCGGCGACCTGGATTCATTGACCGACAATGATCGCCGCGAACTGGATATGGCCGGTACCGAAATCCAACGCTATCCCCGTGATAAAAATGAGACAGATTTCGAACTGGCTCTGCACTATACCGCTGAAGCCGGATACCGCGAAATCCTTATAGTCGCTGCGCTGGGAAACCGCTTGGACCAGACCTTAGGAAACCTCGCCTTGCTGACCGACCCGTCCCTGGCTGGATTGGATGTCCGGGTGGACGACGGGGTGGAGCAAGCCTATTTTGTCCGCACACAGACCCAGGTCGAGGGACGCCCCTGTGATCTTGTCTCGCTGATCCCGTGGGGCGGGGAAGTCACAGGTGTTGCCACCGTCGGGCTGCGCTGGCCGCTGCGGGGCGAGACGCTTTATCCATACCAGACGCGCGGCATCAGCAATGAGATACTCGGCGAGACGGCATCCGTCTCCCTGAAATCCGGTTTGCTGCTTGTCGTTCACAGTCGTTTTCGGCAATCTTAAACTGTTAGAGGTTCATATGAAACATATCCTGCTTATTGCCCTCCTGCTTACTGCCATACTGCTTTCTGCGTGTTCTCCCAAAGGACCCGTCATGCTAACCATCATGACTCACGACTCCTTCTCCGCCCGCGAGTCGGTCATCACTGCTTTCGAGCAAGCCAACAATGTCAAAGTTGTCTTTCTGAAAAGTGGTGATGCCGGGGCGGCGCTCAACAAGGCCATCCTCAGCAAGGATTCCCCATTGGCCGACGTGTTCTACGGGGTCGACAATACCTTCCTCTCCCGAGCCCTCGATGCCGGGATTTATGAACCGTATGCCTCGCCGCTCCTGGCGAAAATCCCCGCCGAATTCCAACTCGACCCGCAGAACCATGCTCTGCCGGTGGATTATGGCGATATCTGCATCAATTATGATAAGGCTTATTTTACCGCGCACAATCTCCCGGTCCCGGCCACGCTCGAAGACCTGGCCAAGCCCGAGTACAGTGGCCTGCTGGTGGTTGAAAACCCGGCCACCTCCTCGCCCGGTCTGGGCTTCCTACTGGCGACGGTCAAGTACTTCGGCCCGGATGGCTACCTCGATTATTGGCGCTCTCTGCGTGCCAACGGCGTGGTGGTGGTGGATGGTTGGGAAACGGCTTACTACACAAACTTCAGTGCTTCGTCTGGTCACGGCCCTCAGCCGCTGGTGGTCACATACGACACCAGCCCTGCAGCGGAAGTGATCTATGCCAGTACGCCGCTCACGGACGCTCCTACCGCCTCCATTCTCGGACCGGATACCTGCTTCCGTCAAATTGAGTTCGTCGGCATCCTGAAAGGGACCCGGCAGCTCGACCTGGCCCAAAAATTCGTGGACTATATGCTTGGTCAGCAGTTCCAGGAGGACATTCCTCTCCAGATGTTCATGTACCCGGTCAACTCGGATGCGAGCCTGCCGCAAGAATTCACCCAGTATGCCCAGACTGCTTCTCAGCCCGCCACTTTTGATCTGGCAGTAATTGCTGCCAACCGCGATAAATGGATTGCCGACTGGACCGCGGCGGTGTTACATTAACTCTGAAGAAGTGAAGACCGTCTAACCATGCCCATCTATCACCAAGGCACACAGAAAAAAAGAATCACGAAGTTCAGAGTCTTTGTGTCTTCGTGGTTAAGACCCGTTCTGCCCTGGCTGGGTGTCTCTATTTTCCTGAGCCTGTTCTTCTTATACCCCCTCGCCCGCATCCTCTGGCTGGGGCTGAACACCGCTGCACTCAAAATCCTCGACCACGCTTCCCTCCTTCTTGCTTTCCACTCGTTCCTCTTTACTTTTTACCAGGCCGCCCTCTCTACCCTCCTCACTCTTGTTCTTGGCCTGCCCGCTGCCTTCCTGTTTGTCCGCTATGATTTTCAGGGGAAGTCCCTCCTGCGTGTCCTGACAGCCATCCCCTTCATGTTGCCGACAGTGGTGGTTGCGGCAGGTTTCAATGCCCTGCTCGGTCCGCGCGGCTGGGTCAACCTTGGCTTGATGGATCTATTCCACCTTCAATCTGCGCCCGTCTCCATTATCGGGACACTCGGTGTGATCCTGTTAGCACACGTTTTTTATAATACAACCATTGTCATCCGGCTGGTCGGGAATGCTCTCTCGCACCTCGACCCTTGCCTCGAGCAGGCCGCCCGGACTCTGGGTGCGGCACCGCCTCGGGTCCTCACTCACGTCACACTGCCGCTGCTGCGCCCGTCCATCTTGGCGGCGTCAATACTGGTCTTCATCTTCGACTTCACCTCGTTCGGCGTCATCCTGCTGCTGGGCGGGCCAGGTTTTTCCACGCTGGAAGTTGAGATTTACAAGCAGGCCATGCAGATTTTCAACCTGCCGCTGGCGGGGCTGCTCTCCCTCATCCAGTTACTCTGCACGCTGGCGTTTTCCATCCTGTACAGCCGCATCGTGAGTCGTAATGCCGTGACCAGCGCGCCGCGTGCCGCTGGGACCAACCTGCGTAAGGCCTGCACGTTTCGCCAGAAATTCTTCCTCGGAGGGATGGTCTTGCTGTTACTGGGTTTGTTCCTCCTGCCGCTGGTTTCCCTGCCATTGCGCTCTTTGACCCGTTTGGAAGCCGACCGGGGTCAGCGCGGCCAGGTCAGTTATGGCATCACCGGCGATTACTATACTGAACTGTTTATTAACCGGAGTGACTCGATTTTCTACGTACCGCCCTTCGAGGCGATTGGTAACTCCCTTGGCTATGCTGCGGTGACTGTCATCCTGTCCCTAGCTCTCGGTTTTCCTGTCGCTTCGGCGCTGGCCCGCCCCCGGCGCCTCGAGCGGCTGCTGGACCCGATCCTGATGCTACCCCTTGGAGCTTCAGCCGTAACGCTGGGTCTGGGGTTCATTGTCACGTTCAATCGGCCGCCGATGGCGCTGGTCACTTCGCCATTGCTCGTCCCGCTGGCGCATACGCTGATCGCCCTGCCGTTTGTCATCCGCAGTTTGCAGCCTGCTCTGGCCTCCATCCCGGACCGGCTTCGACAGGCAGCAGCTTCCCTTGGAGCCTCCCCGCGCCGGGTCTGGTTTGCAGTGGATTGGCCAATTGTAGCGCGCGCAACAATATCAGCAGCGGTCTTCGCATTCACTGTATCGCTGGGCGAATTTGGGGCCACTTCACTGGTTGTCCGACCAGAGTACCCGACCATGCCGATCGCGATAGCCCGGTTCCTGTCCCAGCCCGGCGGGATGAACTATGGTCAAGCGATGGCGATGGCGACGGTGCTGATGGTGGTTTGCGGTATCGGGATTTTGCTTATCGAACGCCTGCGTTTACCCGGCGCGGGTGAATTTTAATGATAGGGGCAGAGTGGATTTTACCCCCCTTTTAGGTACTAGGGAAAAACCATGTTAGAACTTATCACCATCCACAAATCTTACGAGGGCCAGCCGCTCCTGCGCGGTATCTCCGGAACCGTCGCGGCGGGCGAGACCGTGTGCCTGCTTGGACCTTCGGGCAGCGGTAAGTCGACGCTGTTGCGGATTATTGCCGGACTGGAAACCTACGAGCAGGGCCAGGTGTGCTGGGATGGGATGGACCTGGCACCCGTCCCGGTCCACCAGCGTGGCTTCGGACTGGTCTTTCAGGATTACGCCCTCTTCCCGCATCTGAACGTGGCTGAGAACGTGGCCTTTGGCTTAAAGATGCAAAACCTTGCCGGTACTGAGACCGGCCTGCGCGTAGCCAATATTTTGGAAATGGTCAATTTGACAGGCTTTGGGGATCGCCGTGTTACAGACCTCTCAGGGGGCGAGCAACAGCGCGTGGCGCTGGCGCGTGCCCTGGCTCCCAACCCGCGACTGCTGATGTTTGATGAGCCACTGAGCGCCCTGGACCGCAACCTGCGAGAGCAGTTGATAAACGAATTGCGCCGTATCCTGCACCAGAGCGGGATCCCGGCGATTTACGTTACCCACGACCAGGAGGAAGCCTTTACCCTGGCAGACCGTGTGCTCCTACTCCACGATGGCAGTATTGTACGAAGTGGGACGCCAGAGCAGGTCTGGAGCGATCCTAGGTCGGTTTGGGCGGCTCATTTTTTGGATGCAGGGAATGTAGTTTCTGGAATTGTCATGTCAAACACAAGACCGTTCAGGGTTGAGACACCTGCCGGAATGTTTGAATTGGATTGCGGAGACGTGCATTCAGCGGGGGAAAAGGTCAATATCCTGGTCAGCCGGCGCGGGGTCCGGCAAGCCGCGGATGGGATTGTGAGCGGGATAGTGGTGGATGTTATCTTCCGGCAGGATAGCTTCAAAGTCACCCTGGAAAACGGCCTGGATTTTTATCTTCCCGTCGCTCCACGGATGGGAGAGAAGATTTATCTCACAGCTCCAGCGACGGGAATCAAATGCCTGTTATGACAGACGATCACCGTTTTAAAGCGTAATCTGGCCGGCGAGGTTATATGGCAATATTTTGGTTTCATTTTGCGCTGCGAGCCGAATTTTGTGCTTTTGGAAGCGCGTTTCAATCTTCCGGATAAGCCTTTCATGGATACTTTCCTGAAGAACAATGACCGTTATGTGGAAATATTCTACATCGACCGCTGGTAAACATTTTCGAGATGCATGACCGCGACGATGATCGGGTCATGGGTTGGTACTGCAACGTGGGCCGGCCCGCCGTGCTTGAGGCTGAAGACCGACTTTCGTACGTTGACCTGCCGCTCGACCTGTGGGTGGCTCCCGACGGGACGCAGACGGTGCTGGGCGAGGACGAGTTCGCCGCCCTCGACCTGGACGCGGAAACACGTCAACAAGCCCTGGCGGCGCTGGAGGAATTGCAAAAACTCTTTGCGGCTAATAAGAACCCCGGTCTCTCTTGAAGAAACCGGGGTTTTGATTATTACGCCAGAACCGTCAGTACCGGCAGCAGGGCGGACATGCCAAATGCTTGCCGGATGGGGTCCCAAAAACCAAAGAGCAGCCCAACCACTCCAAAGCAGCCACAACAGACTACCACAATCACCACGATAGCGATGATCCAGGGATTGGTCTTTTTTGGGGTGGCCGCGGGCGGTGGAAGTGGTGTACCTGTCGAGTCGGTCATGGATTAGTAACCTTAGTTACCGGATGGGGTAAGAAATGGAATTGCAAATGGAAGGGTAATGGCCCCTGTGAATGCCAGGATGGCGATACACCCAAGGCATAAGCTGATAACGATCATCACGTAGCCCAGGATCAGGCCGATGGTCGCCATGCCATTGCCAGTGACCATGCCACCGCCCCTTTTTATCTCGCCTTTGGCGATGTGACCGGCGACAACCGCCGCGATCGGGCCGATGACCGGCAGGATTTGTACAAATCCGAGGATGCCAGCAATCAAGCTAATGACAGCTGCTGTGCTTGTCCGGGCGGCAGGTGGAAATTGTGCATAAGGTTGGTTCATTTCTTGATCTCCTTTTCGATTTCATCATATTGATTTTGTGGAATGATTCTATCCGATACTTACTTCCAGTTGGGTTAATAACTCACCTTACGTAAAACGTCCAGCAGGTTTCCAAAATTCAGGCTCGCTTTCTGCCCAAACCTGCCCCCTTCACCCTTCGGGTACTGCGCGGGGACCTTCGGCGGGACCGCAGGTAACATCAGTTAATAGATATCTTGCATAACTCACAAAACATCTCGTAGTAACGACTTTAGTCGTTGGTTTCGTGGTAAAAAGCGGCTGCACTTGCCCTCCCGGAAGGACACCGGGACGATGTGGCGGGCGGTGCCAGGGAAGTCGTCACTACGACCTACTTTTGCAAGAGGTCTAATAAGAATAGGGGATATTATTTATGATTTGCTGCCATGGAAT
>Ga0209182_10000205_pt1 | contig 15283 bp, 11 predicted proteins | sample LakBais05cmmetaG_FD_185474 | JGI IMG/M metagenome (GOLD analysis project Ga0209182, IMG submission 185474) | Lake sediment microbial communities from Lake Baikal, Russia to study Microbial Dark Matter (Phase II) - Lake Baikal sediment 0-5 cm... | ecosystem: Environmental > Aquatic > Freshwater...
GCCGGTTGGCTTCTTCATCATTCATGAAACGCTGCCCGATGGGATCGAACCGGAGAGGCCTCCCCAGCCGCACCGCGATTTTCGCCAGATTGACGATGGTGCAGGACCGGTGGCCATTCTCTTCATGGAGGCTGAACTTCTGCCGCGTCTTGACGGCTTCGGCAAAGTCGGCCAACTCCGGCTCGGGATCGGGAAGCGCGGCCGTCTTTTCTTTGATGTCCGGAATGTCGGACCGGAATCCCCGGTAAAGCTTTCCCGACGGCCCCTCGATGAAGGGCGCGTTCACATCCTTGTTTTCGCCGTCCAGAATGATCTCGCAGCCGTCCTCGTATCTCAGCCGGATGCGGCGCCAGCTCCCGCACGCGTCGGGATGCTGCTGGGGGCAGTCGGCCTCGATCTCGACCGGACTCGTGGAGTCCTTTTCTAAAATATACTGCACGGGGTCGAGGTAATGCATGCCCATATCGCCCAGTCCTCCGCCGTCGTAATCCCAGTAGCCGCGGAACGTCTGATGGACGCGGTGGGGATGATAAGGCTTAAAAGGAGCGGGCCCAAGCCAGAAGTCGTAATCCAATTCTTTGGGCACGGTTTGAGGCGGCAGATAAGTTTTTCCGCTCCAGTAGAACTTCCAGTCGAAACCGGTGATCCCGCTGACCGTGACCTTCAGCGGCCATCCCAAAAGCCTGTTCTGGACGATCTTCTTGATCGGCTTCACGGTCGAGCCGAAGCCGTAAAACTGACCCTGGAATCGGAACCAGGTGTTGATCCGGAAGATGCGGCCGTATTTCCGCACGGCTTCAACGACCCGCTGCCCTTCGCCGATCGTCCGCGTCATCGGCTTTTCGCACCAGATGTCCTTCCCCGCTTCGGCCGCGGCCACGGACATGAGGGCATGCCAGTGCGGCGGCGTCGCGATATGGACGATATCGATATCGGGCCGGGCCAGGACTTCGCGGAAATCCTTCATGCCCTTGACGCCGGGTCCGGCCGTGTCCAGGGCGGTCTGGAGGTGGTTTTCGTCCACATCGCAGACGGCGAGCAGCCGGCCGTCTTCATACCGGATATGTCCCAAACCCATGCCGCCGACGCCGATGATGGCGCGCGTCAGCCGGTCGCTGGGAGGCGTGTATCCCTGGCCCCCAAGAACATGGCGCGGCACGATCGTGAACGCGGCAGCCGCCGCGAATGTCTGTTTAAGGAATTCCCTCCTTCCCAGGCGCTTTCGTCCGGCCATGGCGACCTCCTCTCCAGGCGATGGCGAAACAATATTTGTTAATATCTTAACGTTTTACCCTCCCAGCAATCAACCAGAATCCTGTGAGACAGTAAGCAATTCTTTTTCCGGTGTCAGGCCAATTTAGGGCGGGGTCCTGTCGCGGCTCTTCCCCGGCCGTGCTCGCCGCCAAGCCGCTGCGCGCGGGCGGGGAGCCCCTTCGCCGCGCCACCCCAGATCGACTTTCCGGCGCGCCGGAAAAAGAATTGCTTACCGTGAGACATCGGTGCTTGTCTCAGATTTCTTTTCTCGACATAATTCCTCGGTTATGACAGGCAGGACGACCTTAAGGGGAAGAGGGCCGGCCCGTCACATTCAAGCTTGACCGCGGTTCAGCCCTTGGTTAGACTAGAAAAAGCACAGAATGCGAAAATAGCTGTCTCAATGGAAGCCCGAAGTATTTCACAGATTAAGAAAATCGAGGGAGAACTACAAAACGATGAATCGCACAACTAAAATCATCCTGATCGGCGCCTTGATCCTGGTCGGACTCGGGGCTTTTCTCCTGCTGAACCAAAAGCCGCAGGAAAGCGCTGGATCCAGAGAGCTGTCCGCGTCCCTGCCGGCTTCTCCTACGCCCAAAGAAATCACCATCCGCAACGTGACGAAAGACGTCGTCACCTACTCGCTCGCGCCGTTAGGCTCGAAGGCCAAGCCCGTCGAGAAAAAGCTCGCTCCCGGCGCCATCGACCGCGTTCCGGTCGCGCAGACCGTGGTCGTTACCTATAAAAAATACGGCCAGGACGTTACCTATTCCTTAAACCCCGGAACGCCGTATTCTTTCCGCAACGACAGCAGCGGCCAGATCGATATCTGGGTCGGATCGCACGGCCGGGAGGACGCTGAAGACCTTGCGCCGTTTGTGCCTACCCCCCAGACTGTCGTCGCCAAAATGCTCGAGATGGCCCAGGCGGACAAGGACGACATCATCTGTGACATCGGCTGCGGCGACGGCCGGATCGTGATTTTTGCGGCCCAGCAATATGGCGCCCACGGTGTCGGCATCGACATCGACCCGGAGCGGATCAAGGAATCCAAGGCCAACGCGAAAAAGGCCGGCGTGGAAAAGCTCGTCAAGTTCCGACTCGGGGACGCGACTAAGACAGATATTTCGGCGGCGACGATCGTGACGGTTTATCTCCTTCCGGAATCCAACGAGCTGCTTCGCCCCAAATTTGAGCGCGAGCTCAAGCCGGGAACATTCGTCGTTTCGCACAATTATATCGTTCCCGGCTGGGAGGCTAAGGAAGTCGATTCAGCCACGGTCAAGGACGAGGAGGGAACAGAGCACTCCGTCTACGTGTATAAGCGATGACAGGTTTTGCCCGGACAAGGACCTTCTCCGGCGCCGGCAAAAAAGTCATCAACATCAGGGAGGTCGAACAAATGATCGACGGTCAGAGGCCTATCCATTTGACAAAACGAACAAAATCAAATTAGATTTGGAATCGTCAAATGTACAGGTCTGACCCCGCCTCCATTCATCTTTCCGTTGTGGTCCCCGCTTATGATGAAGAAGAACGGATCGGCCAAACCCTGACCTCGATCGCCGCCTATCTCCAAAAGCAGGATTTCTTAAGCGAGGTGATCGTCGTGGACGACGGGAGCCAAGACCGAACCTCCGAGCGCGCTGCTCGAGCGCTCCAAGGGATGGACCGGGTCCGCATCGTCAAGCTTCCTCAAAACCTCGGCAAGGGGGCCGCCGTGAAAGAAGGTGTTCTCCAGGCTCAAGGCGATTTCGTCCTGTTCTCGGACGCGGACCTTTCCACGCCCATCGAAGAACTCGAAAAATTTTGGCCCTGGACCGGCCAGGGGTTCGACGTCGTCATCGGCTCCCGGGCGCTTCCCGGCGCCGATATCCAGGTCCGCCAGTCGTTCTTCCGGGAGCTCATGGGCAAGACGTTCAACATGTTCATCCGCCTTTTTCTCATGAAAGGCATTCCGGACACGCAGTGCGGCTTCAAGCTGTTCAGGAAAGATATCGCCAAAAACGTATTTCCGCTCGTCGAGATCAAAGGTTTCAGCTTCGACGCAGAAGCCCTGTATCTTTGCCGCCGCAGCGGCTATAGCATCAAACAAGTTCCCGTCGTCTGGAGGAATTCTCGGCAAAGCAAGGTCAAGATCATTCGAAGCTCTCTGGGCATGCTTCTGGACCTGTGGAAGATCAAGCGGCTTCACCGGAAAAATTCCTAAAAAGGAAGATCGGATGAAGAATTCTAAGAATCTCAGCCTCGCCGTTCTCCTGGTCCTCGTCCTGGCCATGCGTCTCGGCTTCCTGGGTCTTTTCCACCATCAAGTTTTCAGCGGGCCGTCGACACAGTTCGACCAGGCGTTCGTCGCGATTAACCTCCTCGGCGGCCAAGGCATCAAGACCTTCAAAGAGCCGCCGCAAACAGTCGAAGCCTCGGACCCGACCCGGATCATCGATCCGGAAAAATACGAGATCCGCTCGGCCGAACGGCTGCCCTACATCAAGGAAGTGACCGGCTATGCCTTTTTCCTGGCCGGACTCTGGAAGATCTTCGGCCCGAAACTCTGGATCTTCGCCCAGATCGTCCAGATCATCTTCGAGCTCCTGGCCGCCGGAGGCCTGTATGCGCTGGCCAAAAAATTCTTCGGCCGGAAAGCCGGTTTGCTCACGGTCCTCGTTTTCGCCTTTCTCTTTTATGAAGTCCGCTCGAGCGTCATCCCTTACAAAGACATCTTCCTTCTCTACGGAATGCTCGTCATCACCCTATGCTCGAGCCGGATCTTCTTTCGGGAAGGCCGGCCGTGGCTGTGGTTCCTATTCGTCTGCCTGGGGACGGGCGTCGGATATTACTTCATGCCCTCCATCCTCTTATATCCGGCCTTTCTGGCCTTCATGCTCTGGATCATGAAGCGCATCAAGTTCCGCGCGGCTGTCGCCTTTCTTCTGACCGCCGTCGCGGTCGTCGGCCTCATGGTCTGGCCGTATCAGAGCTATGTTCGCAGCCATAGGAACGATCCAGGAGTCGCGCCGCCGCTCTTCTGGTACAGATTCTGGCTCGGCAACCAGGTCAGGACGTTCTACTCCACCGAGGAAGAGAGGTTCCAGGATTATTTCCGGGACAGGATGCAGGCGACCGGCAAGAACATCGAAGACATCTCTAAAGAAGAGTTCCTGGCGTATGTGAAAGCGAATCCCCTCCCCTATGCCGTCCACACCGCGAAAAAGCTCCTCTACGGGACCTTTCTCGTCTATGCCAACGCGGGGGACGCCACGTATCCCGCAAGCTGGAGCTATTTCAAGACGCAGAATCCCCAGGCCGGCTTTTCAACGTACGCCCGGACCTACCCCATCCGGATCCTGGGCATGCTCCTCGGCACGTTCTCGGCGTCCATCCTCTTTCCGATCGCCCTTGCCGCCCTTTTCCTACTTAAGCGCGAGAAAAAGGCCGACTTCGGCCTTTTCTTCTTTACCGTTCCACTCTATTTCCTGCTCCTCCACATGTTCTTCCACTACGAAGCCCGCTATCTGACAGGGACGCTCGCCGGATACCTTCCCTTGGCCGGATACGTGTTGACGAAGGTCCGCTTGAACTTGAAAAGGAAGGTTTGAGCGAAAGAAGGGATCAGCCGACTACAAGCCTGGTGAACGGAAAGACATAGGCCTGAAGCAGGATGAGCAGCCCGACGAGCGCCGCGAGCGCCAGGCTGTGGAAGAAGACATAACGGAGGATCTCACCTTCATGCCCGTACCATTTGGTCGCCGTGCTGGCGACGACGATGCTCTGGGCGTCGATCATCTTGCCCATGACGCCTCCCGAACTGTTCGCCGCGGCCATGAGCACGGGACTGACGCCGATCTGTTCGGCCGAGATCCTCTGCAGGCTGCCGAAGAGAACATTTGAGGATGTGTCCGAGCCGGTGAGTGCGACGCCCAGCCACCCGAGCATGGTTCCGAAGAAAGGATAGAGGACGCCGGTGCGGGCGAAGGCCAGTCCCATCGTCGCGTCCAGGCCGGAATAGCGGGCCGTGTAGCCGAGGGCGAGCATCGCCGCCACGGTGAGGAGCGAGTAGCGCACGCGCTTGACGGTCCTCCACCAGGCTGCGGCCATCTCGCGGAGCCTGAATCCCATGATGAGCGCGGACAGGACGGCCGAAATGAGAATGCCCGTGCCGGTGAACGACAGCCAGTTGAACGCAAAAACGGCCCCTTCGGCCGCGGGTTGAGCAACGACCGGCGGCATGCGGTTGATCAGTTTGTCCACGCCCGGGACCGGGATCTTGAACACCGAGATGCCGTCGAGAAATGCTTTGAATTGCGGAATTCCCCAGATAAACACGAGGACGCTGAGGACGAGCCAGGGAACCCAGGCTTTAAAGACAATCGCCCGGCTGTGATCATGCCTCCCTCTCGCCTCGCGGCCGTCTTCGCTTCCGTTCAAACCCCAGATCCTCTTCGGGTGCCAGACGCGCAGGAAGACAATGAGAAAGCCCATCGAAATAATCGCCGATAGGACATCCACAAGCCATGGGCCGTGAAGGTTCGAGATCAAAAATTGAGGAACGGCGAAGAATGCGCCGGCCACAAGGAGCGCGGGCCAGACTTCGAGCATGCCGCCGAAACCGGCGAAGGCCCAGACCAGCCAAAAAGGGACGATAAGCGAAAAGAAAGGAAGCTGCCGTCCGACCATGGCGCTCAAGGCACGGATGTCCAGGCCTGTGACGGCGGCCAGGGCGATGATGGGCGTGCCGAGCGCGCCATACGCCACGGGCGCCGTGTTGGCAATGAGTGATAGCCCGGAGGCCGAGAGCGGACTGAATCCTAGACCTATTAAGATGGCCGCCGTAACAGCGACCGGCGTCCCGAACCCGGCCGCGCCCTCGAAGAACGCGCCGAACGAAAAAGCGATGAGCAGAAGCTGAAGCCGGCGGTCCTGGGTGATGCCGGTCAGGCTCTCCTGGAGGATCTTGAAATACCCCTTCTCATTCGCCAGCGTGTAGAGAAAAATGACGTTCAGGATGATCCAGCCGATGGGAAACAGCCCGTAGGCAGCGCCGAATACGGCTACGGTCAAACCCTTGCCGGCCGGCATGCCGAAAACGTAGATCGCGATGGCCAGCGCCGAGCTGAGGCCGAGGACGGCCGCCCAGTGGGCTTTAAGGCCGAGAAAGGCGAGCGTGCCGAGCAGGACGAATATGGGGAGCGCAGCAAGCAGAGTCGAGAAGACCCAGTGGCCCACGGGATTATAGACCTGATTCCACGGCATGCGTGTCTCCTTCCGGGGCATTATACAATAAAAAAATACAAAGAAGCGTTGGACATAAAACCTAATTTCATTTTCTGGACTATTTCGGATTCGATTATGGGGACGCCCCTCCGACGACGGAAAAAACTGCAGTCATCTGGAGAGAGATCGAAAGATACATCTCCATTCGATTCCAAATGCTGCAAGGAATGCGCCGCCCCCTCTCACCCATCATCCCGAGACACCCGATATCTCCGTCACCAAGACCCTGGAAACACCACAAGAAACGCTGCGAAGAGGGACTTTGTTTGCCGGGCAGTATGAGATCATCGAGGAGCTGGGGGCGGGGCGAGGACCTGAGGAGCCTGATCCATAGGACCAAAGCCTTGACCGTAGGAGCCTCTCTTTCCCTCTCCCTGCTCAAGAAAATCGGTTTTGAACAATAATAAATCGAAATAATATTTGACATTTGGACGTCCAAATGTTAATTATATTTTCATGATTAGCCGTCCTTACTGGTTGAATCGGGTGCGGGCGGTTTGGCAGAAGCGGCCGATCGCCTGGCTCGCCGGCGTCCGCCGCGTCGGGAAAACGACACTGGCCCGGATGTTGCCCGATACCGTTTATCTCAGCTGCGATCTGCCTTCTGACGTGCGCCGCTTAGAGGACCCGGAAATGTTTTTCGGATCGCAACCCGAAAACGCCGTCATCGTCCTAGATGAAGTCCATCGCTTGGGCGACCCGAGCCGAGTGCTCAAGATCGCGGCCGACGAATTCCCCGGGCTCCGCATACTGGCCACCGGCTCCTCTACTCTGGCCGCCACCCGCAAATTCAGAGACGCCTTGACCGGCAGAAAGCTGGTACTGACGTTGTTCCCGGTTCTCTGGACGGAATGTGAGGAAGAGTTTCGTATCTTCGACTTGGACCGGAGACTCCTGAACGGAGGGCTTCCGGAGTTCCTTCTTAATCCGGCCAAGGATGAACACCTTTTTTCCGAGTGGATGGATAGCTTTTATGCCCGTGATATCCAGGAACTGTTTGCCGTGCGGGAGAGAGCGGGCTTCCTGAAACTCTTGCGCTTAATGCTCAGGCAGAGCGGCGGACAGGCGGATTACACGGCGCTTTCCCGGGATTGCGATCTCAGCCGTCCGACGATAAAGGCCTACCTGGAAGCGATGAGCATCGCCTGCGCGCTCTACCCCTTGCCCCCGTTTCACGGGGGCGGGCGAAGAGAAATCGTGCGCCGCCCAAAGGTCTACGGATTCGACACGGGATTTGTCGCCTATGCCCACGGCTGGAGAGACATCCGGGACGATGATCGAGGTCTTCTCTGGGAGCATCTGGTCCTGGACATCCTTCGGGCGGCAACTTGGGGAGAAGGCCTGCATTTCTGGCGGGACAAATCGGGCCGCGAAGTCGATTTTATCATCCGACGCGGGCGAAACGTCGATGCCGTCGAATGCAAAATCAATGCCGATCGTTTCGATCCGAACTCGCTCGCTGTTTTTCGCGAATCGTATCCGCAAGGATTGAATTATCTCGTCTGTCCGGCGGTCAGATCCTCGTATACCCGACGGTTCGGTCCCCATGTCGTCAAAGTCGTAGGCTGTAGAGATCTGATCAAAGAGTTCGAGAGCGGGTAAAATCTTGAAGTGCCCAAGGTGTAACACGGACAATCCCGAGACGCAGCACTTCTGCGGCGAGTGCGGGGCCAAGCTGGATATCTCGGAGAAAGCGCCAAAGGCTGGAGTCCCGCCCTTAGGCTTCAAAGATCAAATCTCCGTTACCAAGACCCTGGAGACCCGCTCCGACGAGCTCAACCGGCTGATTCTTCGCTGTTTTGAAAAAAATAAGGAGAGACGGTATCAGAGTACTGCCGAGGTGCCAATACAATCTAACATGAGTTGCCGAATCCCACGTCAAAGGCCGAATATTTTTCAAGGTTGACTACAAGCTTCGCTCTGGGATATATTTTTTTTAGGAGATTAATCCTATCGATGAAATTTACGGCTGTTATCACTAAAGAAGAAAAATGGTATGTTGCTCATTGCGTTGAGCTGGGGGTTGTGAGTCAGGGAAAGACGATCGAAGAAGCCCAAGTGAACCTTAAAGAAGCTGTCGAGCTTTATATTGAGAGCTTTGGAACCGAAGACATTCCAGAAAGCAAGGGCGAGGTGGTTTTCTATCCGCTCGAGGTCGCCGAAAGAAGTAGCCTTTTCCTTTGGCATCCAGGCAGGCCTTGAAAGATAGAGTCAGGCCATGATCGAAAAGATTTTCCCTGGATAGAGAAGGTTAGAATCTCAATGCCATCTTGAACTGGACCCATCGCGGAAGTTGCCGTCCCCAGACCTAGCCGAACAAAGCTGTATCTTCCTTGGCGCAAGAAATTCACTACTTCTCGCCTCCCCGTCCCTCTTGAATCTATGCCAAAAATCAATGAGGCAAAGGCAGAAACAGTTTGACGCCAATTTATTTCTGTGATAAATGAAAATGGGAATAAGGTCAAAATGAGCAGAGGGATGGAGAAAAAACGAATCCTATCCTCCGCTAAGGCCGCGCCGTCCGCCATCCTCAAGCAAAAAAACTGGGAAAGAGAAAAGCGGTACCTGGCACTTCTCGATAACCTGCCGGTCGGCATCTATCGCACGACGCCGGACGGCACGATCATCGAGGCCAATCCCGCCCTGGCGAAAATGCTGGGATACCGGGAATCCGAATTTAAAAAAATCAACGCCAAAGACCTCTATGCCCAAAAGTCCCAGCGCGATTCGTTTCGGAAAATGGTGGAAAAAGATCCGTTCACGTCTTTTGAATTCAAGCTCCGGCGGAAAGACGGCCGATCGATCTGGGGACGGGATTACGCCCAAGCAGTCGCCGGCCCGGACGGCCGGATCGCTTATTACGACGGCATCCTGGTCGATATCACCCGGGCGAAGACCGCCGAAGAGAAATTGAAGAAAGCCCTGACCAAGCTCAAAGAGTCCAACCGGGAGCGGCTGAAGATGATCAACGAGCTCGAGAGCCACTCCGTCACGGACGACCTGACCGGCCTCTATAACCGGCGCGGATTTTTCACGATCGCCAAAGAATATCTGAACATGGCCAGCCGGAACAAGACCAAGATGTTCCTCCTCTTCTTGGACCTGGACCACCTCAAGAACATCAACGACAGCTTCGGCCACCACGTCGGGGACGCTGCGCTCGTCGAATTGGCCAAGATCTTGAAGCGCACGTTCCGCAATTCCGACATCAAGGGCCGCATGGGCGGCGATGAATTCGCCGTTTTCCCGATCGACGCTTTGCTCGGCGGCGTCGAAACCGTCTTAGGGCGCCTGAGCAAGCATATTAATGCCTTCAACTCGGCCGGAGACGCTCCTTTCAAACTGTCGATCAGCTCAGGAGTGGCCTGCTACGATCCTGAATTCCCCTCGACGATCGAGGATCTCATGGTCCGTGCGGACAAGCTGATGTACGAAGAGAAACGGCAAAAACACAGAATTTGATCCTGTTTTTTCCTTTTGATAAATTCCAGGATTTTCTATAAGCTAAAGCCTTCCACCCGCCATGCGCACCGATCTAAAAAAGGAGGGTTCATGAAAAAGCTTTTTGCGATTTCATTGACAAGTGAAAATGACAAATTAGCTTTCAACCGCCGCCGTTTTATTGAGTATTTCGGTTCCATCGGACTCGGCGCGACCCTCATGCCCGGGGCGCTTTTAGCCGTGGCCCAGGATGCGCCGCAAATCACGCTGGGCATGGTGGACGAGGCGGCGAGAGTCGCCGGCCTGTCGCTCCCGCCCGAAGCGGAAAAGCGGATCGCCGAGAGCCTGAGCCGGAAAGACGGACTGCTCGCCAATTATCAGACGCTCCGCGAAATGAAGCTCGGAAACGACACCCCGTCGGCCATCGTCTTCAACCCGCTTTTGCCAGGAATGAAGCTGCCGGCGGATCGCAAAACCTTCAAATGGTCGAAGCCGAACGTGGCCAAGCCCAAGACCGATGAAGACCTGGCTTTTCTCCCCGTGACACACCTCGCCCGCCTCATCGAAAAGCGCGAGATCAAATCCCTTGACCTCACCAAGCTCTACCTCGAACGGCTGAAAAAATATGATCCGATCCTCCACTGCGTCGTCACCCTGACCGAAGAGCTGGCTCTCAAACAGGCCGCCAAAGCTGATCAGGAGATCGCGGCGGGAAAATACCGCGGGCCGCTGCATGGGATTCCCTGGGGTGCCAAAGATTTGTTGGCCGTGAAGGGTTACAAAACAACCTTCGGTGCCTCCCCCTATAAAGAGCAGGCCATCGACGTCGATGCGAGCGTCTATACAAAGCTCACCGCTGCCGGGGCTGTGCTCGTTGGCAAGCTGACGCTCGGCGCACTGGCCCAGGGCGACCGGTGGTTCGGCGGGCAGACGAAAAGTCCCTGGGACCCTGCGAATCCGAATAGCGGCTCGAGCGGTTCCTCGGCCGGGCCGGCTTCGGCCACCGCGGCCGGCCTGGTCGGGTTCTCGATCGGGACCGAAACCCGCGGTTCGATCATGTCCCCTGCCAGCCGCTGCGGAGTGACGGGGCTGCGTCCGACATTCGGCCGCGTCAGCCGCTATGGGGCCATGGCCTTGAGCTGGACAATGGACAAGATCGGCACGCTCTGCCGGACAGCCGAGGACTGCGCCTTGGTCTTGAAGGCCATCTGCGGGCCGGACGGAAAGGACAACCATGTCATCCCTGCGCCGTTCGACTGGGACGCCGGCCGCGATGTGCGGAAGCTCGGAGTTGGCTACGTCAAAACCGATTATGAGGGCGAGATTCCCGACGACCCCAAGAATCCGGATCGCGTCGAGCGTCAGCGTGCAAACAGGAAATTCAATGTGAACGCGCTCGCCGTCATCAGGGGACTGGGCGTGAACCTCATCCCCCTCGAGCTTCCCAAAGGTTCAAGCGGCGCCATGGACTTCATCCTGACGACCGAGGGGGCGGCGGCGTTCGACGATCTCATCCGCGGCGATAAACTCGAGATGATGTCGGCCGAGCCCGAGCGGAGCTCCTGGGTCGGATCATTCCGGCTGCACAGGTTTGTGCCGGCCGTAGAGTATATCCAGGCCAACCGGGCCCGCTATAAACTCATGGAGGAGTTTAATCAAGTCTTCGATAAGATTGACCTTTTCATCGGCAGCTCGCTTAGCGTGACCAATATGACCGGTCACCCGGAGATCAGCCTGCCCCACGGCTTCGATTCGAAGGGCCAGCCAACGAGCCTGCGCTTCACGGGGCGATTGTTCGGCGAAGAGGACATGCTTCTCCTGGCCCGCGCGTTTCAGAGCAAGACTGATTTTCATCTGAAGCGGCCGAAGCTGTGATATTTTTCATGAAAGCAAAGTCAAGGCTCCGGGTCTTCCTCTTCGCTGCGTTGTCGGCCGCATGTCTCTATTTGACGGGGATCCATGCCTCGGAGGATCTCAAGCCCGTCACGATCGGTCCCGCCGACAGGCCCGAGGACGTCGTCCGCAAGGCGGCATCCGTGACGCCGTCGGAGCGCCAGCTCGCCTGGCAGGAGGTCGAGTTCGCCGCCTTCGTCCATTTCGGGATGAACACTTTCACCAACCGGGAGTGGGGCGAAGGCAAGGAAGATCCGAAGCTTTTCAACCCGACGGACTTCAATGCCCGCCAGTGGGTGGCGGCGTTTAAAGAGGCCGGGATGAAAATGCTGATCCTGACCGCCAAGCACCACGACGGCTTCTGCCTCTGGCCGAGTCGGTCCACCGAACACTCGGTCAAGAACAGCCCGTGGCGCGGGGGGAAAGGCGACGTCGTGGCCGAAGTGGCCGACGCCTGCCGGGAGGCGAAGTTGAAGCTCGGCCTCTATCTTTCGCCCTGGGACCGGCACGAGCCGAAGTACGGCGATTCGCCGGCCTACAATGAGCATTTCAAGAACCAGCTGGGCGAACTGCTGACGAACTACGGCGACGTGGCAGACGTGTGGTTCGACGGCGCCTGCGGCGAAGGCCCCAACGGCAAGCGGCAGATCTATGATTGGCCGGCTTATTGGAGCGTCATCCGCGGGCTGCAGCCCAAGGCGACGATCTCGATCATGGGGCCGGACGTCCGCTGGTGCGGCAACGAAGCCGGCATCTCGAGAGAGAGCGAATGGAGCGTCGTGCCCTTCTTCAAGCCTGTCGAAGAAGCCACATCCGACAGCCTCGGCGGGCTCAACTTCCAGCAAAAAGATCTCGGCTCCCGCCCGGTTTTGTTCGAGGCGGCGAAAAAAAGCGCGCAGCTGGTCTGGTATCCGGCCCAAGTCGACACCTCCATCCGGCCCGGCTGGTTCTATCATGCCGCCGAGGACGCTAAGGTCAGGCCGCTCGACCGCCTGCTGGACATTTATTACGGCTCGGTCGGCGGCAACTGCATGCTTCTGCTCAACGTACCGCCCGACCAAAGGGGCCGCATCCACGAGAACGACGCCCAACGGCTCAAGGAGATCGGGAACGTTTTACGGGCGACATTCGCCGATAACCTGGCCAAGAGCGCGAAGGCGGCAGCGTTAGACACGAGGAAGGGCGGCATATTCGGCGCGGCCAACACGATCGACGCCGACAAGGACAGCTATTGGAGCCCAGACGATGGAGTGACCGCCGCTTCGATCGAATATGACCTCGGTACGGTCAAAACCTTCAATGTCGCCCTGCTTCAAGAGCAGATCCGCGTCGGGCAGCGAATCGAAGAATTTTTCTTGGATGCCTGGACAGGAAGCTCATGGAAAGAAATCGTCCGCTCGACGACCGTCGGCTACAAGAGACTTTTGCGGTTTCCGGAGGTGACGGCGCAAAAGGTGCGCGTCCGCATCACCAAGTCGAGAGTCTGCCCGACGCTTTCGAACTTCGGTCTGTTCCGGGCGCCGGCCATTGCCCCTGCGCCGAAGCCTCTTCTAAAGGAGCCAAAAGAGAATCCGTGACCCGCGGCCTTGTTTGACAGAACGGGGTTAGCGGTTTATACTATTATTTCGAGAGGAATTGTGTATTTTATGCCTTCAAAGGAGACGCCCATGACCATCAAGCGTTCGATATACGCGGCGCTGGGGCTCGGACTTGTCCTCGGTTTCGCCGCGATCCTGGAGTTGGCAGCCGCTCCGGCCGGAAATTCCCCGGTTTCCGTCTTCGCCCAAGCCTCCTCCGGGAATCAGGAGATCGCCTATAAGCCCCTTCCGAAATCCGGGAAAAAATATGAGATCGGCGACGGCGCCTATCTTATTTACGAGTTCAGCGAAAAGCCCAAAATGGGCACGGTCATCCTGAAGATCCAGATCTTTGACAGGAACGGCGACAAAATCACGCCCTACGCCATCAAGGGCCGGTCCGATATGCCCACAATGCGGGGCGCTCACGATTCGGGCGACGTGGAGTTCAAGCTGAACAAAAAAAACGACTATCTCATGCCCGTCAACATCGTCATGCCGGGCGGCTGGGAAGTCCGGGTGACGTTCCTTAAGGACGGAAATCCTCTCTTCTACGGCAGCATCACGTTTGATGTTTAAAAAGGGCTTTATCTTATTGTTTCTGGTTCTCGCCGGAACCGCCGGTCCCCTTCTTTCATCGAGCTATTTATTTTTTCTCGAAGCCCAGGGGATTGCCGGCTGGTCTTCTGCCGCAAAAAAAGCCATCTATTTCTCCATGAATCAAATGGAGGCGATGCAGAAGCCGAGCCTCGGGTTCGATTATATCCAGAGATTTTCCGGCGAGACCAGAGATATCGCGGTTCTGGCCGTTCAGGCGCGGCTGGCCGGCAACGCCGAAGGCGAAAAAACCCTGGAGCCTCAGCTCTATAATGCTTACTTGAAGTTCAAAACCCGGGCGTTCGATATCTGGGTCGGGCACAACCGCCCGAAGTTCGGTCTGGCTTCCTATTTCGATAACCACGCCCAGCTCCTCCAGCCGCTCTCGATGAACGGCTTCGGTTTCGACCGCGATTGGGGGATCGGCATCGAGCATGATTACGCGAGCGGGAACGTCGGGCTATCGCTGACCACTGGCTCGGGGATGCCGCTCCACTTCAAAGGGAATTTCTTCCTGGCGGGACGGTATTCCAAAGGAGTTCTCGATCAGGACAACTATAATGTCGGGTTTTCGGCCGGATATGGAAAAATCCTGGACGTCATGGGCTATCACTTGATATCCGATGAGCCGATCCAATTTGCCATGTCCAGCATCGATATCACCTGGCGCCGGAACAACCTGGAACATCGCCTCGAATTCATGATGGGAGACCGGGGCAGCTTCGGGGCATTCCTTTTGTTCTGGCGGACGGGCATGGGCCTGCTTGAGGAGGGCCGGCTGAAGATCGAGGCCCAGCCCGTTCTTTTGATCGCCAACCAGAAGACCAACATCCAATTCTCGGCCGGCGTGACGTATCTGGCCAGTGGAGATTGGACGTTCCGGGCAATGGTCATGTATGACAAAGAGACAAAGGATTCGCGGATCGTGTTTCAGGTTTATGGCTACAAAGGAATAAGGTTTTAGATGCTGTGCTGGTCCTGTCACGGCCGCGTCTCTCACGCCCTCGCCCAAGACCTTCTCACCCACCACTCAGGCGCTTCGGGCGTTGGGGGGCAGCAGCCGGGCCGCCCGGACCGGACTTATTGAAGGAGTCGGAATGAAGTATTTAGCGATAATAATTTTGATTATGTCCCTTGTCTCCGCGCCGCTTCTCGCCGCAGTCGGTTGCGAGCTCAACGACCCGGACCGCGACGTGAAGCGCCTTTTCCCCGACTCCACGGGATATAAGACCCTCTACGTGACGATC